>Ga0116156_10000910_pt1 | contig 30148 bp, 28 predicted proteins | sample AD_UKC045_MetaG_FD_89891 | JGI IMG/M metagenome (GOLD analysis project Ga0116156, IMG submission 89891) | Active sludge microbial communities of municipal wastewater-treating anaerobic digesters from USA - AD_UKC045_MetaG | ecosystem: Engineered > Bioreactor > Anaerobic > Digestate | place: USA...
ATTCTCCTTTCCCGGGTTCTTGACCCACAAAAAATAATCCAATCTGCTGCCTTCTACTCCGCGTTGTTTTATTTTACTTCGCGAAGTTAACCCGCGCTATATTTTATTTATCATACCATCTCCGATAACAATTAATAACGAATTATGCGCAATGACATAATAACTTTTATGAAACGCTTTTCAAAAATTCTTTGAGCCAGGCTTTTTCCGCTTTAAACAATGCGATTGGACGCGTCGCGAGCCCGTATTTATTCAATGGACAATTGACGCTGCGCAAATATTCGATAAGATTGCCGTATCCTTTAATTAATTCGTCGAGTTTTTCCTCGTATTTTTTTAGACATTCGCCGGCTTCTTTTTTAGTAAGCAAAGAATAGTTGGCAATACCCATATCTATGCGCCAAGTCAATTTTTCAGGTTCGGAAAGAATCTCCATAATTTTTTCTTTTAATATCTTTTTACCTTCCGCGGTAATCTTGTATATTTTCTGGCTGATATTTTTTTTTGTGAGTTTAATTTCGCTTTTTACCAATTTCTCGCTTTCAAGCTTGTTTAAAAGCTTATAAATCGACGATTGCGAAATTTCCGACCAGTAGTCCATACTCCGTTCGTATATCGTCCTTTCCAATTGATACCCGTGCATAGATTTTTCATTCAGCAAACCGAGTAAAGCGGTTTCTTTGTTAGAGACGCTTTTCTTTTTCATAATAATATTCCTCCTATAAAATATATTCTTTATGTTATATTGTAATAATACAATATGATTTGTCAAGTTTTTTTATATTCTTCCATTAAACCCTTTATGACACATGCCTGAAAACCCCAGTCTTTTAAGATTGGGGATGAGCGGTACCATACTTTATTTTCTTATAATTTCGATTTTTTGAAAGTTTTGGAGACAATCGAGGTTGACGTTATAACTCGTGTCCGTGATAATTGCTTGAAAACCTTTATTTAATTCGTTTATTAAAAATTTTTTTCTAATATCGTCGAGTTCGGAAAAAATATCGTCGAATAAAACTATTGGATAATGGCCTGAAATATTTCTCATATAATCTATTTCGCTTAATTTTAAGGATAAAACAAAACTTTTTTTTTCTCCTTGAGAAAAGAAATGCTTGGCGGAATAACCGGAATTAGTTATTAAAAAATCATCGGACTGAACGCCTGTCATAATTTTACAGAATTTTATTTCAGATCCCAACGCCTTCAAAAAATGCTTGTTAATTTCGGTTTTTAAAGAATTAATATCGAGATTGTATTTGTAATTATCAAGACTAATGCAATTAGTTTTATATTCGAGATTCAAATCGTATTTTCTCGACATAACCGAATTGAATTTATCTTTTGCGATATCCTTAAAAATATTAATGAATTTAATTCTCGATAAAATAATTTTAAACGCGAATTCGGAGAGTCTTGAATTTAAGACTTCAATAATGTCAAAGTTAACCGAACCAGATTTATACGATTTTAACGCGGCTCTTTTTTCATTTAAAATCTGGAAATAGTTCCGGAGCGCGACGTAGTATTCGATATCGGTTTTGCTCAAAATTATGTTGACAAACATACGTCTGAACATCGGCGTTTCATTTATTATATGCAGATTGGAAGGATGATATAAAACGACTAGAATTTTACCGATATAATCTCTGATTTTTTTTACTCTGTCGTTGTTAAATTTTATGATTTTAGATTTGTCAAGAATTGATAATTCGGAAAAATATTTTAGAGAATCAATTATAAATTCCCCTTTCAAATAAAATCCGGAATTACCGTGTTTGATAAGAATTGAATCTTTGGCTGTTCTGAAAGATTTGGTATTTGCAAGAACATATATAGATTCGAGAAGATTGGTTTTTCCCGCGGAATTTTCGCCTATTATCAAGTTAATGCCGTTTGAGAAGTGTTGTTCGATAAAATCGTAATTTCGAAAATTAATGAGTTTAACGTTTGATATAATCACGGTAGGCGTTTATATTCAAAACAATTTTTAAGGGATATTTTTCTATTATTTTCCCGCAAGCCGCCAGGATTTATCGTCGTATCCGAAGAATCTTTCCGGATCAAGATTATTTCCATTTTTTATAACCTCGTAATGAAGATGGGTTCCGGTTGAAGAGCCGGTGCTTCCCACATAACCAATCAATTGACCGCGTTGGACAAATTGATTTTTTTTTACAGTCAATTCCGAACAGTGAGCATAGACTGTTTTAAAATTATTATTATGATTTATCTTAACGCAGAAACCGTAACTGCCTTTAAATCCGGCTTCTTCAACTACGCCTGCGGCAGTCGAATATATTTTAGTTCCATAAGGAGCCCGTATATCCGTTCCTTTATGAAAAAAATTAGATTTTGAAAAAACTGTTCGTCTATAACCGAATCTTGAAGATATCCAGCCGTTCGCCGGCATTCCGGCCGGAACTCCGCCTTTAACGGAAGAATAACCGATCCGTCCGTTGTTGCCGTAATAATCGAAATCATCGGGAATATATTCGATTTCGGAAGATTTTTTATCTGAAAAATCTTTAGAAGAATCTAAATTAGAGTTTCTTAAAAAAGCGTCTAATTCAAAATCCGAAGCTTCATTATTGGAAAAGCAAAAGAAATGAATAGCGGTTAAGCAAATAAGCGTAAAAAAAACCCCGACTAAAATTCTTATAAATTTTTGTTTGCGTTCGTAATTGTAAAAATCCTCAAAGTAGTCGGCTTTTTTTTTCATAGCCGAATTATATAATCTATATTTTAAATTTGCAATTTTTTTTTCATTATTAATTGTTTTTTTTTAATTATCCATTATATTATTATAAGAAAAGTTATTAGAAAATCCCGCAGAAAATTTATTTGAAAAAATAAATCCCGGAAATAAATATTATTTATTGAGGAGGAAAAAAATGAGTTCAAAGAGCGAAGAGTATTTAAAACAAAGGATGAGCGAAACAAATTTTAAAAAAATCAAAAATCTTGAAAACGAGAAATTATTCGGTTTTCTCAGGGAATACGTTGAAATATTGAATCCTAAAAATATAGTTGTTTGCGACGATTCAAAAGAAGACGCGGAAATGATAAAAAAAATGGCGCTCGAAACAGGCGAGGAGAAAAAGCTCGCTCAAAATAATTCCACGGCGCATTTTGACGGGATAAACGATCAGGCGCGGGATCCGCTGCATACGTTTTTTTTAACGGACGCACCTATAGACCCGAATATAGCGACAACGGATAGAACCGCCGGATTAAAAGAAATCCGCGAGATAATGAGCGGAATGATGAAGAATACGACAATGATAATAAGATTTTTCAGTTTGGGACCTTTAAACTGCGAGCTGTCAATGCAGGCGGTTCAAATAACGGATTCTCCTTATGTATCGCATAGCGAGGATTTATTATACAGAAGCGGATACGAGCAGTTTAAAAAAATGAAAGACAAATCGAGATTTTTCAGATTTGTTCACAGCGAAGGAGAATTAACGGAATCGTTAGTTTCAAAGAATCTTGACAAACGCCGCATTTATATTGATTTGAACGAACTGATAGTATATAGCGCTAACACTCAATACGGCGGCAATACGATAGGATTGAAAAAACTCGCGATGCGTCTTGCGATAAAACTCGCTTCGGACGAAGGCTGGTTGTGCGAGCATATGTTTTTAATGGGAGTGAACGGACCAAATTCGAGAAAGACATATTTCACAGGCGCGTTTCCGAGCGCTTGCGGAAAAACTTCCACATCGATGGTGACAGGCGAAAATATAGTAGGCGACGATATAGTGTATATAAAGGAACGAAACGGAAAAGCTTATTCCGTAAATGTCGAGCGGGGAATGTTCGGAATTATAGACGGAGTCAATCAAAAAGACGACCCTGTAATTTGGGATGTTCTTCATAGTCGGAAAGAAATTATTTTTTCCAATATATTGGTGGGACCGGACAATATGCCTTACTGGACGGACAGCGGCGTAGCCATTCCCGAATCCGGAAAAAATTTTTCAGGCGAGTGGACTAAAGGAAAACTCGATTCAAAAGGGAAAGCGATTCCGGCGTCGCATAAAAACGCGCGATTCACGTTAAGACTTGATTATTTAAAAAATCTTGACTCCAATCTTGATAATCCGGAAGGAGTGGAAGTTGGCGGAATGATTTACGGAGGCAGAGACGCCGACACTACGGTTCCGGTAGAAGAAGCTTTTGATTGGACTCACGGAATAGTTACGAAAGGCGCCGGCATCGAATCCGAGACTACGGCTGCGGCTTTGGGAAAACAAGGGGTAAGAAAATTTAATCCGATGTCGAATATAGAGTTTCTCTCGGTTTCCATTGGGAAATATATAAAAATGAACATTGATTTCTCAAAAAAATTAAAAAAAGTTCCTAAAATATATTCTGTGAATTATTTTATGAAAGACGAAACCGGAAATTTTTTAAGCGATAAAGTCGACAAAGGAGTTTGGCTTAAATGGATGGAATTAAGAGTTCATAACGAGATTGAAGCGATTAAAACTCCAACCGGTTATATACCGAAATATGAAGATTTGAAGTTTTTATTTAAAAAAGTTTTAAATAAAGATTATACAAAAGAACTTTATGAAAAACAGTTTTCGTTCCGCTGTTCGAAATGGATTGAAAAACTCGACAGGCTTGAAAAACAGTATAAAGACACTATTCCGGATACGCCTAAAGAATTATACGGCGAATATGAAAAACAGAGAAAGAGAATAAACGAACTACAATCTAAAAAGGGAGATATTGTAAGTCCTTTTAATTTGTAAGAAGTTTTCCGGTTGTTCAATAGGGACTATAAACCCGATAAAACGATTAAAAATAAAAGCGCCGTATTTTAAAAGTCGACAAAATATTGTATTTATATATTTTATAGGAGAGAAAAAGTAGATGAATCCAATTGCGATTGAATTGAACGAAAAAATCAATAAATCAAATCCCGCCTTGCTCGATATGCTTTCGGATTTGGGGAAAGAATTATTTTTTCCAAAGGGCATTTTAACGCAGACTGCGGAAGCAAAACAGCATGCGAAAAAATTTAACGCCACAATAGGGATAGCAAAAGAAAACGGCAAAGCTATGTATCTGCCGTCGTTAATGAAGTATTTTAATAATCTTGATATAGACGACATTACTCCTTATGCTCCGTCGCCCGGACAGCCGAAACTCCGCGAAATATGGAAAGAGCATATTTTCGATAAAAATAACGAACTTGATAAAAAAATGAAAATCAGTTTGCCGGTTGTTACAAACGGAATAACGCATGGATTAAGCATAATAGCCGAGATGTTTGTTAATCCGGGAGACGTTATAATTATACCCGATAAAATATGGGGCAATTACAGATTAACTTACGTTACGAGATATAAAGCCGTATTCAAACATTTTCCTTTATTTAACGAAAAAAATTGTTTTAATACCGCGGGATTTGAAGAAGTCGTTAAAGAAACAAAAAAAACAAAAAACAAAGTTATCGTATTATTAAATTTTCCAAACAATCCGATAGGATATTCGCCGACAAAAACAGAGGCGGCTCAAATTGCCGACATACTTTTAAAATACGCCTCTCCAGAATACAATATAATAACGGTTTTAGACGACGCTTATTTCGGATTGTTTTTCGACGATGCCGTTTATACAAATTCGATGTTTTCCAAATTGGCAGGAAAAAGCGAAAATCTTCTTGCGATAAAACTTGACGCCGCGACTAAAGAAGATTATGTCTGGGGATTCAGATGCGGGTTTATAACTTATTCTATAAAATGCGGAAATTGCGAGGAATTAAACGACGCGCTTGAAAAGAAAACAGGCGGCTGCATACGCGGAAACATATCCAATTGTTCAAATATAGCGCAATCCGTAATGACAAGACTTCTTCAGGATAAGGGCGTTTATCTAAAAGAAAAAGAGGAAAAATTCACTCTTTTAAAAAACAGAGCGGAGAAAGTAAAAAAGGTTTTATCAAATCCAAAATATTCTGAACGCTGGACGATGTATCCTTTTAATTCGGGGTATTTTATGTGCGTAAAACTGCGCGGAATAAATTCGGAAGCATACAGAAAATTTTTACTTCATCAATACGGAGTTGGAGTAATCAGTCCGAACGATACTGATATAAGAATAGCTTTCTCGGCGGTTGATGAAAAAGACATTGAAGAATTATTCGACGTGATGAGCCAAGCCGCGTCGGAGTTTTCAAAAAAAGCGAAATGAATTTTTCATGAAAAAAAAATTTTTATTTTTAAAAAATAAGTCGAGAGAAATCAGACTTGAAATTTTAAAAATGACGTATCGTCTTGGAGGCGGACATATAGGTCCGGCTTTTTCGGCAAACGATATTCTGACGGTATTGTATTATGATTTTTTAAAAATATTCCCGGATAATCCTTTGAATGAAAACCGCGACAGATTCATATTAAGCAAAGGTCATGCGTGTTTCGGATTTTATTATATTTTATCCGATTTAGGATATTTCGATAAAGGGATTTTATCAAAACTAAACAAGAATACCGATACGCTCGGAAGTCATCCCGAGATTAAACCCGAATGGGGAATAGAGGTTACGACCGGTTCGCTCGGTCACGGATTGTCAATAGGATGCGGAATAGCCCTGTCCGCTAAATTAAAAAACAAAAAGTTCAGGACTGCGGTTTTAATGGGCGACGGAGAATGTCAGGAAGGTTCGGTATGGGAAGCGGCGCTGTTTGCGGCTCAAAAAAAATTAGATAATCTGATTTTATTAATAGATCATAATAAACTTCAGGCGATACAGCCTCTTTCAGAGACTGTCGAGCTGAGCCCGTTGAGTGAAAAATGGAAATCGTTCGGATGGTCGGCTGTGGAAATTGACGGACACAACATAGAAGAAATAATTAATTCGTTGCGAAAAGTTCCTGCGGAAAAGAGCAAACCATCCGTAATTATTTGTCACACAATTAAAGGCAAAGGCGTATCATATATGGAAAATAAACCTTTATGGCATTATAGAAGTCCGAATCCGAGCGAATATGAAATCGCAGTTAACGAACTAATGAATTCGGAATCTTTGATTGGTTGTTGAAAATTTGTCGAATATCTTGAAAAAAATCAGCGGCTTTTTTTTTATATTTTTAATTTTTGTGTCGTGTTCAAATCCCAAAGATTCCGGCGTTTCGGCGAAACGATTCGATCCGTCGGGCGAACCGGTTCAGAAAGAATTGAAGCGGATTAAAGTTTTGAGGAAAGTTTCATATGACGGGATAGATTTTATTGTTTCAACCAAATATAGATATGAAATAACGGCTCTTTTGAAATCCAGCGAAAAATATTATTTGGGATGGGAATCGGAATTTTCGCCGGTAGATTTTTGTTTAGTATGGGGCAAACTCTCGGAAAAATATATTGATAAAACTATAAAATACGAACAATCAAGCAGATGGTATTTTTATAGATATGACGGCGACTGTCAAGCGTCTTCCGAATATATTTCATCGCATTCGAGCAATAATCATATTATTCCGGCTACAGAGAATCTGAAAAATTTATTAACATCGCGATTAACCAATAAAATAATTTATCTTAAAGGATATCTCGTAAACATTGACGGAAATAAAAACGGAGCGAAATATTGGTGGCGGTCTTCTTTGTCGAGAGAAGATAGCGGCGAAGGAGCGTGCGAAGTTTTTTATGTTACAAGGGCAGAAGTCAATAATAGAATTTACAAATGAAAATATTGGCGGACAGATTTTTTTTATTGTAAAAAATTATTTCCGGTTGACAATTTTTTTTAATAATTATAAAATGCGTAAATAAAAAATTTGAAAAACTCATTTGGAGGTTATTAAAATGGGCGTTAAAAAATATAATTTCTACGCGGGACCGGCGATATTGCCGCAAGAAGTGATGAAGAAAGCTCAAGCCGAATTGCTTGACTATCAAGGAATAGGTTTATCGATAATGGAGATAAGCCATAGATCGAAAGAATTTGACGCCGTAATAAAATCCGCAGAACAAAAAATAAGAGAAATATTCGGAGTTCCGGAAAATTATTGGGTTTTATTTTTACAGGGCGGAGCGAGTCTTCAATTTGGAATGATTCCGATGAATTTTTTAAATAAAGAATCTGCGGCGGATTATGTTCATACCGGAGAATGGGCTGGGAAAGCCATTAAAGAAGCTAAATTATTTGGAAAAGTAAATATAGCGGCGACGTCTGAAGATAAAAAATACAATTATATTCCCGATAAATTTAATTTTTCGAGCGACGCGAAATATGTTCACATCACGTCAAATGAAACAATCGGCGGAATTCAATTTCAAAACTTTCCCGACACGGGAAATATTCCGCTTATAGCCGATATGTCGTCAGATATATTCAGCAGAAAAATCGACGTGTCGAAATTCGGAATGATTTACGCGGGCGCTCAGAAAAATATAGGACCGTCGGGAGTAACATTAGTCATTATCAGAAAAGATTTGGCGGAAAAATGCGCATCCGGATTAACCACTATGCTCAATTATAAAACGCATATTAAAGAGCCGTCGTTATATAATACTCCGCCTTGTTTTGGAATATATATTATTAAACTCGTAATGGAATGGATTGAAAAACTCGGAGGCATTTCCGGCATCGAATCTATCAATAACGAAAAAGCGGCTTTATTATACAAAACGCTGGACACTAGTTCGATGTATAGAGGAACGACGGATAAAAACAGCCGTTCAAAAATGAACATTACGTTCAGATTAACAACGGAACAATTGGAAGAAAAATTTATCAAAGAAGCGACTGCGGCCGGATTTATCGGATTGAAAGGACATAGAAGCGTAGGCGGATGCAGAGCTTCATTATACAACGCAATGCCTTTGGAAGGAGTGAAAGAACTCGTTAAATTTATGGAAAAATTTGAAAAAGAAAACAAATAAAGAGGAGTCTTAAAAATTGAAAAAGATAATATTAACCGCGATAATAGCGTTAGGAATTTTTAGTAGTTTATGCGATGCAAGACCGTTTGAAACTGTTTTCGGATACGATAATAATTTTCTTCAGATTCAGGACGTGGACATCGAGCAGGGTTTTGTCATATACGACGATTATGCAAACAGCGGAAACGAATTCGGCATAATGCCGGTTCGTTTCGGGTGGGGCGTAATGCATAATATGGAAATCGGCGCAATATTACCATATATATTTGTAGAAAACGGGAATAACGGATTTGGAGACGTTTCAATATATCAGAAATTCAAATTCATAGAAGAATCGGAAAAAAGTCCGGTTTTATCAGGCGGATTAGAATTGAATCTTCCTACCGGCAACGTTCAAAACGTCGAACGCTATGATAATGAAAAACTCGACATTAAATTGTTTGCGAGCGCTGGAAAAGATATGCCTAATTTCAGAATATTCGGTTCCGCCGGAATCAATTTTGTCGACGCCGGCGATCATACGGCGCTGGAATTCGACGCTGGAATTAATTTTTCAATATCGAAAAAATTAAAAGCGTTGGGAGAATTAAACGGCGTTAGAGTTTCAGAAAGCGCGGATTACGGATTCAGAACGCAGACTTATTTTTCGCCGGGATTAATATACGATACTGAAAAAAACCTCACGGTGAAATTTGCGGTTCCAATAGGTTTATCCGATAAAAGCGCGGATTATGGAATAAATTTTTCACTCGCGCATAATTTCTAAAATCATTAAATGACGGGGCGTAGCGCAGATGGTAGCGCGCTTGGTTCGGGACCAAGAGGCCGCTGGTTCAAGTCCAGTCGCCCCGACCATTTATTCCGGCAACCAATAAAACTCGAAAAAGTATTTGAGGCATAATCTATTTTTATCTCAAATGTTAATACCAAGTTGCCGGTAAAAATCTAAAATACGAAACTTGGGTTAAATACTAATTCGCTATCGTTATGAAATACATCTTGAATTTTTGAAAGCGAATTAGTATAAGATATTGAAAACAGCTTATAATTTATGAAAAAAATATTCTTGAAATTTCTACAAAAAAGAACCGAAGAATATGAAGAAGCGCGTATTTCAAGACAAATCGTGATTTTATTCAAAAAATACAGACATCATAATTACCACAACGATTTTTTCAGATTCGGAAAATTCATTATAGTGTTATTAGCGATTTTTATCGCGGTATTTTTATTATTAAAACATTTTTCCGACCAAAAATTAATTTCAAAAGAGCTCCGCCAGTCGGATTTTTGAGTTTGATAATTTATAAAATACGCAATTTTCTTTTTGTCAAAAATATATATAACTTGATTTTTATAATAATATTATTAATATATAAACTTGAATTATGCGGTTGTAAAAATTGAACCCGGATAGCGTATTAAACGTTAAGTGAAGTTTTTCAAAACATAGATGTAATATTGCGATTGAAAATCGCCATTTATGTTAAAACTTCTAAAATCCCGAAAACTTTTAAATTTACGGCTTTAGCCGTAAATCATATGTTTTTAAGATTTTGAAAAATTGTCTAAAACAAGTATTCTATGCTGTCTGAACAATTTTTCAAAATCCTTATGCAGTTTTCGGGTTGAACAGACGTAATTTGCGATTAAATCGGGTTTAAGGAGAAATAGATTCAGATGAAAAATAAAATAATAGCCGTTTTGTTTTTTTTAATTTATTCAGCGTCAAATTTATTTTCAGCCGACGACGTTTTTAAAATTCTCAGAGACGCGCAGATATATTTTGATAACGGATTATACGTTAAATCATTAGAGCTTGCCGAATCGGTTTTAAAAATTAATCCGAATTTTAAAGAGTGTCATAACCTAATCGGATTAATATATCAAAAAACAGATAATCCGGATTCGGCGGAATACTATTTAAAGAAATCGATTTTTTTAGATTCAAATTACGGCAAATCTTTATACGACCTCGCAAATCTTTATATATCCGGGGACAGATGCGATTCGGCGCTCGCTTTCATAACCAGAGCTTTAAAATCAGAACCTAAAAATCCGGAATATATGACGGTTTTAATGAAGTGTTATCTGGAATTGAACAAGTTTGATAAATTTTTGTCCGAATACGAGTTAATGGAGAAAACCCATCCAGAGTATTCGGTTTCAAAATATTTATACGCAAAATATATTGAAAAAACGGGAAACATTGAAGAAGCAAAAAAACAATATTTTGAATCGGCAAAACGCGAATACCTGCCTTTCATACCGGAACCCTACGTTTCATTAGCAGATTTATATTTAAGGGAAAATAATATTTCGGAAGCGAAAAATTTTTATGAGGAAGCGATTAAATATCCGAAAACGGAGAAATCCTCATTAATACAACTCGCGAAAATTTATAATTCTTCCGAACAATACGATAAAACGATTAAATTATGGGAAATGCCGCCGTCGTATTATTTAAACGCATATCACATAGGCGCAGCATATTATTATCAAGCTATGATACTTTTATCGGACGATAGAATCGACCCCGCGAATAATTTACTCGAACGCTCGTTGTTTTATTTCAAATCGGCTCTTCGATTAAATCCGGACGACGAATTGACAAGGAATATGATAGAAAAAATATTATTGAGAATGTCGCCGGCAAATTCGGCTGAACGAAAAGAATTCTCGGAATTCAGAAAATTGAGCGGGCTATACTTTTTATATGATAATGGAAAAATAAACGAAGCCCTGCTCGAATTATATAAATCTATAAAACTGAATCCGCAGGACGTTCAAAACCGTCTTGAGCTTGCAAAGTTTTATCAAAAGAGCAATTTGATTCAATCGGCAATATCAGAATATGAAAAAATAATGGATATAAACGCTTCTGATTTATACGCTAAAGATAATCTTGAACTTCTTAAATATAATTATGAATCAATGGAACCGGCGCTGTCAGAATTTATCAGAGGGAATCAAAACTCAAAACAAAACGCGTTAAAGATAGCCGTGAAAATTTCATCGAATCTTTATTCAATACGGCATTCGAATATTTTCTCTTACTTTGAAGAAACGCTTCAGAATCTTTCCGGTTTAAATTTGAAATTTGAATTTTATTACGTTCCGGTTCAATTTGAAGAAATCGAGAATATCGAACAATACGCGAGAACTATAAACGCTGACGGAATAGTAATAATGAATTTATTTGAAACCGATAATCAAATCAAAACTTCTTTAAAAATATACAGCATTACAGGAATAAAAAAAAACGCGGTTTATTCCGTGGAGCGCATCAGGCGCGGATTAGATTTAACATTCAATGAAGACAAAATAGTATTTGAGGGGAAGAATAAATTTTTACGGACGGCGGTCGCGGTATTTAACAGAATTAATTCAAATTTCAACGCAATCGGAACGGTTCAGAAATTATCTAATTACAAAGTTATAATTAATTTAGGAGCGCTTCAAGGCATAAAAAAATCGGATAAATTGAAAGTCGTTTCAAGGCAGGCGGACAAAGATGTTTTTAAAGGAGAAATCATAGTGTCTGATTTAAATGAAAATTATTGCATTTGCCAAATAAAAGATATGAACGTTTTAAATTCCATAAAAGCCGGCGATGTTTCTTATATAACATATTAACTTTTTAAAAGTGTTCCCCAAAAAAAATTGAAATTTAAAAAGTCTTGACTTAACAGAAATTTTAAATATAATATTTACGGTTAAAAAATTTTTTTGGAGGGAATATTTTATGGAATTAAAGTATTTATTTGTTTTAGCTCCGCTTGGTTCGATGCTGGCGCTTGTATTTGCTTGGATTTTTTTCAAAACTATGAAAGCGGCAGACCCTGGCGACGCTAATCAGCAGAAGATAGCCGGTTATGTTCAGAAAGGGGCAATGGCTTATCTTTCAAGGCAATATAAAATAGTTTTCATAGTATTTATTCTTGTATTTATTTTATTTGCGTTTATGGCGTATGTTCTTCATACTCAAAACGCGTGGGTTCCGTTTGCGTTTATAACCGGAGGTTTTTTTTCAGGATTAGCCGGTTATTTGGGAATGAAGACAGCCACATACGCGTCAAACAGAACTGCGGCAGGCGCGAAAAAATCATTAAACCAGGGATTACAGGTCGCGTTTCGTTCAGGCGCGGTAATGGGACTTGTCGTAGTAGGGCTTGCCTTACTGGATATTTCAGCATGGTTTATAATATTGAATTATTTTGTGAAAGGCGCGACTCAACATGAAAAACTTGCGGTAATAACAACGACAATGCTTACGTTCGGAATGGGCGCGTCATTACAGGCGTTATTTGCCCGCGTAGGCGGAGGCATTTTTACTAAAGCCGCAGACGTAGGCGCGGATTTAGTTGGAAAAGTTGAAGCCGGCATTCCTGAAGACGATCCGAGGAATCCCGCTACTATTGCCGATAATGTCGGAGATAATGTCGGGGACGTTGCCGGAATGGGCGCGGATTTATATGAATCGTATGCGGGTTCAATACTTGCTACCGCCGCGTTAGGCGTTGCGGCATACGGGAATTTGGGTTCGGTAATCGCTCCTATGGTTATAGCGGGAATCGGAGTAATATTTTCCATACTTGGAATTTATTTTGTCCGTTCGGGCGAAAACGCCACTCAAGGAGAATTATTAAAAGCTCTTGGCAAAGGCGTTAATGCGAGCACGTTTTTGACATTGATTGCGTCTGCCGGAATTTTATTTTTATTCAAAAATTATTTTGTTCCTGCCGGCGGAACAGAAAGTTTATGGTTCGGTTTATTTTTAGCCACGATTTCAGGTTTGATAGCAGGATGGTTAATTGGAAAAATTACCGAATATTATACTTCTCAAGAGTATAAACCGACTAAAGATATTGCAAATCAATCAATTACCGGGCCGGCTACCGTAATAATAGCCGGAATAGCTAACGGAATGAAATCCACAGGTTTACCGGTTCTTGTAACATGCGCGGCGATTTTTATCAGCTACGCTTTTGCAGGCGGTTTCGAAGCGCATCCTAATCATATGAATCTCGGATTATACGGAATCAGTTTTGCCGCGGTTGGAATGCTTGCCACTCTCGGTATTACTTTAGCTACTGACGCATATGGACCTATAGCAGATAACGCCGGCGGAAATGCCGAGATGACTCATCAGCCGCCTGAAGTTAGAAAAAGAACCGACGCGCTCGACGCGCTGGGAAATACGACCGCAGCTACGGGTAAAGGTTTTGCAATAGGTTCAGCGGCTCTGACTGCAATGGCGTTATTAGCCGCATATATCGAAGAAATAAAAATTGCGTTTATTCACGCTGGAACAACCGCGTTGACATTTGCGGACGGTTCCGTTAAACAGATAACGGAAACATATCTTCAAGATTGGGTCGCTTATTATGATATCACATTGTTTAACCCAAAACTATTAATAGGATTATTTATCGGCGCTACCGTAGTATTGGTTTTCTGCGCTTTGACAATGGAAGCTGTAGGAAGAGCGGCCGGTAAAATGGTCGAAGAAGTCCGCAGACAATTTAGAGAAATAAAAGGAATTATGGAAGGAAAATCAGAACCTGATTATGCGCGCTGCGTTGAGATAAGCACAGCCGGAGCTCAAAGGGAAATGATGCTTCCTTCGCTTCTTGCGATTTTTATTCCGGTTATTACAGGATTGTTTTTAGGAGTGGCTGGAGTAATGGGATTATTAGCGGGCGGATTAACCTGCGGATTTGCGGTAGCGGTATTTTTAAATAACTCCGGAGGTTCGTGGGATAACGCGAAGAAATATATTGAAGAAGGAAATCTTGGCGGTAAAAAACTGAAAGACGGTTCAAAAAATCCGAATCACGGAGCCGCGGTTATAGGCGATACCGTTGGAGATCCTTTTAAAGATACGTCTGGACCCGCGTTAAATATTTTATTAAAATTAATGTCAATGGTTTCAGTTGTGTTTGCAGGATTAATTGTGGCTTACGGCGATCAACTGCAGAATATCGTAGATGCAATAATGAAAAAAATTTTAGTAATAAAAGTTTTTAAAGAGTTTTTATGAATATTGGAAAAAAAGTAAGATTAGAAAGAATATTGGACAGACAGACGAAAAAGACAGTAATAGTTCCGCTTGATCACGGGCTGACTGTAGGCCCCATAGACGGATTGAAAAATATTCCGAAGACAGCTAATTTAATAGCGGAGGGCGGAGTCAACGCGGTTATTATTCATAAAGGAATCGCAATGTATGGTCATCGCGGATACGGCAAAGACCTTGGTTTAATAATGCATCTATCCGCCGGAACAATATACTCGAACGACGCAAAGGTTATTATTACAACCGTTGAAGAAGCTTTGGAATATGGCGCCGACGCGGTTTCTGTTCATATTAATATCGGCGCGGATACGGAATGCGAGATGCTCCGTCAGCTTGGCTCCATATCATGGAGCTGTAAAAGATGGGGCGTTCCGCTTCTTGCAATGATGTATCCGAGAGGACCGAAAATAAAGGATCCTTACGAAACGGAAGTTGTAAAGCACGTGGCGAGAATAGGGAGCGAATTCGGCGCTGATTTGGTAAAAACGAATTATACCGGTTCGTATGATTCATTTAAAGAAGTGGTTGAATCATGTCCGGCTCCGATAGTTATCGCGGGCGGACCGAAAATGGAAAGCGACGAAGAATTTTTAACAATGGTTTACGACGCTATGCGCGCAGGCGCTTTTGGAGTGTCTATAGGCAGAAATATCTTTCAGCATAAAAATGTTACGGGCATAACAAAAGCCGTAAACAGTATTGTCCACAAAAATTTTAGCGTAGAAGAAGCTATGAAATTAATTTGATTTTTTTAGGAGGATATTTTTTATGAAAAAATTTTTAGTTGTTGCGATTGCTATTTGCGTTATGACTTATTCGGCGTCGGCTCTAACTTTTAAAACCGGAAATGCAAGGGCGAACGCGCTTGGCGGGGCTTATACCGCATTAGGCGAAGGATCTCTCGGAGCGTTTTACAATCCCGCGGCTTTAGCCGGACAGAAAGGTTTTGACCTTACTTTCGGATTTAATGCGGGAATGGATAATTATGTTAATGAAGACGTTATTAAAGACGTTGATGATTTTATCGATTTGTTAGATAAAACTTACAATACTTTAGGCGAAGCAAACGCGGCCTATAATCAAGCCAGCGTTTTGTTTCAAAAAATTCAGAATCAGGTTAACGGCAATCCGTATCTTGTAAAAGTGGAACCTGATTTTGATTTCGGATTAAGATTTAAAAATTTTTCTCTTTATGCAGCTACTACCAATATAGCTTATGTAAATGCAAATCTTGACAGCTTTGTTTTAAATGGAACGGATCTTCAGCCAAACGACACCACTACTATTTCAGGATATGCGAGCGTTATAGGAGAAGTCGGATTATCATACGGATTTAACTGCGGAAAATTAACAGATAGTTTGAAACAGCTTGATATGGGATTGACTATAAAAGGAATCGGCGGAGTGAATAAAGCTTTGACAAGACAATTGAAAAATTTTGACGATTTCGCTGAAGACGATCTTGAAATTGACGAAGTATCCCTTGATAATATCGAGGTTTCGTGCGATTTGGGTTTAAGATACAGTTCTAAAGACAATAAGTTTTCAATAGGAATTATTGGAAAAAATTTAACAAGCCCGAAAGTTGATTCTTCCGACGAAACCAACGGATTCGAGATTAAAATAGACCCGATGGTTCGTATTGGAATTTGCTGGAAACCTTTTAAACGCATTACATTTGCGGCAGATATAGATTTGACTGAAAACGAAGTCGCGGTATTTGAAAACGTAAAATACAAATCGCAGCAGTTTGGAGCCGGACTTGAAATAAGACCGTTCAATTGGAAAAGATTTGATTTGCCGATAAGAGTGGGATATTCGACCAATATGGCGGAATCAGGTTCTTCAAACGTAATTACCGGCGGTATTGGAATTAAATTGCCTGTAGTTTGCATAGATATTTCAGGCGGTATTGACGACGGTTTTGAATATAAAGAACGCGAAAAATTCGGCAACGTGAATATTTCGTTATACTGGTAATTATTATATCATAAGCAGGATTTCATCGGAAAAGGATAACCGTAAAATTTACTATTAATCCTTTTCCGGAAATTCGGCTTAAAATAATATTCGAAAATCGTTTCACGATACTCCGTTGCATTTCTAAGTTTAACGGGTTACAAAAATATTTGTTTTCAAATTAAATTTTAACTTTAACAACGATTTTTCTTATCTTACCCGAACCGACTGAAGGAGCGTGAGAATCTTCAGGAAACAATACCGCGAAACAACTCTTTGATAATTTAACGTAAAATTCCGGTTTATCCTCATAAAAAATAATGTCTTTTTTTTTATCGAAACCGGCGATTGGATATTCGCAGGTTGAAGAATTTTTCCATCCGATATAATTAATTCCGCAATCGATATATTGAATATCGATATATGATTTATGGGATTCAAGTTTAGCTTCATTTTTATGCGTTCCGGAAAAAACCGAGATTACCGCGTATATTTTTTTTCCGTCGATATTATATCTTCCCTCCGGCAGGATAGACAATTCCGGCGACAACAAAAACCCAAATGCTTTTTTGAAATATGGGTGAATTAGCGAATATTTTTTCCAGTCTTCAAGTTGCGATACTATCATTGTATCATCTTCCTATTTTTAATTAAAAATTTTTCTATTATCAATGAAGAAATAATTATTAATGGAAACGCCGTTAAAATGCGGATTAAAGTGAATTTAATACCTATAAATGATATTTCAAAAAAAAGCATATTGATTCTAACAAGACCGGAAGCTCCAAGATATGTCAAAACAACGGATAATCTCGCGTTTTTTTTATAAAGCGAATAGCCTACTGGAAATGCAAGCAGCATACCGGCGACGTTTAAAGTTGATAATAAAAAAGCCCATAGGTATCCTTCAAAAAAATATTTTGAATTTTCGCCGAGATGCGATTCAATCGTTTCTTTTTTTACCCAAACTTCAAACAATCCAATCAAAATAAATATTATCGGAAGCATTACGAGAATTTCTTTGAAAAACATCCAAAAATTATTATTAATTTGTATTCCCGATTCGATTTCAAAAAAAACCGAAACAATACAAAATGCAAAAAAAAGCGAGATGATGATTTTTTTTAATTTTGCTTTCATAAATTAAACCTGTCTTATACATTTTGCTAAATTCTAAATCAAGTATTGTATGTAGTCTGAACAATTTTTCAAAATTTTTATGCGGTTTTCGGGTTAAACCCGAATAATGCAATAAAAAAAGTGAAGTTTTTCAAAATATATATACGCGCTTGTTAAAACTTCTAAAAACCTGAAAACTGCCAAGTAAAAATTATTTCTTTTGAAAAAGCGCTCAAAATCAATGTTTTTCCTTACTTCCAGCGCTTTTTCAAAATTCTAATGCAGTTTTCAGGTTAAAAAAACTCTCCGTAAAAAAAACCGGTAACCAAAGAAATTATTACGGCGATTATTAGAGATGTAATATTTCTTATAATAGTGAATTTCATACCGAAATATTTTTTTTCCATTGGATATGTTAATATTCCGACAAGCATAAGCGTTGTAGTAAATATAGATATTACCGAATAATTTACGCCTTTTTGAATTAGAATCGAAGATAATGGAAAAATAATGAAAGCCGGAGCAAAAATCAAAGAGCCGAGTATCCCGCCAATAAGCATATTTCTGAATATGTTCGGACTGTCAAAATATTCAAGAATAATTTTGTCCGGCAGAAAATACATAATAACTGAAACATAAATTATAATCTCTATAAACACGGGAATAAAATCCGTAAAATATTTTAAAGCGATTTTTAATGCGAGCAGCGATTTTTTTTTATCTTGAGAAAATGAAAAAATAAGTACCGCGGATAAAATTCCGTATAAAATGTATAGCTTCATTTTTATATGCTTTGAATTATAAGTATTTTTCAGGAACAAGATAATTTGACACGTAATCCAAAACCGCTGTTTCAATAACGGATTTAACGCAATCCGGTTTTGCCAGAGAATTGAACTTGGTCATATCAGCTTCAGTAAAATATTGATATTTGGGTTTTAAATAATCGGGCATTTCTATGAAATTAATTTTTATCTCTTTTTTTAAAGATTTGAATATTGGAGAAACAAATTCAATCCAGGTCGCCGCTTTTCCGGAACCGATATTAAAGATTCCGTTTGCATTGTAATGTTCGATGAAAAAAATCACTTTTTCCACCGCTTCTTTTATATATATGAAATCTCGTTTTTGTTCGCCGTCTTTATATTTTGAGTTATACGATTTAAAAAGGTTCACGGAACCTTTTTCGAGAATTTGATAATACGCTTTATGAACTATGCTCCGCATATCGCCTTTATGATATTCGTTAGGACCGAAAACGTTAAAAAATTTTAATCCGACGATTTTGTCAAGCATTCCTTTGCGTTTGGCGTATAAATCGAACATTTGTTTTGAATAACCATACATATTAAGAGGTTGAAGTTTGTCTAAATTATTTTCGTCGTCTTTATAACCGAATTCGCCAGCGCCGTATGTCGCGGCGCTGCTTGCGTAAATGAATCGTATTTGATTAGAAACCGCGAAATCGGCTAAATTTTTGGTGTATTCATAATTATTTACGACAAGATACCGGCAGTCCGTTTCAGTAGTGGAGGAACACGCGCCCATGTGAATAATACAGTCAACGTCGTTTTCATGAAATTCGTCATTAACAATTTTTTCTATGAATTTATCTTTTTCCATATAATCGGAAAATTTAAGGTTTCTAAGGTTTTTCCATTTGTTTGAAGTTCCAAGACTATCGACCGCTAAAATATTTGTTTCGCCGAGTTGATTCAATTTCCAGATTATCGCGCTTCCGATAAATCCGGCTCCTCCTGTAACAATAATCATTTTTTTCACTCTCCAAAAACTTTGCGATAAAATTTAACCGCGAACGAATATAACGAATCTGTTTTCAATGCCGAATCGCAATAAATTCCATATGTCTAATTATTTTCAAACGCTCCGTAAAAACTATTTTATATTATAAATACTCTTTCTGTAATATTTTTTTATTAGCGGCGATTCGCGGGGAAAAATTTCTCCCGCTAATCAACGTGAATCTACGCGAATAATGCGCAATCAATTTATAATAGTCTCTTAAAAATTTCAAATTACTTTTATAAATCCAAATTGTTTAATCATTAAAATACTTTTTTAATAATTGATTAGAGTATTTTATTTACCGTTTACAAAACATATCTGAAAAATAACGAATTGTAAGACGCTAAAGTTTTGAATTCATATCTCTCAGCCTTTTTATTTTTTCAATCGTTATTTCAATGTTTTCAGTTTTTACAACGCCTATGGTTTCGTCAATGCTGTCTTTGATATTATTTTTTAAAGTTTCCAAAATGACGGGGAGAATATCGTTTTTGTTCATAGTGGTTTCTACGCTTAAGTTTATGCTGAGAATATCGTTTTTATTATAAACGGTGCAACTGTAGTGTTTGATTATTTTATATTTTCTTAGAATTACGGAAATTATATTTTCAATTACATTTTCATAAATGTTGACTTGACCGAATTCAGTATTCATAATAAATTTGCGTTTTGATTTTGTTTTAACCGAAGTAATCAGAAATTCTATCATTAACACAATTATTGATATTAAAGCGATAAAAGCCAGCGCCGGATTGTCCGCTTCCGAAACGGTTGAAAAGCAATATATAATCAATAAAATGAATAATATGAATTTTATAAAAACAAAAAATTTATTTTGAGGTTTCATTAGCCGAATTATTCAAATCTTTACGGATTTCCACTCCTCTAACTAATACGTTAACCGCGGCTACGGATAGACCGGTCATTTCTTCTACTCTGCGTTTAATATTCTGCTGAATACGCCATGAAATATCCGGAATTTTCATTCCGAATTCTATAATAACGGAAACGTCGATTTTTACTTTTCCTTCGTTTATATCGACCTCGATGCCTTTATAAGTTTCTTTTTTATTTCCGAGAAATTCCACCAGACCGTCTTTTACGCTTCCGCTTAACGCTATAACCCCGTCGATTTCAATCGTAGCCATTCCCACTATGTTGGCAACCACTTCGTTTGATATGTTTATATCTCCGATTGGTCTATTATCATTGTCCTGTTCCATAACCAGTCACCTCGTTTTTGATTAGCCGATAAAATTTCGGTTAAATATAGAATTGAGCGGCGTAAAATAAAGTAATTTGACATAATTAAATTTTATTATATAATCATTTCCGCTGTTTGTAAATATTTTTTTAGAGAATTTAGGGTTAAATATTTTATGTTTACTGGTATTATTGAAGAAACCGGTTTAGTTGCGAAACTTATAAATAAATCCGGCAAAATCGAATTAATAATAAAAAACGAAAAAATTTCTGGAGCCGTAAAAAACGGCGATTCGGTTTCAGTTAACGGAGTTTGTCTTACCGCGACTGAAACTATCGGCGGTTTGATGAAATTTGATATTATGACTGAAACGATTAAAAAGACGGCGCTTATCGATTTGAAAATAAATGAGACGGTTAATCTTGAACGCGCAGTATTAGCGAACGGCAGACTTGACGGTCATTATGTAACAGGGCATATTGATTGCGTTTTAAAAATTATTTCTAAATCCGTTGTCAACGGTTCTGTAATAATTGAATTTAATATCCCGCCCGAATACAATAAATATATCGCTCCGCGGGGTTCGGTCGCTATAGACGGGATAAGTTTGACCGTTGCGGAAAAAAAAAAAAACGCGTTCAAGGTTAGTCTTGTAAAATTCACGCAAGCGAATACGTCTCTTATTAAAAAAAAAACCGGAGACAAAGCGAACGTCGAGTTTGATATATTGGGTAAATATCTTTATGAATTTTATGTATCGGAAAAGAAAGGTTATGGAAAATATTAAACGCAAAAAAAACATATTATCAAAAAAATCAGTGATTTCGGGCATTCCTGAATTGATAAAAGATTTGAAAAAAGGGAAAATGATTATTCTAATGGACGCAGAGAATCGGGAAAACGAAGGAGATCTTGTTTGCGCGGCGGAAAAAATCACCCCCGAAATAATTAATTTTATGGCTAAATACGGACGCGGATTAGTTTGTCTTGCGCTAGATTCCAATTATGTGGAAAAATTAAAACTTCCGTTGATGACGTCTAATAATCAATCTAAATTCGGAACCGCTTTCACGGTGTCGATTGAAGCTAAACAAAATGTTACAACCGGTATTTCTGCTCGCGATAGAGCCACTACTGTATTAACCGCGATAAACGACGCGTATAAAGACGGGGATATCGTAGCTCCCGGACATATTTTTCCGCTGCGCGCCGCGGAAGGCGGAGTTCTTGTCAGAACCGGACAAACCGAAGGTTCGGTTGACCTTATGAAATTATCAGGTTTGAAAAACGCCGCGGTAATTTGCGAAATTATGAACGACGATGGAACAATGGCGCGTCTGAATGATTTGAAAAAATTTTCCGCTAAACATAAAATCAAAATAGGAACTATCGGCGATATTATTGAATTCAGAAGAAAAAACGAGATTCTCGTTCATAAATCCGCGGAAGCCAATCTTCCTACAAAATTCGGGGATTTTAAAATAATCATATATATTTCCGATATAGATAAAAAAGAGCATATAGCTCTTGTTAAAGGCAGAATTTCCACTAAAAGTTCCGTATTGGTGAGAGTGCATAGCGAATGTCTGACCGGAGACACTTTTTTTTCGTTAAGATGCGATTGTAACAACCAGCTTCATGCTGCTTTAAATTATATAGGCAAGGAAAAATCGGGAATTCTTTTATATATGCGGCAGGAAGGCAGAGGCATAGGTCTTGAAAATAAAATTAAAGCGTATCATCTTCAGGAAAGAGGACTTGATACGGTTGAAGCTAATGAAGCTCTTGGATTTCCGGCTGATTTGCGCGATTACGGAATAGGCGCGCAAATACTTTACGATTTGGGAGTCAGAAAAATAAAACTTATGACCAATAACCCGAAGAAAATAATCGGTCTTGAAGGATACGGTTTAAAGATAACGCGGCGTTTGCCAATTATTATTACGCCTAATAAAAACAATGAAAAATATTTGCGCGCGAAAAAAATCAAACTGGGACATCTCTTGAATGATTAAAAAAAAATTGTTATATCCGCGAATAATCTTTTTGTGGATTTTAATTTTTTCGGACGCTTTGTTTTCAGCTCCTAATCAGACCGACTTGAAATTAAAAAATCTTCAAATCATATACGCCAACGGCGGATATGATTCGGCTCTTGCCGCGGCGGAAGAACTATTTAATCTGACTGCGGGCAATGCCGAAAAAGCGGAGTTATCTGAATTTTGCGCAGGCATTTCTTTTTCTAACAATCGTTTTGAAGAATCTGAAAAATATATGAAAATTTACGAGCGTTTAAAGGGTTCGTTGAATTCAAACCTCGCAGTAAAAAAACTTTCCATGCTTATATCGAAAAATAGAAATTCGGAATATGAAAAATTGATTGATTATATTTTTGAAAATTTAGTTTCGGATTTTTCCGGATTTCAAGAGCTGACAAATATTCTTTTGCAGAACGGAATGCTTGACAGAGCCGTTGGTCTGTATAATAAAGCTAAAATTAAATTTAATAACGCCGCCGTTTTTTTGCCGATACTGATAAATATTTATGAAGCTCAAGACAGATACGACAGCGCGATAATCGAATATAAAAATTATTTGATAACCAATCCGAACTATTCGTATTATTTTGAAAATTTCAAGACAATGCTATATTCAAAAAAATTGTTTTCGGAGTTTTTAAAATCATTAAATCAAAACGAATTAAAACGTTTTTCTGAAATCCCGCATTTTATGCCGGTTATAGCGGACGCCTATTTTCATTCGGGAAATATGGATTCCGCCGAAAAGATGTATTTTGAATATTTTAAAAGCGTAAAATACGACCCGCGGATAATAGAAGATATAATAATCAAACTTACAGAAGCCGAACAGAAAAGTTTGTCAGTAAAACTTTTATTCGGGATAATACGCAATAATGAAAAGTTTGCGGAATCGGCTCCCTATAAAACCAATATGTTTAGATTCAACGTTTCAGATAACCAATTTTTTCTATTTTTACTCGCGGATAATCTCGACATAATTAATTATGACAGCGAAATAGTAAATCTTCTCGCTTCTTCGCTTTCGGCGTTTCCAAACGATTATTTTCATAAAATCGCGTGTTTGATTCCTGAAAACGGCGGCGGCAGCGTTTATTATTTCAAATATTATTTCCATTCCGGAATGTTCGATTCAGCCGTGGAATCGTTGAAAAAAATCAACGCGGATAACGCCGAACTTTCATATTACGCGGGATTATCAAATCTTTATTCGGGCAAATTTGAAGCGGCTAAACTTTATTTTGAGAAAATAATTTTGAATTTCGGCGATTCTAAATTTGTTCCCGACAGTCTGGCGTTTTATAAATTTTTAACGTCTAATATTCATAAAAATAATTATTCCGCGTTTTTAAAAATTAATTCGCAAAACGCGTTATCTCAGCCGGAATGCGATGTATTATTGAATTCAATGAGCGATAAAACCTTAAAAACGCTGTCTTATATTTCATTGATGAAAAAGAATTCGGAATGGGTTTTTGATATGGAACTTGAAAAAATTATCGAAGATAGAATATTTATGCCTGAAGCCCTGTTTTTAAAATCTAAATTTTTTATCTCTCAAAAAAAAAAAGACGAGTCGAAAAAAATGCTTGAGAAGATTATAACCGGATATGCGGATTCGCTATATTTTTCAGCCGCGAAAAAAATGTTGAAAGAACAATTAGGAGGAATTTGAAAAAATGAAAAAAAGACATAAATTGCCGGTTGAGGTTTTTTTACTTCTGATATTGCTGATTGTATTCGAGACTTCGCTGTCTGCGGCCGGTTCTACTTCCGGCGAGGTTCTGCTATTGAATACAAACGCTGCGCTGACCGCGTCAGGAAACGCCGGAGCCGCGGCGCTTGATTACAACGCTCATTTTATTTCGCTGAATCCGGCTCATATTTCATATCAAAAAAACAACTGCGTTTCTTTTTCGTTTAATAAATATATTGAATCCGTTAATCAGCACGAAATAGTTTATCTGGGAAAAATTAAAAATAGATTTTACGGAATCAGCGTAGCTTATCTGGATTACGGCGATTTTCAAAGAACGCTATATAACGAATTAACGGGAAACGTTTCGTTCGCCGGAGATTTTACCGCTTCAGATATTATCATAAAAACTTATGTTCAAGCATTTAAATTTTATGGAATCAGCACAGGCGTTAGTTTGAAATATTTAAGAGAGAAAATCGAAGATTACAAAGCCGGAGTTTTTATGGCCGACGCCGGCGCTATTTATCCGGTTCCTGAAACCTCTTTATCTTTAGGCGCTTCATTTCAAAATATCGGCGGCAAAATGAAATTTGACAAAGAATCTTTTGGATTGCCGGAATTGTTTAGAATAGGAGTTTCTTACAATATTCCCGAATTCAAACTGAATCTTAATCTGGATTGGCAGAAAATCAAAAGCAGAGAAGGGGATATTTGCGCCGGCGTTCAATTTCAGTTTAATAAATCAATAGGATTTAACGCCGGATATAACGGAGCTAACGACGCGGGCAAAGGTTATACTGCCGGATTCAATTTAAATATCAGCTCGCTTGAACTTTTATACGCGTTCGAGCCTTTCAAAGATTTTGATTCGTCGCACAGGATAACGCTGGTTTATAATTTTTAATTTAATATTTAATATTATAGGAGACAATCAAATGAACAATAATTTTAAATTTGAAAAAATATTTTTTGCGATTATAATCATAGCGTTTCTTAATTTTGTTTTGCCTATTCAGCTAAAATCAGAAATTGTAAAAATGGAAGATGTTGTAGTCTTCGGATATCCGGTAAGAGATTCGATTATAAAAGACTTTACTTTAAACAAAGAAATACTGACAAAAACTGAAATTTCAAAAATTCATTCGTTTGACTTAACGGACGTGTTAAAGCAAATGACCGGAGTCGGCGTAGCGAGCGAAGGTAATTTCGGCGGCAGAAGAGTAGGCGACGGAAGAATCAAAATACGCGGAAATAACGCGAAACTTCTTATTGACGGAATCCCGGCAAGTATGGAGGTTTTTAATTGCATAGTCGGAAACGTATTGACTTTGAATAACGTAGAACGGATTGAACTCATACGCGGAGGCGAATCCGTTTTATACGGAAGCGACGGAATAGGCGGAGTTATCAATGTAGTAACTTCCGAACCAGATAAGTATAAATCATATTTAAACGCAGGCTTCGGCTCATATGAATCCGGATATTTTTACGGATCAACCCAAAACCGCATCGGCGATTTTTATTATTCTCTCGGATACGATTTGAAAAATACAAGCGGCGATATCAAAAATACAAAATTGCGTTCGAACGATTATTTTATGAAAACAGGATATGTTTTCACAAAATATTTTTCCGCTGAAATTTCAGGAAAATACTACGACGGAGATTTTGAGGATCCTTACGAACTTGTCGACTGGGATATTGACAGGAAAGGATTGAATATCGCGGTGAAAGGCGATTTAAATAAAAACAGTTTTTATTCCATTCAATACGGAATTAACCGCGGCGAACATAAAAGTTTTTATTTTTCAAACGGAAATCTTAAATTTCATTCAAAAGATTTTATAAACGAATTGCGTTCCTTTCATAATATTAAAATAAATCATACTAAGGTTTTATACGGATTCGATTATAAAAATTACGGCGGGCAAATTCTTAATCAGGCATGGGCTTACAAGGATGAAAAATCCGCCAATGAATACGCGCCATATTTAACGATTAATCATTATTTAGAAAATATTTGCGGTTTGATTGCCGGAGTCCGGTATAACCGCAATAGTCTATACGGAGGCGTTGTTATTCCGAAGTTCGGCGCCGAAAAAAAAATCAATGAAAAATGGAGAACCGGCGTTTCGGCGAATAAATCGTTCAGAACCCCGTCTACGCTTCAGACCCAGATAAATAAATTTGCGGGAAATAAAAGTCTCGAGCCGGAACGCGCATGGACTTATGAAATTAATGCTTCGTTCTCAGACGCGGGAATATTTGATTGGGATTGGTCTGTTTATAAAATAGAAGGAGAAGACCGAATAATAAACAGGAGCGGAAAATTCGGCAATATTCAAAATTACAAACATTATGGTTTTGAAATGCAATTATCGAAAAATATATTTAAAGATATAAACGCTAAAATCGGATACAACTACATTTACACGGGCAAAGATACGGCAAATCAATTTAGAAATAAAATCAATTTTCTGTTTGATTATGCGGGAGAAAAATTCGGAGCGGCTTTAACTGGTTTTTATTTGAATAAACTATACGCGGCTTCGGATAAGACTGTCAGACTTCCTGATTTTCTAAAAGCCGACATTAAATTGAAATACAAAATAAACTCTAAAATAAAGATTGTTTTGGAAGCCGATAATATACTCGATAAAAAATATTCGTTAAGCTACGACGATGGAAAAGGAACCGCGCCTAATCATTCGGCGACTCCTATCTGGAGCCCTGGAATAGGAGTTTTCGGAGGATTGGAAGCCGAGTTTTAACGAGAAACAATACGCCCGGAAAAAAATAATAAAATGAAAAAAAGCGGAGAATACATAATAATTTCAATAACGGTTGTTTTGGGAGTTTTACTTCCGTTCGCTTTTCATTTTATCGCTGCCGGCGGAAAAATATTTCTGCCGATGTATTATCCGATTATTATATCCGGTTTTTTACTTGAACCAACCTCTGCTTTGATAGCGGGATTTCTAACGCCTTTTATTTCATCTTTTATTACGGGCATGCCTACGTTAAATCCTCCGGTTGCTTTTCAAATGTCCATTGAATTATCAATATTGGGTTTTCTCGTTTCATTTTTATCCGGCAAATTAAAATTTAATTATCATATTGTTTGTGTAATTTCGATTTTAATAAATAGAATTTTATACGCGGGTTTATATTTTGTTATAACGCGAATTTACAATCTGCCTTTTAAAACAAAGGTAATCGCCGAATTAACGTCTTCTATACCGGGCGTTCTGATTATCTTCTTAGCGCTGCCGTCTTTCGCTAAATTTTTAAAAAAAAAATTATTCCAGTCGGAATCGATTTATAATAGATGAAAAAAAATATTTTGTTTAATTTTGCAACTTTCGCGTGTTTGCTTTTGACAAGCTCGGTTATTCCGTTGAAATATTTCTATCTGTTTTTTGTTTTTCTTGCCGCGGCGCTGATGTTTTATAAGATTAATCCGTTTAAATTTGCCGCGGGCCAGAAAATAATTTTATTTATAATTATTTTTTATCTTCCTTTTTTTTTGTATTTTTATTTCGATAAAATAATTTTTAAGACCGGCGTTGATTTTTTAATGCAAATTAATATAGTCTCCAACGTGGTTCTAAAAACTTCCGCGGCGATTTTAACCATAAACTTTTATAAAAAAATCAATACATTCGGCGAAACGCTCGACATACTTATTAAATTCCGGATACCAGTTAGAATTCTTTTAATAGTCGTTATTTCTGTCCGTTTAATCTCTCTGTTTGTAACGGAATTAAATAATTTTTTAAGAAATTTTAAAATGCGGGTTTTTGACGCCGACTTTAAAACTTTTTTTTTAATGATAAAAAAAATTTTATTTCATTTTTATATGAAAACTGAAACATATTCGCGTTATCTTTGTTTAAAGAATTTGAATGAAAACGCCGAAATATTAAAACTCGTTTTTAAACAATAATTATGCTCGAACTAAAATCTTTAAGTTTTTCATACGACGGCAGCGAAGCCGTTTTAAAAAACATTAATTTTCAGATAAACAAATACGATTCGCTCGCTTTAATCGGGGCTAACGGCAGCGGCAAAACCACATTGTTTTTGACGTTATCGGGATTGTATAAATACGGCGGAAAAATTTTTTTGAACAAAACCGAATTAAAAGATTATAAACCAAAAGTATTGCGTAAAAAAATAGGCATGATTTTTCAAAACGTTGAAGAACAATTATTTATGCCTACTGTTTACGACGAATTGAAATTGTCGCTTGTTCAGCATTACGGCGCGGCGGACGAAGAAAAAATAAATTATTATTTGCAATGTTTTAATATCGAACATTTGAAAAATAGAAAAATCGAGAATCTCTCGGCAGGCGAAAAAAAAAAAACCGCGCTTGTTTCCATACTCATATATTCGCCTGATATTCTGCTGCTTGACGAACCGACCGCATTTTTGGATTTGAAAGGATGCGCCGAATTATTGAGAATTATAAACGAACAGAAAATCACAAAAATTATTTCGACGCATAATTATCATTTCGCCAAAGAATGCTGCGGCAAAACCTTGATTTTAAAGAAAGGCGAGACGTTCGCTTTCGGCGATACCGGTAATATTATCAACAACGCGGATTTGTTGAGGAATGCGGAAATCATCTGATTGCCGAAAAATTTTGAATTCGACTTTTCAGTTATAGAATGTTTTATACGAGTCCCCTCTATTCTTGTATTAAAATTATTTCCGATTTCATCCTGATAATTTCCAGATAATTTTTTCCCTAAAAAAGCGGCGATGTTATCAGCTTTAACTGCGTGAATAGCTGTTCTGCTGATTATTTCATAAAGATAATTCAAATCCTCCTGTTTTTTAAACACCGATTTTCACAGAGCCGATAAGTATCAAAATTAAAGCCTAATTACATAACCCATTTAATCTGCATTTTAGTGTTATTAAGCTATGGTATTTCAAAAGGTTTAGTAATTTTTTTCACGCCAATCCAAACCGGAGTATGAGCATGTTTTCGCATAGCAACAGTAATCATTGAACCGTCATATGAAATTTTTCAGGGAATATTTATAAGTTTTTTAAAATAGTTCCGGCTTTGCATTTTTCAAATCTGGGCAGGTCGAGAGCAAGTCGCCGATATAAAGTATCTGCAACCATAGTCCATATCATATCAAAATGTATTCGTACCATAAAGCGGCGAATTTAATGCGTTCAAATTAAAGAAAGAAACCAATTCCGCAATTTTATTTTTAATATGCCATCTTTTAGCATATACCTCGATAATTTTTTCGCATTTTAAAGTTGAGTTAGTAATAATAAAAGTCGGTTCTATTCGTCCATGTTCCTTCATTATA
>Ga0116156_10000914_pt1 | contig 30070 bp, 25 predicted proteins | sample AD_UKC045_MetaG_FD_89891 | JGI IMG/M metagenome (GOLD analysis project Ga0116156, IMG submission 89891) | Active sludge microbial communities of municipal wastewater-treating anaerobic digesters from USA - AD_UKC045_MetaG | ecosystem: Engineered > Bioreactor > Anaerobic > Digestate | place: USA...
CTTCATGGCCAAGTTGCTGTAAAATTCTCATGGCACGAATACCAATAGCATGTCCAACATGAAGATATGGACCGGTTGGATCAAATCCTTGATAAACTGTTATCCTTTCTCCTGACATCAGTTTTTCTTTAAAAGCTTCTTTCGAGGGGAAAACTGCTTCCACTCCCCGTTCCAAAAATTCATCTATTAATTTTTCATCGACTATCACCTTGCTCATAATTTTATATTTTTAATCTTAAACTAAATTACTCTATAATTGCTTTTATCCTTCTTACACCGGCGCTGGAGCCCGCCTCTTCGGCGGGTCGCCGATGAGGCGACTTTCTATTCTACTGTTGCTTTTATTCTACGCACACCAGAACTTGAACTTTCCTCTTTGACAATTCTGAACACGCCTTTAATATCGCCAGTATTTTCCACGTGCGGGCCGCCGCAGATCTCTTTGGAAAATCCGTCTATAGTATAAACTTTGACGCGGTCGCCATATTTATCCTCAAAAGCGCCTTCTGCTCCGGCTTCGCGCGCTTCTTCCAGGCTCATTTCTTCAAGCGTTACCGGCACGCTGGCTTTTATCGCCGTATTTACAAATTCTTCCACTACTTTTTTTTGCTCATCTGTCATCTTCTCGCCGTGGGAAAAATCAAACCGGATCCGCTCACCATTGATATTTGAGCCTTTCTGGTGGATATGTTCGCCTAATGTTTTTCGCAATCCCGCCAGCATCAGATGAGCTGCTGTATGCAATTGAGTAGTTTTTTCAGAATGATCCGCTAGCCCCCCCTTAAATTTTCCTTCCGAAGCAGTTCGGGAAAGATCTTGATGCTTTTGTAGCTCTTGATGAAACACATCCTTAAAATTATCTGCAATATTCAGATCTCTTTCTTTGGCTGCCTCTTCCACCATTTCTATCGGGTATCCGTAAGTCTGATATAAATCGAAAGCAACTTCGCCAGTAACATCATGTCCTTCTAATTTCATTATCATAGATTCTCCCTTTTTAAGTGTCTTTCTGAATTTATTTTCTTCATTTTCTAACTCATCAAAAATTTTATCTTTATTATTTTCAAGATTTTTATATGGATCTTTATAATACTCGACATAAACTTTCGCAATTTCTGAACAAAAATTATTTTCAATTCCCAGTTTATGAGCAAATCGAACAGCGCGCCTTATAAGTCTTCTGATAAAATATCCCTGGTCTTTATTGGATGGATACGCGCCATCGCTGATTAGTAATGTAGCCGCTCTTAGATGATCTAGAATTACCCGGAATGACTCTTCATTTCCAGAATATGTCTTACCAGATAGCCTTTCAATAGTTTTTATGGCTTCGGTAAATATATCTGTTAAAAATATATCTGGCGTGTCTAATTTAGCGGCAATTTGACGTTCTAGTCCGCCGCCATAATCAACATTTTTTTGTTTTAAAAGTTCAAAGCCTTTTTCTGTCTTGATGTATTCCATGAAAACATTATTTCCGATTTCCAAAAACCTTCCGCAATCACAATTGACGTGGCATGGTTTATCTTTCCACTTAGAATTTTCATGGAATTTATGTTCTACTCCAAAGTCCCAAAACATTTCACTGTCTGGACCGCCAGGCTCGCCTATGGGCATATTGGCTGGCACTCCGGCACGCGACCACCAATTTTTGGTTTCGTCATAATAGAAAATTCTTCCTCCCTGCATTCCTTCTTTTTCAGAAAAATCGACCGACTTTGCTTCGATTCCGACTTTCTTAAATACTTCCTGCCAAACCATTACTGATTCGTCATCTCTTGGAATTCCTATTTTTTCATTTCCCCTAAATACTGTCACGTATATACGATTGGGATCTAGCTTTAACTCCTTGGTCAAAAATTCAAACATCCAATTTATCTGTTCTTCCTTAAAATAATCTCCCAGAGACCAGTTGCCCAACATTTCAAAGACAGTTGTATGACGATTATCTCCCACTTCTTCAATATCTTGAGTTCGAAAGGACTTTTGGCTATCAGCGATTCTAACTCCTAGCGGATGTTTTTCACCTAGAAGAAATGGAATCATCGGCTGCATCCCAGAACCTGTAAAAAGCGTTGTCGGATCATTTTCGGGAATCAAAGAAGCACTGGGGATAATTTCGTGTCCCTTGCTTTTGAAGAAATCTAAATATTTCTGTCTCAGTTCTTTGGCAGTCATTATGATATTATATAAAATTAATATACTTACTTTCGTATATTATATCCGACTTCCCTCTCAATTTTCCTAAAATCATCCCCGGTAAATTTTAATCTAATTTCTTTTTCTTCCTTTATTTTGGAAATTGCGGTGCTAAGATCAATTTTTCCATCCTCTAAATCTTTTTCGGCGTTTTCTACGGTCCTTGTTGCCGAATTAAGAAGCTCGCATCCCCTGTCTTTGGCAATATCCAGAACGATTTTTTTAAAATAAGAAATCATATTTTTTATTCTTAAGTAATTAGATTTAATTGTTTTTTGAGCCGCTTTAAATCCTCTTCTCCCTGAGTCACGTCATGACTCACCTTTTCCAACCGCTTGCTTTTTTCATCTCTTATCACTCTTAGCCTTTCTTCGTCATATTTTATCTTTCTAATCTCCGCTTCCAGAGTGGTCTTTTCCCTTTGCGTTTTTCGAAGATCGGAATCCAAAATCACCGTTTCCATTTCGATGGAATGTCTTTTTCGGCTTTTCTCTTCCGGACTCAAATTGGCCAAATCATCGCTGGTATACATAGATTTTAATTTTATTTTATTATGCCCCCGCCTAAAACCCCGCCGTTTTTGGAATAAAAAACAGCAGACTGGCCGGGAGAAACCGCCCTCTGGGGAATTTTAAATTCTATTTTATACAACCCCTTTTTTTCTTTTTTTATTATAGCATAAGCGCTTTTTTGACGGTATCGGGTTTTGACCAGCGCCAAAAAGGGAAAATTAATATCATTTTTTATCCAATTGGCTTTTTTCACGTAAATTTCTTTGGCGTATAGGACCGTATCTTTCGGATTATTAGTAACAATTAATTTGTTATTTTTAATGTCTTTGTCCGAGACGTAATAGGGGCCGGTCCCGCCGATGTCAATCCCTTTTCTCTGCCCCATGGTGTAGAGAGAAAGACCACCATGAAAACCCAAAACTTTTCCGTTCCTGTCGGTAATTTCTCCTTTTTTCAATTTTAGATTATCTTTTAAAAATCTGGCCGTGTTATCATCTTTTATAAAGCAAGTATTTTGCGACTCGGCTTTGTCAAAAACCGGAAGCTTGAAATCGCGAGCCATTTTCCTTATCTCTTCCTTTTTATAACAGCCAAGCGGAAAAATTATTCTGGAAAGATCTTTGGCATTGAGCCGATAGAGAAAATATGATTGATCCTTATTTTCATCTTTCGCTTGAAATAATTGAAAAAAACCTTTTTTCCCGGAACCGGATCGGCATATCAGCGCGTAGTGTCCTGTCGCCACCAGATCCGCCTTTGCCTTCTTCATTTCATCCAAAAGAATTCGAAATTTTATATTCTCATTGCAAAATACGCAAGGATTAGGTGTTTTTCCATTTTTGTATTCTTCCAAAAAATACCCCACCACTTTTTTCTTAAAAATGTTTTGAGCTTTTATTATTTTCAAGGGAATGTCCAAAATTTTGGCCACTTTTTTGGCGTCTTCCAAAGATTTTTTATTGCCACCCGGACAACCCTTCTCTTTCCAAAAATCCATAAACAAACCAGCAACATTAAAGCCTTCCTTTTTCAAAATTGCCGCTGCTACCGAAGAATCAACTCCGCCAGACATAGCCACTAATATTTTTTTTCTCTTGTTTTTTGGCATAGTATACTAATAAATCATAAAAACTGCATAAAATCAAATCCTGCTTGGACAGGATTTTATCATTTATGGGATGTCAGGAGAAATATTCTATTTTTTAGTATTTTTAGCATCTATCATCGCTCTCTTATCCATATCAAAAGTTTGAGAATTGGCCGCATCCTCTACGATTTTTTCTGCCTTGTTTATTATAAACCAAGTAACCAAAAAACTTATAACGAGTAAAAACAAAAATGCCAAATAAGAAGAAACCTTCTGGTCCACATTAAACTTATTGATGATTGGCATTATTCTTCGTATTATTTATTAGTCCTCTTATTTCTTCCAGATTTATATTGCCTCTTTTCTTTTGCATCTTGAATTTTTTTGGCGCGATGTGCGATATCTGATTGAGACTTATCGGTTTTTCTTTCGGCACAAAAGCTGTCGGTTGATAGGCCGGCCTTTCTTCTCTCCGCTGGTTTTCTGATTGAAAATTGTCATTTCTGCTTTCTTCTTTTTTTGAAGAAGGACCCTGGGATCTGGCTCTGGCTCTTTGATAATCTTTTAAACATTCCTTGCAAAAAGTAGGTCTGGCCGGATCAGGTTTGAAAGGAACCATAATTTTTTCCTCGCAAGTATCACAAACTGCTTCAAAAAGAGATTTTTCTTCTGGTTTGTTTTTTTCTTCCCGGCTAACTTGAGAAGGAAGAGTCGTTTTTTGACTACCGGAGGAAATCAAAGAATTCACCTTTTCCGGTTCCTTTTTTGGAATCATAGCCGGTTTAACCTTGCTGCTTTCCGAATAATTATTCAAATTTTTTGCCGGTTCCTTTTTTATTTTAGGCAATTTTTCGTAATCTTCCATCTCCATCATGCCGCTCCAGCGAGCAATTTTTTCTTCTATTTCTGCCCGTGATTTTCCATATCTTTCTCGAGAAACTTTTATCACTTTTTCTTCGTTATCCGCCGTATCTGTCAAATCCGCCGGCGGCAAAGTGATGGCCGAGAAAGCATCACCGGCAATTCCGTCTATCATTAATTTCAGATAAACGCTGTATTTGGAAAGATTAACTATATCATTCATCATAAATACCGGCTCAAATTCTTTCTCCAGAGCTTCCGCATCTTCCGCTCCCACCCGAAAAGAAACAATCGTGCCCACGTTTCCGAAAACAGCATCTTTCACCGTAGTATTATTGTCAAAAATAAGTTGTTTTATGTATTGATGGGCCAAAATCAGACTCAATCTGTATTTTCTGGCTTCAGACAAAATATTGGCAAAAGATTCCGTAGCAAAATTTTGAAATTCATCCACATAAAGAAAAAAGTCTTTTCTTTCTTCTTCCGGCATATCCACCCGACCCATAGCCCCCAATTGGATTTTGGTCACAATCATGCCGCCCAAAAGCCTCATGGCGTCTTCGCCTATTCGGCCCTTGGAAAGATTGACAATCAGGATTTTCTGATTGTCCATAATTTCCCGCATATCAATAGATGATTTCGGCTGGCCGACAATGTGGCGGATAACTGAAGATGAAAGAAATTGTCCGACCTTATTTTGGATGGCCGCCACCGCTTCCTTTCTAAAACGATCTTCCCATTTGTCAAATTCATTAATCCAAAACGATTTCACCACCGGATCTTTTATTTTGGGATAAACTCTTTTTCGATAATCCTTATCAAACATCATCCGATTGACTCCAAGCATTGTCGATCCGGGATAATCAAGCAGCGCTAAAATAGTATTATTAAGAATATATTCCATTCGGGGACTCCAAACATCTGGCCATATTTTCTTGAAAACACCCATCATTCCTGAAGCCACCAAATTTTTCTTATCTTCATCTACCGCTTCCAAAATATTAAAAGCTATCGGAAATTCCCTATCAGCCGGATTAAAATATACCACATCGTTTATCCTTTCTGGAGGAACGGCCCTTAACATTTTTTCAGCAAATTCTCCGTGAGGATCGACTACGCAAAGCCCCTTGCCATTTCTAATATCCTGGACAGCCATATTTTCCAGCATATTGGATTTTCCCATTCCGGTTTTTCCGATAACATACATATGACGGCGCCGGTCGTCCTCTTTTATACCAAAAATTCTTTCCTGGTTTCGAAAATTAGTTTTAGCAAAAAAATTGATTTCTGACATCTTTCAAAGAAAAATGGAACAAATCATCCCGGACAAAGCCAAGAGATTCCTTCCTTAATCACAAATTATTTTTATAAATTACCGAATCGGCAAATTTGGCGGCGCTGTTCCCAATTTTGAAGCCACTCGGAGAACGGAAGGAGCCTTAACTCCCATATCAGGAAAGTGATAAAGCGTAGCCAGTTCTTTGCTGGAAAGAACTAATTTTACCCCTTCGGGATCGCGGTCACGATATCTTTTATATATTTTTCTTTTCCTAAAATCAGCAATGGCTTTGGTAAAAAATATTTTGCCGTAAGTTTTACTGAGATCAAACGGTTTTACCTGATTGTAATTCATATCATTAAACTGCTTAATTGCTCCGATGAAAGCGCTGACATAAGACTTGCTAAAATTGTCCCTTTTGCCGATGTAAAGAAAACGCATTTTTGTAGTGTATGACGTTTTTCCTAAATTTTCCTCCGTCGCCTTCAATCTCTCTTTTTCCATCGGAGTAAGGCGAAATTCCAAAGGCTGTTCGTCTTTTTTGGCAGTAGCGGAAAACTGAGGCGGACCAAAAATACCGCTAAAAATATTTCTAAAAATATCCCCCAAGTCAGATAGGAAGCCGCCGCCTGATTCAACAGCTACTCCTTTTAATTTTTCAACGGCTTTTTTTTGCGCCACTTCATAACTCCAGGTTTCCTGCAAAGGAATAATTATGTATTGCAACCAGATATGCTGATCGGGCGTCAAAGTGCCAAGCACTTCCAAAATGGAAGCCATAGGATCAATCATAGTTCCGGTAATATCTTCCTCAAATCGATCATAGGTTTTTATAGGAACAGCTTCCGGAGCGGTAAACCCGAAATCAACTCCCCACATATCCCAATATTTATTCGGAATGACTTTGGGAAAACGCAGAGTATAATCCTCCACTTCTATGACTTCCGCCCCCGGATATTGAGCATATACTTGCGCTTCAATTAAATTTCTGTATTTTTTCTGGCAACGAATGATGAAATGGGCCACACCTTCTTCTCCTATAAGTTCAAAACTAAAACGATCTTGGGAATAAGCGCCTCGAAGCCACAGATCGAAAGTATTGTGCGTTGTTGTTACTCCGGAAATTCCGGCACAAATAGATTCCATCACTTTCGGACCGCGCTCTATATCTTTAGGCGGAATAACTTCCAAATAGGTCCATTTCAAATTTTTATGCCAGGAATCGGCTGAACGCACAGCCACATAATCTTTAAAAATTATTTTAAAAATAAAATAAAAAGCCCAAGGCAAGACAATCCACCAAGTATGATAGAAAACCTGACCAAAGGCATAAAAAGTATTCAAAGTTTCATTGGTTCCGTTCATTGCTTTTGTTTTACCTAAACGCTTTATTTTCTTTTGTTTTTATTTTTACCCGGAAGCTTTTTCTGTTTTTATTTTTTAACTGTATAAAAATTGTTTTGTCTTTGGAAATTTTTAGCATTATTAAGGTTTATCATTATTGTCGTCTTTTTTACCTTTCTCATCTTCAGAACCTCAGCCATAATTTCTTCTCTGGAAAGAGGTTTTTTGCTTTTTTCCAAAATTTCCTTCAAGACATCCTTTATAGTCCCCTGGGTATATCCCCATTCTTTCAGAGCATAAATTCCCCGGCCAATCAAAACAAACCGATTGTCTTTTATAAGTTCATTATGCACTGTCTGAGGATGAGCTTTTCTTTTTCCCAGTTTATGTTCGTCGATAAGAGCCGCAATTTCCGTAAAATGAAGGGGCTTGCCCATTTCCTTTAGGATGAGAAATATCTTTTCCCGAGTTCCCTTGGGATTGACTTCCGGCCAGCTAATTATTCCCCATTTTCCAAATTTGTTTTTCTTGACAGCAGAAAGAGAATGTAAAAAACTTAATATTTTATCTTCTACTATATCATCCAAATCGGATATTTTTTCCTTTATCTTTTTTGAAATTTCATTGTCAGACAAAAGTTTCTTTTCCTTATTTAAAATATTTTTTGCCTCTTCGCCAATTTTTCTGGCAAATATCAGGGCATCGTTGGAAAGAACCCATGATTTTTCAATATTTCCCTTCTCCCCAATTACCTGTATTTTTTCCGAACAGCCAGCAAAAAACCTTATAGAATTAGCTTCTTTGGCTCCGTCTATATTAAACTTTTGCACTATGTCGGTTTCTTTAATTATACCATTATTTTTTTCAATTGTAAAAATCAGCCGCTCTTCCGCTTTTCTGAAATTTTCATTTTCTTTCTTGGAAGAAATGACTTCTACGGCATCGGAAATAATTTGACGCACTCTTTCTCTGGTAATCCCATATTCTTTTCCTATTTTTTCCAAGGTTTTTCCCTTTTCCTCTGACAAACCGTGTCTTTTCTGAATAATTTCTTGGGATCTGGGAGACAAAGAATTCATCATTTCCATGACCAAATCAAAAAATCTAAGCCCCTGAAGCTCTTTTTCTGCTGTTTTAATTAGCGTTTCTCCTTGGATATGACTTTTTTTCATTTATTTAAAAAGTTAACCAATTTAAGCTGTTTTTTTAGGTCAAGAAATACTATCACATATCGGCCTAATTTGTCAAGAGAGTCCCCTTTATGTTATTGTTTTTTTATATGTAAGTTATCTTCCAGGCGGATAAATGAAATATCTAAACGCCCTAAATAAAATTTCTGGCATAGGCCCGCAAAAAACAAGAAAATTGTTGTCCTTCTTTAAAACTCCAGAAAATGCTTGGAAAGCCAGCTTGAAAGATTTAATAAACAGCGGCATTGGAGAGAAAACTGCCGAAACGGTGGTTCAAGAAAAGAGTTGCATCAATCCGGAAGAGGAATGGGAAAAATTAGAAAAGAACGGCATAAAAATGATTGCCTGGGAAAATAGTGATTATCCGGAAATTCTCAGAGAAATCCCCAACCCCCCTTACATTATATATACGCGAGGAAATTATAACTTTGAAAAATTTATAGGAATTTCAGTAGTAGGCTCCAGAAAATATACCAGCTACGGAGCACAAATTGCCCGTTCTTTTGCCGGAGAGCTGGCTAAGGCCAATATAACCGTAGTTAGCGGAATGGCCATAGGGATAGACACTTTTGCTCATCGGGGAGCTCTTGAGGAAAAGGGAAAAACCATTGCTGTTCTCGGCAATAGCTTGGATGATAACAGCATCTACCCCAGAAACAATTTCAATCTTTCCAGAGAAATATCCCAACAAGGCCTTCTTTTAAGCGAATATCCGATAAAAACTTCGGCCGGTCCGCTTACTTTTCCCGCTAGAAATAGGATTATCGCCGGACTTTCGCTTGGAACACTGGTCATCGAAGCTTCCGAAAACAGCGGAGCCCTTATCACCGCCAAAATGGCCTTGGATTACAACAGAGAAATTTTTTCAGTTCCGGGATCGATTTTTTCTTCTCAGTCCATCGGCACTAATAATTTAATAAAAAGCGGGGCCAGAGTGGTGACTTCAATAAAAGACATCCTGGAAGAATTGGATTTAAATGAAAACGAAGCAGGAGCTAAATTAATAGCTAAGATTCCCTCTTCCAAAGAAGAAGAAATAATTTTAAAAATTTTATCTTCCGATCCGCTTCACATTGACATAATTTCAAAACTCTCTAGACTGGAAGTTGCTACAGTCAGTTCCACTTTGTCCATTATGGAAATCAAGGGTTGGACAAAAAATATCGGCGGCCAGAATTATATAATCATCTAATTTATAACATCATCGAACGAAAAATTATGAAACTAGTAATTGTCGAGTCTCCCACTAAGGCTAAAACAATTTCCAAATTTTTGGGAAAAAATTATGTTGTAAAATCTTCCTACGGCCATGTCAGGGATTTGCCCAAAAAAGAAATGGGTATTGATATAGAAAAAGACTTCGAGCCAAAATATATAATTCCCGGTGCCGCCAGAACTCGGGTTTCTGAATTGAAAAAAATAGCCCAAAAGGCAGATGAAGTTATCCTGGCTACCGACGAAGACCGCGAAGGAGAGGCCATTTCTTGGCATCTGGTTTCCGCCCTGAATCTTAAAAAAAGTTCTCCGAAAAGGATAGTTTTTCATGAAATTACCAAAAAAGCCATTGATAAGGCCATAGAAAATCCCCGTGAAATCGATCTTGATTTAGTGGATGCCCAGCAAGCCCGACGGGTGCTTGATCGACTTGTCGGCTATGAGCTGTCGCCATTTTTATGGAAAAAAGTCAGAAGAGGATTGAGTGCCGGCAGAGTGCAATCGGTTGCCCTTCGTCTGATTGCGGAACGCGAACGGGAAATTGAAAAATTTCAATCAAAAAAATTCTGGACTGTTCCGCTGGAGTTAAAAAAGAAAGGCGGCGCTGATGACCAAAAGTTTCAAGGAGAATTGATAGAAAAAAACGGAAAGAAAATTGAAAAAACGGAAACACTCAAGCTTTTTGCCGGAGATTACAAAATCAAAGAAACTATTTTCAATAATGAAAAATCCGCCCGGGAAACAGCAGAGGATTTAAAAAAGTCTGTTTTGCATGTGAAAGATGTTATAAAAAAAGAGATTATTCGCCAACCATCGGCTCCTTTCACCACATCCACTCTTCAACAGGCATCAATCAACACTTTGGGTTACTCCGCCAAAAAAACCATGATCGCCGCCCAAAAACTTTACGAACAGGGTTTCATCACTTATATGCGAACGGATAGTGTCAATCTTTCCCTGGAATCGATGCTTCAAGCCAAAAAAGTTATTGATGAAAAATTCGGCCAGAAATATTCCCTGAAAAATCCAAGATTTTTTAAAAATAAATCCAAAGGCGCCCAGGAGGCCCATGAAGCTATCCGACCGGCTTATCCCGAAAAACATCCGGAAGAATTAAAAGATTCCTTGGAATCGGATCAGTATAAATTATACAAGCTTATCTGGGAAAGAATGATTGCTTCCCAAATGTCTCCGGCCATTTTTGATTCTGTGAAAGTGGAAGTTTCCGCCAAAAATAAAGAATCCAAAAATGAATATCTGCTGCATGCCAATGGTTCAACCATCAAATTTGATGGCTATCTAAGAGCTTTTTCTTCAAGAAAAACAAACGGCGAACATCTTCTTCCGGAGCTGAAAACAAAAGACGAATTGGAAATTGCTTCCATCGATACCCAAGAAAAATCCACTACTCCGCCGCCGCGTTACAGCGAAGCAAGTTTGGTAAAAGTCTTGGAAGAAAATGGCATCGGCCGCCCATCAACTTATGCTCCGACTATTTCTACTATTATTGAAAGAAAATATGTGGATAAAAATGAAGAGAAACGCTTGTTTCCTCTGGAAATAGGACTGCTCGTTAATGATATACTGGTAGAACACTTCCCCACTATCGTTGATACGGGATTTACTGCCAATATGGAAGAAAATTTTGACAAAATTGCCGAAGGAAAAGAGAATTGGGTGCCTATAATTCGGGAATTTTACAAACCTTTTCATAAAAATATTGAAAGCAAGGTTAAAACTGTTAAAAAGGAGGATTACCAGGAAAAATTAGACCGCCAATGTCCTGAATGTGGCGGAGATTTGATTGTTAAATTCGGCCGATTTGGAAAATTTATCGCTTGCTCCAATTTCCCCAATTGCCGTTACACGGAAAAAACGGCCGATGAAAAAAAATTAGACGATGAAAATGCTGGAGAAATTTGCGAACTTTGCGGCTCTCCCATGGCAGTAAAACATGGAAGATTTGGACCGTTTTTGGGTTGCTCCAAATATCCGGATTGCAAAAACATCAAAAGGATAGAAAACAAGACCGGCATAACCTGTCCCAAATGCAAAGAAGGAGAAATTGTAGAGAGAAAATCCAAACGGGGGCGATCCTTTTACGGATGCAACACCTATCCTAAATGCGACTTTGCCCTTTGGAACAAGCCTAATGGAAAAATTTGCCCGGTATGCCAAAGCCTTTTGATATACGACACAAAAGGAAAAATAAAATGTTCTAATAAGGAGTGTAAATATGAAGAAGTGAACTAAAATTCTATGTCCTATCCCTTGATAACAATTGAAGATGTAATAAAAAATACCCGTTTTTATCCTGATTCCAGAAGAGAAACGCTCATCAAAAAAGCTTATGATTTAGCGGAAAAAGCCCATCAGGGACAAAAAAGAAAATCGGGCGAAGATTACATCCAGCATCCCATGCACACCGCTCTTAATCTGGCTAAAATCGGAATGGGATCAAAAACCATTTCTGCCGGCCTTCTTCACGATGTCCCCGAAGACACCCAGATAACCATTGAGGAAATAGAAAAAGAATTTGGAAAAGAAATTTCCGCTCTTATCGATGGCGTAACGAAATTAGGAAAAATAAGATTAAGGGGAACAAAAGAGGAGATATTTTTGGAAAATTTAAGAAAAATGTTTTTAGCTATGGCCGCCGACGTGCGGGTGGTTATCATAAAACTGGCCGATAGGCTTCACAATATGGAAACTCTGGACGCTCTTCCTCCGGAAAAACAGCAAAGAATTGCCGTTGAAACAATGGAAGTATTCGCGCCTCTGGCCAATAGGCTGGGAATCGGAGAATTTAAGGTGAGACTTGAAGATCTGGCTTTTAAGCACCTTGATCCGGAAAATTTCGAATATGTGACAAAATTAGCCAAGGAACAATACGAACAGCGAAGAAAATATGTCGACAAGGTGGTTAACGAACTCAGGAGAGAGTTAGCCAAAGAAAAAATTGAAGTGATAAAAATTTTTGGCCGGACAAAACATTTACACAGCCTCTTTCAGAAGCTCAAACGCCACGACATGGATATAAATAAAATTTACGACCTGACCGGCATAAGGATAATAGTGCCGGAAGTGGTTAACTGTTATGAAACCTTGGGCATTGTGCACAAAAGATTCCATCCGCTTGTCGGCAGGATAAAAGATTATATTTCCCTGCCCAAGCCCAACGGGTATCAATCTATCCACACTACCATTTTCGGTCCGGAAGGAAAATTTCTGGAAGTGCAGATCAGAACCAAAAAAATGGACGATGAGGCAGAATTCGGAATTGCCGCCCATTGGATATATTCCGAAAAAAAGAAAAGACTGCGGGATTATTTTTTCCGTTCCAGCACGGCTCAAAAAGTCCCGGAAAAAGAAGTAAACTGGATAAGGCAACTCCGGGAATGGCAAAATGAATTGGGAAAAGATAATCAGGAATTTATCGAGAGCTTAAAAATTGATTTTTTCAAAAATCATATCTTCGCCTTCACTCCTTTAGGCGATATTATCGATCTGCCAGAAGAATCCACTCCTGTTGATTTTGCCTATAAAGTGCACAGTGAAATAGGTAATCGCGCTATGGGCGCCAAGGTTAATGGCAGGATTGTCCCGTTGGATTATAAAATTCATAACGGGGACGTGGTAGAAATCGCCACTTCCAAGGAACATAAAAACCCCAGCCGCGACTGGCTGAGGTTCGTCCGGACTTCTGAAGCTAAATCCCACATCCGAAAGTTTATGAAAAAAGATGGAATGTTATAGAATTTTGGAAATAATATTGTCCAGTTCTTCTTTGGAATAATAATCAATAACAATTCTTCCTCCGCCGCCCGAGCGGCTTATTTTTGCTTTAGTCCCCAATTTTTGGGAAATTTCTTCTTCTTTTTGTTTTATTTCCGGATCAACTGCAACATTTCTTTTATGAGTTCTTACCGACACTTCTTTGGTTTTGTTTTCCGCTTGCCTGACGGTCCAATTGTTTTTTAGAATCATTTCATAGAGAGCTCTTTGTTTTTCCGGATTTTCTATGGCCAGAATTGCCTTGGCATGACCTTCAGTAATTTTTCCTTCGATTAAACTGCGTTGAATTTCTACCGGCAGATTCAGCAGTCGTAATTTATTAGCCACCGAGCTTCTATTTTTGCTCAATTTTACGGCAATCTCTTCCTGGCTCATATCAAATTCTTCCATCAGTTTTTTATAAGATTTGGCTTCCTCTACCGGATTAAGATCATGGCGCTGAATATTTTCAATGACAGCCAACTCTAATTTTTGCTGTTCCGTCACTTCCCTAACGATTACTGGCACCTCTTTTAAGCCGGCAATCTTAGCCGCCTGAAAACGGCGCTCACCGGCAATAATTTCGTATTGATTACCGGATTTGCTGACAGTGATCGGCTGAATTATCCCGTGTTCCTTTACTGAAGCGGCCAGTTCCTGAAGTTTTTCCTCGTCAAACTTTATTCTCGGCTGATGCGGATTGGGAATAATTTGGGAAATATTAACTGAAAAACTGCCGCCCGAAGATACATTTCCATCTTGATTTTGAATTTTATCATTAAAAGGACCAGCATTTTTAGAAGCTGTCGTCCCGAAATAATTAAAGTCTTCGTCGGGTTTGTCTATTTTTTTATTTTTTTGCGGAATGAGAGAAGCCAGACCCCTCCCTAAACCATAGTTCTGCGCCATTTTTATTTTATCCCACGAATCCACAAATCAGTTGCTCGCCTGCCACCAGGCAATCAATTTGTAAACTTATGGGATTATAGATTTGTAGATTATACGCTAAATCCCTTTTGATTATTTTTTTTATCCAGTTCAATTATCTCTCTGGCTAAATTCTTATACGATCTGGCTCCCTTGGAAAAAGAATCAAAAGAAAGAATTGATTTTCCAAATCCCGGAGCTTCTGCCAGTCTTACTGACCTCGGAACAATAGAATCAAAAACATGACCCGGAAAATGATCTCTTATTTCTTTTACCACCTGCCTTGCCAATCTATTTCTTTTATCATACATAGTGAGAAGCGCTCCCATTATTTTGAGTTCCGGTTGTAAATTTTCCCGCACTAAATTTATAGTATTTAGAAGCTGGCTCAATCCTTCCAGAGCAAAATATTCTGTTTGCACAGGGATAATCACTTCATCCGACGCCACCAGCCCGTTAATAGTCAGAAGTCCAAGACTGGGCGGAGAATCAATAATTATATAATCATAGTTAGTCCTGATTTCTCTTAAAACATTATAGAGGCGAAATTCCCGATTATCCATATGCACCAGTTCTATGCCGGCACCCGCCAAATCTTGAGAGGCCGGAACAAGATCATGTCCAAAAGCTTCGGCTCGAAGAATGACATTTTTTGGATGTTCCCCTATTATCATCGAATGATATAAGCTTTTTTCCACATTTCTAACATCAATCCCCAAACCGGATGACGCATTTCCCTGAGGATCAAGATCAACAAGCAACACAAACTTACCGGCTGAAGCCAGATAAGAAGCCAGGTTTATAGCAGAGGTAGTCTTACCAACCCCCCCCTTCTGGTTGACGAGAGAAATAATTTTCGCCATAATAGACTAGTCCCTTAAAAGTATTTAATATTAGGGAATAAATATATTATACTATAATTATAAGAACAAAGAAAAGCCGCGATGGCGGAATTGGCAGACGCACGGGACTCAAAATCCCGCGGTGGCAACACCATGAGAGTTCGACCCTCTCTCGCGGCACAAAAAAACAAAGCCCATTGGCTTTGTTTTTTAGTTAGCAAAAATAATTTTTACTTATATCTCAGCGCATCCAGAGGATCTATTTTACTGGCCCGCTTGGCCGGAATAACACCCGTTATAAAACCAACTACAGCCGCAAATATGATAGTTGCCAAAATAAACCACAAGGGGCTATAAAATAAATCCACTTTCTCGCCGCCAAAACGAGTAGCAATAAAATTAACTGCTGTGTTAAATAATTCTCCCTCCAACCAACCGATAACAATTCCTACCACTCCTCCTAAAAATCCCATAATCGTTGACTCCATTATGAATATCAGGGATATGGTCATATCGGAAGCACCAATTGATTTCATAATGCCAATTTCTTCCGTTCTTTCCAAAAGAGTAATAGTCATAGTGTTGAACATTCCGATAGCACTGACCACCAATGCAATTATTCCAAACAGCATCAACACTAATTTTATCACTCCAAAAACCTTGTTGGCCTGATCAACGGTTTCAGAAATGGAAGAAACCGTAAAGCCTCGCGAAGAAATATCGCCCTTGATTTCGGCCATTTTTTTATCCGATTTGCATTTTACTTTTACTTGATCAAAATAAGAAAGTCCCAAATTACCCAAAGATGCATAGTTAACATAAATTATATTTTCTTCACTTTCAACTGTCCCTACTATTTTATATTTAGTGTCCGATTCCACTTTCCTTCCTTCATTAGCCTGATTTTCTCCACCAATTTGACCGGCACCGTTCTCGGGAACTATGAAGGTGAAAGTCATCTCTTTCCCTATCATATCCTTAGCTTCTTTGCTGAAAATTTTGGATATGGCCGAAGAAATAACTATTCCTTCCTTTTTGTCATTGGATAAATTTTCCCCCTTTTCCAACCTCATTCCGCTTAGTCTAAAAAAGGCGGCATCGGCGGCAATTACTTCCAAGTCCGCCTTGAGTTCTTCTAATCTTCCCTGGGAAGTCAGCCGAAAAGTAGGGCTTATCTCCGATACTCCGTCAATATTTTTTATTTTTTCCAGAGTTTCCCGATCCAAAACCGAGGCCGATTCTTTCTGTTTTGAAACATCGACAGTCAGAAGAGAATCTTCGGTGGTAATTTTCTCTAAAATTGTTCTTTGTAAGCCGTATCCCATGGAAACAAGAAAAAGTATGGCCCCGATTCCCACGCTCATACCCAAAATAGTCAAGAGAGTTCGAGAAGTTCTCGCCTTAAACATTCTGGTCGATAATACGAATAGGTCGTAAAATTTCATGCTATTTTAAAAATTTTATGGCTAGTTAGAGAATTTAATAAGCATAATAATCTCCATTTCCCGGGATATTTTTTCCGCCTTCAGCCTGTTTAATCCGACTCCACCCAAAATCTTTGAAGAATCGAGTTTCTTTTGAAATTCAAACCGGTCAATTTTGTTTTCAATTCTTTGTTTGACAAAAGACTCGAGACGCAATTTTATTTCACCGTCAAGATGAAGGCTAAAAAGATTTGCAAAATATTCCGACAATGAAATTGCCGCTGTTTTTGATTCCTCTTTTTTGATAATCTCCGAATGTTTTATAATTTCACCGGCCCTTCTGGAGAAAGACTCTGCTCTCTTCTTATTCCAGCCGGCCCCTCCTTTGTTATAAGATAGATCCAAGCTTTTTCTGAAATCATCCAAATTGATATTGTAAAAAAGAAGTTCTTTTAAAAAGGCATTGGCAGAGTTTACTTGCTCTTCGGTAAGTTCCGATATCAAGTGAGCCATCAACTGATTGGCTTTATATGGCACCAAAAGAGCTCCCACCTGAGTAATGGAAAGATTCTTAAACGCTCTCATCAAAATTTTCATTTCATCGGAAAGTTCGTCCAGCTTTATATCAATATCTTCCTTGCCCGCTTCCAACGGCCGCTTTTCCTTGTTCACTTCTTCTTTGATTATCCGCCCGTCCTTCATATAGATTACCCTGTCGGCAAAATGCAGATGTTCAGCATTGTGAGTTACCAAGATAACGGTTTTTTTATCAATCTCGTTGAGCTCCTTTAAAATTTGCAGCACATTTTCCGCCGATTCGCTGTCCAAATTTCCCACCGGTTCATCCGCTAATATTAATTCCGGATTATTAACCAAGGCTCGGGAAATGGACACTCTTTGTTTTTGACCGCCAGATAATTGACTGGGAAATTTATTAGCCTGCTCCACGATGGAAAAACGATGGAGCAGTTTTATCCCTTCTTCTTTTCTTCTACCCAGGGATTCGCCTCTAAAAACCTTTGGCAAGCAGACATTATCCAAAACATTCAAAGAAGGAATCAGATAAAAAGCCTGAAAGACCATTCCGGTTCCTTTTTGGTGCAATCCCACCATTTCTTCTTTTGTCATTTTGGAAATATCCTTTCCGCGAAAATAAGTTTCCCCTTGAGTGGGAGCCTGAAGGCCGGAAATGGCATAAAGCAACGTGGATTTTCCACAGCCAGAAGGTCCGTAGAAAATCACATATTCTTGCGGATAAATCTTAAGATTTACTCCGTCAAGCGCCCTGACTTCATTGGACTTTCCTTTGTTATAAATAACTTTCAGGTTTTTTATTTCTACAAGCGGTTTGTTCATTGAAAAATCAGTTTTATTTTTATAAACTTTTTATCTTCTATATTATTTTTCGCTACTTTAATTATACCAATACCAGCCGATTTAGCAATTGGCATTTAGTTGAAAAACGCGCTATTTTTTCACTCCCACCAAAACTATATTCTTCTTATTGGCCAAATAACATTCGGTCACCAAAAAGCCGGCTTGGGAAAAAATTTTGACCAGTTCTCTCTTAGTATAAGCCCGGTGATAACGGTTAAAAACCGCCCCATCATTGTCTTTAAAAGGAATCAAAATATCTTTAAAACCCATTCCCCCACACTCCTTTTTTTTCCATAATTTTTTCCAAAAAATTTTTTTATCCCACAGATATTTTCTAAATTTCGGCTGCCACAAGTTCCAAGCGGTAATTATGATCGTTCCCCCGGGCTTGGTAACGCGAAAAATTTCTCCGGCTCTTTCTCGGGCATAAACAACCGGAAAATGATGAAAAACGGCAACAGATATGACTTTATTGAAAAAATTATCAGGAAATGGTAGACTGTCTTGACTGGAAACATGGGAAAAATTTTCTTGGATTTCGGGATATTGCAATCTGGCAAGATCAATGAGCTTTTTGGAAATGTCCACTCCCCTGTAATCTATCTCGTCTTTGTTTTTAATGATTTTCAATAATCGGCCGTTTCCACAGCCAAAATCCAACACCTTATCGCCGCTATCCACATAATCAGCTATAAATTCCAAATCGCGCCAAAAAAATTTCCGGGTATCGGAAAATTTCATCGCTATCCGATTATAGCCAGCCTCCAAGCTTTCAAGTGTTTTATTTATTTGACTGTTATCCATAACAAAAGATTAACACGAAAGAATGAATTTAGCTTACGACAAATTTCTTAAATTAGCAATAAAAGCCAAATCCAGAAACAGGGATGATTTTTTGCAGCTTAAAAAGAAAATTTCCAAGAAATTAAAATTGCCCTTGCCTTCCAACGCCGACCTTCGAGAGAGATATGAAAAGCTGGTAAAAGACAAAAAGATAAAACGAAACGGTTTTTTTGAAAAAATTCTAGCCACTAAATCCATACGGACCCAATCCGGAGTGGCGGTGGTGGCAGTTCTGACCAAATCCTATCCTTGTCCGGGAAAATGTTTATATTGCCCGACAGAGCCTGATATGCCCAAGAGTTATCTCTCCAACGAGCCAGCCGTCATGAGAGCTATTGACGCCCGATTTAATCCCTATTCCCAGGTACAAAATCGCCTTCGATCTCTGGCATTAAACGGACATAAAACAGACAAAATCGAACTTATTGTAATGGGCGGGACTTTTTCTTGCTTGCCCAAAAATTATCAGAAATGGTTTATCACGGAATGTTTTCGGGCTTGTAATGATTATCCCCGCCCGCATCGCTACGCAAGCTCGCGCTTGGGAGCGAAGCGGCTTTGGCAGACTTGCAATAAAAAGTCATTATTTCTTGAACAGAAACGCAATGAAAAAGCGAAGCACAGGATAATCGGCCTGACTCTTGAAACCAGGCCGGACTATATTGATGAAAAAGAAATAATCAACTTCAGACAATTGGGTTGCACCCGAGTGGAACTGGGAGTGCAAAGCATTTTTAACTCGGTTTTAAAAATTAACAAACGCGGCCATGATGTCAAAAAAACAATCGAAGCCACGAAACTCCTGAAAGATGCCGGATTTAAAATAAACTATCATATTATGCCGGGACTTCCCGGATCGAATGTCAAAAAAGATTATGAAATGTTCAAAACGCTTTTTTCTGATTCTCGTTTTCAGCCGGATATGCTCAAAATTTATCCGACGGTGGTCATAAAAGACAGCGGGCTTTATAAAATTTGGAAGGGCGGAAAATATAAGGCGCTAAATGACAAAAAATTTGAAAAGCTTATCGTAAAAATAAAAAATGAGGTAATTCCGCCTTATGTCCGCATATCCCGCCTTATTCGTGATGTTCCAGCCACTTCCATTGTTTCTGGACCGATTGTCTCCAATTTGCGCCAAATAATATCCTCCCGGTCAAAATGCCCCTGCATTCGCTGTCGGGAAGTCCGCGCTGAATATAAAACAGCTGAAAAAATAATCTTAAACAGAATTAATTATGACGCATCGGAAGGCAAGGAAATTTTTCTGGAATACACCTCTCCGGACAGAAAAAAACTTTTTGCCATACTGAGACTCAGGATAACGGATAATGCCAAACATTTTATTCCTGCCCTTAGAAACGCCGCTCTAATCCGCGAAGTCCACACTTATGGTAAAATGACCGAGGTGGACAAGAAAGATAAGCTTTCGCCCCAGCATATCGGCTTGGGCAAAAAGCTTATTGCCGAAGCGGAAAAAATTGCCGCCCGAGAATTTCATATGAAAAAGATTGTAGTAATTTCAGGCGTGGGCGTCAGGGATTATTACAAAAAAATAGGTTATCGACTAAAAGATACTTATATGGCAAAAAGTATTTAATAATTACCTTCCGGCCAATTGCCCGCAAGCGCCTTGGATATCCTCTCCAAGGCTTTTTCTTATAGTAACATTTACTCCGTTTCGCAATAAATAATTCTTAAATTCTCTGGCCACACTGCTTGAAGACGGTTTTAATTTGTCCGAAGTGGAATTATAACGAATCAAATTAACATGAAGAAGATGAAAATTACCAATCGATTTTAAATATTTTATCAGATCCTGAGCATCCTCCAAGCTGTCGTTTACGTTTTCAAGAAGAATATACTCCAAAAAAACTTTTCTGTTGCAATGCGTAAAATAACTTCGCAGTGAATTTTTCAATTTTTCCAAGTTGTGTTTTTTGTTTATAGGCATAAATTTATCCCTTTTTTCGTCAGCAGAAAAATGAAGGGAAACAGCCAGATTTATTTGAGGAAATTTCATCGCTAGTTTTTCTATGCCTTCCGGAATGCCGGCAGTCGAAACAGAAATGCTTCTGGAGCTAAAACCGAACAAATCAGGATCAGTCAAATTTCTTAAGCTCTTTGAAACTTCTTCCCAATTTAAAAAAGGCTCGCCCATGCCCATATAAACTATATTGGAAAAAACTCCGGCTAATCCTTTCTTTTTCATATACTGTTTCCAATATAAAATCTGATCAGTGATTTCTTCGGCAGTCAGATTTCTCTTGAAACCGCCTTTTCCCGTTGCGCAAAATCCGCATCCCAAAGGACAGCCGACTTGGCTGGAAATGCACGCCGACCAAATATTTGGTTTTGGAGAAATAAAAACTGTTTCGATCAAATTGCCGTCCTTAAGTTTGAGTAGCGCCTTTATCGATCGCTTATCCTTGGAAACTAATGTTTTATCCGGAAAAAAAGATAAAATATCTAGATTTTCTTTTAATTTTTCTCTTAGCTCTTTGGATATGGTGGTAATATTTTCAAAACTAAAAACGCCATCCTGAAAGATGGCTTTTTTAACTTGTTCCAGGCGAAATTTCGGCTGATTATTGTCTTCCAATAATTTGGCCAACAAAGAAACGTCCATGTCTATTTAGCTTTTTTGCATTTATTTTTCACACACTTAACACTTTTAATATCATCGCCGTCAGAACAAAAATCTTTGCATTGGACGGATTCCGCTACGAAAGATTTATTTCCCGTAAAACAGATGCTCTTGCTCTTATGAACGCCGCAAAGACAATCCTTGTCACTTTTGCAATAAGTATCGCTGGGTAACTGGGCGGATTTTTGAACACAAGAAAAGGCAGGTTTTGGCGCTTCCGGTTTTCCGTGAGCCACCCACTGTCCTTTCTCGCACACCCACTCGTCCTCAGGAGTCAAAGATCTTAGTCCCAGTATTAGAGCAATGACAAAGACAATAATTGAAGAAACGGCTATTTGTTTTTTAGTAAATTTCATTTTTTAATATTAAATTATTTTGACAAAACATATTTTAACTTTACTCTACCGTAACAGATTTGGCAAGATTCCTTGGCTGATCTACGTTAAAACCTTTCAGCACTCCGAAATAATAAGCAAACATCTGAAGAGGAACCACTGCCAGCATCGGAGTTAACATTTCCAGGGTTTTGGGAATATAAATAACATCGTCGGCTATTTTTTTCATATTTTTATCTCCCTCCGTGGCAACAGCGATAATTTTTCCGCCCCGCGCTTTTATTTCCTGTATTCCGGAAATGTTTTTCTCATAGACGCTATCCTTGGGACAGATAAAAATACTGGGGAAATCTTCATCGATCAGGGCGATTGGCCCGTGCTTCATTTCTCCGCTAGGATATCCTTCGGCATGAATATAAGAAATTTCTTTGATTTTTAGCGCTCCCTCCATGGCGATAGGATAATTGTATTTCCTGCCCATATACAGAAAATTTTCCGCTGTCATATATTTTTTGGCAATTTTTTTAATATCCTTGTTATTTTTGACAATTTTTTCCACCATTTCCGGAATTTTTTTGAGCTCTTTGGCTATTTTTTCAGTCGCAGAAAAAGTCATCTTTCTCTGCCTTCCGAACATCATTGTCCAAAGAGCCAGCACTGTTATTTGCGAAGTGAAGGCTTTGGTAGAAGCCACTCCTATTTCCGGACCGGAAAGAGTATAACTGCCTCCGTCAGTTTCCCGGGAAATGGAAGAGCCGACAACGTTGACAATGCCCAACGTCAAAGCTCCTCTGCTTTTCGCTTCCCTTATGGCCGCCAGCGTATCTGCTGTTTCGCCTGACTGAGAGATAGCAATGACGGCTGTCCGACCGCACAGGACGGACTTTCTATACCTGAATTCGGAAGCATATTCCACCTCTGTTGAAATGCCGGCGTATTCTTCAAACATATATTTTCCGACTAATCCTGAATAATAGGAAGTGCCACAAGCTACAATTATAATTTTATTTATCTTCCTCAATTTTTTTTCCACTGGTTTCAGTCCGCCCAAAACCGGAAAATTTTCATCTTTTAAAAATTTATCTATCCTTCCTCGAAGGCAATTTCTTATCGCTTCCGGTTGTTCGAATATTTCTTTCAGCATAAAATGAGGAAATCCTCCTTTTTGTGATTTTTCAATATTCCAAGTAAGTTTTGATATCTCCTTGTTTACTTTTTTATTTTTAATATTGGTTATGGAGTAGCCGTCCTTGTCAATTTCCGCCACTTCTCCGTCTTCCAGATAAATAACCTTGTCCGTATGGCAAATCAAAGCGCTGACATCAGAAGCGATGACGCATTCCCCGTCACCAACGCCGATGACTAACGGACTGCCGTTTCTGGCCACCAGCATTTTTCCCTGTTCTTTTTTGCTGATTATGGCTAATCCGTATGTCCCCCTTATCATTTTCAAAGCTTCCAAGACAGCGTCCTTAAATCCTAAATTTTTTCCAAATTCTTCGATTAAGTGAGCCAAAACCTCGCTGTCAGTTTCCGATTTGAATTTATGTTTCTTTTTTTGAAGGAATTTTTTTAATTCCTGATAATTTTCAATGATGCCGTTGTGCACCAAATGTATATTCTCCTGGCAATCAGCATGGGGGTGGGAATTAATATCATTCGGTTTTCCATGAGTTGCCCAGCGAGTATGAGCAATACCAATAGTCCCTGAAATTTTTCTTTTTCCCAATTTATTTTCCAGTTCCTCTACTTTGCCAGCTGATTTTACGGTTATTATATTTTCTCTATTACAAACGGAAATACCGGCGCTGTCATAACCGCGGTATTCTAATTTTTTCAATCCTTCCAGAAGGATTGGCGCTGAATTTTGTTTTCCGACATAAGCAATGATTCCACACATAAATTTATTTCATTTTTTCTCTTTTTATTATTTCCAACGCTTCTTTCAAATTTCTCGCTTCCCAGCCTCTGTAAAAGCAAGAAGAATTGGAATATCTGCCTTCCGGGCGGCGAAGCCAAAGTGTTATCACCTGTTTTTTTATTTCTCTCGGCTTTTTCAAATTTTCCGGTCTGTCATCAATTAGTATGATTTTCTTCTGCCCCAAAAATCCTTCCTTTTTTGCTGTTTCTGCAACCTTTCTCACTTTATTCCCGTCTATTATGATTATCTTTTTAAAATATTTGAAAAGACCGGATCCTCTTATTTTTTTCCTTTGAAAATTTCCGTGACCATAGCTAATGAGATACAGGTCATTTTTAGGGAAACTTTCTAGAAATTTCCGACAATCGGCAAAAACAAACCCGCTAAGTTTGGCTAAAAAACCATCAATTTCTTTTTTCAAATTTCGATCGTCAAAATTCCTTATCTTTTTCAGATTGCGAATATGGCCAAGGGGAGAATAAATTTTTCCCTTTTCCTTGAAGCACTCTGAGGAAATGTCTTCTGCCGCTTTCTCTGTTTCCTTACGGCTAAACCCGCAGGACATAAAAATAGCCCAAAGCTTTTGCTTGAACCGATAGGTGTCAAACAACACATCATCAAAATCTAAAAAAATTTTCATATCTATTTTTATAATGTTCAAGGGGTTTTATTGGAACTGACACCGGATCAAAATATTTAAATTATCTGTTTTATTATATTTTCATGCTCTCCCAATTCCATAATCATCATCAAAATCCGCGCCAGTTTTGTGCTATCATGGCGGATAAAAGCCCGATGAGCCGCCAGAACGTCGTTTTTGCTATATTGCGGCTTGATATTGCTCAAAATATCCGCCTGAATTACTTTGAATCTCCCCTTTTTACTTTCATCGGGATCAAACTTAATCAATAGCTCCTTTTTGCTTTCATATTTTTTAATCAGGCTTTCGCTAGGTTTTTTACTGTTAAAAGTGATGAAATCAATTCTGTCTTTTCCGATATATTTACCTATCGAATCAACATAATTATTCAGGCTAAATTTTTCCGTATGGCCTTTTTTATTAACTAAATTACAATTAAAAACCACTTTTGCCTTTGATTTTCTGATGGCCTCGGGAATTCCACTGACTAAAAAATTAGGAATAATACTGCAATAATGATTGCCCGGCCCGATAATTATAAGATCGGCCTCTTTAATTTTTTTTATGGCCTTGGGGTTGGCTTTGGCTTTGGGATAAAGATAGTTCCGGCTTATTCCCGCTCTTTCAATTTCAAAATTATGATTGATCTGTTCCTCTCCTTTGAGAACTTTGCCATTTTTGAGCTTCATATAAAGATTGGTGCTTTCCTCCGTTACCGGAATTACATCTCCCTTAACATTCAATATTTTTGCCGCTTCTTCCACGCCTTTTGCAAAATCTCCGTTAATTTTTTCCAAAGCTGAAAGCAAAAGATTTCCAAAACTGTGCCCTTTCAGCCCTCCTCCGTCAAAACGATAGCTCATAAGCTCCCGAAGCGCCCCTGATGATTCGCTCAAGGCCACCAGACACTGCCTGACATCTCCCGGCGGCAATACACCCAGCTCATCCCGAAGAACTCCGGTTGAACCGCCATCATCCGCCATGGAAACAATAGCCGCAATGTTTATCGGATATTTTTTAAGTCCTGAGAGAAGCATAAAACTGCCGGTTCCTCCGCCAATTGTAACGACGTTTTTTGTTTTCACGCTTTTCTTCTAATGATTACAGGAATAGATGGAGCACTTCTTCCGCCTTCTTAAGGTCTTGGGGGTTTCCAATGGAATGCCAAGCTCGAGCCTTGGCTACTTTTATTTTGTGATCATAAGCCATTTTGGCAAAAGTTTGAGGAAGGCCGAATTCTCCGTTGCCAACCGAGACCAATTCGTAATTAAAAAATCTTTTATCCATAACATAAACGCCAGTATTGGCTAATTTATTTCTTGATCTTTTAGGTTTCTCAATGACTTCTGTCATATAGCCCCTTTTGGTGGTTTTTATCACTCCAAATTGAGAAGGATCGTCTACTTCGAAGCCCAAGATAGCCAGATCGTGATTGATAAGTTCAGCTAAATCTTTCTTATGGTAAAAATCATCACCCATCATTACCAAAAATTTGTCTTTTAAAATACTTTTAGCCAGATGCAAAGCTCCTCCGGTGCCGTTAAATTTATTCTGATAAACATAAATTATTTTTCTTCCGGCAAAATATCTCTTAAAATGGGAAAGAATATGTTCCCCGCAATGCCCGACAATAATAATGACCTCCTTTATCTTTTTGGGCAGGGCATTTATTTTATGCTCCAAGATAGGTTTTCCTTTCACTTTGAGCATCGGCTTCGGAAGGTTTCTGGTTAAACCTTTCATCCTTTTCCCCCTGCCAGCCGCCAAGATTACTGCTTGCATAAATTTGAATTAGGAATTTAGAATTTAGAATTTTGAATAGGAATATTAAATTTGGGAATTAACACCATAAAAATCTTTCCAAATTCTACATTCTCAATTCACAATTATAAATTCTTAGATTACGATACTTACCAGCTTCCCCCTAACGAATATGACCTTCTTTATTTTTTTGCCCTCTATATGATTTTTTACTTTTTCACTTTCAAGCGCCATCTTTTTGGCTTCTTCTTCATCCAGATTAGCACTTACTTTTATTTTATCCCGGACTTTGCCGTTAATTTGAATGACTAAATCTATTTCTTCGTCTTGAATTAATTTTTCATCATATTTCGGCCATGCTTCCTTGAATATGCTCTCTTTGTGTCCAAGTTTCTCCCAGATTTCTTCAGCGATGAATGGGGCAAATGGGGAAAGAATGATGAGATATTTTTCTCTAAAATTATTTTTTACCTCATCACTTAAAGTATTTCGTAATATTAAATTTTGTATTCTGTTTAAAGCAATCATTAATTCGCTGATTGCAGTGTTAAATTTTAATGACTCAATATCTTCGGTAACTTTTTTGATTGTTTTATTGATTATAATATCAGCTTCTTTATCATTATTTTCTGCCTCAAGTATTCCTCCACCAAAATGACTTGTTTTAAGTTTCCAAGCTTTTTCTAAAAACCGATAAGTTCCGACAAGTCCATTGGTCTGCCAAGGTTTCATATCTTCCAGCGGTCCCATAAACATTTCAAAAAGTCTGAGCGCATCAGCGCCGAATTTTTTCACCTCGTCGTCAGGGTTAACCACGTTTCCCAAAGATTTACTCATCTTTCTCCCGTCTTCTGAAAGAATTATTCCCTGGTGTCTGAGTTTCAAAAACGGCTCATCAAATCCGATATATCCTAAATTATGCAAAACTTTCGTAAAAAATCTGGAATAAAGGAGATGAAGGACGGTATGCTCTGCTCCTCCGACATAAAGATCGACAGGAAGCCATTTCTTGATCAAATCTTTGGAAGCAAATTCTTTTTCATTTTTTGGATCGGCATAACGGAAATAATACCAAGAGGAACAGACGAAAGTGTCCATCGTGTCCGATTCTCTCTTTGCATCTGCGCCGCATTTCGGACATTTAACATTTTGAAATTCCTTGGAATATTTTAGCGGCGATTCTCCGGTCGGCTTAAAATCCACGTCAGTCGGAAGCATAACAGGCAGATCTTTTTCTGAAACAGGCACTTCTCCGCATTTGTCGCAATAGATTACCGGGATCGGCGCGCCCCAATACCTCTGGCGGGAAACCAGCCAATCACGGATCTTGTAATTGATCTTTTTATGTCCTAAATTATTTTCAACAAGCCATTCCGCCATTTTCTCCCTGGCTTCTTCGGAAGTAAGTCCTGAATATTTATCAGAATTAACTAAAACTCCGTCATCAACAAAAACTTTTCCATTTAGATACTCCAGATCTAACCTATCTTTTTCCTCGGTTCTATTTTTTAATTGAAATTCTTTGAAACTTTTTACAAATTTCTTGCTAATAATCAAAGATTTATATCCATTTAAATCTTTCTCATCTTCTTCGAAATCATCATCAGCTAAGCCAAATTCTTTTAAATATGGCCCGATATCTATCTCAACGCCATCTTCATTTTCAAAGATAAAATTAGTAAGATTATCCGATAGCTTCTTTTCCTTAATTTTTTTAAATCCTATCCCCTCCATTAAACTTACTAGTTTTCCCCGACTTTCCTCATCTTTAGCGATTAGGTCTAGGTCTTCATGTTTTCTATAAATAATACCCGCATAAAAAGCATTGGCCAGACCGCCTAATACCCAAAACTTTATATCCTCCTTTCGGGCAGCCTCATATATTTTTTTCAAAACTTCAAGAGTTTTTGTTGTTCCCTCAAAACTCTCCTTTTGAGAAGAAATCGATTGCCTAATCGGCAAATTATATTTTTTGGCAAATTCCCAGTCCCGCTCGTCGTGCGCCGGCACAGCCATTACCGCTCCTGTGCCATATTGCGCCAAAACGTAGTCCGCCACAAAAAGCGGCAATTCTTCTTTGGTAAATGGATTTATGACTTTTATGCCTTTGACTTCCACCCCTGTCTTATCCTTATTTTCCATCCTATCAAGATCGGATTTCTTTTTGGTATTTTTTATATACTCCTCAATCTCATCAAAATTTGAGATTTGAGATTTGAGATTTGAGATTATTTTGTGTTCCGGAGCTATAACACAATAAGTGCAGCCATAAATAGTATCAATTCGTGTAGTATATACCTTAATTCTAAATTCCTGCTTCGCCGGCAGGCGGGCAGAATTCAAAATTCCAAATTCTATTTCGGCTCCTTCGCTTTTTCCGATCCAATTTTTCTGAGCCGCCTTGGTCGATTCCGGCCAATCAACCTTTTCCAAGCCATTTATTAAACCAGAAGTCACCTCCTTCTCCTTACTAAGGAGAGGGTCGGGGTGAGGTCTGTCCTCAATAAAATCAGTAATCTTGAAAAACCATTGCTCAAGATCTTTTTGGACAACTAAATTGCCGCAACGCTCGCATTTTCCGTCTATCACTTGCTCATTAGCCAGCACCGTCTTGCAACTCTCGCACCAATTCACCTTGGCCTTGGCTTTATAGGCAAGTTTATTTTTATAAAGCAGAAGGAAAAACCATTGGGTCCATTTATAATAATTCGGATCGGAAGAATTGACTTCGCGCGACCAATCATAGGAAAATCCCATGGAATTCATCTGGCGCTTAAAATTGTTGATAGCTTTTTTGGTAGTTTCGGCCGGATGGACTTTGGTTTTTATGGCATAATTTTCGGCTGGAAGACCAAAAGCGTCCCATCCTTGGGGATGGAGGACGTTTTTCCCGCTCATCCTTAAGTATCTCGACATTATGTCAGTCGCCGTATAGCTTTCCACGTGTCCCACATGAAGGCCGTCGCCGGAAGGGTATGGAAACATATCTAAAATATATTTTTTAGACTTTTTCGGATCGTTTTTGGCCGAATAAAGCTCAGGATGTTTCTCCCAAAATTTCGCCCATTTTTCTTCAATTTTTTGAGGATTATATTTCTCCATATTCTTAACTTTAACTTACTTTCACTATTATTTCAAGAAATAAAAAGATCCGGATGACCACAAAGCCGATTTGGTAAAATTTATTATTTAAAACAGCTTTTTAAAAAAATATTTTCCCTTATTTAAGCCATAAAATGGCATCACTGTTTGACTTTTTATTGCCGCTGGTGTATAATAGTAGATTGTAGAGTGAAAGAGTGATCAGTTTAACCTATTTGTTCTTTAAAGAAAAGGGGATTTTATGAAAAAGTTGACAGTGTTTTTCGCAGTTATCGCCCTGGTTTCATTCGTCATAATCGTGTCGACAGCCCAGGCCGAAGACCTGCTCCCCAAGGGGCAATGGACTTCGTTCTTTGTGGGGACAAACAAGGCCATCATGTATAAGGGCACCGTGACCAACCTGTCGTCCACGGGAACACTAGTTACAGAATACGTCTTGTTGGTCCGCGACAACACAGACACTATTGCCGAATTCTCCGTGAAAAAAAACGAACTTTTCTACGTTGGAAGTTCGGTCTACAAGATCACCGGAACGACACTGGACAGCTTGGGAGTAAGGTCTTTGATTCTCCTTGTTGTCCACAATTAACTATCCGGGAACGCGCCATTCGCGTTCCCGGTTTTTTAATTCAAATCAAAATCCCCACCGTTTTTTAGGCAGGGATTTTTTAAGCTCCAAGGTTTCCAGTATTAAGACTGATTTGGTTCTTTTTTCTTGAATTTAAGATAAATTCTTTTAACAACTTTGAATACGACCAGAACTAGAAGCAGATAAAGAATGAATACCGGC
>Ga0116156_10000917_pt1 | contig 30022 bp, 27 predicted proteins | sample AD_UKC045_MetaG_FD_89891 | JGI IMG/M metagenome (GOLD analysis project Ga0116156, IMG submission 89891) | Active sludge microbial communities of municipal wastewater-treating anaerobic digesters from USA - AD_UKC045_MetaG | ecosystem: Engineered > Bioreactor > Anaerobic > Digestate | place: USA...
AACGGGCGCCGGAGCAGGCGCTGGCGCAGGGGCTGATTCTGGAGTGGGCGCCGGAGCGGGGGTTGCCGGCATCTCAATAGTAATTGGCGCGGGGGCTGCCGCGGGGGCTGCGCCACCCGGAGCAGGTGCTGGTGCGGGCGTCACTTCCACCGTATTCACTGCCGGTGCTGCGGCGGGGGCCGCTTCACCCGCTCCTTGGGCAGGCGCGGTTTCGCCTTCCGTCGGCGCCGGAGCCGGTTTCGGTTCTTTCATGGCATTCATTTTGCCAATCAGGCCTTCCACCGTTGATTTTTCCGTTTCAAAGACCACCGGTTTGCCCGATGCGGTCATCAAAAACACTCCGCCATCTTGTTCAGCGCTGAAAGCCAGTTTGACTGGTTCTCCTTCCGTCAGATTAAGCGTTATTTCGGTTTTGGGTTGCACGGTGGCAGGATCAACGCCCAAACGGATATCCTTTGCCTGGAATTCGGTAATGTCCGACAGGAAACCAGTGCATTTTTCTGCTTCCGCCTCTTGTGCCACGCCATTCACAGTCGCATTCCATTTATCACCCTCTTTGGCAACCGAGAAAGAGACGTCTCCGTCGCGCAGATTCATATTGGCAACTTTTTCTTCTTCCAGGTCCGCAAAGAGTTTCAATTCAAATACGTCACGCGGTTTTAAGAATACTTTCTTTACATCCGCCCCGCTCATGGTCAGGATCATGTCCGTACCATCGAGTTTGGCATAATTTCCTTCGATGGTTTTGGAATTCCCCGCCAGCGAGATGGTGCGTGTGCCTTCCGGACTCGTAATAACCACCGATCGGTTGAACTCGCCCACATTTGCACCCGCTGGAGCATAATCGGACGGCTTCCAGGAGGCCAGGGTTGTTGCCAGTGTGGATAAAGCCGTTTTTTGCACATTCAGTGGCGCGGACGGGGCCGAAACTTTCCAATCAGAACCGTCTTTTTCCACTACCACGTTGCCTTCCGGCTGATTGATCTCAATTTTGGAAATCGTATCTTTGTTCAGGGCGAGTTTTGGCAAGTCAAACAAATCCGACCCCTTCGGGAACAACTGTTCAAAGGTGTATTTGCTCAACTCGTATACGATATCCTTGCCGGAACTGGCCACACGCACATATCCGTTGCCTGCGGGATCAGGGCGTCCGCCTTCAAGCACAGTGTCAGAACCGCCTTCCATCGACACCACCGCCTTAAATGCGGGGGTCTCAAGGCCCCAGTCCGCTTTTTTCGCGGGATCTACAATAGTATTGGCGGTGAGGGCCGTGAATTTTTGCAGAAGGCTGGTCAAACCGGATTCCTTGTGCTTTCCGCCGGGACCGCCCGATGCCAGCGCCCATTCATATTCTTTCGTCTCCGGCGCGGGAGCGGCTTCGCCTTCGCCTTCACTCTCCCCTTCATTTTTGGGGGGCGCAGGTTTCTCGTGTTTCTCAAACACCAACTCCTTGTCCGGCATTGTAAGCGCAAGCTTGATAATCTTCTCCTTGTCGAGCTTTACAATGTCCTTATCCAGCCATTTATCCGCCGTAGGCGCTTTGTCGGTTTCATCGCCATACAGACCAGCGTCCTGGCGCAAATTCGTGGACTCGATGTAGATCCTGTCGCCGCCCGCTTTGCGCACGAATACCTGGCCACTCTTCGGCGACTTGCCTAACAGCACATCCACGGTGGGATCGGTGGCATCTGCCTTGAACGCTTGTATCCGGAACGCTTTCGAATCCTGCAAATCATACGCGTCCAGTTTGTCGTCGCCGGAAGCCGTAGTGCGGAATTCGCCTTTTAATTTCAGCATATCGCCCAGATACTTCTCCACCACGTCTTTTTTGGCGGGGGCATTAAACTGGCTCGTAATCTTCCACGCTTCGCCGTCCCGTTCGACAATCACTTTCTCATCAGGCTTCGCCCCGGTATAGACTTGCAGCTTCACCAAGTCTTTCACCGCGGCATCCGCCGGAACCAAGTCTTCCAACTTGGTCTGTTCTTTCATCGTTGGCGGCTTTTTATTTGCCTTCATCACCAGAGTCACCCCCACCAACGCCACCAACACTAATACTAACGGAATGAGGTTTTTAGGTTTCATGGTCCTGCTCCGTACTATTGCTCAGTTGCCGCGTATCAAATAGGACATTGTGTAAGCGTTCCGCGCACGGCGCCGTAACGCAAACAACAAAATCCCGACACCCGCCACCACTGCATTCGCTAAACCATAATTCGCCGCGCGCCACACAAATTTCTGACCGTCGGAAGGATTGGAGATGGTGCGGTCCACTGGCTTGCGCCCGCGCACGTTCACTAAGTTCTCGTTCAAGGTTATTGCATCCACGCAATTCAGGAACATATCCAAATTGCTCGCCTGCAAGAAATTTTTCCGGAACATTTCCGAGCAACCGATCAGGATCATCTTGCCCGGTTTCGCTTCCACCGGCTTGGCCGGTTCTTCATTGTCGGGCGTGTCAGGAACCGGCGGCTCACCCGGGCGCTGCTCGGGCTTGGGCCATGTGGGACGTTCCTTCCCTGAGAACGCATCCGGGAATTGGCCCTCGATCATGGCCATCAGCGGGAACTGCTTGCGCTCGCTCTCCGGCGGCTCCGCGAAGGAATTGGGTGTCAACTTCGCTTTGCCGTCCACGGACCAGGCGCGAGGGCTCGATTTCATCAACACCTTGGCCGTCAGGCCATTGGCCTTCAGTTTTTCTTCATCCAGCTTGAGTGCAGTGCCCCACAAATAAAACACGGAGGATAACCGGCTGGTAATCGACGTTTCCGGATCCATGCTGCTGCTATTCACCAGAACGTGCATCGGCAAATCGAATGGCTGTCCGCCTCGTATGTCAGACATCAAATCACCCGTTTGAACATTCAGCGTAACCTTGTTCGCATCCATCAGAATGTCGTCACTGATGCCCAGTCCGTAGCTTTCCAGCATTTGATTCACTTCCGGCTTCTCATCGCGGCGGGTAATCGTGTTGCCGCGTGGCGTCGCCTTGTAGTCCCATTCATAATTCTGAACCGATATGATTACAGATTTTCCGTTTCGAATCGCCCGGTTGATTTCCCAGCGCTGGCGGTCGCTTAGACTGCGTGGATTCACCACCACCAGTGTGTCATATTCGTCCGGCAACGGGCTTTCTTTTGTCAATTCCACCCGTTTCACGTCGTATTTTTCCGACTGCAGAACCTTTTCCAGATACACATATGGATCTTCCGATTGTGGAATGGGCTGGCCCATTTGCATCAGAATCTGTTTCATCTGCGGATCGATGTTCACCGCTTCCTTGGGGGCCACCAGTGCAACCACAGGTTTCTTGTCGCTCACCAGCTTATACACCGTGCTGACCACCCGGTACTCCAACTCTTCAATCGTTTGCGGCATCACGCGCGGGATGATCTCCTCCGGCTTGTCTTTATACGCAATGCCGATGCTGGAATACACCAGCATGTTGGTCACCTGATCCTGCTTCATCTGCTGAACATTGAACGGCTCCACGCCCTTGTCCAGCATGCGCTTTTCGATGGCCTCGTCTTCTGTTTTCTCTTTCTTTTCGTCTTCTTTCTTCTTATCCTCGTCCTGATCGGCTATGATGTTCGCGACCCGCATGTATACGGTGTTGTAGTCCACTTTGCCATCCGAAGCCACGCGCAACTCCTCGAACTTGTCGATGACATCCTGCTCGAGATTCTTCATCGCGGTGGGCATTTCATCCCTGGGCGTGATATACAACTTCAGGTGCACGGGTTCGGCGGCCTCCGATAATATTGCCTTGGAGGCGTTCGAAATCGTGTAAATTTTGTCCTGCGTCATGTCAAAACGAAGAAAGCTCTGTCCAACCATCAGGTAATTGAACAGGAGCCCGATTGCAAGCGAAACGCCCACTGCTGTGCCGAAGATCAAACGGGCGCCCGGACGGCTCCGTCCGTCGATATACATGACATTCAGCACCAGGAACAGCACGGTCCACACTACAAAGAAAAGAACGTCCGCAAAATCCAGCACACCGCGCGTGAACGCGGAAAAGTGCGTGAACACGCCCAGCACGTCTGACAGCAATCGCCCGATGCCCGGCAGCTTGTCGTCTATGTATGCGGCAATGAAATCAATGCCTAAAAGGAAAAACAGGAAGCAGGTGAGCAGCGTTACCACGAACGCCACGATCTGATCCTTGAAAAAGCCTGAAAAGAAAATGCCCAGGGAGAGGAAAAAGGCTCCCAGGAGCATTGTCCCTGCATAACCGCCCAGGATGGCGCCCGTGTCCGGTTTGCCCAGGGAATACAGCATCAATGGCACCGTGCACGTTGCCGCCAGTGTGATGGCGAAGAAAATCAGCGAAGCAAGGAATTTACCCAATACGAGTTCGCTTGGTTTCATCGGAAATGTCAACAGCATTTCCCATGTGTTTTCCTTGCGTTCCTCCGCCCACATTCGCATGGTTACCGCGGGGATAAACACGCACAGCAGCAGCGGCAGATTATCAAAGTAGGGTCTCATGTCCGCCACCCGCATTGCGAAAAAGGACGTGATGTACAGTCCCACGCTGATGCTGATGAACACCATGATAAAGATATAGCCGATGGGCGAGGTAAAGTAGGCGCCCAAGTCCCGGCGAAGAATTGAAATAGTGTTTTTCATTCGTCGAACTCCTCAGTTGCCCACGCCGGCCGTTTCTTTTTCGGTCAGGGTGAGGAAAGTTTCCTCCAGCGAGAGCGGCTTGTCCGATAACTCGCGTAACATCCACTTCTGCGCTTGAGCCAGTTGGCCGATGTCCCGCCACAGGCCCGCGCCAATCTTGCTGTACAACACAAACGACACGCAGCCATCGCTCTCGCCTGTGAATTCCAGCTTTTTCAGTGCGGTCACGCCCGATAGTTGCCGCTCGATTTCCTTGCGGTCCCCCGCCACCGACAACACCATCCGGTCCGAGTCTTTCGCCCGGTCCCGCAATTCTTCGATGGTGCCATTGCCCACAATCCGGCCCCGGTTGATGATGACAATCCGGTCCGCCGTCGCTTCCACTTCCTGCAAAATATGCGTGGAGAGGATGACCGTCTTGTCCTTCGCCAAGTGATTCACCAGCGACCGGATCTCGATGATCTGATGCGGGTCTAAGCCCGAGGTCGGCTCGTCCAGAATAATCACATCGGGATCGTGAATCAGCGCCTGTGCAAGCGCCGTACGCTGTTTAAACCCCTTGGAGAGTTCCCGGATCACCTTGCGGTACATCGGCCGCAATCCGCAGGCGTCAAGGACCGCGCCCGTACGCTCTTTCAACGCACCGCCGCTCAATCCCCGCGCACGCGCCACAAAATCCAAGTAGGCCCGGACTTCCATGTCCATATACAGCGGAAGGATTTCCGGCAAATAGCCGGTCACTTTCCGTACCTTCAGCGGGTCTTTCAATACGTCCAGCCCGCCCACTTCCGCCGTGCCTTTCGTCGGATACAAATAGGTGGTCAAAATCTTCATGCACGTTGATTTGCCCGCGCCGTTGGGACCGAGCAAACCGACAATCTCACCGCGTTGCACTTCGAACGACACATCATCCAGGGCGACCACCGGCCCATAATGCATCGTCAATCCTTTGGCCTTAATCATACACGCTTTCTCCCAATCCGCATGGACTGTATACTCCCATTTTCTGGGGTTAAGGGAAATCGGCGTGAGCCCAAAAATAGGACTCCACGCCCAACAACCAAGCAAAACGCGTGCCGCCTTGGGAATTCTCCTTCCCGGGCGCATTTTGCCCATTTTTTGCACCACACGCCAAAGTCTAGCAAAATTTCCGGGCCAATGGCAATTCCACTGATGCCTCATCTGGGGCAAATTACCCCTTTTCAGGCATCCCCGAAACTTGCGCTATCGATCCTCTTTGCGTCACAATTCGTTGGGCAGCAATGCACTGCCAATAATCAATGTTGACAATTAAAAAGACCGGGAATTTTTCCCGGGCAATTTTGAGTAGACCTATGAGCACTGCGACATATCAGGGTGTGATTCTGGCAGCCGGACACGGGTCACGCATGGGACCGTTCGGAGAACAAGTCCCCAAGCCCATTGCCCCTATCTGCAATAAGCCTTTGCTACTCTATCAGTTAGAGCATTTGAAATCCCTGGGCGTTGAGGATGTGATTATCGTTATTGGTCATCTCGGCCACCGAATCCAGGAAACTCTTGGCGACGGGTCGGCGTATGACGTGAACATTCGTTATGTGGAACAGGAAAAGCGCCTTGGGCTTGCCCATGCCGTTGGACAGATCGAACCCCATGTGGACCGGCCCTTTATCCTCCTGTTAGGCGATATTTTCTTCGATGTCCCCAATCTTGCGCTGATGCCGGAGGTTTTTGAAAACCATCCCTCCGCCGCCGTGCTGGCCGTTAAAGAAGAAAAAGACCCCGAAGCCGTAAAGAAAAATTTTAATGTTTATTTGCGCGGTGATAACACCGTCCGGCGCGTCATTGAAAAACCCCGCCACATCGAGAACCTCCTGAAAGGGTGCGGGCTCTACCTTTTCGACCTGCCCATCTTCGACGCCATCCGCCGCACCCCCCGCACCGCTCTCCGCGATGAATACGAGCTCACGGACTCCATCCAAATCCTCATCGACCTCGAATATGCCGTCCGTGTCGCACGTGTCGTCGAATGGGACATGAACATCACCTACATCAACGACCTCATCGACTGCTGTGTCTACCAATTAGACAAACTGGGCAAAACCTCCCTCATCGGCGCCAACTGTACCATCCCTTCAGGCACGGAATTGATTCACTCCGTCCTCGGCGACAACGTTACCCTGACACACCCCGCCACACTCGAACGTTGCGTCGCCCTTTCCGGCGCTGCTGTCCCCAGCGGCCACCACAAAAACACCGTCTTCACCCCCGATACCGCCTGGAATGCATGATATTTGACTTTGTTTTGCGCTTGAATGGCTGCTTTTTCCATGCCTTATCTTCCCAAGCGGCTTTCTGAAGCTTGGCAATGGACCGCTTCACAATCTTCCAGGCATGAGAGGGGTCAATCTGCCCCTCCTGGCCAATCTCCTTGAATGTCAAGGCGTCGAAATAGCGCATTTCCAAGAAACGCCGCTCCCGCAGCCTTAACCGGCGGCGCATTTGACGGCGCACCCACCGCAACAAAACCTGCTTTCTTCTCCCCCACTCCAATCCCGCTTTCCGCTCCTCCGGGGTCTCATACCACATGGCATCGGACTGTTGATAGTCCTCCAGCTTGTCTGGCATTAATCTGACGGAATTCCGATTTTCACGGCGCATCGGCTTCATGCTCCCATTTTGGCCAAACCCTATTGTCTGGCGCGTTTTCACGATAGTTCCGAAGATGCCGAAAAGGCTTTTGCAACAACTTTGTCTTTTCTATGCCGCCGCTTTATTCTCCTGTTTTATTCAGCAAAGAGCCGACATTGACACAGCATCGTTGCGGTGAAGGGGGGTGATGCGCTACAGTGGTGGAAGCAGCAAGGAGAACCCCATGAGCATTAAGAGCGACGTCCAGGAAGCCATCAAACAGGCCATGAAAGACAAAAACATTATGCGCCTGGAATGCCTGCGGCTGGCGAAAGCAGCCCTGCTTCTCAAAGAAAAGGAATCCGCCAAGGATCAGGAACTTACCAACGAGGATGCGGTGAAGGCGCTCCGATCCGAAGTGCGGAAGCGCCAGCAAAGCATTGAGACATACAAGGGGTTGGATAAAATGGACGAAGTAGCCAAGCTCGAAGCGGAAATCGCCGTACTCGATGAATTCCTCCCCAAACAGCTTTCCCCTGAAGACGTTGAGGAAAAGGTGCGCGCCTATCTCACGGAACACCCCGATCTGAACCATGCAGGAAAACTGACCGGCGCCATGAAAAAAGAACTTGGCGACCTCGTGGACGGCAAGGTGCTCAATGAGATCTGCCGTAAAGTGCTCGAAGCATAAAATAATCCCGGCCCAGCACTCTTCCATCGAGCACTGAGCCGGTTCATGGTTTCACATTGACAACGACGCGGGGTAGGACTATTTCTTTTCTTCTTGTTTCTCTTCTTTTTTCACCTCGGATTTTACCGGGCAAGAAGCCGCATCTTTCCCTTTCGGGCATTTCCCTTCTTTGGCACAACATTTGTCCGCTGCTTTGTCTTTGTCACAGCATGCCGCTTTTGCCGGGCAGCATCCAGCTTTTGTAGTATCGGCCGCGCAGCCTTTCGCGTCACTTTGCTCTTTTTCTCCAGCCGCGCCTTGTGATGGGGCACTCGACGCGCAACATGCCGCTGCCGCGGCCGGGCAGGAGGCTCCTTCGGTCCCTGCCAATACCGAACTTGTCATGACACCCGCCACGATTAACATGGCCAGGGTGAACAACGACCATTTCCAACCGGAATTGCCTATGGAACAACTTCCCTTGCATATCGTGCAACATGATCCTGTCTGACCCGATGTTTCTTTCTCACTCATTTGCCGTTTCTCCTTTGGTTTATCACACAGTGTCGCCACTGTGTGGTCTGGGCTTCAATTGTCATTATTGCCCTATTCAACACATCTCTCCGCCTCCTTATTCCCGCCGAAAACTCCAATTGACCGGTTTGGCGGCTCCTTGACCCCGCCCCCCTTCCCTGGATAGCATGGAGGCATGCAAGAAAACCTCTTTGAGATGGCCGCCGCGGATCGCTTGCGGCGCGAAGCACCGCTCGCGCGCCGTATCACGCCCAGATCCCTCGACGAACTCATCGGTCAGGACCACATTATCGGCCCAGGCAAAATCCTGCGCCGCGCCATTGAAGCAGACCGCATTACCTCGCTCATCCTTTTCGGGCCGCCCGGGTCCGGGAAAACCGCCCTCGCACGTGTCATTGCCATGCGTACCAAGGCTGTTTTTGAACCCCTCAACGCCGTCACCTCCGGCGTGAAAGAACTTCGTGAATTGATCGCCGCCGCCAAAGAACGCCGCATTCATGAAAACAAACGAACCATCGTCTTCGTCGATGAAATCCACCGTTTCAACCGCGCGCAACAGGATGCGCTCTTACCGGATGTCGAGAACGGCAACATCATCCTCATTGGCGCCACCACCGAAAATCCTTTTTTTTCCGTAGTGGCGCCCCTTCTCTCCCGTTCTCAGATATTTGAATTCAAACGGCTGGAAGACTCCCATATCATCACTCTTCTCGAAAGGGCCGTAGTCCATCCTTCCCTGGGATTTCAGGACCTCACCATCCAGGCAGATCCCGAAGCGCTCGCCCACATCGCTCGTTATGCGGAAGGAGACGTGCGCCGCGCCTTAAACGCTCTCGAAGTCGCCCTGCTTACTACCCCCCCGGAAGACGGTTGCGTCCACATCACTCCTGACGTGGCGCAGGAATCCATCCAGCGGAAAATGCTCCATTACGATGGTGTTGGCGACGAACACTACGATGCCGCTTCCGCCTTCATTAAAAGCATGCGCGGCACCAATCCCGATGCCGCCGTTTATTGGATGGCGCGCATGCTCGAAGCCGGCGAGACACCCCGCTTCATCGCACGGCGCATCTGCATCGCCGCCGCTGAAGACGTGGGCAATGCCGATCCCATGGCCCTCGTCCTTGCCACTGCCGCCTGGCAGGCCTGCGAATTCATCGGGCTCCCCGAAGCGCGCATTATCCTATCCCAAGCCGCCACCTACGTAGCCTGTGCACCCAAGAGCAATGCCGCCTATATGGCCATTGACGCCGCCACACGTGATGTCCAGCAAAAGAAAACTATCGAAGTGCCCAAGCATCTCCAGGACACCCACTACGCCGGTGCAAAACGCCTGGGCCGGGGCCAGGAGTATCGCTACGCCCATGAGTATGAAGACGGCTATGTCCCCCAGGATTATGGTATCGCGCGCGGCGCTTATTACCATCCCTCAGACCGCGGAAAAGAAGCGGAATTCAAGGAACGGCTCCAACGTTTCAATGCCCGGGATACATCGGATCAAGAAAAGACTACGAAATAGAAGCGATTTCGTTTACAATACGGTTAGGACAAAGGGAGTGTAATAAAACATGCTCAAGGTTACATTGATTTTTTTCATTATCTCGTTGTTCTTTGTCTTTGCGGGATGGCTGGGGCTCTTCCTGCTGGAATTCCTCTTCGATACGTCCCTTACCACCGCCCATGAGCGCGCCAGAACCATGTGGCGTTATGCCCTTTTCGGCGTGGGGCTTCAGGTGATCATCACCTGTATGTTCATTTATGTTGTTTTGACCCCAGGCGGCATCGATTAACGCCGGGCGGTTCCGTGCAGAAGTAACCGCCGGCCTTTCCGCGGGTCTACTGGCACACAAGGAGATTCATAGAAAATGCCCAGACCAAGCCGCTCGTTTATTGCCGGTTGTTTTACCGGGATCTTCCTTACCATTCTATTCATCGTTGGCGTGACGCTCGGCGGAGTGTACGGATTTAAAAGTTTTTGGATACAACAAACCGCTGGTAAACTTAAGCCGCCTCCCATCACTACCGGATTGAAAGCAGATTATGCCTGGAAACTGATTGCCCTCGATGGAACCCCATATGACTTCGCGCAATTCCAAGGCAAAACCGTATTTCTAAATTTCTGGAACCCAGATTGTCTTCATTGCCTTGCGGAAATTGATACGCTGAACATACTCTACAACACCCTGCAGGGAAGCACTGTCCAAATAGTGGGGGTTGTCACGGAAGAAGAAGAAAACCTGCCCGAGACTGTTCAAAACCAAGAAATCCACTTTCCCGTCTATTTATTTAAAGGGACACTGCCAGAGGTTTTTCAAACAACCAGCCGCCCCGCAACCTTCATCATCGACCCCAGTGGGAACATTGTGTTTAAACATCTCGGCGCCGCGAAATGGGACGATCCCTCCGTGGTCTCCTTCCTTGCCATGTTGGCGCACGCCCCAGTAAAAAACACAAACTGACCTCTTATAAACAACATGATCTGATCATTCAAATAGTTTCAGTGTCCTGGTTCCCCGGTTAAAGCATCATCAATTGCACAACAGCCAATGTTCCAGAGCCTATTAAGTGCTCTGCCCAACCTCCGACGCCACGAATACGTCAATAAGCTGCGGATCAAAATGCTTGCCCCGCTCACTGTTAAGGAATAGCAACGCATCTTTATGCGAACTTTGATGGGCGCGGTAATGTCGCGGGCTGGTCATAGCGCAATACACATCTACAATCTTCATGATACGCGCAAAATAGGGTATCGCTTCCTTTTCCAAATGATCCGGGTACCCGTCCCCGTCATAACATTCATGATGATAGTGCACTATTTCGAGTACATCCGGGCAAACGCCCTGTTCCCGGAGCAACTCCGCGCCCAAGGTGCTGTGCGCCTGTAACAGAAGCCATTCATCGTATGTTAGCACACCATGCTTCAACAGCACCTCGTTCGGGACTTTGATCTTTCCAACATCCCGCAATAACGCGCCACGTTCCAAGAGTAATTGGTCATCCGGAGACAAATTCAGTGCCCGCGCAAAACGCGCCGCATGATCCCGCACGCGTTCTGAAGCCCCCGGCGTGATACCTTCCCGGCAGTCAATTGCACACGCGAGTAAATTCAAAATTCCCTCGTGTTCCTCTCCAATGGCGCGCGCAGCGTTCAAAACCGCCTCGATATGACGTGGCTCCCCCACCGCCGCCACCGTCCCCGCTTGCACCTTTTCTTTGGCGCCAAGAGCCGCAAGAAGAAGGCCCTGGCATTCCTGTTTTGCCATCAGCGAAGCGGCGCTCTTCTCACTGGCGCCCACAACCGCAATGCGTTTCAACATAAACTGTTCCCCGCAATGTCTTTATTTTAAGGAAAAAGATACGTCGCCTTCACACGTTTGGATCGCGTCAAATAGAGATAACATACAGCAAAGAAAATCAACGATTGACCCACTTCAATGGCCACTTCCCGCAAGAGGGTCTCCATCCGATCCTCCGGCCAATCCACCATCACAAATAACATTACAATACCGGCCATGAGCGCCGTCAGGAACAACCATAAATATAACTTCGCCGTACGTACTGCATGAGGACGCTCCGTCCATAAACTGATCCCCGCATGCATGCTGAAGATAACCAGGAATAACCGCAACCCCGTAACAAAAAATAAATACTCTTCCAGCCCCCGCACATAGTCAAACTCCGAACTCGCTTGCTGATAATTCGATATCAGATTATGCGCCGCCACAAACGGCGTCCCAATGGTGAGAACGATGCACAAAACCAAAAGCCACCCCCCTATACCCTCCCCAGGAGCACTTACAGTGCGGTCTTGTGACTCGATTTCTTCGGACATTACCAAGGGCCTTTACAAATCATTCACCAAAGAAGCAGTTTTGACAACCTACATACTTTTAACGCATTCGGGCCTCTTTGTCAAATCTCGTTGCGCAGCCGAGCGGTCAGTGCCGTGTTCCGGCGTGTTATTCGAGAATTGCGCACCGCCATCCCCACCGCCTTGGCATCTCCTACAATTACCGCCAACTGCTTCCCGCGTGTCACGGCGGTATACAATACATTGCGTTGTAGCATCATGTAGTGTTGTGGAAGGAAGAGCAATACCACCGCTGGGTATTCGCTGCCCTGCGCCTTGTGCACCGTCGCCGCATAAGCCAGCGTCAAATCATCCAAATCCTCATACCGGTAAATCACCACGCGGTCTTCGAAAGTGACTTCCAGTTCTTTCGCCTCATCATCCGCCAGCGTGATGACCCCTACGTCCCCATTGTAGACATCCAGATCATAGTTATTCCGCAATTGCATGACCTTGTCCCCGCACCGTAATAGGCGCTTTGCAATGGGCGTACCGTTTGGATTTAGCGCCTCCTGCAATGCCTCATTCAACCGAGTCACTCCTGCATCGCCCCGCCGCAAGGGCGCCAATACCTGAATATCGCGAACCGGGTCCAATCCGAATTTCGCGGGGATCCGCTTGGTCACCAGTTCTATCACAGTATCCAATGCCCGCTGAGAATCCTGCCGCTTGACAAATACAAAGTCCGTATCATTAAACGCGGGATAGTTCCCCTGATTAATCACATGGGCATTGCTTACAATGCCGCTCCGGGCCGCTTGACGGAACACGGTTTTCAGCCGGACTATCGGCGCGGTTTGGCTTGCAATAATATCAAATAAGACATTGCCCGGCCCGACCGATGGCAACTGATCCACATCGCCCACCAAAATCAACCGGCAAAACGGTGGAATCGCTTGTAATAGCGCATGCATCAGCGGGGCATCCACCATGGACATCTCATCCACCACGATAAGGTCCGTCTCCAGGGGATTCGTTTCGTTGCGAATAAAACCGCCCTGTTTGGGGCTGTATTCCAGAAGCCGGTGGATGGTACGCGCATCATGCCCCGTAGCCCCTTCCATCCGTTTTGCCGCGCGGCCCGTAGGGGCCGTCAATAAAAACGACAGTCCCTTTTTTTCAAGAATAGCCAAAATACTGTTGATTACCGTCGTTTTCCCTGTTCCCGGGCCACCCGTTATTACCATCACCTTCGCTGTCACGCCAATACGCACCGCTTCTTGCTGTTCCGGCGATAACGTAATCGCCCCCTTTTTCTCCACCCACCGAATCGCATTTTCCACCTGAATGCTCACCGGATCATATGGCGTCGCCATCAACCGCTTCAGTAATTTCGCACATCCTGTTTCCGCCGCATGGAACACCGGCAAATACAATGTGTCATTTTCACGGACGGCTTCTTTTTGCGCCACAAGTGCTTTCAGCGGCACGGTCAGTTGTTCCAGCGGCAATTCCAATAATTCCGACGCGGACGCCAGCAGTTCCTCTTCCTGCAAAAATACATGACCGTCACTCACCCCTTCCGAAAGCGCGTGTAAAAGCCCCGCTTTTATCCGTTCCATCGAATCTTTCGCCAGACCCATCCGCGACGCAATCTTATCCGCTCCGCGAAACGATATTCCGGCAATATCATACGCCAGACGATATGGATTTTCTCTCAGCACCGCCACCGCCTTATCCCCATAGTGTTTATAAATTTTCACTGCTTGCGCCGTCGAAATGCCATGCCCCTGCAAAAAGATCATGATCGACTGTATCGCTTTGTGTGAGGCCCACGACGCGCGAATCTGATCCGCGCGTTTCTTGCCGATCCCCGGCACCCGCCGCAACCGCTTGGGCTCTTCATCAATCACCCGGAGCGTTTCCGCGCCAAAAGCCTCCACCAGCCGCTTCGCGAATACCGGTCCAATCCCTTCAATCAATCCCGAACCCAGATACCGCTCTATTCCTTCCACCGTGTTGGGCACCACCGTCTCATAGGTCTCCACACGAATCTGGCGCCCAAACTTCCTATCCTCCACCCACCGCCCCGTGACCCGGATTGTCTCCCCTTCCGATACCGCCATCAGATTCCCCACAAACGTCACAAATTCATGGGTGTTCGATGTCCGCATCCGTCCGACAAAAAAGCCCGTCGCCTCACGTTCATACACAATCCGCTCCACCACCCCTTCCAAGGTGATAAGGGGTTCGATGTCCAGTTGCGGCTTGTTTTCAGGAAATACCGGTTCCATCGCGTATATACTTCGCCCTCTATGCTTGCACCAATGTCAAATTACCGGATGATTCTCTCACAGATCGGATGCCTGTTCAATGGCTGACATCCGTTGTGCTTCCATTTGCCGATACCGGCGCATTATTATCGGCAGCAACACCCCCATCAACACCAGTACCAGACCGCCGCTCAACACGCACGGATACCATAAATCATACGGCATCCCACATGCGAAAAAGTAGATTCCAAGCACCAAAAAGACGGCGCTCAACAGGATAAGGAAAATCCCTGACGCCAAAATCAAACCACGGCCTTTGCCCCGTGAACTTAAAATGCCGCATAATGCGCCCCAACACCCTAACAGCACCCCATAAAGTCCGCCCAAAACACCGAGAATAATCCCTGTTGGATGCGAATGCCATCCCCGGGGTGCGGCTACCAACTGCGCGTTATCCAACCAGACCGTCCCCGGTCCCTCAAAACGAAGGCCCATGTCCACGGAAGACGGTGTTTGATCTTTTTTCAAAAAAAACGGTGTCTTGCACACCTGCCAGCCTTTGGTTCCCTTCAGCGATTGACTCAATCCCCGTGAAAAATAGCTGTTGCCGCCCGAAAAATTCGCCCACATCGCCAAACACGCCCTTTTCGTCACCTTTTCCCCGCGAATCGAGGCCTCATACCACAATACTTCCTCCCCAACGCCTTGTATCTCTTGATGAAAAAACATTACCTCCACTGGCGTATCCCCGGTATAGGTCACTTTTAGTGACCCTTTCCCGTCCGTGGAACCGGCAAGATCCAACATTACTGAAACGTTGGCGGGTGGCTTGAAATTCGCCGGGATTTCATCCGCAGGATATGTTCCAAGCACCTGTTCTGCCCACAAGGGGCCTGAAAACAGTGCCAATGCACTCAAAATCAATCCAAATTTATGCTTCATGGGATGTCGCTCCTTCCGTTGCCGCTGTTCCTTGTTCTTTCATCACCTGACGATGCGTGGACAATAATTTCCGCGCCAGACCACGGTCCAGTCTTCCATCCGCCACTAATATACGCACCTGCCGGTGAAACGCATCACGGGCGCCTGGCGCGTCCGCCGCTTCCACCTTGGCAATCAGCCGGTCCAGACGCGAACGCACTGTCGGATAGGAAATACCGTATTCCTCCGCCAATGCTTTCAACGATCCGCTCGTCAGCAGAAACCGCTTCATAAAATGCCAGTCTTCCGCATCCAGGGCGTTGCTCCAAGCCGGTCTGTCCTCTTCCATGGCTGTTCTCCAATACCTCAACAAAATTAAACTCGACCTAAATATAACTCAAAATTACCCAAAAGTCAATTTTATTTACTTTTTGTTGAATAAAATCAAGGTTGTGTGTAGCGCAGTAAATATAATTCATTTTGATCAGACGGATCGGTCCGATCAGACGGAACGGCCTGATCTAATCAATTTCTTTTACCGATGGGTCATTTTTGTTGTGCTATATGTTATAGTGCTCCCGGAATTGAATCGGGAAGGGAACCAATTATGAAAAAGAGAACTTCACGGCGGGAATTCATTGAACGGGCGGCGGGCATAGGAACTATCGGCATTCTGGCGGGGTGTGCCACCACCACTGCGGAGACCAAACAACCCGTTTCTGCTGTTAAACGCCGCATAGTGGGTGCGAATGACCGCATCCAACTAGGATTTATCGGCATCGGAAGCCGGGCGGGGTCCATGCTCGAGAGCACGCTTGCCATGGACGGTGTGGATGTAGTGGCGGTGTGCGATACCTACGACGCTAATCTCAACCGTGCCTCGGAATGGTGCAAGAAAAAGGTCCCCGGTGTGCGATCCTATATCGCCTTCGAGGACATGCTGGAAAAGGAACATATGGATGCCATAGTTACCGGCACCCCTGACCACATCCACTTCCCTGTGATCCTGGCGGCACTCGATGCAGGGCTCGACGTCTATACCGAAAAACCCATGACCCTCACGTGGGAATCCGCCAAGATCATTCGCGACCGTGTTCGGGAAACCGGCGCCGTCGTGCAAGTCGGCACCCAGCTTCGCAGCATGGAGATGTACCATAAAGCCCGCGCTGTCGCCCAATCGGGTGAACTTGGCAAACTCATGAGCGTTCATGTACACCGCGATGGAGGCGGTTCGCTTCTGGACAAGAGCAAAACCCCTGTGAATGCCACTGAATCGACCACGCATTGGCCCCTCTTTCTACGCGACACAAAAAAATATGCCTACGACCCGCTCCGGTATTTCCATTGGCGGCAATTCCGCGAATATTCCAACGGCTATTTCGGTGACTTGATGATGCACCACATGGATATGTGCCACTTCATCACCGGATGCGGCATGCCTTCGCGTGTCAAAGCCGTGGGCGGCATTTATCTCCTGCATGATGGCCGTACGTGCCCCGACACCGTCAGCGCAATACTTGAATATCCTGAAGAGTTCCATTTTACCTATACCACCACCGCCGCTAATGCACATTACGGCCTCGTGGAACGCTACCTTTTTGAAAAAGGCGTGTTTGAAATCCGCGGCATGGGCGAAATGTCCATATTCCGTGATAAAAAAGAAGAAAAGGTCCCCTCGAAAGGAATTTTAAACGAGCCGCACCTGCAAAACTTCTTCGATTGCATCCGAACCCGTCAAAAACCCATTGCGCCCGTGGAAGCCGGTCTGATGGCTGCGGCGTGCGCGCATATGGCTGTCCTCTCCATGGATCAGGGAGAAACCGCAACGTGGGACGCCGCCCGGGAATGCGTTGAACTATAATGGCCTATGAGCGACTTGCACCATGATATGGAAGCCATCCGAACGATGGTGAATGAACTGGACATCGAGCCCAGCCATGCGGTCCAGGTGTGCAGGATCGCCTTGTCGCTGTTTGATCAAACCCCCTCCCTCCATAGACTGGGTGCGCGTGAACGCGATCTTCTTGAAGCCGCCGCGCTCCTCCACGACACCGGTTACCGTATTGGCGTGCAAAAGCACCATAAGCATTCGCGCGATGTAATCATGGGCCAGGATCTGCCCGGATTCGACGAAATAGAACGTAAAATCGTCGCATGTATTGCGCGCTATCATCGAAAAGCCGAACCAAAACCTGAGCACACCTTGTTTGGGACAATGGAGACTGCCGGCCAGGAGGTTGTTCTGCGCCTTGCGGCTATTTTGCGCATCGCTGACGGACTTGACCGCCTCCATATCGCCTCGGCACAATCAATCCGTGTGGAACACGAGGAATCGTTAGTGCGAATCATTGTAGAACAACGCCGGCCCTGTCCCACCGACCTCTGGGGCGGCCTGCGAAAATGCGGGCTCTTCGAACGCGTCTTTAATCTCCGCGTCGAACTGCTCGCGGATAAAATAACATAGACTACCCCATAAACTTGGGAATGTGCTTGTTTTAAAAGCTGTGCTTTGAACATGAGGAGAATTTAGCGTATGCCTTCGCGTCTATGCATCGTAGCATTATCGGTATTCGTCCTGCTGACCGGGCCGGTTTCGGCACAACTCGCGTTGACGGACACCGCCGCTTCCATTGGGACCGATCTCTTTTCCATGAACGTAGGGGCGAATGCCAAGATCCTGGATTTCTCGGATAAAACCGCCAGTTTAAATTATCTCAAGCCGGACGCCGGTGCATTGGCGCGGGTCCGCAAAGGCGGTAAAGTTTACGATGCGTCCCTTCTCTCGTATGAGGATAACCGTTTGAAATTGGAATTCGGCGGCGCCCAAATCTCCGTGGGAATCATCGTAGATACTCACCCGCATTACATCATCCTGGAAGTCGCCTCCGTCACCGGCGAAGGCGTTGAAGAACTTACCTTCGTCGACATTCCCCTCTCCTTAAACGGAAAACTTGCGGACCCTTTTACCGCCTGTGCGCTCGCCCTGAACCTCAAAACTAATGTCCAGGAAATCCCAGGCCCCAACAACCGCCTTCATGCCATGTGCTATCCCCGCTTCGGCATGGAAGGCGCCAAGGCCGCCCTGATAGCTTGTCCACAGGCACAACTCCGAGACATTATGAAAGAAGTGGTATCCGCAGCCGACGAGTTGCCCCGTTCCAATATCGGCGGACCCTGGGCCCTTGACGGAGAGATCAACCGAGGCTCCTACCTGTTCGATTTCGGCTCTGTTACGGAGGAAACCGTCGATGAGTGGGCCGCTTTTGTTAAAACCCTCGGTCTGAACCAAATCGATTTCCATACTGGTGGTTCACTCCGTTTCGGCGATTGCCGCCCCAATCCCAAACTGTTCCCCAATGGCCGCGCCAGCGTCAAAGCCGTGCTCGACAAGCTCCATGCGGCAGGCATCTCCGCCGGGTTGCACACCTATGCCTTCTTCATTGCAAAAGACACCCCTTATGTCACGCCCAAACCCGATCCACGCCTCGGAAAGTTCACGTCGTTCACCTTGACCGAAGCACTGACGAAGGAGGGGAATACCGTTGTGGTTGCGGAAGACACGAAAAACATGTCCACGCTCACGGGCTTTTTCGTACACAACAGCGTAACCCTCCAAATCGATGACGAACTTATCACCTTTGCCGGTGTGAAGAAAGAGCTGCCTTACAGCTTCACCGAATGTAAACGCGGCGCATATAATACCAAGCCCGCTGAGCATCAACCCGGAGCCAAGGTGCATCACCTTAAGGAATGCTTCGGACTCTTCTGCCCCGACGCCGATTCCACGCTTCTCAGTGAAGTCGCCGCCAACACCGCCGATACCTTCAATGAATGTGGTTTCGACATGATCTATCTGGACGCCCTCGACGGCGAAGCCATTTTGGGAGGCGCGGAGAATGCCTGGCATTACGGTTCCAAATTTGTCTTTGAAATCGCCAACCGCCTCAAAAAACCCGCGCTCTTCGAAATGAGCACCTTCCATCACCACCTCTGGTACGTCCGTGCGCGCATGGGCGCGTGGGACCATCCAGGCCGTTCTCATAAAAAATTCGTGGACGTCCATGCCGCCGCGAACCAACAAGGCGCGACGATGTTCCTCCCCATGAACATGGGCTGGTGGGCCGTCCAGACCTGGAGCGACGGTGCGGGATCCCTATGGAACGAACCCACCTTTTCTGATGACATTGAATATCTCATGGGAAAATCTCTCGCCAACGACTTCAGCATTTCCCTCATGGGCGTGGACCCCAAAAAAATCAAAGAAGTGCCCGCCTATCAACGTCTCGCGCCCATCTTCCAACGGTATGAAGACCTCCGGCACGCCAACTATTTCTCCGGCGATATTAAGGAAAAAATGCGCGTTCCCGGCGCGGAATTCACCCTCGAAAAATCAGGCGACGACAAATGGCTGGTGCGTCCAGCGAACTACGCTAAGCACAAGGTTGGCGATCTGAACGGATGGAGCAATCGATGGACCGTACATAATGCCTTTGCGAAACAACCCGCGCGTTTCCGCATTGAAGCCCGCATGGGCGCGGCCGCCTATGACGCCCCGGACGCCGCCGTCATCGAGGATTTCAGCAACCCCGAATCCTTCACGGTGCGAAAAGCGGAACAGGGCGTCTCCGCAGCACTTGAAACCAATACCGAACAAGTTAAAACCGGCGCGGCCAGCGGCCTCTTCACCGCCTCCAGCGACCGCCCCAATTCCAACGGCGCTTGGGTGCAAATCGGGCGTGCCCCCTCTCCTCCACTATCCATTAAAGAGAAGGAAGCCCTCGGGCTCTGGGTTCATGGCGACGGAAAAGGCGAACTCCTCAATATTCAATATCTCAGTGCAGGCCATAACGGTCAGGGCGGCATTGGCGACCATTACATCAACATAGATTTCACCGGTTGGCGCTATTTCGAACTTCTTGAACTCGAAGGGGGTAATATTGCCAACTATACATGGCCCTATGGCGGAAATAATTACGGCATCTACCGTGAATCCGTGAATTGCGCCACCATCGAATCCATCTCCCTCTGGTATAACAACCTGCCCCAGAATCAATCCGTAGCCTGTTATCTCAGCCCGATCAAGGCACTGCCTCTCGTCAAAACCAAGCTCGTGAACCCGCGTATCAACCTCGGCGGAGCCACCCTTACCTTCCCGGTCGAAATGGAAAGCGGAACCTATCTCGAATTTAACAGCCCCGGCGACTGCACCCTCTACGGTCCTAAAGGCGAAGTCATCAGCAGCGTCACGCCCCAGGGAAACCCCTTATCCCTCGAACCCGGCGAAAACGCCCTCGAATTTTCCTGCGACGCCGCCCCCGGTCCCAACCCCCGCGCCCGGATCACCACCATCACCCAGGGAGAACCACTGTAAATATCATGCATTTCACAAAGATGTCTGGGAAAGCAGTTGTTGAATATTTTTCTTGAGTATAGGAAGGTCTTTTTCAATAACAGCCCAAACTTCATTCAAATTGATACCAAAATACTGGTGAACGAGAATGTTTCTCATGCCAATTGTTTGCTTCCATGGATACTCAGGGCATTTACATGATAGATCCTCTATACACGCACGAACTGCCTCGCCAATAATCTGAATGTGATGAATCACATATATTTGGCGATACTCATCTTTAGAGAAGAGTTCCTTGCCTTCTGCAGCAGAGCCTTCAATCTTCTCGATTGCTGCAAGAATATCGCGGAGTCTGTCGTCTGTGGTTCTCACAATGATATTGCTTCTCTAAGAATGCGTTCCTCAATTTCCGGTTTGAGCCCTATATCAGACGCCACTTCCACCCGTCTGCCTAACAATTCCTCCAAGGCGATTTGAAGCCCGGCATGATCCATCAGGCTTCTATCCGGATCAAAAGAAACTAAAAAATCAATATCACTTTCATGTGTGGCTTCCCCGCGGGCTACGGACCCAAAAACACGAAGATTGTGCGCGCCGTATTCCCGCATTATCCGCAAGATCTCAGCACGCTTATCTCCTATGAAATCTTCGATACCCATTACGAAACATGCTCCTCGGTATTTTCTTAAGAAAGAATAGCACAAATCACAATGAATTTCGCGTGGTCTTCTTCCATATCAGCGGCCAAAACAGCATCACCGCCCCCAGAATCCCAAGAAACAGCCAGACCATTAGATGGGGCCCCACCGGGTAGGATTCCCTGTATCCTGGTAATGGAAGCCTAAACCAGGCAACATACCACCACTCTGGGAAGAAATGCTTGTCTTCATACCAGGGATATAGCCACAAGAATCGGCCATGGGAAATAAAATCGAAGAAAAGGTGCGAAAGAGCGCCCAGCCAGACGGAAAACACTACAAACCAACGCTTCCAGACAATACGGCGGGGGATTGAATTCCATTCTATTAGGTGTGTTGAATACCAGATTGCCCAAGGCTTTTGGGTCCATTTTAATAACCAGTTTCCAGAGTGCGCCATCAGCCACGTCACAAGTATCCCCACCGGCACACAAAAGACAAATAGCCCCACCAATGTATGCCCCAGCCATTGTCCCAGGCCCCCCTTAAAAATGGGTCCCATTATCCCATCCACGATATCCGGCGTGGCTGCCCCCACACACAGGCCCAGTACATGAAAACGTCCCGGCCAACGCCGCCATAACGGCGCTATCAACCCCTGATGAGATGGAAATGCAAACGGCACCTGTGATCCCTTGCTGTCGTATTTCTTCTCCGTACCTTCTTTCTTTTCGCGAGAAAAGAAAGAAACAAAGAAAAGCGTTTATCTATTTTCCGCGTCGCGCTTGATACATTCCGTCCAGCGCTTATTGATCCAACTCTGCATGGCTTCGATGGTTTCGTCTTCAATGCCTTTGAATCGGCCCTGAACCGAGACATACTCCCGCACCGGCTGCAACTCGCCTTGTTCCGCCAGTTTCTTGCTGCGGCTGGTGAGCCGGAAGACGCCATCTTCGATTTCATACAGCACCACCGCCCCGCACTCCACGGCCATGCGGCCTATTTCCACCGTATCCTTCGCGGGAAACTGCCAGCCGGACGGACACGGCGCGCACATGTGCATATAGCGTGTCCCCTTAATGCCCACCGCCTTCTTCACCTTGTCATACAAATCCGTCGGGAACGAAGGACATGACGTCGCGATATAGGGGATCCCATGCGCTTCCAGGATTTTTGGAACGTCCTTTGCCTGTTGCTGTTTTCCAAAAGCCGGCGTCGTCGTGGTGCGCGCGCCGATAGGCGTTGAACCCGACCGCTGCGTCCCCGTGTTCATATACGCTTCATTGTCATAGCAAATATAGATGAAGTTCGTGTTGCGCTCCGCCGCCCCGCTCAACGCCTGAATCCCGATGTCCGCCGTGCCGCCGTCGCCCGCCATCGCCACTACCGTAATGTCCTCGCGCCCGGTCGCCTTCAACCCAGCCACCAATCCCGACGCTGCTGCGGCCGAACTCGGAAACACCACATTCATCCAAGGCACTTTTACAGACGATGTCGGATACATGCCGCCCAGCACCGTCAGGCAGCTCGCAGGCACGGTGAATATGCAATTGCCGCCCAGCGCCTTCAAAATATGCCGGAATCCAATTCCCAGGCTGCACCCCGCGCACGCGCGGTTCCCTGGCAGCATATATTCTTCTTCGGGCAGATCTAGAATCTTCGTAGCCATAATACCTCTAAATTTGGACGTTTACCCATTCGGTTTCTTTTACGGGATTTCCATTATTCAACGCTGCAATACTCTTTTTCGCTGCTTCGATTAGATGACGATACTTCACATCGCGACCGCCCAACCCGGTGATGTAACCATGCACCACGGGCGACACACCGGACGTATACAGCGCCGATTTCAAATCCGCGCAAATCGGCCCCTCATTGCCATAACTTAAACTTTTATCGAACACCGCCACCAGTTTCGCCTTCCGCACAGCCTCCACCAATTCTTTGTTCGGAAACGGCCGGTACACACGCAATCCGAGCACCCCCACTTTAATCCCCTCTTCCCGCATCGCATCCACCGCCACCGACAGTTCCATGGTAAGACTCCCCGCCGCCATCAGTAAAATCTCCGCATCTTCATTGCGGTAGCCCCATACCATGCCGCCCCAGTTCCGCCCCACCAGTTTCCCAAATTCCTTGTCCGCCGCCACAATTGCCGCGGGCGAATTCAATAACGCTTCCTGATGTAAATACCGCAATTCCATGTATCCATGGCACAACGTCCCGCTGCCGTCCTTTCGCGGATCCGCCAGCGTTACGGGGTTTAAATTCCGCGGATGCGACGGATCAAGGATCGTGTGCGGCACATACTTCGGTAGAAATGCATCCACTTTTTCCTGTGATACCAATTCCACCGGCATCACCGTGTGCGACAGAATGTACCCGTCGTAACACACCATCACCGGCACATGAACCGTCTCCGCGATCTTAAACGCCTGGATCACCGTATCGTGAATTTCCTGATTGTTCCGGCAGAAAATCTGAATCCACCCCGCATCCCGCATCGTCATGGAATCCTGCTGATCATTCAGCACGCTCCACGGCGCCGCCATCGCACGGTTCACGCAGCACATCACAATCGGCAACCGCGCCCCGGCCGCCCAATGCACCTGTTCGCACATATAGGCCAAACCATTCGCACTCGTCGCCGTGAATACGCGCGCGCCCACCGTCGACGCTGCAATGCACACGCCCAGCGCGCTGTGCTCGCTTTCCACCGTCACGAACTCCGCGTTCATGATCCCCTGCTCCACATACTTCGAGAGCGCTTCCACCACCGATGATTGAGGAGTGATCGGATACGCCGCCACCACCTGCACGCCGCATAGTTTCACCGCTTCCGCCGCTGCGTCATTACCGGTTATTATTGAGATATGATGTTTTTTCGTTCCCACGGGCGCCCTTTCACTCCGCGTCTTCCGCGTTTTCTGGAACCATCGTTATCGCGCCGGCCGGGCACACTTCCGCGCATATCCCGCAACCCTTGCAATAATCCAAATCCACTTCCGTGCCGATTTCTTTCTTGATCACCCCTTCCGGACAATACGCCCAGCATTGAAAACATGCCGGGCGGCCCGCTTTCACCGCCAAACACTTCGTCTCGTCAAATTTCGGACGAACGCTCCGCCAGTCGCCCGTATGGCCCGCCTCGCCAATGCACGGCGTCGACATCGCCGACTCTTGTCCACAGTCTCTCGTTGCCATGAGCTTACTACCTTACAGTTTGGTGCGCTGATACGTCAGCTTCGCCGCTTCAAAATTCTTATGCGCCGCCTTCGGTGAAAAGGCATCCGACAGCGCCTCTTTTATTTCATCCAATGATACAAAACCCGTCGCCTTGGCAATCGCGCCCAGCATCGGCGTGTTAATCATAGGCACCCCGGAGACAATCAAATCGACGTCCACCGCCGCGCCCGTCGCATCCGCCGTCGCCACTTGAAAATCCCCCTTCAATCCAAGGTCCTTCGGATTCTTGCAACTGTTCACAATCACCCAGCCGCCAGGCTTCAACCCCGCTGTCGCATTTGCCGTCCGCAACAACGTATCATCCAGCACCACCACTACGTCCGGCGTCTCCACCTGCGAATATATCCGAATCTCTTCCGCCGCAAGCCGCGTCAACGCCGTTACCGGCGCACCACGCCGCTCCGCGCCAAAGTTCGGCGCCGATGTTACCCCCTTGAATCCCGCAAGATACGCCGCCGCCGCCAATATTTTTGCAGACGAGATCGCCCCTTGACCGCCCCGGCCATGCCAGCGAATCTCACACATCCCATCCTTTAATGTTTCTGTGCTCATCCGATTCTCGTGTCCTTATATCTATGCACTGTTCGAGCGTGTGGACAACTCCGCCGCGATAGGCCGCGTTGAAGGGAGTCATAAATCCCTGCGCGAACCACTCATGGTAATGAGGTGTATTGCCGTTCCGGCATTGCGCAGGACTAGTCCCAGGAAGGTCGAAAACTTTTGCCCTCAAACACTTCTCTCTCGGGCCTGTCTTGACTCATTACATCGAATACTATGCAATCCTAGCCCAAAAAGTATACCAAAAAACAGAATTCCCAGGCAAAAGAACGCGAAAGGTTGAATCCTGTCTCCTTTGCATGTATCGTAAGTGGTTTCAACGGTAGGTACACCATAAGGGAGAATGTCATGTCGGGTGAACTCTTGACTGAAAACAAAAGCTGGCGGGAAGGCCTTACCGGCTATCACTATCTTGTGCTGGCGGTGGCCATCATGGGGTGGATGTTCGACACCATGGACCAATGGCTCTTCGTCTTCGCACGGCAGCATGCCCTGAGTGAACTTTTAGGCCCAACCGCCACTGCGGCCGATATCACCCGATGCACCGGTACCGTCACCATGTGTCTCATGTTCGGGTGGGCCGTCGGCGGCCTTGTTTTTGGCATGATCGGCGACTACCTCGGCCGTACCCGCACCATGATGATCACCATCCTCATGTATGCCATCTTTACCGGTCTTAGCGGCCTCGCCCAAACCTGGGTCCAATTCGCCGTCTTCCGCTTTCTCGTCGGACTTGGTGTTGGCGGGGAATTCGCCGCCGGGGCTGCCCTTGTCGCCGAAAGTTTTCCCGCCCATGCCCGTGCCGTGGCCCTCTCCATCGTACAGGCCATGTCCGCATTAGGAAACGTCACAGCCGGCGTCATTAATCTAGCCATGGCGTCCGTTATTTCCCCCGCGGAAGGCTGGCGTTGGCTCTTTTTCATCGGCATCATCCCCGCCTTCCTTGTGATCATCATCTTCTTCTTCGTCCACGAACCCGAAAGCTGGGTACAGGCTAGATCAAAAGCCAAAGGCGCCGGTCTCGGCATGGGCAACATGCTCGGTCTCTTTACCGACAAAACCCTCCTCCGCAACACAATAGTGGGCGTACTCCTCGCTTCCGTTGGGGTTATCGGATTCTGGGGCATCGGCGTCTGGTCCGGTGAACTGCTCCGTAAAATCCTCAATCCCGACGGACTCGCCGGACTGAAAGCCGTCACGGAACAAAAAGTAAGCTATGCCCTCATGAGTCAGAATTTCGGAAGCTTCCTGGGCGCTCTCCTCTATGGCTATATGGCCCGCAGTTTGGGACGCCGCCCCGCATTCGCTATCTCCCTCCTCGGCTGTCTCATCATTATCCCCAGTGCCTTTTTCTTCACCAATTCTTTCCCCACGGCAATGATTTTCTTCTTCCTTATGGGATTCGCACTTCTCGCGGTCTTTGGCGGATATGCCGTCTACTTCCCCGAACTCTTCCCCACCCGGCTGCGCGCCACCGGCACCGGATTCTGCTATAACTCAGCGCGCTTCATCTCCGCCTTTGCACCCGCGATTTTCGGCGGACTCGCCGCAAGCTATGGTCTCCGAAACGCCGCCTACATGATTTCCATGGTCTTCATTATCGGCCTCTTCGCCCTTATCTTCGCCCCCGAAACCAAAGGCAAACCCCTCATGGAGTAGCAGAAAGGGAAAACATCCGTACATTATCCCCTGTACACCTCGCGGCGATGCGCCGCATGCAATACCAAGACAACAAGGACATTGTCTTCTATTAAATATAAAGCACGATAGTCACCCACCCGTATGCGATACAATTGATCAAACCCAGACATTTTTTTAGCGCCTACAGGCCGTGGATTATACGCTAACTTGTCGATTTCCCTGACTATTTTCGCGCGGTAGGGTTCTTTGATCTTCTTCAAATCCCTAATTGCGGAAGTCTGATATTCAACCCGGTAGAAAGGCACAGAAGATTCACTTAATATTGAATAGCCGCTTCACTTCAGCCGCGGGAATTCTCTCTCCGCCTTCGGCCAATGCAGCCCGTGCCGCCTGTAAATCAGCTTGGTCCTCCATCGCTTCAAGCAGTTCAAAATCTTCGATAGGAACAATTGCCGCTAACTTCTTTTTGTTTTTGTGCAATAAGATCCTCTCCCCATCCTGTGAAACACGGTTGATGGCATTGACCATATCATTCTGAAATTGATGGGTGCTTAATCGCGTCATTTTCATTGTCTCCACCTTAATCGTACACCAAGCACTCCCAAACCGGCAAGTATTTTATCGAATAAACCCGTGATACAACCCCATATAATACGGCAATAAATACACGGTGCCGCTGCACAACTCAAGCCCCCGGCCACGATAATCCAGCGCATACGGGTCCGTGTTCCAATGCCCGAAAAAGCGCTCTTCCACCGGAAGCACCTTGCCATTATGGCGATATCCCCGGCCCTGCACCGGCGGATCGTGCGGCTCCGCCGCCTGCAACCGCGGCAGCCGCACAATGTCCAACCGGTGGCTGTTCGTGCGCCCCCAGGCCACCCGATCCAATGGGAATCCCGTTAGTGTCCGCACAGAATCCGCCAGCCAGCCCTCCCAAGGTTTTAACGAAAACGCACCGTACACATTCTCCGAGGCGGCGTTCAGCCCGACCGCCGCATACGCAAAATTGAAAAACGGATTCATCTCCGGCTCCTCCAGCGCCCAACGGCAATAAAATGAAAATAATATCATCTCCTTCAGTACCGGATCCTTCGTGTACTTCACTAAATTGTAAAAACACATCACCGCCATCTCATCATCCGACTGATTCCCCGAGCCATGCCCAAATTGAAACTTTGGGAACATCGCATTCGCCTGGTATCCATGTTTATCGATCAAATCCCGCGCCGCGGCGCCATATTTTGCATCTCCAGTGACATGCTCCGCCACCGCCAGATACGACAACATGCTCAGCGACTTCAAGCCCCGCTCATACCACCAGTTCGGATCATGATTCAACGCATCCGGACTATATACCCCCCATCGTGTCGGCGTTCCGTCATGGTCCACCAGGGCGTAATTGTGCTCGATGAGATGATCCGTGAGATCCCGCACCACTTCACGCACCCGCGCCTTTTCTTCCTGGGTTTCCGCCACCAAATCATAATAGGCCGGATAAAAGAAATAATGACCGTCCAATTCATCCGAACTCGTGTCGCTCTTCCAATACCACTTCCCGTCCGCGCTCTTCGGCCAGCGCGGCTCATATACCTTCCACAGCCGATCCCCTGTCGCCTGCACATTCCGATCCGATTCCAGCCGCCCCACATTTGGGTCCGGATCTTCCACTGAACGGATCGTCCGCGCAACATACCCCTTCGGTGGACTATGCTCGCAGCCCTGCGTCACTACCTGTAAAAACCGCAACGCCTCAAACACCTTTTGCGCCCGCTCCTTAAACCGCGCCTCCTTCGTCGCGCCATACGCAAAACACTCCCCCGCCCCATACATCGACGTCCATAGCCCGTCATTGTCACTGTCCTGATAAATCACTTTGCTCTTGTCCCCCGGCTTCTCCAAAAACACCTCCGATACATACCCGTACTCCGTTCGCTTGATATACCGCTCCAACTCCTGTTCATAAAACTCCGCCTTCTCCATCAGCGTCATCGGCTTGCGCGAAATGCACCCCACGCCACCGGATGTCGCGAACCACGCCGTCCCGTCTTTGTCCACCGCGATTTTGCGCACCGCGTCATCCGGCAGCCATGCACGGCCCTGGCGATACGCCCACTCATTCCCATCAAACCGGATGGCCCCCTTTTCCGTGCCAAACCATACCGCCCCATCGCCGCCCGCCGCGGCACATGTGAACGCGTTGCAGGGCAATCCCTCCGCACCCGTATAAAACCTCCATTCATCTTTCCCTCTACATCCAACCCCCGCCTTCGACGCAAACCACAACTGCCCCGCACTATCAAATACAACCCCGAACATTTGGGCTGTTCCCCAATCCCGCCCAGATTCATCCTTCACCGCCATCCGCTTTAAGTCACCCCCCTTGATCACGATATACAACCCGGAGTCCGCCGCAACCACCACACCTTCGTACCCAACCGCCAATTGATGCACCGCTGTGCCCTCCAACAATGCTGTACGAGGTTTTTTCAGCGGTTCCACATACAATCCCGTGTCCGTCGCGATATAGAAATCATTCTCACGCATCATCAAATCATTGAATTCACCATTCCCAACCCGCTTCGATGGCAATACAATAGCCTCAATCCTGCGATCAACCTGATTCATATACACCTGATGCACCGATGCATTATCCGGACTTGGCGAGAGCGCCCCTTCCCAATGATCCCCTGCGAACTTCACCAGACCCTTCGCCGTCGACGCATACAGCGACCCGTCTTTCCCAAAACCCACCAATAACACATCATTTGATGGAAGCCCCTGCGCCTCCGTATACAGCGTGGCCACTTCCTGACCAAACACTCCCACTTCCACCGGCGGAACGTCCCCTGCCGCCCACACCGCCACCACTACACACGCAAATCCTAACAGTATTTTTCCATGGCTCACGTCATTTCTCCTTGTTCACGTATCAATCAGACTCCCCCAATACCCAATCGGCTACACCCAAACCTTATATCACAACCCAACGTTTTTCCAATTGTCCACGCAAGCCAGTATTGGTCTACGCTTTTTTTATGGTCGCGGTAGGGACACGGGTTGCCCCGTGCCCCCCGCACAGATCCCGGCGAGCGGAACTACCGCACCGGGCTCCTGCCTTGGATCCTAACGTTTAGTCGTATACTTGGATACGGATGC
>Ga0116156_10000918_pt1 | contig 30016 bp, 27 predicted proteins | sample AD_UKC045_MetaG_FD_89891 | JGI IMG/M metagenome (GOLD analysis project Ga0116156, IMG submission 89891) | Active sludge microbial communities of municipal wastewater-treating anaerobic digesters from USA - AD_UKC045_MetaG | ecosystem: Engineered > Bioreactor > Anaerobic > Digestate | place: USA...
CAGTGTTCGCAGGTTTGCCTTGGGGGCACCCATGTTTTATTGCAGTGTTCGCAGCGCACGCCGAGAATCTTCTTTTCATCGCGGAGGGCGACAATAAATTTGCTCCCGACGGCTCCGGCGAAATATTGATAAGGAAGCGCCATCTTGCCTTCGATAACAAATGCGTGGTTTGATTGGTCTTTCATGATTCTGCTCCCTCGATAATCTCAAATCCTTCGATGTCTTCGGTGGTGCCGTGCCGTTCTTCCGCGAACTTCACGCGTACGCGGAGCCCGCGCTTGACCTTGCTGATATCGTCCACGTTGAGCAAATGCCAGAAGGGCGCATCGCCCTGGGTGCCGTCGAGATCCACCCAGCATTCCACATACGGGACTTCCCGGGTCTCGCCCGACAAGGGGTCGGGGCTGGCATAGAAAATGATGTCGTAGTCGCGCACGGTCCCTACCGGCGGGAGTTCGTCCCACTCCGTGACCTCAACATTGCACAAGGCGCACACCTCGCGCGGGGGCAACTGATGCCGTCCGCACTTCGGGCACTTGTTCGCCATAATCCGCTTATTGTCGCGCAGTTCCTGAAGAAAGCGGCCCATAACCGGCCCCGTCGAAAAACGCTGGGGTATCGAAAGGGTTTGCCGCGATACGATCAATTCCTGCTCTTTCTTTTCATTGCTCATGTCATTTCGCTCCCTATTCGGGTTTCTCTTTGGAAAGCAGCATCAGGACGGTCCATAACGTACCGCCGAATCCGGAGGCCATCGCCCGGCGGACTGTTTTGGGGACTTGGTGGTTTCCGGCAGTCCCGCGAATCTGCATGGCGGCCTCGGCCACGCGCACGAGCGCAGTGGCGCCGATGGGATTGCTCGCCACAACGCCGCCGGACGGATTGACGGGAAATGCGCCCTCAATGGTGATTTCGTCGTTCTCAATCATTTTCAGCGCTTCATCGCCTTCCAGCAGGAGAAAGTCGCGGAGCCAATCCACGCCCCACCACGCGGAGGGATCGTACATTTCAAATAGATCGATTTCTTTGCGCGGATTTTTGATGCCTGCGCGCGCGAATAGTTTTTCGGCAGCGGCCCGCTGGGTGCTCTTTTGGGAGCCGAAGATCATGGTTTCCTCGCGGTGCACGGTTTCGTGATCCACCACCCATGCAGGATTCGCCTTGAACGCCTTTACTTTCTCTTCCGAGGCAAATATGACCGCGCATGCACCGTCGCTCTGGGAACACATGTGGATCATGCGCAATTCCCCGGCCAGGGGCGGCGAATTATCGGCGGTTTCCTTGATATATTGCCGTTCGAGCCGCAGCCGCCGGTGCGCCTTGATGTTCTTCATGGCGTGCTCGTCCATGATGGTGCGGTATTTCATGGCGGCGATCCTGGCGCGCTCCTCGCCAAATTCATCGATCACTTTCTGTGCGCCAAGGCCTGTGAGCGCGCCCGTTTGCAGGCTTCGTCCCCAGAGGGGATCGGCCATGTTGGTAATGCCGCCCGTGGTATGGCCTTCCTGCAATTTTTCAAAGCCAATAGCCAGGATGACATCATGAAGGCCCGAGGCAACCAGATTATCCGCCGCGCAGGCGAGCGTGGCGCCGGTTGTGCCCCCGGTCGTGAGCCGCACCCCGGATTTGCCCCACCCGCCATCGCCCAGCACGTGCCACATGTCCGGCTGGTGAACCATCTCAAACAATTCCATGTTGCCATGAAGCACGCAATCAATATCGTCCAATGTCAGGTTGGCGTCCTCCAACGCCTCCACCACGGCCTCGTGAATCATTTCGGGCTGATTGACTTCTTCCCGGTGACTGGAAAACCTGGACATGCCGCTGCCGATGATGGCTACGTTTCTGTTTTTCCGTTTCATAGCGCGTGTTACTCCCTAATTTTCCACTATCACCACGGTCTGACACTGGCCGGCGGGGCCTGTAGCCCCTTGTGCAACGGCGCGCTTGGCGCCCGCCACCTGGCGCGCGCCCGCCTCGCCCCGTAATTGGAGGACCGCCTCCGCCACGCGCGCCATCCCGCCCAGCATCAGCGGATTGCCTGTGATCATGCCTCCGGAGCGATTCACATTCTGCCGATCCGGCCCACCGTCACTCAGCCATTGATTTCCGCCGCTGGGCGGGCACACGCCGAGTCCTTCGGCGTATTGCGGCAACTGATGAGCGTATTGATCGGAAATCTCAACCAGATCAAAAGCTGTTTTCGGATCGGCGATCTTCGCCATGGCATAGGCGCGTTGTGCGGCGCGTTCCAGCGCAAAGTTACCGCTGAGATCCCGCTCACCGAGAAAGAAGCCGTCATAGCAATTACCAAGGCCAGTAATCCAAACCGGTTTATCGGTGAATTCCGCGGCGCGTTTTTCGGTGGCGAGGATCATGGCGATGGCGCCGTCGGATACGGGGTACATAAAGGAACCGCGGATGGGATCGGCCGCCATGGGCGCGGCCATCACTTCTTCGCGCGTCAAAGGCGTGGTTTCCTGGGCCGCAGGATTTTTCGCCGCCCACTGCCGCGCACGCACGACCAGATCGGCCAGTTGCGTTTCCGTAATGCCAGAGCGATCCATATAGGCGCGGGCTTGTAAAGCAGCGGCACTGAGGTAATCCAAGCCGACCGGCCGCGTGAAAAACGGATCAAAGGCCAGATGGGTCACCATATTTCGACTGATGGCCTGGGATTCCTTGCAGTGGCCGGTGAGCAACACCACTTCGTGGTGACCGCTCAGGATGGTGGCCGCCGCATAATAGACGCCCTGCGCGCCGTCCGCAGCCACTTTTTCCTCGCTGCCGTAATGGGCTCCCACAACGTCGGTAATGCCCCCGTCCGATATGGTTCGCGCATCGAATACATCATCCGAAACCGTGATCGCGCCCTGGATGCCATGTTCGCTGAAATCAAGGCCGGTCTGTTCGCGGACGCTCTTGATCACTTCCCAGAGCATTCCCTGAAAGCGCTGATCTTTTTTGCCGGGTTCGAATTTGGTCTGTGCCACGGCACAGATCGCCACACGATTAGCCACTGCCGTTACCTCCACGGTTTGACCATGCGGATTGCTGCGCCGTGCCATTGCAATGAATGCGGGCCTGGCCGCCCCGCACGGCGCGAATAATGGCGTCTTTTTCCTTCTCACACTCCACTTCAATCCAAGCGCGCCCACAGCCCTCGCGCGTATGGGAATCGTCCGACGCGACTTTGGGATGTGGAATCGCCTCGATATCGTATTCAGGCGTATAGAAGCCTTTGAGGGTTACCTCCACTGCGTCAATCGGAGTGGACTGTTCGACTTCGGCCAGCCGATCCATGACTTGCTCCACGGTGAAGTCATATTCGGCGGGATGGTTGAATATGCGGAGGATTTCCCGTTCCCCGAAAATTTCATTCACATGAATATAACCCCGTGCGAAGATGGTCCGTTCGATGCCCTTAAACACCAGCATACCTTCAAACTCATCCGGAAGCTCCCGATACGCATTGGGTTTCAGGAGAAAGTCATGGTCGGTAAACGCGACAAAATCAAATCCCAAATCCCGGTAGACGCGCAAGGCCTCTTCCGGGGAAAGTCCGCCATCAGAACATGTGGTGTGGATATGCAAGGCGCCTTTCAACATGATACGTTCTCAGTATGCGGAAGTGATTTTGACAGACACGGACAAACACGGACAAACACGGGCAGACAGGCATGGAACCTGGTCTGGCCAGCATACTCCCGAAAAGCCGACAGGGAAAGCGCTAACTTCAGCCTGCCGGATCTTGGCGCGCGAAGCATTACCATCATACGGAGTCGCGTCCCATGATTTCCCGGGCGATGATTAAGCGTTGAATTTCCGAGGTGCCGCCGCCAATCGTGCCCATGCGCACATCGCGCAGAATACGCTCCACTTCGTATTCCTGCATGTACCCATAACCGCCCAGTATCTGTATGGCCTCAGAAGCCGCACGGACCGCCGCTTCCGAGGCAAATAATTTCGCATGAGACGCCTCGGCGGAGCAGCGGTGTCCTTCCCCATACATAACCGCCGCTTTATAGGTCAAACACCGCGCAGCTTCCATTTCCATGCTCATGTTCGCGAGTTTTTCCATGATCATCTCGAACATGATAAGGGGCTGACCGAATTGCCGCCGTTCCTTGGCATAGGCCAGCGCCCGCTCAAACGCCGTCCGCGCCGCACCAACCGCCAACGCCGCGCCTACAATGCGCTCGACAACCAAGCCGCCCATCAGAATGCCCATGGCCCGGCTTTCTCCGCGGACAATGTTTTCCAGCGGCACGCGGCAGTTGTCAAAGAATACTTCGCCCGTGGGCGAACCGCGCATCCCCATCTTGTGGAAGGGTTGCCCCACCGATACTCCGGGGAAGCCCCGCTCAACAATAAATTGGCTCATGCCGTTCGCTTCCGCGTTTTTCATTTTCGCATACACAAGAAACGTGTCCGCGACGGGTGCGTTCGTGATGAATGTTTTGCTGCCATTAAGCACATATTCATCGCCCTGCCGCTCGGCGGTTGTTTCAATGGATAATACATCCGACCCCGCGCCCGGCTCCGTCATGGCGATAGCGCCGATTTTTTTTCCTGAGGCCAAATCGGGAAGATATTTTTGTTTTTGCTCTTCAGAACCGTTGCAGGCAAGATTATGCGCGCATAGGACCGCATGCGCGAAGTATGACAATGCGGTGGAGCCGCACGTACAGGCAATTTCTTCAATGGCAACACAACATGTCAGAACATCCTGGCCCGCGCCGCCATAGTCTTCAGGAATGAGCAATCCCAAAATCCCCAACTCGCCCATTTTCATAAAGGTCTCGGCGGGAAAACGTGCATCGCGATCTATTTCCACCGCGAGGGGCGCAATTTCATTTTTTGCGAATTTGCGCACCATCTCCTGGATAGCTCGCTGTTCTTCCGTTAGATTGAAATCCATGGTATCAGCACCTAAAGTAAGGCGCCACTGTATCACGGGTTTTTTCGTAATTCAACACCCTAATTCAATTAATTCAATTATAGACCGAATATCCAGGAAAGATATCAAAATCAGGGAAGCAGCAGCACCGAGGCGAGATTGTTCAGCACATGCAGGAAAATGGGGGGCCAGAGGGAATTGGTAATTTCCACTAACCATCCTAAAACCCAGCCAACAATCACTATGCCGGCGCCCAAGCTTATAAGCCCCCAATGGGGGCCCTGCATATAGAGCCATCCGGGCATATGGATGAGCAAAAACAATATAGTGGTGATGAGATTGGCTTTGTGGAAGGAAGAAATTTCACGCAGTTTGCGAAAGACGAATCCCCGGTAGAAAATTTCTTCCACGATACAAATAAACGACATCGTGGTGAGCAGCATGCCCCATCGATACGGCGTTAGATCGAATATGTTGCTTATGCTTCCTCCTTGAAGAAAAAGCGCACTCATAACGCACAGACAAAGAAATCCTGTAATAATCCCCGATCCGGCAAGGAGCGATTTCCCCTGGGGAAATGTATTCAGACGAAGGAATTGAACTAAGGTTTCGGTTTCCGTCTTTTTTATGTAAATCAGGAGCGGTAGAACCCAAATTGTCAGGCGCAATCCTTGCGACCAGCATTGTTGAATCCATTCATTCTCGATATAGGCATCGACGGGCATCAGCAGCACAACACGCAGGCTCCATGCCGCATAAAAACAGGCCAGAAACAGGACGAAACGCCTGTCAAGACGATGGGATTGGGGGTGAGTTTCACTCATTGTGCCGTTTATTTCCATGCGTTGTTCAGCCGGATCATAAAAGGTGTATTATCCACGTTCGCCCAATGGAGCGCCACCTGTGATTTGCTTTCGATCCCAAAAGCACGCAAAATAAATTAGTGCTTGGAGCGCATGGCGGATTCCGGGAGCGATAACATCGAGGAGATCTTCATTGAGCAAACGCGTTTGTGTGGTGGATACCGGGTATGAATCCTATGCTGGGGAACACGAAACATTGGCCAGAGAAGGATATTCTTTTGATATATTCGAAGGCGGCCGTCTGGATTTGCCTGCCAAACTTGCGTATGCAAAGGGCGCGGAGGGCGTATTTGTCCGGTGGAGCGAATTCGACGGTCCGGCGTTTGATCAGTTACCGGGATTGCGGTGCCTGGTGCGCTATGGCATCGGATATGACAATATCGACCTGAAGGCGGCGTCGGAACGGGGCGTCAAGGTATGCAATGTGCAGGGGTATGCCAATCATACGGTATCGGATCATGCATTGGCGATGATCCTGTCGTGCGTGCGCAATCTGCCGGAGAGCATGCGGCGCGTGCGCAGTCATTACAGTCTTGCCCCTCGTACGTATGTTCCGGAACTTCACGAGTTGACCATCGGGATACTTGGGCTCGGCCGTATTGGCGGCACGCTCTGCACGAAAGCGCGGCATCTGTTCCGCCGGGTGCTGGCGTGCGATCCCTATATTTCCCGGGAACGTTTTTCGGAGTTGGGCGCGGAGGCCTGTTCTCTTGATGAATTGTTCCGGGAAAGCGATGTGATAAGCCTGCACTGCAATTTAACGGAAGAAACGTTTCACATCATCGGGCGGAAAGAGTTCGAGGCGATGCGTCCGAACGTCATCGTGATAAACACGGCGCGCGGGCCGGTGCTGGATGAAGAGGCGCTCACCGAATCGCTGCTCGCCGGCAAGGTATATGGCGCAGGGCTGGATGTTTTCGAGGATGAACCGCCCAAGTCCAACCGCGATGTATTGCTTGCGCACCCCTATGTGATATCATCAGGACACTGCGCCTGGTACAGCACACCCGCAAGCCGGGAATTGCAGCGGCGGGCCGCACGGAACATGGCGGCCATGCTGCGCGGGGAGACGCCGGAGGATTGTTTGAATGCGGAGGCTTTCGGCACAACGTGAAGGCGCGGAAACAGAATAGGAGTCCGTTAAGCACGAGATGGGTTGTACTGTAAACGATATCGCCCGCGCCGCGGGGGTCAGCCGCTCCACGGTATTGCGGGCGCTTTCCGGAAAGCCGGATATCTCCACCGAAACCCGGGACCGGATCCGGGAACTCGCCGCAACCATGAAGTACCGCCCCAACTATATTGCGCGCAGTCTCACCCAGGGAAAAACTAATCTGGTCGGCGTTATCACCAAGCCCAGCCTCTATTACGCCTCGCATCTGGTCATTGAATCGGTGGAACAAGGGCTGCTGGAAGGCGGCTATTCCACTTTGTTGTTTATCTCCGGGCCTGAACGGGAGGCGGAGGAGCAGGTGGTGGAGCGCCTGCTTAAAAACCGCGTGGACGGCGTGATTGCCGTGCCAGGCGCCATGACGGCCCCCGCCACCTATCACGAACTCGTGGAGACCGGGGTGAAACTCGTCATCCTGGACGGAATCATTGATGAGCTACCCGCCCCGCAGATTACAGGTGATAACTACAAAGCCGGGCGGATTGCCGCAGAACATCTTATTCGCCTGGGACATCGCAAAATCGCCTATCTTGGTATACCTACTATTTCCACGGTGGGCAGGGACCGGGCACGGGGAGTGCAGGAGGCGTTTAGTGCCGCGGGCATTCCCTTTGAAGAAAATTTCCTGGAAGTCGCCTTCAATGAATCCGCCGCGGAAAAACGAACCGCGGAAATACTAAACGCCGCGAACCGGCCCACCGCCATCCTGGCCAGACACGATATCATTGCGCGTGGCGTGCTAAGGGCCATTTATGCCGCTGGATTAAAGGTTCCGGACGATATTTCCGTCGTCGGAAGCGGCAATATCCTCGGAAGCGATATGTTCCGCGTCCCCCTGACGACAATTAATTTCCCGGCAAAAGAAATGGCCGATCAATGTGTCGCCAAGCTGTTGCGCCTCTTGGCGGGAGACTCCCTGCCCTCGGATATTACTATGCTGGATGTTCAGTTAGTCCTTCGTGCCTCGACCGGGCCTCCCCCAAAAGGGCTGTGACTAAGGACTTTGATGCTGGTTGGAGGCGGTGGATTTGATTTGCAGGCGAATTTGTACTATATTGTTATCGGACACGCGTCCGGACACGGGTCCGACACCGAAGTTATGATAGGCTGTTTTGTATCGCTAAGGAGAATAAGAGGAAGAGCTGTTTATGAGTGGCACAGGCAGATTATCAGGCAAAAAGGCAATGGTGACAGGTTCCGGCACCGGGATTGGGCGCGAGGTGGCGCTGGAGTTTGCGCGCCAGGGAGCGGATGTAGTGCTTCATTACGCCCATAGCGACAAGGGAGCCAAAACGGCCGTGTCGGAAATAGAGGCGATGGGCCGGCGCGCTGCGGCGTTCAAAGCGAATTTCGATGTGGTGGATGAAGTGGTGGCGCTGGGCGAGTCCGCGCTGGAATTTCTTGGGGGTATGGACTGTCTGGTAAATAATGCGGGCATTACCTTCAATAAGCCATTTTTAAAAGTTACCCGTGAACAATTTGACCAAATGTATCACGTGAATATCCGTGCACAGTTTTTCTTGACACAGCGGATCGTTGCGCACATGGAAGGCCATGGCGGCGGATCGATATGCAATCTTACGTCCATTCACGGGGTACAGGGTGCGCCGGAACATTCAGTATATGCGGGTACCAAAGGGGCGATCATCGCCTATACCCGATCCCTGGCGGTGGAATTGGCGCACAAGAACATCCGGGTAAATGCCATTGCGCCGGGCTGGGTGACGGTGGATAATTACTACAATGTGTTGCCTGGATTTAATCTGGAAGATGCGAAGAAAGACGCTTATGAGAAGGTGCCGGTGGGCCGGTATGGGCTGCCCATTGACATCGCGCGTCTGGCGGTGTTCCTTTGCTCGGACGATGCGGGATACATTATAGGCCAGACCATCGTGGCGGATGGAGGGACCACGTCCCTGATGTCGCTGATTTCCGATTTTCGCAATGAATCTGCGGCGCAATTTGGCAAAAACTACTTACCAGGCATATAAAAAAGGATGATGGAGAACAACGGATGAGTCAAACAGAGGGAATGCAGGGCACAGGGCAGCCGAAGACTAAGTTATATGCGTTTGGCGTGGCGTTCGTTGCTTCAGTGGGCGGTTTTTTATTTGGATACGATCTTGCCATCGTCTGTGGGGCGAATTTATACCTGAAGGACGTATTTCATCTGTCCGACGCGGCGTTTGGATTTGCCACGGGCAGTGCGGCCCTGGGATGCATCATAGGGCCGTTTATAGGCGGATGGCTGTGCGATTTCATGGGCCGGAACCGGACCATGATATTCGCCTGCATCCTGTTGGGGATCGGTTCCGTGCTGACCGCAATTCCCAATGACATCGTCACCTTCAACATTTTCCGCATCGTGGGCGGAATTGGCGTGGGGCTGTGTTCCATAGCTTCCCCCATGTACATCTCCGAAATTGCCCCGCCGCGAATGCGTGGCGGCTTGGGGGTCATGTATCAGCTTGCCATCGTGGTGGGCAGCATAGCCGCACCGGGCATATCCTACCTGCTCGTGCGGTTTACACCGGAAGCCGTCTGCTGGCGCTGGATGTTTGCATCGGAATTGTTGCCCGTTATTGTGTTCGTTATTTTGCTTGCAATGCTTCCGCAAAGCCCGCGCTGGCTCGCGCAACGCGGACGGTATGAAGAAGCCCTGGCCGTCTTAACGAAAGTGGATAGTCCGGAATTCGCAAAGGAAGAGATGATCCAAATCAAAAGCTCCCTGAAGGAAGAAAAGGGCAGCTTTGCGGAGTTGTTTTCCCCCGGAATACGGTATGCTTTTGGAATTGGCATATTATTGGCCTTTTTTAACAACTGGACCGGCTGGAGTGCGATGGGGGGGTATATTCCGATGCTTTTCCAACAATCCGGGCTGGATGACCGCGCGATTGCCTTTCTTAAGTTCACGCTCACCTATGCGACGATGGGGGTTATAACGCTCATCGCGTGCTGGACGGTGGATCTCGTAGGGCGGCGTCCGTTATGGCTGTTCGGCTCCGCGCTCATGGCGGTGGTAACGGCATTAACGGGCCTCGTGTTCCATTTTCACATGAGCGGATGGCCAGTATTGGTGGTGCTCATGCTCTGCGCCATCCCGCATGGTCTGGCCCTGGGGCCCTTGCCGTGGCTCATGATGTCCGAAATTTTCCCCACGCATTTGCGTGCGCGCGCCGTCTCCCTGACAACGGCATTTCTCTGGGTAACCATTTTCAGCGGGGCGCAATTATTCCCCATAATCACAGGCTTTACCGAAAGGCATTTTGGTTCCGTGGGCGGCGCATTCTGGCTGTTCACGATTATTTGTATAGCCGCCTTTCTATTCGGATGGCGGATGCTTCCGGAAACCAAAGGCCGGACCCTGGAAGAAATTTCCGCTTCGTGGAAGAAGACATGATCGCGTGAAGGCAACGAAGGAGGCCACTTCCCATGCACAGCAGGAGAGAATTCTTAAATATCACCCTCATGGGTGCGGCAGGCGCTGCATATGCCAGCGGAATGCTGCACACGGCTGCGGCGGCCGCGCAACAAGACAGTACCCCTCCCCCGCTCCGCAGTAAGTTGTTGGAAGTGCTGAAGTCGGTGGATAAACCTGCACAGACAGTAAAAAATCTTGATGGAACCACCGTGGTCCTTCTTCCCTATGGCGGACGCGTACTGGGACTTTACGCCCCGAACACCGAGGAAAACTTTTACTGGACGCATCCCGCGCTGAATTCTACGGAAACGGCGCGGACCTTTTATGCGAGCAAAGATTGGCACAACTCCGGCGGGGATCGCACCTGGCTGGCCCCGGAGGTGGATATCTTCCTTCCGGACTATCCAAAGACCGAAACCTATTTTCAACCACGCGAACTGGATCCCGGCAACTATACGGTGGTCACTGAGGGCGACCGCGTTCGGATGGTCAACGAATTAACCGTGAAACTCTCGCGTTCAGGCCAATCCGTCATGTTGCGCATCAGTAAATCAGTGGGTGCGGCCATTAATCCATTGCGGTTTGAAACAAACCTTGATCAGCAGGATGTGGTCTATGCGGGATATACCCAGTATACGTCGCTGGAGATGCTGGAGGACAAGCCGAAAGAATCGCCCCTGGTGGGTTTGTGGAATTTGGTTCAGATGCCGCATGGCGGTGATTTGCTTATTCCCACCTATAGCCGCACGGAACCAAAGTTGTGGTTCGGCAAGATTTCTCCAGATGACTTGATTGTAGGCGACAGGTTGATTCGGTATAAGATGCGCGCCTCCGGGGAGCACAAGCTGGGGGTGCGGGCCATCGCTACGACAGGCCGGGTGGGCTATCTGTACAGTGGCGCCGGAAAAAGTTCCCTGATTGTTCGGAATTTCCGCGTAAATCCATCGGGCGAATATGTGGATGCGCCCTGGAAAGATCCCGGCGATTTGGGATATTCCACACAGGCCTGCAACGTGAACAGCGCCCTGGGCGCCTTCAGTGAATTGGAATATCACATACCCGCCATAGGCGGGAAAAGCGGCATGGGCCGTTGTGATGATGAAGCGCAGGTCTGGGCGTTTCGCGGTCCCACAGAACAAATTGTGGCGGTGGCGCGCTGCCTGTTGTCGCCGGAGGTCTGACATGGTTGCTGCGCTTATAAGATTATTTTGTTGTGCGGCGAGGAAAGTGGCGCGTATGCGGGCATGGTTGGCATGGTTCCGAGATTGGGGTATTTTGTTTTACGGCTCGGCAGGAGCCTCGCCCTCCCGGCCTTTGCGTTTTAGGCGCAATGACAAATTGGAAACGTATGGAAAGAATTGGACAAATCGGGCATGAGCATGCTTCCACATAAGGTCGTGACGTTCGGCGAGTTGATGCTCCGCCTGGACCCACTGGGCCATGATCGCTTTGTACAGGCAGAAACCTTCGAGGCGCGTTATACCGGTGCGGAGGCGAATGTAGCCGTGGCGCTCTCAGGTTGGGGCGTGGAAACCTTCGCTGTTTCCAAAGTCCCCGCCCATGAGATCGGCCAGGCGTGTGTCAACTACCTGCGCCGGTATGGCGTGAATACGGACTACATCGTTCGTGGTGGAGACCGATTGGGCATTTTGTATGTCGAGACGGGTGCATCTCAGCGGCCCTCCAATGTGATCTATGACCGGAATCATAGCAGCATCCGCGAGATTCGGTCCGAGGAATTGGACTGGGATCGCATATTCGAGGGGAAGCACTGGTTTCACGTGGCCGGGACCGCCCCCGCCCTGGGCGCAAATGTACGATCGGTAGTGGAAGAGGCCTTGGCGTCCGCGCGCAGACTGGGTTTGAAAACCAGCTTCGACTGTAATTACCGCAGTAAATTGTGGGGTTTGGAAGAAGCCCGGAACGTGTTAACCCGTCTGATGGAGTACGTAGATGTATTTATCGGAGGCGCCGAAGATGCGGAGAAAATCTTCGGCATCGCCCTCCATGAAAAAGGCGATGACCGGTTCCGCACGGAGTATGCGGCGAAGCAATTATGTGCACGATTTGGATTTGAGTGGGTGGGCATGAGCCTGCGCGGTGGCGATTCCGCTTCCAAGAATCGCTATGCCGCAATGGTCTGTTATGGGGATGAATGCTTTTTCAGCAGGGAGTATGAAATTCAGATAGTAGATCGCGTGGGCAGTGGCGACGCATTCACGGCTGGGCTCATTCATCAGATTCTCCGCGGCGCCGGCCCCGCAGAAGCGGTTGAATTCGCCGTGGCCGCGGGCTGCTTAAAACATACCATTCCCGGTGATTTCAATTTGGTGTCTGTAGAGGAAGTTGAGCGCGTTATCGGAGGCGAGCACTCCGGACGGGTGCAACGTTGAAGATATTGAGGATTCATGAACAAAGAAGACTTGTTAAAACGCATCCATGAAGATTGGCTGGTGATGATCCTGCGGGGCGATACGGCGCAACAGACCGAAGACACCTTCAATGCATTGATTGAAGGCGGGGCAACGCTGGTTGAAGTGCCCTTTACCACCCCGGGTGCATGCGATGTGATCCAACGGCTGCGGGCGCGTCATGGCGGCCGGATTGTGGTGTCCGCGGGTACGGTCACCACCCCTGAACAAGCCCGGGCGGCAATTGCCAGCGGCGCTCAGGGAATCGTCTCACCGAACCTATACCTGCCAGTCCTGGAAGTGGCGGTGGAAGCGGGAGTGACCTCAGCGCCCGGGTGTTTCACACCGTCGGAAATCGCTGATGCATTGCGTAATGGCGCGGACATAATAAAGCTCTTCCCCTGCGACATGGTGGGCCCGCGATATGTGTGGTTCATGCTTGGACCGTTCCCGGGCACGCGCATAATGCCCGCAGGCAGCATTACCCTGGAAAACATGCAAACATATTATGACGCAGGCGCCTTCGCGGGCGTAGTGGGGGTCACCACCGAGATGCGATTGCTGGATGAAGTGAAAACGGGCCGGTTCAGAGAAATCACGGAATGCGCTCGGCATTGGATTGCCCAGGTCCGGCGCATGACTTCCCAAGGAGCACCAGCATGAACCCAATCGCCGGAAACACGGAGTTTCGTTCACTGCCAGTGGCGGAGATGGAAGCTCAATTGAAGCGTTTTGAAGATCGTGTCAATGAGGCGCAACGGGCCAATCCCACTACCAAACACTGGGTCAAGGAGGCCATTCACCGCCGTGGCACAGGCCGATGCCCGGTGCGTATAAAGCGGCTTTCCCTGGATGTCATATTGAGATATGGCGACGCCTTGGCGGAGTTGTTCTGCTCCTATCCGGACGATGTGGTGGCGGTCATCCCCTATGACATCACCATTGGGTATCAGCCCCCGCAAAAGAGTCCGCGCATCAATCCGGTCGAGGTACTCATGCAAGATGCGGAGTGGCTGGATGAATGGGGCACGCGCTGGGGACATGCCTTTGCCGGAGTGGGCGCCACGCCGGTGGATCACCCCATCAAGGAGTGGTCCATGCTGCCGGATTACCTGCGGCACATGGTCCCCGACCCAAATCTTCCGGGCCGCATGGACTCGGCCATGGAAGCGCTGATTATGCATGGGGAATCGAAATATTGCTATGGCATCATTCATCTTGCCCTGTTTGAACGCCTCCATTCGCTGCGCGGCATGGAGAACGTCTTTACGGATTTCTGCACCAATGAATCCGAGATTCGGAAACTGCTGGACGTGTTGCAAGGCTATTTGATCGCAATGGTGCGGCGCTGGGCCTCGCTGGGCGCGGATGCCGTGTTTATGACGGACGATTGGGGTTCACAGACCGGTCTGATGATCTCTCCCGCGCTTTGGAGAAGCCTTTTTCAGCCCTATTACAAAAAAGTCTTCAAGGAAATCCACCAACTCGGCATGGATGTGATTTTTCACAGTTGCGGAAATGTCACCTCAATTGTCGGAGACTTGATTGACATCGGACTGGACGTGCTGGACCCGGTGCAACCGGGTGCCATGGATATGGACTATCTTGCCCGGGAATTCGGCGGCAAACTCGCCTTCAGCGGCGCGGTGGATATTCAGGATCTGTTGTGTTTGGGAACGCCACAGCGAGTTAAGGACGAAGTCCGGCGGATTATCGAGACGTTAGGCAAACCTTTTGGCGGTTCCTTGATCCTGGGACCGGCCAACGTCATCACCCCGGATACGCCCTTCGAAAACCTGGTGGCGCTCTTCGAAGCCGCCCATGAAGCATAAGAAGGATGAATACTATCGTGAAGACTGTTTCCTCGGACGAACTAAGAGCATTGACTGCGCGAATTTTCCACGCGCGCGGCGTGAGTGAACGCGACAGCGGCATTATCGCGGATTCCCTGGTGCATGCCAATCTTCGCGGCGTCGATTCCCATGGGGTGATGCGCGTCGCCCATTATGTCCGCCGGCTGGAACTGGGTTCCATCAACCCCAAGCCGGATACGGGTATTACACGAACCGGACCCGCCACCGCCATGGTGGATGGCGATAATGGCTTCGGCCATGTGACGAATTGGGACGCAATGGAGCTTGCCATCAACATGGCACGGGAAACCGGGGTGGGCCTAGTCGGCGTGCAACACAGCAATCATTGCGGGGCCTTGTCCTTTTTCGCGTATCGGGCTATTGAAGCGAACATGGCCGGGCTTGTTCTGACGCAGACTGATAAGGGGGTGGTGCCCGTGGGAGGACGAAAACCGTTCTGTGGCTCGAATCCGTTGTGTTTGGCGGCGCCTTCGGCCTCAGGCATGCCGATTGTCCTCGATATGGCGACAAGCACCGTGGCGGGCGGACATGTATATAAAGCGCGCGCGGAAAACAGGTCCATTCCTTCCACGTGGGCCGTGGACGAAGAAGGACAACCCGCCACCGACCCACACAAGGCCGTATATTGGACGCCCGCGGCGGGCGCGAAAGGATATGGGCTGGGCGTGATGATCGATGTATTGACCGGCATTCTGTGTGGCGGCGATTTCGGCCCGCATATATTGCCCATGTACGATCAAATCGAGAAGACCCGCAATCTGTGCCATCTGGTGGGAGCATTGGATATTGGACGATTTGCCGGCGCTTCCACATTCCTGCCGCAGGCCGCAGCCATGATCAATGAACTTCATCAGGCGCCCACGATGTCCGGGGTGGAACAAGTATTGGTTCCGGGTGAACCCGAACATCTTAAAACGATTGAACGAACACGCACGGGTATTCCCTTGACGGATCAAGTCTGGGAGGAATTACAGTCCCTGGCTGCTCCGGGAAAATCCGGCGATTAACGATGTAACAGGAGAAAATACATGCCCAAAGTCATTATCACCGATCACGGTTTTCCAAACATAGAACCGGAACGCGCGGCTATTGAAACTGCCGGATTTGAGATCGAAGCCATTCAACCCATCTGCAAGACCGAAGACGATGTAATTCGGACCTGCGGCGAGGCGGACGTATTGCTGGTACAATGGGCGCCGATCACCCGCCGTGTGCTGGAAGCGCTGCCGAAAGTGCGGTGTATCGTGCGCTATGGGGTCGGCGTAAATAACTTCGATTTGCCCGCCGCGAAAGACCTGGGCGTTTGCGCCGCGAACGTCCCGGACTATTGCGTCGAGGAAGTGTCCGATCATGCCATGGCGTTGTTGCTCGCACTGTGCCGGCGCATCCCGCAGGACCATCAGCAGATTGTTCAGGGAAAATGGGGCGTTAATCCGTTCCGCCCAATTCTGGCCTGCTCCGATATGACGCTGGGGCTGGTCAGTTTTGGACGCATTGCGCGGCGCGTGGCGAAAAAGGCGCAGGCATTTGGCTTCTCGGTCATTGCATATGATCCGCTGGCCGCTTCTTCCCTGTTCACGGAGCACCAGGTGGAATCCGTTGATTTGGACACCCTGTTCCGGCGCTCGGATGTCATATCCCTGCACTGTCCGCTGGTGCCTGAAACAACGCAATTGATCAACAAGACAACCATCGAAAAAATGAAGCCCGGTGTTATCGTGATCAACACCTCGCGGGGGCCGGTGGTCAATGAAAAGGACCTGATAGACGCCTTGAAGTCCGGAAAAATCAACGGTGCGGGTCTGGATGTGTTTGAAGAAGAACCGCTTCCGGCCGGAAGTCCGTTGCGTTCTTTCCCGAATGTGCTGATGACGAGTCATGCTGCTTCCGTTTCGGAGAAAGCCGTGGAAGCGTTGCAGCGGAAGGCCGGTGAAGCCGCGCGGGATTTCCTGTTGGGCAAGGATCCGGCTTCTCGTTTGGTGTAAACCTGAATTTTCAAAAAAAGAGGAGAACAACTCATGAAATTAGTGCGATTTATCAGTGCAGGTCACCCCGAAGGCGTGTGCGGGATGGTGGAAGATTCCGGGGCCATTCGCGTCATCAAGGGCACTGTCTTGGAGCCGGGAGACGCCACCGGCGAGGTGTTGAAGGAAACCGATATTCAGCGGTACCTCCCGCCCGTGGATCCGCCGAATATTCTCGCGCTCGGCCGCAATTACCGCGAACATGCCGCGGAAACGGATGACACCTTGCCGACGGCCCCGCTGATGTTCATTAAAGCCACTTCCGCCCTGATAGCCCACGGCGATGACATCATCATTCCCGCCGCCGCGCCGGATCAGGTGGATTATGAGGCGGAACTGGTGGCCATCATCGGTAAAAAAGCCAAGAATGTACCATTGGATAAAGCGTTGGACTATGTGGCGGGGTACACGTGCGGGCATGATGTCTCGGCGCGGGATTGTCAGCAAAAAGACGGTCAATGGGCGCGCGCCAAGAGTTTTGACACGTTTGCGCCCATGGGACCCTATGTCGTGACGGATCTCGATCCCAGTGATGTCCGGATTCGCATGCGCGTGAATGGTGAAACCGTCCAAAATCAATCCACCAAGGACTTGGTCTTTGATGTCCCGTATCTCATCCATTATCTTAGCCGCTCACTGACCCTCCTGCCGGGCACCGCCATCTATACGGGCACCCCCAGCGGCGTCGGGATTGCGCGCAAACCGCCTCTGCTGCTCAAACCCGGCGATGTGTGCGAAGTGGATATAGAAGGCATCGGCGTCCTGCGCAACCGCGTGGTGGCCGAATAACGTTTCCAGGATTGCACCATGCACTCATTGGCTTCCGACATTCAGCGTATCCGCGTTCCGAAAGGCGCTGTGGCCCTGTGGTGGCTCGCACAGGCCGGTTTTGTCTTTAAAACCGTGCGATCCACTGTCCTCTATTTGGACCCCTACTTATCCGATGTGGTGGAGAAAGCCTTCGGATTCAAACGGCTGGCGCTTGCGCCCATCGATGCGGAGGCGGTCCAGGCGGACTGGCTGATAAGTTCTCATGAGCACCTTGATCATTTGGATACGGACGCGTTGCCGGTCATCGCGCGGAACAATCCCGGCTGCCGTTTTGCCGGGTCGGAATCCTGCATGCCCGAATATGACAAAATAGGCATTCCCGCGGATAAACAACTTCTGCTGAAGCCGGAAGAAACCTATGAACTCAGCGATGTGCGGATTATGACGGCGCGTGCGGACCATGGAACATTGTCTCCCTCGGCGTTGTCTTTGTTGTTGGACTTTGGCGAGGTGCGCGTTATGTTCACGGGCGATACGGCGCTGAACATACCCTGGATGCAGCCGTTGATCGATCAAAAACCGGATATTTTAGTGCCGTGTATCAATGGGCGTTTCGGAAATCTGAATCCTGAAGAGGCCGCGGAACTCACGGCGTTGGTAAAGCCCCGCGCGGTGACGCCCTGTCACTTTTGGATGTTTAAGGAACACAATGGCGATCCCGAGGCGTTTGTGCAGGCCTGCGTAAGCAGGTGTCCGGAAGTGCCGGTCTGGTTGTTGCGGCCGGGCGAAGGATTTATCTGCACAAAACGCTCGATTGAAGTACTTTTGTGAAGTTTGGATGAAGGAAAAAAGTATGGCGAGAAGAATTCGTTTTGTGGAAGCCCTGCGCGAAGGCATGCGGCAGGAGATGGAGCGCGACCCCTCCGTCTTTGTCATGGGCGAAGGCGTGGGGCCGCATGGAAGCTGTTTCAAGCAGACGGAGAACTTTACCAACTTGTTCGGCATTGACCGATCCCGCGATACGCCCATTTCCGAGTTGGCGATTGCAGGCGCGGCCGCAGGCGCCGCCATGATGGGCATGCGCCCCATCGCGGACCTGATGTGGATCGATTTCTCCATGCTGGCCATGGACCAGATCTGCAATCAGGCGGCGAAACTGCCGTATATCTCGAACGGGCAGGTCAAAACGCCGGTGGTGTACCGCATGACCACCGGAAAATCCAAGTCGAATGCAGCCCATCACTCCGGCTCGTTTTATTCTTGGTTCATCAATACCCCCGGACTGAAAGTAGTGGTGCCCAGCACGCCCTACGACGCAAAAGGGCTGATTATCTCCGCCATCCGGGATGATGGCCCAGTAATTTACCTGGAGCATAAATTATTGCTGAATAATCGGGGAGAAGTGCCGGAAGAGCCGTATGAAATCCCTCTGGGCGTCGCGGATATCAAGCGCGAAGGAACCGACCTCACCGTCGTGGCCACGGGCGCCATGACGGTATTCACAATGACCGCCGCGCAAAAACTGGAAAAGGAAGGCGTCTCCATCGAGATTATTGATCCGCGGACGCTGATGCCCTACGACAAGGACACCATCCTGGCGTCGGTCCGCAAGACCGGACGGCTCCTCGCCGTGGATGAGGGCTATCGATATTGCGGGTTCGGCTCGGAGATGGTGGCGATGACGGCGGAGAATGCATGGGACGCGTTGAAACAGCCGCCGCGTCAATTGACCACCATGCACACCACCATCCCTTTCAGTCCACCAATGGAAGATTATGTATTTCCCAACCCGGATCGCATCGCGGACGCCGTCCGCTCGATGATGCAGTCATAACACACAGGAGTTTGATGAAATGGATACGATTACTCAAATACGCCTCCTGGAAACCATGCTGCGCGTTCGCAAGGCGGAATTGCAGCTTGCGATCATGTATAAAAACGGCAAGGTCCCATGTGCGGCCCATCTATACGAAGGCCAGGAAGCCATTGCGGCAGGAATATGTGATCATCTGCGTCATGATGACTGCATCACCAGCACCCACCGCGGCCATGGCCATTGCATCGCCAAAGGCATGCCCATCAAGAAAATGATTGCCGAGGTGAGCGCCAAAAAAACTGGTTGCTGCGGAGGAAAAGGCGGTACCATGCACCTGTTCATGCCGGAAGTCGGCGTTATGGGCACCGTGGGCATCGTCGGCGGCGGTATTCCGATTGCCACCGGAATCGGCCTCGCGATGAAAATGCAGAATACAGACCGGGTCGCCGTCAGTTTCTTCGGCGACGGGGCCGCCAACAACGGCTCGTTCCACGAAAGCTTGAATTTGGCCGCCTTGTGGAAACTGCCGGTCATCTACATTTGCGAAAATAACCTTTATGCAACGTCCGTGGCGGTATGGCGCAGCACCCCGATTCCCGACATTGGCATACGCGGCAGTGCTTATGGCATGCCCGGCGTGACCGTAGACGGCAATCACGTGGATGAAGTGTACGCGGCCATGGAAACCGCCGTGGCCCGCGGGCGCGCCGGAGAAGGCCCCACGCTCATCGAATGTAAAACCTACCGGATTCGCGGGCATTTTGAGGGCGACGACGCATTCTACCGCACCAAGGAAGAAGTGGCGGAAGCGCGCAAACGCGATCCGATCGATTATTGGAAAGCACATCTGATCGCCAACGGTGCGATCACGGAAGAAACGTTTGAGGCAATGTCCGCAAAAGCGGATGAAGAAGTGGCGGAAGCTGCCGCCTTCGCGGACGCCAGCCCGTATCCGGAACCGGAATCGGCGCTGCTACTTTCAGGTAACCCCGCGTGAGCCATCACGATTAACCAAACAGGAGAACAATATCATGGCGCAGGTAGTTGTAATGCCCCGCATGGGACAAACGATGGAAGAGGGAACCATTGTTGAGTGGAAAAAGAATGAAGGTGACACGGTCACCCAAGGCGAGGTCCTGCTGACCATCCAATCCGATAAATCGGAGTTGGAAGTGGAATCGGACGTCTCGGGCGTGCTGGTGAAGATACTCGCCACGCCCGATAGCGGTGAAATCCCCTGCCTGGACCCCATCGCGGTCATCGGCGATCCCGGTGAAGAGGTGGATGTGGATCAGGTGGTCAGTGATTTTCTGGCAAAACGAGGATAACATTTCATGCAGGTCGATTTAACGAACCGGATCGCGATTGTGACCGGGGCGGCACAGGGCATTGGCCGTTCCATCGCGCAGGCATTGACGCAAAACGGCGCCACGGTCATGCTCTCGGACATACAAGAGGAAAAGGGGCGCGCCACCGCCGAAGAACTCGGTCCAAACGCCGATTTCTTTACGTGCGATGTATCGGATGCCGAACAGGTGCGCGAACTTTTTGATACCGTTATCGAACGGCATGGCCGATTGGATATTGCGGTGAACAACGCCGGAATCAATACGGGACCGGAAAACCGGGTCACGATTGATCAATATCCCGATGAAATCTGGCACCGCATTATCAATGTGGATTTGAACGGCACTTTTTACTGCTGTAAAGCCGCCGCCGCCCAAATGATAAAACAACATTCCGGTTCAATCATAAATATCGCCTCCATCGCGGGTGTGGTGCCATTGCGCCTGCAAATTGGGTTTGTAGCCGCCAAAGCAGGCGTGATTAAGCTCACCGAGGCCATGGCCGCCGAATTGGGACCCATGGGCATCCGCGTGAATACCGTGTCGCCAGGATCAACCCTCGTGGAAGGCACCAAACAGCTTTTTTACAACAACAAGGAACTCGCGGAAAAACTGGCCTCGTTCATCCCCATGCGGCGTCCCGGAGAAACCAACGAAATCGCGGAAGCTGTGCTCTTTCTCGCCTCCGATGCCGCCTCCTACGTCAACGGCCACAACCTGGTTGTCGATGGCGGATGGGTCTGCGGGTTCTCCAGGGATTTTTAAGCGTGGAATAACTTCACAAGCCACCAATCCGGATATCTCACCATTTGTCGTGTACGTTTTCCATTGCGCACAATTGACCGCTGCTGGCGGCGATTCGCAGAAGAAAGAAAAATACAAAGCTGGGAGGGCGAAACTCCCGAGGCTGTCTGAGAATTGTAAAATCCCGTTTCAGGGAACGTGGAAATGATCCAACACTGGGTGTTAGTAAAAAGTATTCATCCCCACAGGGGATGGATAACTCAGCCCAGGATAAGCGAAGCGCCATCCTGGGTGTGTAGGATTTCCCCATGGAGGATACTCTGAAAGAGTTATACAAAATATTTTATGAAACTCTTACAGAGTAACATCAATTGGGGTGGTCTTGCCTACCCAGGGTGGCGCTTCGCTGACCCTGGGCTGGGTTGTTGAATCCCATCGGGATATCGTTGCCTTTTCACGTAGTATTAAATAATTTTCAGACAGCCTCTCCCGCTGAGCCGTGAAACAAGATCGGGAGAAGTAAGGGCATATTCTGGATACGGTATATTTTGTTCGACGGCTCAGCGGGAGCTTCGCCCTCCCGAACACGGTTACTATCTTTTCAGGAGAATAGCGACGAGGCAATGACAATTAAAAGATAATAAATCCCGGCTAAAGTCACCTGTTCCGTGATCGCGATTCCCGTATCGCATTAAGCATATCTTTTGTGCGCGCTTTCGTCTTGACGGAGGGAACATCAAAAGGAGATTTTGAAGTGGTTGCATAGGTCAGACGATAGGTTCCACCGCCTCGCCGCTTAATCAATACTTCCTCTCTTTGCGCAATGTTAAACACTTCGGCAACATGCTGAATGGCCTCTTTATAGGTAAATATCCTCATGGCTCCAATTGTATCATTTCCTCTTTATTGTTCAAGTCTTCAATACGATATTCTCAATTTTTTGTCATAGCGACTTTTATGTAACCCTTAACAGGGTAGTTTGTGGCGGTGGTTCTATACCCAGGGTAGCGAAGCGCAACCCTGGGCTGGAATTATTTAATCCCCTTTGGGGATAATAGATAGCATTTTACCAATAACGGACTTTACACGATTTCAAAATATGACTTTATACGCTAGGTTGGAATTATAAAACCCCCTTCGGGGATAATAAATCCTATATCGTAATCACAGGGTGTTGCGCGATCTCAAGACAAAACATGACAGGTCGGAATATGAATGAATCCCTAAATAAAAAACACGTATTAATTACCGGGGCTTCGACGGGAATTGGCGAGGCGTGCGCTCTGTCCCTTGCGGCGCGGGGGTGGCAGGTTTTCGCGGGGGTGCGGAAATCGGAGGATGGTGAGGCTCTGGTGAAGAAAGCAGGAGCGTCGTTGACGCCCATCCTGCTGGATGTGACTAAACCGGAACAGATAGCGGGCGCGGTTGATTTTGTACGGGAGCGCGTGGGTTCAACTGGGCTTCAGGGATTGGTGAATAATGCGGGGATTGTGGTGGCAGGGCCTCTGGAATTCATCCCCATCTCGGAAGTGGAGTGGCAATTGCAGGTGAATGTGGTCGGCGTGGTGGCCGTGACGCAGGCCTTCCTGCCGATGATCCGCACATCGCACGGGCGCATCGTGATAACAGGATCTAATTCCGGGTTCTGGTGCGAACCGTTTGCCGCGCCCTATGGCGCGAGCAAGCATGCGCTGGAAGCCATCGCGGACTCGTTGCGGGTGGAATTGTATCCTTGGGGAATTGAGGTGGCGCTGGTGCAGCCGGGGATGATCCGCACGCCCATCTGGGAAAAATCGCGCGCCGCCGCAGAAGATCTGCATGCAAAGGTCCCGCCGGAAGGCAGGGAGCTCTATGCACCGCAGATTGCCGCCTTGCGATCAGCCTTGGATAAAGCGCCCAAGCTGGCGATTCCGCCGGAACGCGTGGCCCGCGCCATCACACATGCGCTCGAAGCGCGGCGGCCTAAAACAAGGTATCGTGTGGGGCTCGACTCGCGGCTACAAGGCGTGTTGAGGCATGTGCTCCCGGACCGTTTGCGCGACCGCATCAATCGCCTGGTCATGGGACTGTAAAACTCCCGGCCACGGATGGTGTATCATGCAAGCGAATTAACAGTTAACCATAGGATTGACGGCATGACGCCTTGGTGGCATACAACAACGGTCTATCAGATTTATCCCCGTTCCTTCTATGATTCAAACGGCGACGGCATCGGCGATCTGCGCGGAATCATCCAAAAACTGGACTATGTCCGCGACCTGGGTGTTGAAACCATCTGGATTTCGCCGTTCTATCCAAGCCCGCTCGCGGATCACGGCTATGACATCACCGACTATTTCGGCGTTGCCCCGGAATACGGGACGATGGATGATCTGGAGGAATTGCTGGAGCAGGCCCACTGGCGCAATCTCAAAATAGTGCTGGACATGGTACTGAGTCACACCTCGGATCAACACCCCTGGTTTATCGAGTCGCGCGCCTCGCGAAACAATCCGAAATCCGATTGGTATATCTGGCGGGAGGGCCGCGGAAACAAGCCGCCGAACAATTGGATTGCCATGCCCGGCGGAGGCGGCTGGCACTATGTGAAGGAGCGCGATCAATGGTACATGGCGTCCTTCTTGCCCTTTCAGCCGGATCTCAACTGGCGCAACCCGGAAGTTAAAAAGACCATGTTTGACATGGTCCGGTATTGGCTCGGAAAAGGCGTCGATGGGTTCCGCCTGGACCTTTTCACCGCGCTCATGAAGGATGCTCAATTCCGCAATAATCCGCTTCGGCCTGGATTGTACAGCGGTGGAAGGCCCTGTTTATATCAGCCCTGCATGCAGCATAATCATCCCGATATTTATCCATTCGCGAAAGAACTGCGCGGCGTGGTGGATGAATTCAAAGATCCTGAGCGCATCCTTCTCGGAGAAACCATCGGGAGCAAACCGGAACTCCGTCAACTGCTCGGCGGCGAAAGAAATGACGGCCTCAATCTGGTGTTCATTTTCGATATGGTGTTTATGCACCGCTGGCAGCGTTCCGCAAAATGGTTCCGTCATCTCCTGAGCGAATACGAACACCATTTCCCTGCGCCATTCCAGCCCACCTATGTCTACGGCAATCACGATATGCGGCGGCTCATGAGCAAGATCGGCGATGACATGGAACTCGCCCGCGTGCTCGCCCTCTTTCAACTCACCGCGCGCGGCGTGCCTACGGTGTACATGGGCGAGGAAATCGGGATGACGGACGTGTTCATCCCGAAAGCCGAAGCCCAGGACCCTATTTCCAAACAATGGGATTGGGTGCCGGATTTTCTGCGCGCGTGGCTGCCGGTGAATGTCAATCGTGACATGAACCGCACGCCCATGCACTGGACCGGAGGAGACAATGCGGGATTCTGTCCTCCAGGGAGCAGACCGTGGCTTCCTGTAAATATCACTAATAAGTCGAAACGTAATGTAGAAAGCCAACTCGCCGACAACGACTCTCTCCTGCATCTCTACAAATCACTTCTTACACTGCGACGCGATCTGCCCGCACTTCATGCAGGCTCGCTCACGCTAATGGAGGGACTTCCCAATACTATATTGGGGTATGTGCGGGAAGTACCGGAGCAACGCATTGCCATTTTGCTGAACTTCGGATGCTCAGAAAGCGCCATTTCAGCAGAGGAAAACGGAACATGCCTGTTTGCCACGGCGAAAGATGTGAAATTGGAAAAGGATCGTGTGCATCTCCCTGGGAAATCGGGTATTGTTATCGACCTTGGCCAACGGTGATTCAAACCATGTTGTACCTGAGATTCTTGGTCTTTTTAATGCTTCTGCCTTCCATGGGCATGAGGGCAGCGTGCGCGGAAAATCAGGCAACCCCGCTTACTGTCGGCGCCATTCGCTGGGATGGCTGGTTCAAGGACAACCCATGGCAGAAAAATCTTGCTGCGGATCAATGGCATTACCGGCTCCCTTTCTATGCTTCTACGGATGCAACGGGCAATGTCGAAATATGCGGGGATTCGCAGGAGGTGATGGATCGGGAGATCGCCTTTGCCAAGGCCGGGGGAATCACGTATTGGGCGTTCTGCTACTATCATCCGAAATCGTGGAAACAGGCCGATGCCTACAACTACGGTTGGCGGCGGTATTTGGCTGCCACCGATAAGAAGGGCCTCCACTTTTGTTTTATTCTCCAGGGAGGTCAACACCTTGGTCCCGCTAATGAATGGGATACGACCTCTGCTCAATTTGCCAATCTTTTTAAAGATCCTGCATATCAACGAGTCTGTGGAAATCGTCCGTTACTGTTTGTGTTTACCGGTGAGAAGCTAATTTCCCATTTCGGTTCCGCGGAAGCCGCCGCCAGTGCATTTCAAGGTCTCCGTGAAGCCAGTAAAAAAAACTGCGGGGAAGACCCCTATATTGTGGCGCAGATTTGGCCGCATCAGATTCAGGCGGATTTTCTGAAAGCCATACGGTTTGATGCGCTCAGCGCTTACAGTGCTCCGGGCGACAAAGGCGGGAGTGAACCGTTTTCCAAACTCCTGGAGATGAACCGCTGGTATTGGGAACAATTCAAATCTACCGGGCGGGAGGTTGTGCCGTTGGTAAATGCAGGATGGGACGGGCGTCCCCGCAACTATTCCGGTGTATGGTACCAGCATGCCACGCCCGTGGAGGTTGCCAATGCCGTTAAAGGCGGTTTGGACTGGGTCATGGAAAATTCCGTAATCACCCCCGCCAGGACCGTCTTGGTCTATGCCTGGAATGAACACGATGAAGGCGGGTGGTTATGCCCTGCCATCGACGAAAACTCAGCACGTCTGGAAGCAATAAAGAAAATGATGGATGCGTATTCCAGGTAACTTTTTTTATTTTTGTGGAAAACCAAGGTTTAAGCAAGGCATGGTATTCATAATTATCATAGACATTAGAGGTTGCTTATGAATAAGAAGACGGTATGCTCTATCGCGTATGGTAAGGGCCGCATACCGCTCACGCTAGATCACGCTCTTGCGGAATGGCACATCATTCAGCCGAAAGACGAACCCCCTCTTCCTGATCCCCGAAGCGCCTTTATGGATGCCTGCCGGAATCCGATAGCCTCCCCCCCGCTCCATAAAATTATAAAACCGGAGGATCGTGTCGTGATTGTGACTTCTGACGGCACTCGCCCCGTGCCCAATTATCTCTTGATCCCCTGGATACTGGAAGAACTCCCTGCTCCGCCGGAAAATATCACCATTTTAATCGGCACCGGATCACACCGTCCGAACACTGAAGATGAAATTAGGGCCATGTTCCGTGCGACTCTGCCTTCCGGTGTCACAATACTAAATCATGACGCATTCGACCCGGCGCAAAATGTCCACATTGGCGTAACCGCCGCCGGTGCGCCGGTTGTGCTTGATAAAGCCTATGTAAACGCCGGCAAGCGCATTGTTGCCGGATTTATCGAACCTCATTTCATGGCGGGTTATTCGGGCGGTCCCAAAGGCGTGATTCCGGGCGTGGCGGGCATCGAGAGCATTTTTCATGTCCACAAGTACGATTTGATCGCTCACCCAAACAGCACCTGGGGGATTCAGCAGGGCAATCCGTTGTATCAGACCATTGTGGACATGGTTGATTTGTGTCCCCCCGATTTCCTGGTGAACGTAACCCTGAATAATGATAAACAAATCACGGGCTTTTTTATGGGCGAATGCCATGCCGCCCACCAGGCAGGCTGCCGCCATGTCCGTGAACAGGCTATGGTTTCCGTGCCGCACGAGTTCCCTGTCGTCATCACCTCCAACAGCGGATATCCCTTGGATCAAAACCTGTACCAATCCGTGAAAGGCTTGTCCGCCTCTGCCAGAATTATTCAGCCGGGCGGTACAATCTTCATGGCCAGCGAATGTTCCGACGGTGTGCCCGCTCATGGCAATTTTGGCGCCGCGCTTCAACAACACGAAACCGTGGAAGATATTGACACCTGGCTGCATGAATTGACTTCCCCCTTGCTGGATCAATGGCAGGTCCAACTCCTTGTGCAGATCCTTAAGCGCTGCACGGTAAAGTTGTATTCGCGTCTCGCCCCGGAGACCGCAAACGCCTGTAAACTCAGCCCAATCACTGATTTCCAGGAAGCCATTCACGCCTGCATCACATCCGTCGGCCGGGGAGCGCCCGTGGCGATCTTGCCCGAAGGTCCCATTACCATCCCCGTGATTGATTCCACGCCGTGATATTTTTCCGAGAGTGCGTCACAATCTGTTTTGTTTTTCTCAACTAGGTCTGCTATCCTAATTCTATGGTGTGATGGCGCTTGAATACCGTCCTGTGTGTGTGGCAAAGGGCGGCAAGGGGCCTCAAAGATGAGGGAATGCAGTATGATTCAGCGAATGGCCGTAACGGCAGTACTATGTCTGGCCGCTTTCTCCGCGATGGGAAACGTGCTCTATGTGGATTCCGCGCATTGTCCTTCGGGCAATGGGCAAAGCTGGGACACTGCCTATTGCACAATCCAGGAGGCGGTATTCGCCGCACAGGCGGATGATCACCTTTGGGTGCGTAAAGGGGCGTATTACGGCGTCACTAATTTGAAGTCCAGCCTGAGCATCTATGGCGGCTTCAACGGCGATGAAAATTCCCCCCTGGATCGCGATCTGACTGCCGGATACTCCGTTTTGGATGGCGCAAACACCCCATCAGGCCCCCCCATGCATCTGATGGTATGCAATGCGGTGGACCACCTTTGGCTGGACGGATTCCAGATTAGCGGGGGCATGGCTATGGAAAACAATCCGTCGGGCGGCGGCATTATGATGATGAATTCCGGTCCGAATATTGTGATCAGCAATTGCGAATTCATGAGTAATACTGCCCAGGAAGGCGGCGGGATGCATGCCGCCGCTTCTCAATTCACCTTGCAAGACTGCCGCTTTGAGGAGAACGTGGGAACAAACAATTGCGGCGGGCTTACCGTAATCGGCGATTCCATCGCCACCTTGTTCCGGGTTGAGTTTCTGAATAATCAGGGAGGATGGGATGCAGGCGGAATGTACGTGCGGGATGCCGCTGTGACTGCATATGATTGCACCTTTACCGGCAATGAGGCCGGGGAAGGCGGCGGAGTGATGGGATTTAACGGAACCGGCAGTTTTATGCGCTGCACATTCACGCAAAACACCAGCCGGCATTTAGGCGGAGGCATTGGCTGGTACAGCGGTCCTTTGACATTAGACAAGTGTTGTTTTTTCGGGAACCAAACGGATGGCGGCGGAGGCGCTTTTGAAAGCCATGAATTCAATCAGTGTGACGTAACAAACTGTGTTGTAGCGGGCAATCAGGCAAACTATGGCGCGGGAATGCTGTTTAGCGATCAAATCGCCCATGTCACACAATGCACCGTTAGTGGTAATCAGGCAGTCAATACCGGCGGCGGAATCCATGTGCGCAGTGCACAATTATCCCTGACAAACTCCATCTTTTCCGGAAACGCGCAGGCGGCAATTTATGAAGAAACCGATATCACGCCCCTGTTTGAAAATTGTCTCTTCTTCAACAATCCCAATGGCGACTATCAGGACTATTTTTTGGGCATGGTTTCAGGAGCATTAATGCTCAATGTCACTATTCCTGAAGCACGAAATATCGTTGAAGGCGATCCACTATTTCAGAATCCTGCAGAAAATAACTATCGAATTGGGTGTCGTTCAGCAGCACGGCGAAAGGCAAGCATTTCTTACAGTACGTTACTAGATGCCGATGGAAATATGCGGCCCGGCCCCGATGGAAAAGTGGATATTGGCGCATACGAATACGATTCCCTCCATGACGCGCCGGCGATGCTGCTCAATTCCATCTCACTCCAACTTGTCTCCATCCATGAACCCACGGAAATCACACTCTATGGAAACTTTAATATCCCATACGACACAGACTCGCTCAAGGTATGCTTTAGTACAAATAAATACGATATCGCACCGTCCACTGATACGGAAGCGGCTATACTAGAGGTTCAACCGTTTACACTACGTATACTCCCCCCCATTCAAACCTGTGTGTATGAGGGCCTTGTCTATGTGACCGCATTGCACAATGGAGCTCAAATAACATCCAATGTACTGCCCATAACATTCATGGAGATTCGTGACGGATGGTATCAGAACCCCGTTAATGGGCACTTTTACACGTTTACAACAGCCATGCGATGGGAAGATGCTCAATCGTTTGCGGAAAATGAGGGCGGGTATCTAACTACCATCAATGACGCCAAAGAAAATGCATGGATTCTATCGCTGCTTCAAGAAGTGCATGCCACTGGAAACTACTGGATAGGTCTTAACGATCCCGAAGAGGATCATATTTTTACATGGATCAACGGTGAAACTGCCGAGTACCGGAACTGGAATTCCGGCGAACCTAACTATTTTTCAGGTTCCAAGTACGTGGAGTTATATGGACCCGATCAACAATATCCCGGCACATGGAATGACGGATGGGAGACTTCAAATAATCGTGGCATAATTGAACGTGATGAACCTGTTAACGAAGGGGAAAGTGAAGGTTCTTCGGTATGCCCCGAGGAAGGCGAATATACCATTGAAGGGGAAGATGACTGCCCAACGGAAGGAGAGGGCGAACTGCTTGAGGGCGAAGGCAGCGAAGGAGAAGGCGAACCCATGGAAGGCGAGGGCA
>Ga0116156_10000922_pt1 | contig 29964 bp, 27 predicted proteins | sample AD_UKC045_MetaG_FD_89891 | JGI IMG/M metagenome (GOLD analysis project Ga0116156, IMG submission 89891) | Active sludge microbial communities of municipal wastewater-treating anaerobic digesters from USA - AD_UKC045_MetaG | ecosystem: Engineered > Bioreactor > Anaerobic > Digestate | place: USA...
CCTGATCAGGATACACTGAGAGCGGGCCTCAGCCCTTCTGGAAAATTTTCTCGATCGGCAGGCCGAAGACTTCGGAGATCTTGAACGCCAGCGGCAGTGATGGATCGTACTTGCCGTTCTCGATCGCGTTGACGGAGTTGCGTGAGACGTCGAGGCGTGTGGCGAGGTCGGCTTGAGTCCAGCCGTGCTCTGCGCGCAAATCGCGGATGCGGTTCTTCATGGCGCGATCATCGCTTCGCCACGTGCCAGCCAACCCAGCACACCAGGAAGCCAACAAGCTGTCCGAGAACGATGTAGACCGCACCCAACAGGAAGGCCGGCACGACCGGATCTGTCGCTTCCAGAATGCCTGACGCCCAGTCGAGCATGGGCGAGATTACGTTTGGATGTGTAACCAGAGGAAGCAAGGCGAGCGAGCCCATCAGGCCGAACATGCCGCCGAACATCCAAGAGAATTTTTGTCCGGCGCGCTCGAACTCGTCCTGGCTACGCCACGCTTGCAACGAGAAGGCAGCCAGCCAGATCACAGCGGCATAGGCCAACAAAAGGCCGCCAGCTCCGCGAGTCACGACGGCTAGAGCGATTAGCGTCCAGAAGCCGAGCGCCGCGATAATGCGGCACGCGCGAGCGGAAAGACGGCTCATCTATGTCTCCCTCCGTGAACGCGGCTGGCATCACGTACCCTCAAAAGGGCATGCAAAGCAAACTTGTCTTTCCCGCGCGGGGTCGTCAAGCGCGGCCACAAATGAAAACGGGCGCTGGTGATCCCAGCGCCCGCTAATTGGATAGGTTTGGCTAAATGAACTAGTTCAGCTTGAGGTTCTTCAGCGCCGCGAACGGGTTGCTGGAGTCATCGGACTTGGCAGGTCCCGCCGAATAGTTCTGCGGACCGGACTTGGCCGGAGCCTTGCCCTGCGGTTTGCCTTGTTGAGCCGTTTTCGGCGGCGGTGCGCCGTGCGCGCCTTGTGTACCCGACACCTCGCGCTTCATCGACAGCGCAATGCGCTTGCGGTCGATGTCGACCTCTTTCACGCGCACCGACACAACCTGGCCGGCTTTCACCACGTCGCTCGGATCTTTCACGAACACATCCGCGAGTTCCGAGATGTGGACGAGGCCGTCCTGGTGGACGCCGATGTCGACGAAGCAGCCGAACGCCGTGACGTTGGTCACCGTGCCTTCGAGCTTCATCCCGACTTTCAGGTCTGAGATTTTCTCGACGCCATCGGCAAACGTCGCGGTCTTGAATTCCGGACGCGGATCGCGGCCCGGCTTCACCAGCTCGGCGATGATGTCGGTGACGGTCGGCACGCCGAACTGCTCGTCAGCGAACGAGGCCGGATCGAGCATCGAGAGGAACGCCTTGTCGCCGATCAGGCTCTTCAGCGGACGGCCCGAACGCTCTGCAATACGTTCGGCGACCGGATAGGCTTCCGGGTGCACGCCCGAGCCATCAAGCGGGTTCTTCGCATCCATGATGCGCAGGAAACCTGCCGCCTGTTCGAAAGCCTTCGGCCCCATGCGCGGAACTTTTTTGAGCGATGCGCGCGTCTTGAACGGGCCGTTTTCGTCGCGATACGTCACGATGTTGGCAGCCACCGCCGTGTTGAGGCCCGACACGCGCGCGAGCAGCGGCGCTGAGGCTGTGTTCACGTCAACACCAACAGCGTTCACGCAGGTTTCGACCACAGCATCCAGCGAGCGGGCGAGGGCGTTCTGGTCAACGTCGTGCTGGTACTGACCAACGCCGATAGCTTTCGGCTCGATCTTCACCAGCTCAGCCAGAGGGTCCTGCAGGCGGCGCGCGATGGAAACAGCGCCGCGGATCGACACGTCGAGATCCGGGAACTCCTTCGCCGCAAGCTCAGACGCCGAATAGACCGAAGCGCCAGCTTCCGAGACCATCACGCGGGTAAGCTTCAGGTCCGGCATCTTGGCGGAGAGTTCGGCAACAAGCTTGTCCGTCTCGCGGCTGGCCGTGCCGTTGCCGACGGAGACGAGCTCAACACCGTGCTTCTTGGCGAGCACGGCAAGCGTTGCGAGCGAGCCGTTCCAGTCTTTCTTCGGCTCATGCGGATAGATCGTGGTCGTCTCCAGCACCTTGCCGGTGGCGTCCACGACAGCGACCTTGCAGCCCGTGCGAATGCCCGGGTCAACGCCCATGACAACTTTCGGGCCGGCCGGCGCGGCCAACAGCAAGTCATGCATGTTGCGCGAGAACACGCGGATGGCTTCGTTGTCCGAACGCTCTTTCACGCGATCGATCAGATCGTTGTGCGTCGAGCCGGAGAGGCGCGATTTCCACGCCTGACGCGCCGTCTCGGCCAGCCACTGGTCAGACGGGCGGCCGCGATCGGCGATATTGTACGCCGACATGATGGACGTGACGGCCGGGTGACGCGTCTTCTCGTCGTGCGGCAGGTCGAGATCGATCTTGAGCACGCCTTCCTTCTCTCCGCGCAGCAAGGCGAGGGCGCGGTGCGACGGCATGTTGGCGATCGGTTCGTCGAACTCGAAATAGTCGGCGAACTTTGCGCCTTCGGCTTCCTTGCCTTTGACGAGACCGGAAGTGAGCTTGCCGCCCGCCCAGACTTTCTCGCGGATCGCGCCGACAATAGCAGGCGTCTCCGCCATGCGTTCGATCAGGATGCTGCGCGCGCCTTCAAGAGCAGCTTCGGAATTCTCGACGCCCTTGTCGGCGGCCAGATATTTGAGCGCTTCGGCAACCGGATCGAGGCCCGGGTTCGCCAGCAGGCGATCGGCCAGCGGCTCAAGGCCCGCTTCCTTGGCGATAGACGCCTTGGTGCGGCGCTTGGGACGATACGGCGCATACAGGTCTTCGAGTTCAACCTTCGTCTGCGCAGCGCGGATCTGCTTTTCCAGCTCCGGCGTCAGCTTGCCTTGTTCGGTGATCGAACGCAGCACGACTTCGCGGCGGTCGGCGAGGATAACGAGATATTCAAAGCGCTCCGCCAGTGCGCGCAGCTGCGTATCGTCCAAGCCGCCCGTACGCTCCTTCCGGTAGCGCGCGATGAACGGAACGGATGCGCCTTCCTCGATCAGCTGGATGGCGGCGGCAACCTGGCCTTCGCCGACCCCCAACTCCTTTGCGATGATGCGGGCAATCTGGGCGACAACGATCGGATCTTTGCCGGACATATTCAGTACCTCATCTCGCAGTTTTTCGGGTCAGTGCAGGCGGCAAGCTATTGGCAGCCGCCACTGGTGTCACGGTGTGGCGCCGCAATGGTTAGCGAGTGGTTATGCGGCCCATTTTCTCACAGTTTTGGCCGGGATTGTGAGTACGCCCTCATCCCGAGGAGCGGACAAAGTCCGCGTCTCGAAGGACGAGGGCGTGGCTCAGAACTGTTGCTTCTTCGTCGTGATCGTGGTGTCGCCCATCTGGATGCGCACGGCGTTGTCCGGGCGTGAATCCGCCAGCGCCTGTGCTTCAGGCGGCAGCGACGTCCAGATACCCTGCACAAGCCAGTCTGGTTTCGTGGTCGAGGGAGAAGGCGCTTTCGTCGGCGGCTGAAGCGTAAACTCCAGCGTCGCGCCATTCGCCGCGCGACCGATGATCTCCACGACGTAGTAGCCCTGCTGCGGCTCGCGCATGGCAGTGGTGCGCCCGTCATAGGTGAGTTGGGTCGGGTGCGCGCTTGCCGGAATGCGCAAGCGGATGGTGCGCGCACCTTCGGCGCCAAGCTGCAGGCGAATGATGCGCTTGCCGTCTGCGCCGGTGCTGTCGCTGATCAGCGTGGCGATGGCGTGCGGGCGCGGCGCAAACTCCATCTTCCTGGCGGCGAGAGCATTCGTGCTGCCAACCGGGGGCGGCACTTCACCGACCGTGAGCTGGTCGAGGATCGATTTTGGCAACGCGCCAGGACGCGCGCCCGCGTAAACGGCAGCACGACGTTCATCCATGTCGTATTGCGCGCTGAAGTTCAGCGCGAGCGGACGGTCCGCGCTGTAAGCGGGAACGATCGCCGTCGCGCCGATGCTGACGACAAAGGCTAAACCAAGCGCCGAGAACACCAGCGCTTTGCCCGATCGTAGCCCGCCAATAATGGCGAGCATTGGCGCGAGCACCATGGCTTCGACCACGCCGAAGGCCGCGGCCATGCCGAGACCCATCATGACGTCGAGCATATGCAGGATCGGGAAGAAGATCAGCACGAGCATGACGCTGGCGATCACATAGGCCGGTATCTGATAGCGCGGGAACAGCCACGCCGCACCACCCGCAAGCACGAACACAATGCCGGGGATCACGAAGAGGATCGAGAACCCGGGCACGGCAAATGACAGGCCCATCCCGACGATCAGAAACCAGAACCAGCCGGATGCGAACAACGTCTCACGCTTCACGTTCGGCGCAAGGAAGGCGAGGGCGGCCACGCTGACCAGTGCCGTTCCGGCGAAGAAGGTCATGTTCAACGCTTGCGGATAGGCGGTCCAGTACGAAGGCTCACGAAACAGACCAATGGCTTGCTGCGTAAGGAAGGCGAGCAGCCCGGACACGGCGATAAGCGCTGGCGGCAGCGCCAGCGCCCTCCAGTCGAGCTTCATCCAGCCGCTGTCGCGCGACGGGCGAACCAGCATCATAGCCGAGACCCCGAAGCACAAGCCGAGCAGGACCAGTGCGAACATCTCAGGAAGCGCCACGAACAGCCGTGCGCCGATATCGGAGTAGGCGATCTCGCCGCCGGTCTTGTCCCCGCTCCAGTCGCCAGCGAGGAATGTCCGCGTGGCGCCGAGCGCCTGGTCACCCATGTGCTGTACGCTCGAACGATCGAGCCGCGCGAGATCGTCGTGATTGGTATGGTAGAAGTCGAGGCCATCCGCGATCGCGATATTGATGCCGGTCGAGCCGTCGTGCAGGTGGACGGTCAGGTCGGTCGAGTTCGGCAGCAGCTCGTAGACGGCCGTCATCATCGAGTTGGCGACAGGGCGTGCGCCACTCTTCGACCAGTCGCCGACAATGCCCGCATTGGGATGACCCGTCTCGAACATCATCGCCGGTCCGCGTACGCCGCGCGCCTCAAGGTTGATGATGCGGCCAACCTCGACGCCGTATTTCTCCTTTGAATTCACGAAAGCCTGCGCTCCGAGCAACGCGGTTTCCTCGCCATCGGTAAGCAGGAACAGCACCGGCCGGTTCGGCGGGTTCTGTTTCAGGTGATGCGCCACCTCGAGCCAGACTGCGACGCCAATGCCGTCATCGCCAAAGCCCGGGCTCGCGTCCACGCTGTCATAGTGTGCGGTAAGAACGAGAGCAGGGCCATCGCCCGTGCCTGCCTTGAAGAACACGTTCTGCACGAACGCGCAGCGGATGGATGAGCCGGAGATCGAGCCCCGGCAGGCGTTCTGCGCAATCACCTGCGGCTGGTAGCCGATCGACGCGATCTCGCGCAGCAGGCGTGAGCGGGTCTGATCGAGTGCGTCACTGTCGGTGGGATGCGGCGTCCCATCGAGAACGCGCGACAGCCGGTCAAGCGCGCGCGCCGTATCAAACTGGTCGGCGGCCTGTGTTGTACGAACAGGATCTAGCGCCATCGGCGCCGCGCGGAAGAAGAACGCCACGAACAGCACGGCGAAAAAGCCAAGCACCCACATGGCGCGATTCGGCGCTGGCTGAGGCGTGTTCTCTCCGTTGGCGTTCATGTGCCATCCCTCCGCGATCCCGGTCGAGCAGGATAGGAGAGGTCGCGGTTCAGCGCCAGCGCAGCGTCTGGCCGGTATCTTCGCCCATGGGTGGCGCAAGACGGCGGACAGCCATGCAGGCGACGAAACAGAACAGCAGGCAAGCCCCGCCGACTTCCGGCGAGCCTGAAAGCTCCAGCGCCAGAATGGCGCCGGTGAACGGCGCATCCAACAAAACGGACACAGCCACCGCCATGCCGAGCAGTCCGAAATAGACCTGTGGCGCAGGTATCCCAAGGGTAAGTCCGGCAACCACGCCAAGGCTCGCGCCGATCATCGCGCCGACATAAAGCGTTGGTGCAATCGGACCACCTCCCCAACGGAAGCCGAACGTCACTGCCGCCGCCGCAATCTTCGCAAGCGCTAGAACGGGCATGAGCTCGGCCGTGTAATTGCCACCCAGTCCCGCTGCGAGCGGCTCATAGCCAATGCCCAGCACCTGCGGGAAGGCGAGCGCGATGATACCGAGGATCAGGCCGCCGATGATCGGCAGCAGCCAGAGCGGCACACGAATGCGCGCAGCGGACGCCGCCACCATGATCGGCGCGCGCGCCCAGATGATCATCGCGGCATAGCCGAACATGGCGAGCACAGGCAGCACAACAACGGCCGCAGCATGCGCTTGCGGCAGGATCACGCCGACATCGGGAATGTCGATCACCGGCTTTCCATCCATGATCCAGCGCCCGAACATCCAGGCGCTGACCGAAGCCACCACAACCGGCCCCATCTGCGACAGCCGCAACCGGCGCAACACCAGCTCGCGCGCCAGAAACACGCCGGCGATTGGTGCATGCAGCGCTGCAGAGATCGCAGCCGCCAGTCCCATGCCAAGCAGCATCCGCCGCGAAGCGAGATTCAATCCCAGCAGACGCCCCGGAAGCATCGCGAGCGCAGCACCCAGATGCGCCGCTGGCTCTTCACGTCCCGAGCTTCCGCCCCAACCCAGCGAAACGATTGCAACCAGTGCCGAGAGGAAAGCGTCGCGCAGAGACAATGTCGTCGAGCGGATCGTTCCGCGCAGGCGACGGTTCTGCACGATATCCTGCAACCCGAACGGACGCGGCGCAGGCCCCCATCCAATCGAAATACCCAGGCGCAGCAACAGGCAGATCACGGCGCCGCCCACGACCGGCGACAGGATTCGCCCCCACCACGGCATTTCCACAAGCCGGGAGGCCAGTCGTCCCGAAGCCGCCCCGAACGCCAGGAATTGCGCGTAGATCACCAGCGTCTGGATCAGGGCGACGGCCAGCGCCGCCAGCACGCCCACCAGAATGGCGAGCCCCCACATATACAGCCCGCCCCGTTTCGGACGGCCGACAACTTCACCGGAAGGGCGGTAGATCGCACGCGACATTGTCAGGAGTTCTGCGACCCGCAGGGGTCCGGTCAAGCGCTGCGTTGGCGGGTGGAGAAAAATTCAGTGTCCTGACGGACCCAAATTGCCCCGTTCCCAGCATATACGACAGATTTCCGGCGAGGCGCCTCAACCTGTGGACAGGTTATGCGGCTTGGGACAGCTTCCGCGGATTCGTGGAGGGATATCGATATGCGCGCCGCACTTGCCGGAGCTTCGCTGATATTGCTGGCCGCTTGCGGCGGACCGGAGCAGGCCGAAGGCCCCAGCGCGTCTGAAGTCGCCGACGCCCCCGCCGCCGCTTCAGGCGGCGCAGCGGTAAAGATCCCCGCCACCATCGCCGATGCACTCACCATCATGTGCGGCAAGCCGTTTGCGCAGGACGCAACCGCTGGAACGCTGGCCGACATCTTCGGCGCAGAGAATGTCGTTCCCGAAACGATCGATGGTGCAGAGGGCGAACAGGACAACATCACGGCCATCTACCCGAATGACAAATCGCGCCGCATCGAAGTGACCTTCCTCAACGAGGAAGAGCGCACCGTGCTGACCAGCGTGAAGATTCGTGGCGAAGTCTCGCAGTGGACTGGCCCGGGCGGCCTCAACCTCGGCGATGGCGTCGCGACGGTCGAGAAGCTGAACAAGAAACCGTTCAAGATCGCGGGATTTGGCTGGGACTATGGCGGTTACGTCACCGACTGGCAGGGCGGGGCGCTGGCCGAGATCACGCCGGGCTGCATCACCACCGTGCGCTTCAATATCCCGTCAGACGTGCAGATGGCGAGTGCTATTCAGGGCGAGGCGCCTCACGCATCAACCGAGCCGGCGATGCGTAACGCTTCGGCGTACGTTGAGGAAATCATGATCTCCTGGAAGCAGGAACATGAATACTAGTCGCGTCTAGCCTCGATCCGTCATCCAGGCCGGGCGCCGCGCTTCCGGGATGACAATCGCGCCAATCCGACCCTATCCTTCACTCAAGACGCAACAGACGTCCCGGGGTCAGACATGATGGGTTGGAGCCGCAGGCAGTTCACCGCAGGTATTGGCGGCAGTCTCGCGCTCGCGGGGTGCGCCACGGTTGGCGTAGCCACTGGCCCCGCGCCAAAGCTCTACTATCTCGGACAGGCGAAGGTATTCGCATTCGACCCAGCCGCTGGCGGAGGCCCTGTTACGCTGGTCGATGACTCTCCGGCGAATGGTTCACGCCCCACGGGTGTGAACGATGGCATCGCGGTCAATTCGGCCACGGGACAGATCTTCTGGACAAACATGGGCCGCGCCGCCGAGCGCGATGGCTACATCATGCGCTGTGAGAAAGATGGCGCGAACGTCTCCACCATCATTGCGCCCGGCGGTACGTTCACGCCAAAGCAACTCAAGATCGATGAAGCCGCAGGCAAGCTCTACTGGTCGGATCGCGAAGGCATGGCGATCCAGCGCTGCAACCTTGATGGGTCCAGGCTGGAAACTCTGGTCATCACCGGCAATCCGGTCAGCGACAAGGACGACCAGTCGCGCTGGTGCGTCGGCATGGCGCTCGATCCCGCACGTGGTCATCTCTACTGGACGCAGAAGGGTGGCGACAATGCGGGGCAGGGCCTGATCCGCCGCATCAACATGACTGCGCCACCCGGCGCCACGCCCACCAACCGGCGCGACATGATCACCCTGTTCTCGCGCATGCCCGAGCCAATCGACCTCGATCTCGATCTTGCGACACGCGCGATGTACTGGACGGATCGCGGCGACAACACGCTGTCGAGCGCGCCGATGGACCCGGCGCCGAACTATGACCCTGCAACACGCATGGACCGGAAAATCCTGCTCCGCAATCTGCGCGAGGCCATCGGCGTTGCGCTCGATCTTCCGCGCAAGCGTCTGGCGTGGACAAATCTTGAAGGCGATGTCGGCTTGTCGAATATCGACGGCTCGGATGCGCGCGTAATTCTGCAGGGGCAGGGAATGCTGACGGGAATCTGCTGGGCCTGAAGCTAGCCGGACTTTCGCATGTTCAGCTGCAGGATATCGTGCATATTATAGATGTCGCCATGGTGGCATTTTATGCAGGTCATCCGGAAGTTGATAGCAGCGCGGCCAGATGCATCCAGCGGCATGGCGCTAACCTTGAGAAGTTTTCCACACGCCTTGCACACGATTGCGCGAACAGAATCCGGAAAAGTTGAACTCATACTGCATTCCTCTTTCGTCGGAGGCGCGCCATTTCACTATTGGACATCATCGCTTCGACCGGGTCAGCGTGCAGGAAATTCAGCTTGGTTTTAAGGTCTGCATGAAGCGCGCGACCCCATTTTGGGTAGGGTTCTATGGAGGCAGACATGTATCCAGATGAAGAGAAAATCCCGCCGCGCATGCGCCCGCATGCGTTCGCCGCGAACGAGCTGTTGCTGGATGTACTCTACGTCGCGCGGCAGTTGGCTGATGTCGATCTGGAAAGCCTGCTCATCTATCTGTGCGTCAGCGAGGCGACGATGCGGCCCTTGTTGCTCGATCCCTCGACGCCGCCGGAAGTTCTCGAGCTGGCAAGACCGCCGGAAGAATTCCGAGGTTCAATCTCTCGGTTGCTGGTTGCCGACAGGCTGGCCATGCCGCGTGAAACGGTACGCAGGAAGATTCAGCAGATGGTGGCGGGCGGCATTCTTCTTGAGGACGACGAAGGCCGCGTGCGGGCGACACGCCGGTTCGGCGAGGCGGCGATCCAGAAATGCGTGCAGGATGTTTATGTTGCGGTGCGCCGGTACGATGCGCGCCTGCGCCAGCTCGGTTGCGCGGGTGTTGGGTCCACAAGCGATGATGAAACAGATCCGTTCCCCTGATCGTTCCGTGAGCAGGTACGGGCTTGTCTGGTCTGCCTCGCCTGTGACACTGATCGCGGAAGAGATAATCGGGGTTCGATCATGCGTCTCAGAACTGTTGCGGCTTCGCTGGCGTTTGTAACGGCGATTGCGCCCGCCGCATCTGCGCAACAGGTTCCCGACCGTGAAGCGTTCCGCGCCATCTACAAGGAGATGGTCGAGATCGACTCATCTCCCACCACCGGCTCATGCACCAAAGTCGTTGAGGCCGCGCAGAAGCGCCTCAAGGCCGCCGGTTACGCTGATGCAGACGTCCAGCTGATCGTGCCCGCCGGCAAGCCTGATGACGGCAACCTCGTTGCTACGCTCCGCGCGACTGCTCCCAAGAAGAAGGGCGTGCTTCTGATGGGCCACATCGATGTGGTCGACGCCAAGCGCGAAGACTGGGAACGCAGTCCGTTCACGCTGTTCGAAGAGAACGGCTATTTCTATGGCCGCGGCACGGCAGACATGAAGGGCCAGGCCTCGATCTGGCTCGACCTGATGATCCGCCTGAAGCAGGACAAGACGTTCAAGCCCAGCCGCAATCTGGTGATGGCGCTGACCTGCGGCGAGGAAACCTCGAACCGCGTCAACGGCATCGACTACATCCTCACCAATCACCGCAACCTGTTCGACGTGGACTTCGCGTTGAATGAAGGCGCAGGCGGTCTTCTGTCGGCAGACGGCAAGCCGCTGACACTGCAGGTGCAGGCAGGCGAAAAAATTCACCAGGTCTACACGCTGGAAGTCACCAACCCGGGCGGCCATTCCTCGCGGCCCCTACCGGACAATGCGATCTACCATCTGATGGCTGCAGCTGACAAAGTCTCGAAGCTGTCCTTCCCGATCCAGGTCACGCCCGTCGTGCGCGAATACTTCCGTGTCACTGGTCCGCTGCTCGGCGGCGAGATCGGCAAGGCGATGACGGCTGTCGGAAAGAACCCGGATGATCAGGCCGCACTGAAAGTCCTGCAAGCCGACGCAACCTACAACGCCTCGCTCCACACCACCTGCGTCGCAACCCAACTCGAAGCCGGCCACGCCCCCAACGCGCTGCCGCAACGCGCCGTCGCAACGCTCTCCTGCCGTGTCATGCAGGGCACGACTCCTGAGCAGGTGAAAGAGACGCTCGAGAAAGCCATCGGCGACGAGCAAGTGAAGGTCGCCATCGTTCGCCGCCGCGACGGCTCAAGCGCCCCGCCGCTCACCGACGAGATCATGGGGCCGATTAAGGCGCAGGCCGCAAAGATGTGGCCGGGCGTCCCCGTCGCCCCCCTGATGATCGCAGGCGCCACCGATGGCCGCTTCCTGATGAATGCCGGCATCCCGACCTACGGCCTCAGCGGCCTGTTCTCGACGGGCGATGAAACCAACGCCCACGGCCTCAACGAAAAGATCCGCGTGAAATCGCTCTACGACGGCCGCGACTTCCTCGACGCCGTGGTGAAGGCCTACATCAAATAGGAAGGCCTAAGCGGTCGCGTTGCTCGGTCGTTTGTTGATCGGGTGAAGACTATACCAGATCACGAAGCCGATCATCGCGACCATGCCCATGACGGACGGCAGGATCTGGCTGAGCGGTTGAAGCTCTGCCAGCAGATTTCCTGCGCCAGCCGACAGCATCGCGAAATAAAAGCCGATCATCTTCACGCCGTGGTCCAGCGAGCGCACATTGCGATACCACGTGGAAATCCAGAAGAACCGGCTCAGATCGTACAGCGTGATCGCCGACAGGAAACCAATCGTCGCGTACCCGAAAGCTGGCGACCAGGATGTGCTGCCTTGGCCCATCTGAAACAGGATCAGCGCTGAAAGCCCTAACCCCGCGAGCGCCAGAAGGGCGTCGGGCAATCCGGGGCCGCGTCTGTTCAACATCAGCGTCCGTAAGCCGCTCAGGTATTGATAGCCCGCGCTCAGAGTGGCCGCCATCAACGGTGCGGGCGGGTTGAACAACAGTGTTGCGAGTGTCGCGCTGCCCAACACCAACACGCCAAGGCCGGCGGTGACCCTGCCAGACCAGCGATGTAGCGGGCCGCCCTTGCGGCTGAACAAGGGCACAAGCCCAACAGCTAGCGCCACAGCGCCCGCCGCTATATGCGTCCAAACATTGATCTGGTGCGGGTCAGCCACGAACATCTTCCTCGATTGGCCGCCTACCTCGCACGCGCGCCGTCCGGAGTATATGCTCGGCGGCAGACAGGACGTGCACAATGGCGAAGGGCTGGTTTGGTCCAAAGACGATCGGGTGGGGCGTAACAGCCAAGAGCTGGCAGGGCTGGCTCGTGACGGTCGCGCTGGTGGTCCTGATCGCCATCTCCGTGCGCTGGCTAGGCCCGGCCCTCGCGGAGATGTCCGGCGTCGATCGCGCGCTCATCACGCCGCTGATCGCGTTCGCATGGCTCGCGATCTATGGCGTCATCATCTGGCTGACCTACGAGAAGAAAGCCTGACGGCTATTTCTTCTTCGCACTCGCCGCCTTGGCAGCCTGAGTTTCCAAAATCCGCGCGCCCTGCAGGATGCCGTGCAGCGCGTAATTGCCCTCGTGGCAGGCATACTCATAGACGGGCCCGTTCGAGCGGGTGAACAGCATCTCGCCCTTCCACGGCTGGGTGTAGAAACCCGGATCGTCGATATCGAAGGCGTAGGTAATTTCGTCCGCTCCCGTGCGCGTGAAGCGCTCCGTCACGGTTGCCTGCTCCGACAGATAGACCGGCTCATAATCGCCATGCCAGCGGTTCCAGCCCTTGGTGACAACCACCAGCGTGTCGCCATCCCAATGCCCGACGCTGTCGCCCAGCCACTGTTTCACCGCTTCCGGCTTGTGCTCCTGACCCAGTCGAACGATGCGGGCATCGTGCATCATCTCCACGTCAATCATCACATGCGTCGGCGTCTGCACGATCTGGTATGTGTTGTTGTACACGTTGTTCAGCATGGGCGGTCCGCCCGACCCGCGCGAGCCCACCAGGCAACGGTCGGCCGGGTTCATGCCCTCGGGCCCATCCTCGTTGCGCTTCGACAGGATTTCCGCGATCCGCTTCTTGCCCTCGGCCGAGAAGGGCATCCTGCCGTTCTCCGGCGTCGTGATCCATGACGAGCGCGCCTGGCCGTTCACCACGCCAACCTTCATCCCGCGATCCAGCCAGAAAGCGTTGTAGCCGCCGGGATCGCGACCAGCCACCGGCGCGCCTTCGTCGGGGTTCGTCTGTTTGTTGCTGGAGACTTCCTGCTGCAGTCGCGCGCCTTCCATGCGCTTCACCTGCTCGTCGCTCAGAACGAGGGGCAGGGAGGCGTTGTTGCGCTCCAGCGTGGTGATGCTCGAATTCGTCCAGTCGCCTTGCAGGTCCGGCTTTCCGTCCGGCGTGCGCGGCGGCTGATATCCCGCCTGCGCGTGGGCCGTCAGCGCCAGCGATGCAGCAGCAACAGCGGACAGCAGCATGGCTTTCAGGATCACAATACACTCCATGGCATTCGGCCCGCGAGGCAAGCTCGCGTCTTTTGGTACACCGTCAGTACTTGCCGTCCAGCGTGCGCAAAGTCGCTGATCGCGGATCGTGCAACTGCGCGCATATTTTGCGCAACCGCTGCCTCTGATGCTTTCGCGTCACGCCATGGTGGCGAGCGATTGTGCGGCAGCGCCCAACGCTGCGGCACTATTATCGTGAATCCAGATTCCGCATCTCCGAACGCACACGGGCGATAGCGCCGTGAAGCGGAGCGATCATAATGCGCTTCGTGATGCGATGAAATTCGCGATGGGCGGCTGCGCACGCAGTCCCGCCCCGGTCTGCGTTGAGCCTGCGAAAATCGGGCGCCGCAGAAACTGACACGTATCCGAAAATCCGTGCCCCCAGGACGGTTGCGCTTCCACCGTGCAGCACCGGGTGACCTCATCGTTGCAACAACAAGAAACGGCAGGGACGGAAACACAAGGAGCGTATCGGAACACACGGGGATAACACATGAAAACCAAGCATTTGTATTCGGGTATCGCCGTTGCCGTGTTGAGCGCAGCGATGATGGGTGGCGGAGCCGCATGGGCTCAGGCCGGGCCTTTCCCGATGCCCGAGATCGAAGATCAACCGACGCCGCCCGAGCGGGACGACATCATCATCGTCACCGGCACGCGCACCACCGGCATGACTGCAGCCGACAGCCCGGCGCCAGTCGTCGTTCTGGATTCAACCGCCCTTGAATCGATCGGCCAGCCCGACCTGCGCGTAGCACTGTCGCAGAACGTGCCGTCCTTCACCGCACAGGCTTTCGGCGGCGACACAGCCGCTCTCACGCTCTCGGCAAGGCTTCGCGGCCTCAGCCCCAACCACGCACTCATACTTCTGAACGGCAAGCGCCGTCACGGCACGTCCAACCTCGCCGTTCTGGGCGGCGGGTTCCAGGGCAACGCCAGCGCCGACCTCAGCTTCATCCCGTCCGGCTCGATCGAGCGCGTCGAAGTCCTGCTCGATGGCGCGGCCGCGCAATATGGCTCGGATGCCATCGCGGGCGTCATCAACATCATTCAGAAGAGCGCCGACACGGGTGGGGCAGTCTCGGTCGATGGCGGCCAGTATTTCGACGGCGGCGGCGAGACCTACCACGTCTCGGCCAACGCCGGCTGGGCGCCGTTCGAAGGCGCCTACATGAACCTCACCTACGACAGCAAGTTCCGGGACGACAGCTTCCGCGGCGACTTTGACCCGCGCGTCGTCAACGGCCCATGGAACGCCGGCGCCGTGAACAGCCCCGCTCGCACCTATCCGCAGGTCACGACTGCGGCCGATTGGCCCTATCTCAACCGCATCGCCGGCGACCCGCAGATCAAGGTCGACGTCTTCAGCTTCAACGGCGGCTACGAAATCTCGGACACGCTCGAATTCTATACGTTCGGCTCGTACGGCTTCAAACGCGGCAACGCTCACGAGAACTACCGCCTGCCGAACGTTGTGACCGGCAAGGCCGTCGATCTCGCCGGCAATCGCACAGACGTGCCGTTCCCGCTCGGCTTCGATCCGCGCCAGGGTTCAGTTGAACAGGATTACGCGCTCGCCGCCGGTTTCACCGGCAATTTCGAGGGCTTCAACTGGGATCTCAGCACGGTCTATGGCGAGGACAAGGTGAAGATCACCGTCCTCAACACAGCCAACGCAGACTACTATCGCGACACCTCCGTGCTCGCGACGCCGACAACTGCTTACAAGCCCGGCTACACGCCGCGCGACATCTATGCCGGCGCCTTCAACTCGACCCAGTGGACCACCACGCTGGACGGCACCTACGACATTGATGTCGGCTTCTCGTCGCCGGTCACACTCGCCGCCGGCGCCGAATATCGCGTCGATGGTTACAAGCTGAGCGATGGCAACCCGATCAGCTATTACAAAGGCGGATCGCAATCCTACTACGGCTTTGCTCCGACCGATGCGAGCGACAACGAGCGCGAAAGCTGGGCTGTCTATTTCGATGTGGCCGCAAATCCGATCCCGCAACTCACGCTCGATGCGGCCATCCGCTTCGAGGATTACAGCGACTTCGGCGACACCACGATCGGCAAGCTCACAGCCCGCTACGATTTCAGCGATACCTTCGCCCTTCGTGGCACGGCATCGACGGGCTTCCGCGCGCCGACGCTTGCTGAAGGCTACTATTCGGGCATCAACGTCGGCCCCTCGGCAATCAACGGCCAGCTCGCGCCGAACTCGGTTGGCGCTCGCCTCCTCGGAAGCAACGGTCTCAGCCCGGAAGAATCGAAAAACCTCAGCGTCGGCTTCGTCGCCCACCCGCTGTCGAACCTCTCCGTCACGCTCGATGTCTACCAGATCGAGATCGAGAACCGCATTCTTGGTTCGGGCGGTCTCACCGGCGCCACCTCGGCGACCGGCGCCAACGTCACGCGCCTGCCGCAGGTTGTCGCAGCCATCCAGGCGAACGGCGTCCAGATCGATCCGTCGATCTACACCAACGCTTCGTGGAGCATCGGCGCCTCGTTCTTCACCAACGGCATCGACACCCGCACGCAGGGCGCAGACCTCGTCATCAATTATGACACGGACTTCGGCGCCTGGGGTTCAGTCGACTGGACGCTCTCGGGCAACATGGCCAAGCATAAAGTGACCAAAGTCGCGCCGCCGCCAGCGGCTCTTCTGGTCGGCGCTACCGGCCCTGATCCTGCGCTATTCAGTCGCGCGACAGTTTTCAACTTCGAGAAGTCATCGCCGGAATACCGCTTCATGCTCGGCGCTGTGTGGAAGATCGGTGACTACACCATCTCCATCAAGGAGACGATGAACGGTCCGGCGACGTCATATGCGCTTTCGCCGCGCACGTCGCAGCCGTACCTCACCAAGCTCGATGTCACTTACACGACTGACCTCGAGGTCGCCTATCAGCTGAATGACAACTGGAAGATCGCTGTCGGTGCGGACAACGTATTCAACGAATATCCCGTGGAAACGCCGGATTGGGTGCGTGCAGAGCAGTTGGGGCTCAATTCCAACGCGTACGTCACCAAGTACTCGACCCTGTCTCCCTTCGGAATCAACGGCGGCTATTATTACGGCCGCGTGTCCTACGCCTTCTGAGGAAAACGGCGTCCTGCGCGGGGGCGCGCATTCCCCCGTGTGGGCGCCGTTGAGGCGACGGCGCTGCAAAGAGCGGCGCCGGGCAAGGATTGAGGGGTCTGGAGCACTCTCAACCTTGCCCGCCTCGGCGGCAACGCGCCAAGACGATCTCGCAAACTTTCATCGAATTCGCATCGACCTAACCGCTTTAGGAAACTGGCGTGGCGCTCAACGACATGGCTGAAATTGTTACCCAGCAAGACTGGATCGGACCGGCATTTCAGCAATACGGATTGCTGGTTGTATCGATGCTGGTCGCAGGACTTTTCGCAGGATTTGTAGCCGGCATGTTCGGCATAGGCGGCGGTTTCGTCGTCGTTCCTGCACTCGCAGCCGTCTTGACGGTTTTGCCGCACGAAGGCGGCAACGAGCACATCATGCACGTTGCTATCGGCACATCACTCGCGACAATCTTCTTCACCTCGCTTCGTTCCGTGCAGGCGCACGCGAAGAGGGGAGCGGTTGACTGGAATATCCTCAAGGGCTGGCTGCCCTGGGTCGTCGGCGGGGTCATCGCTGGCGTCTTGCTCACCAGCGTCATGGACGGCAATCAGCTGAAGATTGCTTTTGGCATCTTCCTCATTCCACTCGGCCTGCAGTTCATCTTCCGCATCCTCGGCCGCAAGGCGAAGACAGAAGAGAACATGCCCAAGGGCCCGCTTCGCGCGGCTCTCGGTTCCGGCCTCGGCGCATTCTCCTCGCTGCTGGGCATTGGCGGCGGCACCCCGGCCATCCTGATCATGACGATGAGCGGCGTGAACATGCACCGCGCGGTGGCGACGGCTGCCGGCTTCGGCACCATCATCGCCATCCCGGGCGCCATTGGCAGCATGATTACGGGCTTCGGCCAGCCCCACCTGCCGGTCGGCTCGATTGGCTTCGTGAACCTGATCGCGCTCGCCTCGATCACCGCGATGAGCATCCTCACGGCTCCTCTCGGCGCCGCTGCGGCTCACAGTCTCGACCCGGTCAAGCTGAAACGCATCTTCGGCGTCTATCTGCTGGTGACAGCCGCCTTCATGCTGAAGGATTTGATCCCCTTCGACGCTATCTTCGGCCACGCCACTCCGGCTTGATCGGGCTTTGACCTGATTGTTCGGGGCCCTGATGGTTCGGGCCCCGATCACCGAAAACACAGACAAACCATACAAAGAAACGCCGGGGTGGCTTCCAACCACCCCGGCGTTTTTGCATCTCGACCTTGCTTCGCCCCGACTACTTTTTCAGCGACGCCTTGTAGTCCTCGGCCGTCTTGAGCAGGCGCACAACGTTACCGCCCCACATCTTCGCCAGGTCTTCCTGCGTGTAGCCGGCCTTGAGCAGGCGATCGGTGATCTTCGGCAGCATGGTCACGTCGTCATAGCCGGCAACGCCGCCACCGCCGTCCCAGTCAGCGCCAAAGCCGACATGGTCCACGCCCACCAGTTTGATGGCGTACAGGATCTGCTCCATGTAATCTTCAAACGTCGCGCGGTTCTCCGGGAACTGCTTGTTGATCGCAACGCGCTCGTCGAGGAATGCCTGGTAGGCCGCGCCCGTGAGCTGATCCGAATTGGCGTATTTCTGACGAAGCGCCTGCATGGCCTCCATGCGCTCCTTCGATTGCGGCAGGTCCTTCAGGAACGAACCAAGCGCGTTCATGTGAATGACGCCGCCCTTCGCTGCCATTTTCTTGAGCAGCGCGTCCGGCAGGTTGCGCGGATGCTCGTACACGCCGTCGCAGCCATGGTGCGACAGAATGATCGGCGTCGCCGACAGGTCGATCATCTGCTCGATCGTCTGGTCCGACGAGTGGCTGCCATCGAGGATGATGCCCAGCTCGTTGGCGCGCTTCACATACTCTTTGCCCATGGGCGAGAGGCCGCCCCATTTGGCGCCGACCGGGCCGGGGTTGGTGGAATCGGCCAGCTGGTTGGTGCCGTTGTGCACCGGACCCGCCATGCGCACGCCCAGCTTGTAGAAGCTGTCGAGCAGCGAAAGGTCTTCTCCCAGCTCGTAGGAGTTCTCCATCGAGAGATAGACGATTTTCTTGCCCGAATCGAAAATCCGCTTCGCATCCGCAGAGACGAGGGCGATCTCGAATACGCTCGGGTTCGCAGCCACCATCTTCTGGATCGACGTTGCGCGGATCAGCGCCTTGTCGCGCACTTGCTGGTAGCCCTCGGGCGTCAGCGGGCCCTGGCCCATATAGATTGCCCAGAAGCCGCCATCGAGGCCGCCATCAATCATGCGCGGATAGTCGACCTGCGAGCCGTCGCGCTCATAGCTGTGGCGTTCCATGATGTTGTAGCCGCGCGCCGAGTCGAGGAAGGCAGGCGTATCAAGGTGCGTGTCGAGCGTCATGAAGCTCTGGTGGATCGCATAAACCTCCGGGCTCACGCCGGCGAGATTCTTCGGGGTCGGAGCGCCCGGCGTCGATGTCGTGGCGCAGGCGGCCAGCGAAACCGCACTGAGAAGTGCGAGAGTAAGGGAAGTGCGATGCGCCATTGGGTCCTCGGCTGGGTTACAGGGCAGTGCGCGCAGTCATGCACGCCGCTCCCGCCCCGCTCAAGTTTTTCCTCGACCGCCGCGTTTTCTGCCGCGCACTAGCAAAAATATGCGCATCGCCTGCCGGATGATGTGGCTTCCTGCGGCGATCCGGGCAAATTTGCTCGGGCTGTGAACATGCCTGAGGGGACTTTCGACTTGCAGCTATCGATCCGCGAAGCGGTCGCTGACGAAGCTGAAGCGATCGCCGCCGTACGCCAGGCCGCGGCGAATGATCTCACACGGCGCTACGGCCCCGGCCTCTGGTCCTCCAACACGACGGCAAACGTCGTGATGCTGGCGATGAAGCACGGCCGCGTGATCATCGCGACAGACGCAGACGCCATTGTCGGCACACTCACCTTGTCGAAGCGAAAGCCGTGGGCAATCGACAAATCCTGCTTCACCCGCGTGAAGACGCCAATCTATCTCACCAATATGGCGGTTGATCCGCGCGCCCAGTTCAAAGGCGTTGGCCGCGCACTTCTTGCTGACGCCGAGGTTCGTACCCTCAACTGGCCCGGCGGCTCAGGGCAGGCCATCCGTCTTGACGCCTTCGACGCAACCGCTGGCGCCGGCCCCTTCTACGCAAAGTGCGGCTATTCCCACCGCGGCCACATCGTCTTCAGCAACGCGCCCCTGATCTACTTCGAGCGCCTGCTCGCCCCTGACAGGGTGAGGGAGCGCGACGGCCGCTGGTTCTGACTGATCCCTAATCACAGCTGCGTTTTCACTGCACCATGCAATTGAGAATGGGTTGCAATTAGTAATCTCCCATCGTAACGCTGCGGCAAAGTCGGGGTCATGCGGGCGGCCGGGATGGCAATGCGCATTGGACAGAATCCGCGGGTCGGGAATCGGAATGGCCGAAGGGTCGGACATAAGCGCGAACGCGTCTGCGGCAGCCCTGGAAGCCGCGAAGGAAAAAGCCGCGAAGAAGGCGCACAAGAAGAAAGTGCGCCGCCTCTTCTGGATGACGCAGGCCCGCATCTGGCACTGGATCACCGGCGCCGCGACCCTCATCGGCATGCTGATGTTCGCGATAACCGGCATCACGCTGAACCACGCCGGCCAGATCGAAGCCACGCCCGTCATCACCGAAGTGGCGAAGGTCATGCCGCCGGAAATCCTGTCGCAGCTCGGCGAAGCGCCAGCGGACGGCAAGACAGCAATCCTCCCCAAGCCGGTCTCCGACTGGCTGCAGACGGAAACCGGCGCCCCTGTCTCGCGTCGCACCGGCGAATGGTCGGAAACGGAAGTCTATGTCGGCCTGCCCAAGCCGGGCGGCGACGCGTGGCTCTCGATCGACCGCGAAACCGGCGACGTGACCTACGAGGACACGAGCCGCGGCGCGGTCTCCTTCCTCAACGATCTTCACAAAGGCAGGAACACCGGACCGGTCTGGTTCTGGTTCCTCGATATTTTCTCGGTAGCGGCGATCCTGTTCTGCATCACGGGCCTCGTCCTGCTGTGGATGCATGCTCCCCGCCGGCCACCCACCTGGTTTATCGTCGGGGCAGGGCTGGTCGTCCCGGCGCTGATCGCCGTCTTCCTGATTCACATCTGAGCCTGAGGTAGTTCGTATGCGCAAACTTCTGACGCTTGCGGTTCCGGTTGTTGCGGCGGGCGCCGCCCATGCCGGCACGCTCGAAATCTCTGTCGAGATCCCCAAGCTCACCGTCTCGGAATATCACCGTCCCTACATCGCCATCTGGATCGAGGACGCATCCGGCAAGGTCGCCGCCAACCTCAACGTCTGGTACGCGACCAAGCTCGATAACGACGAAGGCGAGAAGTGGCTCAAGGACATCCGCCAGTGGTGGCGCCGCACCGGTCGCGGTCTTGATCTTCCGATCGACGGTGTTTCGAGCCCCACCAAGCCGCCCGGCAAGAACGTCGTGAAGTTCGATACGTCTTCCGGTCCAATCGCCAGCCTCGCGCCCGGCGACTACAAGATCATCGTCGAAGCCAGCCGCGAAGTCGGCGGCAAGGAACTTGTCGAGCTCCCGTTCAAATGGGCGCCCGGCGCGGACGCCACGGGCTCTGCGTCCGGCAAGGAAGAACTCGGCGCCATCTCATTCAAGCTGACCAAGTAGAATTCAAAGCATCCTGGGAGAGACAACATGAAGACCCTGGCCAAACGCCTTCTCATTGCCGCCGCCGTCGCTTCGCTCGGCGTTGGCGCTGCTCACGCCCACCGCGCCTGGTTCGTGCCGTCGTCCACCATCGTTTCCGGCGAGAATGCCTGGGTCACGATCGACGGCGCCGTGTCGAACAACCTGTTCTTCCCGGATCACGTTCCGATGCAGATCGCCTCGATCAGCATCACCGCACCGGATGGTTCAGCCGCCAAGCCCGAGAACGCGATGGTCGGCAAGTACCGCACGACGTTCGACCTCAAGCTCGATCAGAAAGGCACCTACCGCATCGCACAGGCCAGCACGGGTCTGAACGCGTCGTACAAGGAAGGTACGGAAACCAAGCGCTGGCGCGGTTCGATGGCAGACTTCGTCTCGCAAGGCATCGACAAGAAGCCGGGCGTTGAACTCACGGCCACCAGCCGCCGCATCGAAACCTTCGTCACCAACGGCGCGCCGACCGCGCTGAAGCCCGCCGGCAAAGGCCTCGAACTCGCCGGCGCCACGCACCCGAACGATCTCTACGCAGGTGAGGAAGCCACCTTCACCATGACGCAGGACGGCAAGCCCGCCGCCAATGTCGAGATCACCCTGATCCAGGGCGGTGATCGCTATCGTCAGGAAGTCGGTGAAGTGAAACTGAAAACCGCCGCCGACGGCACGTTCAAGATGAAAACCGCCAACGCCGGCATGTACTGGCTGGAAGCTGAAGCCACCGGCACCACCACGATGGAAGGCAAGTCGATCAAGAGCCAGGCGATGTACGTCGCCGTGCTGGAAGTTCTTCCGAGCTAACCCCAGTGTCCGACGGCAAAGCCAGCTCGGACAACCACGCTGAAGGAGCCGGTCCGCCAACAGCGGGCCGACTTCTGATTCCGGTCGGCCTCAAGCCCGCCGCCGTCCGCGCCTCCCGCATCGACGCTCCCATCCGCCGCCTCTCCGGCGCCACCATGGGCACAGGCTGGTCACTCTCCTACGCAGCGCCCGACAGTGTGGAAAACAGTCGTGTGGTCGCGGCGCTGGAGGATGTCTTCGCGCGCGTCATCCAGCAGATGAGCAATTGGGAGCCGAACTCCGATCTCTCCCGCTTCAACCGCACCCAAGGCTGGCACGACCTCAAGCCGGATTTCTTCAAAGTCCTCACGCGCGCCCTCGAAATCGCAGAACTGACAAACGGTGCTTACAATCCCGCGCTGGCTGCTGCGGTCGATGCCGCCGGTTTTGGCCCGAGCTCTATCTCCGCTCATCCCGACGTAAGTCGGGACCCAGGACCACACCCGCAACTCTGGCGACAGATCGAACTCGACCCAACCAACCAACGCGCCTTCCAACCCGGCGTCGCAGCCGTCGATCTCTCCTCCATCGCCAAAGGCTACGCCGTCGATCTCTGCGCGCAGGCCCTCCACGATCTCGGCATCCCGAGCTTCCTGATGGAAATCGGCGGCGAATTCGCAGGGCAGGGCGTAAAGCCCGATGCGCAACCCTGGTGGGTCCAGCTCGAACTCTCCGACATGGCGCCCGCGCCAACCGAGCCGCCGCACACCGATCTCGCTCTGGTCAATCTCGCCGTCGCCACCTCCGGCGACTACATCCGCCGCCGCAATGGCATCTCGCACCTGCTCGATGGTCGCACCGGCCAGCCCGTCGCCAACAATCTCTCCGGCGTCACAGTCATGCACGCGAGCTGCATGGATGCTGATGCGTGGGCCACTGCGCTCTTTGCTCTCGGCGAGGCGGATGGCCTCGCCATGGCCGATGCAAAGGGCCTCGCCGCAATCTTCAGTACACGTACACCCGCTGGCGCCCGCTCTTCGCTCAGCGCCCGCGCAAATGAGATGCTGGGCTGAATTGCCGCTGGCCTCTCGCGTCGGGTGCATTGAAGCGAAGCGTAATTGCACCGCCGGACTTCGCCCCGCCACGGTGCATCTGAAGACGCACCCTGCGCCCTACACCCTGCACACCACGTCCGACCATGACCATGGAACTCCGGCGCCCCACTATTGAGCAAGATGAATGGACTCGGGCCTGACCTAGCGCCAAGGGTGTTCAGGCTGTTTCAGCATGTTATTGAGGCAGCCTGTCTTTCGGAGTGCCCGCCGCATGCAACGTCTGATCTTCATCGGCCTGATCCTCGCCATGATCCTCGGCGTCGCCGTTGGCGCTTTTGTCTATGGTGACCCGGGCGCCCGGATGAACGCAGCGGCCCAGCGCGTCGCCCAATTCGACACCAATGGCGACCAGCACCTCAGCGAGGAGGAGTTCAACGCCTCCCGCACGGGCGATTCCGACTTCACCTTCGCCCAGGTCGACAAGAACAAGAACGGCTTCGCGACTGCGCAGGAAATCGAGAAAACCTCGACAAAATCGCAGACGGACATGGCCAGCTACTTCAAGATCCTGTCCGACATCTTCCTCCGCCTCATCAAGATGATCGTCGCCCCGCTGGTGCTGACGACGCTTACGGTAGGCATCGCCCACCTCGGGGGCGGGGCAGCTGTCGGCCGAATCGGCGCGCGCACCATGGCGTGGTTTGTGACAGCCTCGCTTTGCTCGCTCGGCCTTGGCCTCGTGATGGTCAACGCCTTGCAACCCGGCGTGAATTTCCCTGTAACGCTCGATACAGCCGTCGCCGACATCTCAACCGTCTCGACCGGCACATTCTCGCTGGCGGAGTTCATCACCCACGTCTTCCCGACCTCCATCGCCGACGCGATGGTGAAGAACGAAATCCTGCAGATTGTCGTGATTTCGCTGTTCTTCGGCGTTGCCCTGCAGGCGCTGGGAACCAAGGCCGGCAAGGTCACCGAGATGATGGAGCAGGTGGCTTTCCTCATGCTGAAAGTCACCGGTTACGTCATGATGGCCGCGCCTTTCGCCGTGTTTGGCGCGATTGCCTACACGGTCTCGCTGCAGGGCCTGGGCGTCATCGTCGATTACAGCCGCCTGGTCGGCTCGTTCTTCGTCGCGCTCTTCATTCTCTGGGGTGTCCTTGTTCTCGCGGGCTTCCTCGTTCTGGGGCCGCGTGTCTTCAGACTGCTGTGGGATGTGCGGGCGCCGGGCCTGATCGCCTTCGCGACTGCCAGCTCGGAAGCCGCCTATCCGCGCCTGCTGGAACAGCTTGAGCGCCACGGCGTCGCCAACCGCGTCGTCTCCTTCGTCCTGCCGCTCGGTTACTCGTTCAACCTCGACGGTTCGATGATGTACTGCACCTTCGCGGTCATGTTCATCGCGCAGGCGATGGGTATTCACCTCGATATTGGCCAGCAGGTCGGCATGCTTCTGCTGCTGATGGTGACATCAAAGGGTATCGCCGGTGTTCCGCGCGCATCCCTCGTCGTTATCTCCGCAACTCTGCCCGCCATGGGCATGAAGCCGGAGTGGATCGCACTCGTCCTCGCGGTCGATGCATTCATGGACATGGGCCGTACTGCCACGAACGTGATCGGCAACTCGATCGCCGCTGCTGTCGTCGCGAAATGGGAAGGCCTGCTGTCGGACCCGCGCAAGGATACGCCTGTAATTGAAGCTGTTCTCGGTTCAGGGGAATCGGACGGCTCAGCTGCACAAAAAGTATGACGCAGTGCAGCGATTCCAAGTTGTGATCAGTCACTCATCAGTTTCCCGCATCAACGTGATGCCAGATCGTTGCGTTCACGTTGACACGCGCATTGCCCCCGGGGCATACGCGAAATTCCAGAGGGTCGCCGGCATCCCCACGGCAGAGCTGCACTGCGAAATGCAGGCGCTCCCTAAGACCCCGAAAAGTGGTGCCATTCCAGTCGGAATGCGACATTGCGCACACGTCTGGTCTGCAAAAATCGCTGCTGTCAGGCTGGCGCTTGCGGCAAAACAAAGGCATAAATTTCAGGTTCCGCCACCTTAGCCAAGATGCAGGGGCTGGAACATCTGGGGCGTCGAGAGCGAGAGAGACATGTATTACGCTACAAAGCGGAATAATACGCAAACGCGTGTCATCGGCCTGGCCGTCGTGGTCCTGGTCAACGTGGGCGCTGCGATTGCAGTTATGAACGGGTTCGGCACGACGTTCTTCACGCCTCCGGCGGAGACGGAAGTCGTGATGATCGAAGAACCCGAAGTCGTTGAAGAAGAAGTTGAGCCGCCGCCGCCGATTGACGTCGAGCTGCCGCCGCCGCCTCCGCAGGTCATCCTGCCGGATTTCGTTTTTGAAACACCGCCTCCGCAGGAAGCTGCGCTGACGCAGGTTCAGGCCACGCCGAACCCGGCGCCGCCGCCACCGGTGCAAGCCAAGCCGGCTCCGCCGCCGCCAGTCACGCTCAAGTCGCGTCCGAAGCCCGGTCGCCGCTTTGAGAAGCCGGAATATCCGTCCGCCGCGCTGCGCGCTGGCGAACAGGGTGAAGTCGTCGTGTCGGTTTGCGTCGACAAGGATGGCCGCATGTCCGACGTGAAACTCGTCAAGTCTTCTGGTTCGCAACGTCTTGACGATGCGACGATCAAAGGTCTGCCGAGAACGCGCCTGGACCCGGCCATCGGTACGGACGGCAAACCAATCGCAATGTGCAACCCTCCGTACCAGTTCACGCTGGTTTGGGATCTGCAGGAAGCGAAGAGGTAATTGCACGCGCCTCGCGCGCTGCAGCCCGGCGACCGGTCGGGCAGGGGTAGGGACTCGGTCAAAACTTGGAGCAGTAAGGTCCGGCAGGCGAAGGGATAGCTTCGACCCGCCGGGCTACAGTCTCGGGGAAACCCGAATGAGGAGAAGACGACAATGAAAACGGCGTATCTCGGGGGCGGTCGCAAACGGCTCTCCCTTTCAATCAAAACTCTGCTTGCCGCAATCGCGATGATGTTCGTGCCTGCGGTTGCTATGGCTCAGCCGCCGGCCGAAGCGCCGCCGGCCCTGCCGATGGAAGAGCCTGCTGCTCCGCCGGCTGCTGAAGCCCCGGCTGCTGCCGCGGCTGAAGAAGGTGGACACGGTGGCGGCGTCGCCAGCGCGTTCTCGATCACGGCCGTTTGGGAAGAAGGCGATATCGTCGCCAAAGGCACGCTGATCATCATGGTGATCATGTTCGCTGGCTCGATCTACATCGCCGCCACGAAAGCGATCGACCAGTTCATCCTCGGCGCCCAGATGAAGAAAATCCCGGCCTTCTGGGATGCCAACACGCTGGACGAAGGTCTCGACGTGCTCGGCCGCAAGAACGCGTTCCGCTCGGTTGCTGAAGGCGCCATCGCCCAGGCCAACTCGGCTCAAGCCGGTCTCGGCGCTCGCATCTCGCGCACCGATCGTATGTCGCACCAGGTCGGTATCGAACTCGAGCGCATCAACGGCCGTCTGCAAGGCGGTATGGCCTTCCTCGCCACCGTCGGCGCTATCTGCCCGTTCGTCGGTCTGTTCGGCACGGTGTGGGGTATCGTTAACGCGCTGATCCGCATCACCGCCTCGGGCGACGCCTCGATCGAAGTCGTGGCCGGCCCCGTCGGTGAAGCTCTGATCATGACCGCCATCGGTCTCGCCGTCGCCGTTCCTGCGGTTATCTTCTACAACCTGCTGGGCCGCCGTAACAAAGTCCTCTCGGATGCCGCACGTCACTTCGCTTACGACGTCGACAAGCTGATGGCTTCGTCGGCCAAGGCGTAATCGCTTACTTGAGGAGAGCCAGACATGGCTGACAGTCAAGAAAGCAGTGTTGGCAGCGGCGCCATCCAGTTGATCGAGGAGGACGAATCTCCCGTCAACTCCTCGATCAATACGACCCCGCTCGTCGACATCATGCTCGTGCTGCTGATCATCTTCCTCATCACGGTCCCTGTGGCCGTGGGGACGGTGGATGTGACGCTCCCGGAAGAGCGCAACGTGGTGGTGCAGACCCGCAAGGAGAATATCAACCTTGCGGTGGCTGCTGACGGTTCAGTCTACTGGAACCTTGGTCAGATCAGCGATCAGCAACTCACGACACGTCTCGCGATTGAGGCTCGCAAACAGCCTCAGCCGGAAGTGCACATTCGCGGCGATCTTCTGACCGAATACTACCACGTCGGTCGCGTCGTCGAACTCGCACAGAAGTCCGGTATTCTGAAGATCGGCTTCATCACGAAAGCGCCCCCGAAGACCGCGCCGTAAGCGGGTCGGGAACAGGAGTTAGTTGCTATGGCAATGCAGGTAGGGGCGGCTCAGGAAGGCGAACCGCTTTCCGAGATTAACACCACCCCACTGATCGACGTGATGTTGGTGCTGCTGATCATGATCATCGTGACGCTGCCGCCTCAGCGCCACGCGGTCAAACTCGACACACCGCTGCCGCCTCCGCCGGATGCGCCGCCGCCGCCAGACGATCTGCCGGACCCTGTCCGGATCATGGTCGACTTCGACGGCTCCATCCTCTGGAACGGTCAGGTCGTGAACCGGAACCAGCTCGACGCAAACCTCAAGATCGAGGCTGCTCGCGCTGTCCAACCGGAGATCCACATCGAGCCGCACCGGCTCGCCAAGTACGGAGTTGTCGCACACGTGATGGCATCCGCGCAGCGTAACCGGTTGACTAAAATGGGCGTGATCGGGGGAACTTGATCCTGCCGCATTTCGGCTGACTAAAATTGCGGCGGCGCCTGTCGGAAATCCGGTGGGCGCCGTTCGTCTGCAGCGATTGCTGCAGATTGTGAGTTGAGGCCGTGCAACGGCTGTCTATATCGAAACGAACGACTATCAGGTGGAGGTCTTTAAGATGCAGACGTTCGGCAAAACCATGCGCAGCAGCATGTCGGCCCTCGCGCTTGGCATGACCGCATTCGGTCTCGCCAGCGTAACTCTGGTTACGGCTCCGGTTGCGCTCGCGCAGAAGAACACGGCGAAAAAGGAATTCGTAGAGAACATCACAGCAGCGAACACCGCTCTGGGCGCCAAACGCTACGCTGAGGCGATCACCAAGGCTGATGCCGCCGCCAGCCATGCGGAAGGCGCGCAGCAGAAAGCCGCTGTCGAGCAGATCCGCGTTGCGGCCAACTGTGGTGGCACGAACGCCCAGGCCTGCATCACGGCCATCGAGAAGGGCAAAACCGTCAGCGGCATCCCGGCTGCGGTTCAGCAGAACTGGGACAAGATGCTCGCCGGCAAGTACGATGCCGCGGGCCAGTCGGCGAAGGCCGCTGCCCAGACCAAAGCCAACATCGACAAGTACGGCGGCACGGCCAACGAACTGCAGTTCATCGCCCGCAAGGAGCTGGACGCGAAGAACTACGCCGACGCCGTGAAATACGCCCAGAAGGCTGTCGACGCCAAAGGCGGCGCCACCGCTTACAACATCATGCTCAACGCCTACACGGCCCAGGGCAAGATGGACGAGTACTACAAGGTGGTCGAACGCATCGCTCCGGTGATGAAGAACGACAACTACTGGCGCATGCTCATCGAGCGCACCAAGAAAGAGCCGAAGTACAAATCGAACGACGCTCTGCTCGACGTCTATCGCGCGCTCGACACGGCTGGCGTGAAGCTCAACGTGACCGAGCAAAAAGAGATGGCCGACATGGCGCTCAACCGCGGCAACGCGATCGAGGCCGAAAAAATCTGGGCCCCGCTCTTCAAGGCCGGCACGCTCGGCGGCGCATCGGACAAGGATGCAGAGCGCAACAAGCGTCTTTACGCTCTGGCGCAAACCAACGCGAAAGCTGACAAGGCGGCCAACCTGGCCAAGTCGGAAGCTGAAGCCGCCACGAAGACGACCGGCGACCAGTACTCCAGCGTCGCCGAATCGTATCTCGGCGCCGGCGAGTACGCCAAGTCGATCGACCTCTACGGAAAAGCGCTCGCCAAGGGCAACATGGACCCGGGCGTGACCGACCTCGTGAAGGTCCGCCTCGGCATCGCCCAGTACAAAGGCGGCAAGAAATCCGACGCCACGAAGACCTGGCAGTCGATCAAAGCCGACAACGGCGCAGCCTGGCTCGCCAAGTCCTGGCTCGCGATCGCCAAGTCGTAAGGCTCACGATCTCCGAAATCGAAAAGCCCGGCTGGAAACAGCCGGGCTTTTTGTTTGTCGCTGGGGGCAGGGAAGGCCGCCAACCCGTAGGGTGCATCGCAGATGCGCCGCACTCCCGCTTAACGCCCCACGGCTTCACCCAGCCCCATCCTCCGGCTCCACCGCCTTCACCCCCGGCACAACCGGCCCATCGCTCTCCACGCTCGTCTCAGCGCGCAGGAACAGCCTGTCCGGCCCGATATCCACCCGCATCGGCAGAACGATCAGCGGCGCATCATGCCCGTGCAGCCTGCGCTGCAGGCTCAGCGCCGTGCCGCCATGCAACAGGGTGGACGCCCAGCCATGCGGCTTGGTTATCGGCCGCGTCGCCACAAAGATCGCGTTCGGATAATCCTTCAGCGCCTTCAGGCAGAGCTCCTGCAGCGTCTCCACCGCATCTGTCGAAAAGCCGGTATAGACCTTCGCCGGCATGCCATGATCCCGGCACCACGCCGCAATCTTCCCGCACCGCTCGCCCACCTGGCTTTTGAGCCGCTCCAGCGCCTCGTGCCCGCCATAAGCCTCGGCATCCACTTCCCCGGCAGAGATGATCAGCACGCTATCGAACTGCCCCCGGAACAGCCGCTGCGCATGCATCAACGCATGCAGCCCCGCCGCCCCCTGCGAGCCCGTGATGATCCCCACCGGCCTGGAAGGTCGGGTCCAGCTCGGCCCTCACCCCGACCCTCCGCCTGGGCGAATAGAGTTCCTCCTCGATCCGCCACCAGCCGCCGAACCAGGCCAGATCCACCACGGGATCGGGC
>Ga0116156_10000928_pt1 | contig 29804 bp, 27 predicted proteins | sample AD_UKC045_MetaG_FD_89891 | JGI IMG/M metagenome (GOLD analysis project Ga0116156, IMG submission 89891) | Active sludge microbial communities of municipal wastewater-treating anaerobic digesters from USA - AD_UKC045_MetaG | ecosystem: Engineered > Bioreactor > Anaerobic > Digestate | place: USA...
AGATCGGCACGGCCACATCAGCCTCGGAAGGCATCGTCGGCTACAAGGATCTTTCCGCCCGCCCGATCAGCCGCGCCGCCGAACTGGTTGAGGTCATCCCCGGCATGATCGCCACCGAGCACTCCTCGGGCGGCAAGGCGAACCAGTACTTCCTGCGCGGCTTCAACCTCGACCACGGCACGGACTTCGGCGGCTTCATCGACGGCGTGCCGATCAACCAGCGCTCGCACCCGCACATGAGCGGCTATCTCGACCTCAACTTCCTGATGGCCGACCTCGTCGAACGCGTCGAGTTCAAGAAGGGCGTGCAGTACGCCGAGAACGGCGACTACACGTCGGCCGGCTCCGCCTCCTTCGTGCTGTATGACAAGCTGCCCGAGAACTACGCCCAGCTGCGCATCGACGCCGAGGGCGAATATCGTGTGTCGGCTGCCGGTTCGTGGGACATTGGCGAGGGGACGCTACTGGCGGCCGCGTCGCATGAAGGCGGCGATGGCTCGTTCGACCTGCCCGCCAAGCTCGACAAGACGACCGCCTATCTGAAGTACACCCAGCCGCTTTCTATGGGCAGCATGGGCGACGCGAAGCTTCGCCTCGGCCTGATCGGTTACAGCAATGACTGGATCGCGACCGACCAGATCCCCCTGCGTGCTGTGGAGGACGGCACGATTGGCCGCTTTGGCTATATCGACCCGACCAATGGCGGCAAAAGCCGCCGCTATATCGCGTCAGCAGGGCTCGACTGGGATGATGCAAGCCTGCTGGCCTACTACCAGCGTTCGGAACTGAATCTGTTTCACAACTTCACCTATTTCATCGACCCCGTGCTGGGCGATCAGGTTGAGCAGGCGGAACGCCGTAACGCCGCCGGCCTGCGCGGCAGGATCAAGCGCGACTTCGATCTCTTCGGCATCAAGGCCGAAGGACGTGTGGGCGCTGATTTCCACATGGATTGGCTGGATGACTCGAGCCTTTACAAGACGACAGCCCGTGTCCGCACATCCACGATTTCCAAGAACGCAGTCGACGTGATGGAAGCGGGCGTTTGGGGCGATATCACGCTTCACTGGACAGACCGTTTCCGCACAACGTTTGGCCTGCGCGCCGACTATCTCGATGGCAAGGTCGATACACCTGTCGCCGCCAATGCTGGCAGCGATAACGGCACGCAGTTGAGCCCCAAGATCAACATCGCCTACACGATCAGCGACGAGCTTGAGGTGTATGCTGGCGCCGGCATCGGCTTCCACTCCAACAACATCATCGGCGTGGTGCAGACCGTCGACCCGGTGACCGGCGATCCGGTCGACTCGCCTAAGCCATTCTCCGAAAGCCGTGGCGGCGAGATCGGGGTGCGCTGGGAGCCGAACCCGACCTTCAACCTGTCGGCGGCTGTGTTTGCACTCGAGTTCGATTCAGAACTTATCTATGTCGGCGACTCCGGCATCTCCGAGCCGTCCGACCCGACACGACGCTATGGCTTCGAGGTCGCTGCGTTCTGGAATCCGGTCGACTGGCTGGCGTTCGATGCGTCGTACGCGACGTCCAATTCGCGCTTCCAGGATGCGCCGTCCAACCTCAACCGAGTGCCCAACACGGTCGAGGGCGTTGCTGCGGCTGGCGTTACCTGGCTGCCGGGTGATGGCTGGGAAGGTTCGCTCCGCGTCCGCTATCTCGGACCGGGCCCGCTGATCGAGGACAACTCGGTTCGCGCGCCTTCAACCACGCTGGTCAATGTCGGCATTTCGAAGGACCTCGGAAACTTCGAGATCGGCTTCGAGGTCATGAACCTGCTCGACGCCAAGGACTACGACATGGTGTATTTCTACGAGAGCCAGCTCGCCAACGAAGCGGCCCCGGTCGAGGACATCCATTTCCACCCGGTCCACCCGCAAACCGCAGTGCTGACCCTGAAGGCAAAGTACTAGGACCTGTTAGGTTTTAGGGCGGAAAGCGGCCATCTGACCGCTCTTCTGCCCAATTGCCCGAATACCTATGTCTGCATCCGTGATTCATCTGCTTGCCGGACGTTTTCGCTTGGATTGTGACATCGGCGTCAGCTATGGCGTCAGTCGGAACGGACGAGCTTATCAAGGCTTTCGGGTTTTATGCGGGCTTCAACCTCGAGATTTGTGTACTGCGTGGGCCTTCTGGCGCTGACGGCTTGCGCCGTTTTGCCGGAAAACCTGCTGCCGACGCCGATCGCCCAGCACGAAAACGCCAAGCCTGCGACGGTTGAAGAACGCCTTGCCGAGGCGATCCGGGGGCGTGTCGAGCTTGCAACGTCAGTCGCGCCGTCAGACCCCACCTTTCAGACAGCCATAGCCAACGAAAGCGCCCTGCGCAGCATCGCCTTCTCGGACGATGTGACGTCGGCGCGCCGCGAGCTTATCTCTGCCCTCACCAACGAGCTTTCGGACGCCCTGGCGGACCGGGAAGTCGTTACGGCCGGCCATGAGGCTTCCCATCCGGAAGTCGTGAAGGCGAATGCCGTGGTCACCGGGCTGACGGCTGCGATCAACACCGAAGTTCATCGCAACCGGATCTAGCCGGGCCCGCCCGTCCTGGCGGCAAACTTGACGCGCCGGGTTTGTCGCGCGCACCCTCCCCCAAAACAAGAAATATGGGGAGTAGCCGACATGAGGCATTTCATCGTTTCCGTATGCGCGCTGGCTGCGGTCGCCTGCGCTACGGCCATTCCGGAGCTTCCTCAACTTGCGCAGACGGCGCCGCCGGTTGCGCCGCGCTTCGACGAGGCGATAGCCGCCTTCGAATCTGCCGACAAGGTGCACATGCCACCCAAGTGCGCGACGCTGTTCGTCGGCGCTTCGTCCATCCGCTTCTGGAGAACGTTGAAGGAAGACTTCCCCGATCGCACGGTGATCAACCGCGGCTTTGGCGGATCGACCGTATGGGAGGTCGATCACTATTTCGATCGCGTGGTGGCGCCCTATCACCCGAAGGAGATCGTCTTCTACGCTGGCGAGAATGATATCGCGGTCGACAAGCGCACGCCCGACGAGGTCTACGCCGACTTCCTCAAATTCATGGAGATGAAGGACAAGGCGCTCGGCAAGACGCCGGTCTGGTACATCTCGGCCAAGCCATCGAAGCTGCGCTTCGAGCAGTTCGCGACGCAGACGAAGCTGAACACGATGGTCAAGGCGTTGGCGGACAAGCGCGACGACCTGGCCTTCATCAATATCGTGCCGGCCATGCTGAAGCCGGACGGCACGCCGAAGGACATCTTCATCCAAGACAACCTCCATATGACGCCTGAGGGCTACAAGCTCTGGACGCCGATCGTGGATGCCGCGCTGGATGCCGGCCAGAAAGCGAAAGCGCCGGGCTGCTAGCCCTTAACCAAACGGCTCCGCACCCGCTCTTGAACCGAGCGTATTCTGATGCGATGCAGCTTTGCTCCTTGCGTATGGGGCACTTGCACACACGGGCTACGCTTAACCGGGATACGTCAATGAGCCAGAAAACGCCGCGCCAGTTCTTCAAGCCGCTTGCGATCGGCGCTCCCGAACCGTTCCGCGACCTGCCCGTCCGTCTTGAGCGCATGATCCACTTTGTGCCGCCCCACCTCGAGAAGGTGCGCGCCAAGGTTCCGGAAGTCGCCGCCAAGGTCGATGTGGTGCTCGCCAACCTTGAAGATGCCATTCCGTCAGATGCCAAGGAAGCCGCCCGCGCAGGCGCGCTGGAGATCGCCAAATCGGTGGATTTCAAATCGACCGGCACAGGCTTCTGGTCCCGCGTGAACTGCCTCAACTCGCCCTGGTTCCTTGATGACGTGACCGAGCTGGTCACCAAGGCCGGCGACGTGCTCGACGTGATCATGCTGCCGAAGGTCGAAGGCCCGTGGGACATCCACTACGCCGACCAGTTCGTCGCCCAGCTCGAAGCCAAGGCCGGCATCAAGCGCCCGATCATGTTCCACGCCATTCTCGAAACCGCGCAGGGCGTCGCCCTGGTGGAAGAGATCGCGCAAGCCTCCCCGCGTATGCAGGGCATCTCGCTCGGACCAGCAGACCTCGCCGCCAACCGCGCCATGAAAACCACCCGCGTCGGCGGCGGTCACCCAATGTACCGCGTCATCGAAGACCCGGTTGAGGGCCGCGAACGTCAGGGCGCGCAGCAGGACCTGTGGCACTACACCTTCGCCAAGATGGTGGACGCCTGCGTCGCCGCCGGCATCAAGCCGTTCTACGGCCCGTTCGGCGACATCTCGGACCTTGCCGCCTGCGAGCAGCAGTTCCGCAACGCCTTCCTGATGGGCTGCGCCGGCGCATGGTCGCTGCACCCCAACCAGATCGACATCGCCAAGCGCGTCTTCTCGCCCGATCCGGCCGAAGTGAAATTTGCGCTTCGCATTCTCGAAGTGATGCCCGATGGTTCGGGCGTCGCCATGCTCGACGGCAAGATGCAGGATGACGCCACCTGGAAACAGGCCAAGGTCATCGTCGACCTCGCCAAGCAGGTTGCGGCCAAAGACCCGGAAATGGCGAAAGCCTACGGTCTGTAATCACGCGGAGACACAATGGGTTCCACCCTTCGTAGCCTGCTCGCCGGCGTCGCCCTTCTCGCGGCCGCCTGTTCAAGTGCTACGAATGACGGTGAGCCCGTTGCTGTTGCGCATGAGCCCGCGCCTGCTCCGCCTGTAACGGCTGCGCCATCCGGCCCGCCGGTGACGATGATGCACCTGCAGGCGAAGATGCGCGATGGCGTGCGTCTCGATACGTCTGTCTGGTTGCCGGCAACGGCGGGGAATTTCCCAGTCGTGCTGATCCGCACGCCGTACAAGACCGAGTTCCGCAGTTTCGAGAAACGACTGCTGGCCGAAGGCTATGCCGTGGTCGAGCAGCATGAGCGTGGCCGCTATCTCTCCGAGGGCGAGATGCGGATGCTTGGACGCGCCGACGAGGATGGCTGGGATACGCTCGACTGGATCACGCAGCAGGCCTGGTCGAACGGCAGGATCGCGACCTATGGCTGTTCGTCTTCCGCAGAGAACCAGCTGAAGCTCGCTTCGCTGAACCATCCCGCGCACAAGGCCATGATCGCGGGCTCGTCCGGCGTCGGCATCGCGGAGGTTGGCCCGCATCGCGAACAGGGCAATTTCTGGCGCGGCGGCGTGTGGCAGATGGGTTGGGTCGATTACATGTTCGACGCGATGTATCTGGACTGGCCGCAGCTCGCGCCGGGGCTCAGCGATGCAGAGCGCACGAAGCAGACCGCTGAATACAAATGGCCGAAGGAAGATGGAATTCCTGTATCGGCCTTCGACGAGGCGCGCATGCATCTGCCTGTGATCGATCTCGCCAAGGTCGTCGGCGCGAAGGATACAGAGGTTGCGGAATATCTCGCGCGTGGCCCGTCCGATCCCAAATGGGCGGAAGATCGCGTGACCGACAAGGACAAGATCAAAGTGCCCGGCCTGTGGGCCGAGGCGGCGTACGACATCTCGGCGCCGGCCGGCGCTGCCTTCTTCGAGAAGACGCGCAAGGAGAACCCAGCAGGCACGCAAGCCATCGTTGTCACCAACGGCCAACACTGCTCGTTCTCGCGCCCGCGCACGCAGATCGGCGATCGGCCGCTCGGCAATGCAACACATGATTTCGAATCGCTCGCCCTTGCCTGGCTCGATCGCTGGATGAAGGACGACAAGGCCGCTGCCATTCCGCAAGCGCCCGTCACCGCCTATCTCGCCGGCGCTAATCGCTGGGCCGAATTGCCCGACGTGCCGACTGCTGGCGAAGGCGCAAGCAAGACGTTCTTCTTCACCAGCGCTGGTGCGGCCAATACCGCAGCAGGCAATGGCGTCCTGGCCGACAAGGCGTCGACCAAAGCCGGCACGGACAGCTTTGCATATGACCCGAAGAACCCCGTCATCAGCCGCGGCGGCCAGATCTCTGGCGTCGGCACGGACCAGAAGGATGGCGCGTTCGACCAGCGGGAAATCGAGAAGCGGAAGGACGTGCTCGTCTACACATCGCCTCCCCTGACCGAAGACCTGCCCGTCTTCGGTTTCGTCACCACAAACCTGTTCGTCTCATCGGACGCGCCCGACACCGACTTCACGGTGAAGCTGGTCGATGTCGCGCCAGACGGTACGGCGTGGAATATCGCCGACACCATCCTGCGCATGCGTTATCGCGAGGGCGAGGCGAAGCAGGTCTTCATGAAGGCTGGCGAGGTCTATTCGATTGCGCCGCCGCCCATGCTGGCCTCCAACGTGTTCCTCAAGGGCCATTCGGTGCGGATCGAAATCTCGTCGAGCAACTTCCCGACCTATGCCCGCAACCTCAACACGGCGGCCGATCCCTACACGACAGCCGAAACCCGCATCGCCAACAACAAGGTGCTGCACGGGCCGGGCAAGCTGTCGAAAATCGTACTGCCGATTGCGAAAATCCCGAACTGAGACAGGGATTTCAGCTTCGCGTAATCCTGCTGTCATCTCGGGCGCGTCCAGTCGTGAGACCACACTGGGAGCGGACCCATGCAACGCACAGCCGCGCTTGCCCTGTTCATCGCACTTGTCGCCTGCTCGCCCCAGGCTGAAACGCCAAAGGCGGAAGCTGCTACTGCGCCCGCAGCCGCGCCCGCTGGCGTCGCGCCGGATGTAGCGGCAGCGCAGGCTGCTGGCACAAGCGACCCGCGCGTTCCGACAGTCGATCCCGCCAGCATCACCGATGCCTCGCCCGTTGGCGACGTGATGCATGCCTATGTGATCCCCGGCTCCGAGACACTGTTCGCGGCGGAGACCGAGGGCCCGCCTTTGAACCCTGAAGGCTGGGCCAGGCTTCGCACGGCAGCGCAGGACGTGATCACCGGGGCGCAAATGCTGAAGGCGCCGACGCGATCGAAGGGGCCGGAATGGGATGCGGCGGTCGATACAGTGATCAAGGCCACGAAGATAACGGCTGAAGCGCTCGCCAGGAACAATGCCGACGATCTCGTCTTCAGCGATGGTGACATGATGGCTGGCTGCACCTCGTGCCATCAGAAGTTCCGCGACCAGCATCCGCCCGAGGGCCATCTGGTCGAGCAGAAGAGCTAGGCCCAGCTTTCGAAGCGGAACCATCCCGACATCGGCCAATCGAACAGGCACGGCTCTTCACGCGTACCGGCGCCGATATTGTGCGCGATCAGCGGTTGGCCGTTCTGCGTCTTGCGCGTCACCACGCCGATATGCGGCAGGCCGCCACCGGTGAGACGCCAGCTCACAATGTCGCCTGCGTGATAATCAGCGGCGACCGTGCTGAGCGTCTTCGCCGCGCCCTTGCGCTTGAAGTAGGTTTCGAGATTGGGCACGCGGCGATGATCGATATTGCGGTCTGGCTTCGTGAGACCCCACATCTTCGGATAAACGCCGAAGTTCGACGCCATGTCCTCATGCACCTTCACCTGCAGATCGACACCGGCATGACGGAAGGCGCGGATGACCGTGTCGGTACAAACGCCACGATCGTCAGCCACGTCACCCATCGGATAGGCGAGCTTCACATAGGCCGGATCATAGACTTCCGCCTTCTTCGCGCGCGCCTCGGCGCCAGCGGCCACTTTCAGCGCGAAGGATACCTCATCCGGCGTCTGTGCGAAAACGTCCGGCGCTGTGCAGACAACACCGAGGCCGAGCATGAAACTGCGGCGATTGCTGAGGACGTATGCTAGGCCAGACATGAGAACCCCCCTGATATCGCGAGATATCAGGGGGCCCCAGGATTGCGGCGGCCGCGCGACGGAAACCCGGCGCACGGCTGGCGTTGGCAGTTAGCCGAGCTTCTTGATGATGCCCATGTGCGTCAGCACGATCAGCGCGCCGCCGGCGATGGTGATCAACATGCCGAGCGAGATGCCGCCAAAGCCGAAGCCATAACCAAACCCGCTCGTGCCGAGGATCATGCCGGCAAGCAGCGGCAGAACGATCGGTCCGGCGATTGCAGCGCCAGCCGTGACGAGGCGGGTGATCGGCGTGAGGGCGTTATTGGTGAACTCGAAATAGATCAGCACGCCAGCTACAACCGGAATGAGGGCCAGCAGCGCCAGGACGAAGCCGGCAAAGCCAAACATGCCCATCGGGCCGCCGCCAATCAGCTGCAGCGTGTTGAGATAGCCCGCGATCAGTGAGCCGAGGATGATCACGGCCGCCCAGATCACATAGGGCTTGGCCAGGATGTTCGCGACCGTCGGATTGGCCGCCATCGCGGCCAGATCGACGTTAACAGAGCCGGCCGTGACGTAGATGTTCTTCGCCGTGCCGGCGTCGGCCTCGAAGTCCACCGCATCATTGGCCTTGGCCGGCGGCGGGCTTTTGAAATCAGCCGCCGTGAAATTGTAGCGCTGACCATCGTCACCGCTGATCGCCCCAGTACCAGCCGCGGCGTCGAAGCCGAGAACTTTGCCCTTCATCGTGATTATCCCCTGCTATGTCCCAGTGCTTGGAAAACAATAGCAAAAATAGGCCACTCACGCAAACTGACCAGGTCTGTTGGCGCGCGAGTGCTGTTCGCTCGCCCCTGGCGTGCATGCATCAACGCCTGCGCGGAGGCTGTGGTGTTAACGCGATAGCAACCGAATTTCATTCCGGTGCGACACGGCTGGTTAAGCTTGATCGGGCATAAACGACACAACGCAAAATGCGCCGGTAGGGTCGAACTATGTTTCAGATCATCGGGATCGTGGTCGTCTTCGCGATGGTCTTCGGCGGCTTCATGCTCGCCGGCGGCCACTTCGACGTCATCATCAAGGCCGCACCGTTCGAGATGATGATGATCGGCGGCGCTGCTGTCGGCGCCTTCCTGATCGGCAACTCGTTCAAGACCGTGATGGCCGCAGGCGGCGGATTCGGCAAGATCATGGGCGGTCCGAAGTGGAAGCCCAAGGATTACACCGACCTGTTGGCGTTGTTATTTATTCTGACAAAGACAATGAAGACAAAGGGCGTTGTGGCGATCGAAGCGCACATCGAGAACCCCAAGGATTCCGCGATCTTCCAGAACTATCCGAAGATCCTGAAAGACCACTTCGCCACCGATCTCATCTGCGACACGCTTCGCATGATGACGATGAACCTCGAAGACCCGCACCAGGTCGAGGAAGTCATCGAGAAGCAGATCGAGAAACACCACCATGAGGCGCACAAGCCCGCGCACGCTCTGCAGGGCATGGCGGACGCCCTTCCCGCTCTGGGCATCGTCGCGGCCGTGCTGGGCATTATCAAGACCATGGGCGCGATCTCGCAGCCGCCAGAATACCTCGGCAAGCTGATCGGTTCGGCGCTCGTCGGTACGTTCCTCGGCGTGTTCCTCGCCTATGGCTTCGTCGGCCCGTTCGCCGCGCGCCTTGGCCAGGTCATCGATGAAGAGGGCCAGTTCTACAAGATCATCAAGGACGTGCTGGTCGCTCACCTGCATGGCAACGCGGCGCAGGTCTCGGTCGAGATCGGTCGCGGCCAGATCCCGAGCGAAGCGCAACCTACCTTCGCGCAGCTCGAAGAAGCGCTCAACGCCGTCACTGTTTAGGGCGGTTACGGTTCAAGTTTACTCCCCGACGGACGACCATGGACGGCCCGGTCTCAATCTCCCTTCTTGGAGGTGGGGACCGGGCCGCTTTTCCTTATGGCGCAGCGGCGGGGATAACGCGGGCCTCCTGCTGCGCCGCCTCGGTGAGATAGCGCTGCGCCGCCGCGACAACATCAGCCTTCGTCACCGCGCGCAGGCTGGCCTCCACGGCGGGAAGCTTCGAGCGCTCCATCAGCTCCGGCCGCGTCTGCGCCTGCGAGATCAGGCCGAGCCAATAGCTGTTCGAAGTGGCGTTCTGCGGCAGCACTTCCAGGGATGGCGTGATGGCACGGCTGAATTCATCATCGCTCACCTCGCCCGCCCGCATCTCTGCCGCGATCTTCTCCAGCGCTGCAATGACGCGATCGATATCCTCCGGCTTCACCTCGGCGCCAGCGTTGACGTAACCGAAGCCGGGATAGAGGGACGACAGCGACGCACCGGCGCTGGGCGAGTAAGTCGCGCCGAGCACCTCGCGGATTTCCTCCACCACCTTCAACCGCATGACGGCAGAGAGAGCCGCGAGCACCCTCGCCTCCTGTGGCTTGGCATCCGGGTCAATGTCGGTGACTGGCCAGAAGACATAGGCGAGCGCCTGGCTCGCCTCGCCGGCATGGGTGAAGACGAGCGGTGTCTTGTCCTGCCGGAACGTGGCCGGCTTGTCGGACTTGAACTTCGTCGGCGCAGCCGCGCGCTTTGGCAGGGCGCCAAACGTTTTGGCGACCAGCGCAATCACCTGCTCCTCATCGATGTCGCCCACCACCGCAATCTCGATCGCACCCGTCTTCAGGGTGGGGCTGAGATAGTGGCGGAGTTCCACGAAAGACCGCCACGCATCGCCATCATCAGGGTCCGCGCCATAGCGCTTGTCGCCCGAAGCCAGCGCGCGCATGCCCTTGGCGGACCAGACCGTCTGCGCGTTCTGATCAAGACGAGGCCATGACAGGACGAGGCTCTGGCGCCAGCGGCGTTCGGCTTCCGGGCGATAGCCGGGGGCTGTGAGATAAGCGGCCGTCACCTGTAGCTGTAGTTCCAGATCCTGCGGAACCGTCTGATACGCGCCGCCGAAGGACGTGCCGCTTGAGGTAAAGCGCGTGCTGACCTGCTTGCCCTGAAGCAGCGCGCGCATGTCGTCGATCGAGTGCTTCTCCAGCCCGCCATTGCTGTAGGCGCTCATCAGGGAGGAGAGGCCGAACGGCGTTTCGGGGAAATCAAGATTGCCCTCGCCCACGCGCACCGAGACCTGCACGGTGTTTCGCGTGAAGCTGGTCTTCTTGATGTTCAGGCGAACATTGTTGGCGAACACCAGCAGCCGCGTGTCGATATCCGTGAGCCGTGTGTCGCTGACGACTTTGCCGGGGCGGCCGAAATTCGTGTAAGCAAAGGGGATACGCGCTTTCGTCTCCGGCGGCGAGACATCAACCATCGCGCTTTCTTCCCATGCGGCGACGATATCAGCGGGTTTGCGCTCGACCGTAGACGCCGCGAAGAACAGAGGATCTTTCATCGGCATTCGCTTGCGGAACCGGTCGCTGACCATTTCCGGCGTAACCGCGCCCGCCCATGTTTCCAGCCGCGCCTGACCGGATGATGGCGTGGCGAAAACGGTTTCGTTCTGGACCGAGGACAGCAACGACTGCATCAGCGCGCCAGTCGTGCGGGTGTTCTCGCGCTCAACCTGGTTCTTCTGGCTGGTATGCAGGGCTTCGATCTGGCGATCGATCTCGTCCTTGGTAAAACCGTAGAGCCTGGCGCGCCGCCATTCTTGTTCGAGGCGCTGCAGGCCAGCCTTCCAGTTATCCGGCGTCACGGTGACCGTGCCGGCGGAAATGTTGACCGCTTCGAGAATATCGCCGGTGGTGAGGCCCGCGCTACGGAAGGGCGGATCGTCCTCGTTGGCCATGGGCGCGAGGCGGCGACCAATGGCGCCAATGGCGAACATCAGCAGATTGTCTTCACGGCGCTGGGCGGCCGTGTCGGTGAGATTGGCATAGGGCATCAGCGAATAGACGCTGATGGAGTCGCCGCCATCCTTGTGCACGAACACGGAAGCGTCCGACTTGCGCGGCTGGAGCGTGTAACTTTCGTCCGGGTCCTTGCCGGGCTCGCCCTTGCCTGCCCAGTCCCCGAATGTCGCGGTGAGCTTCTTCTCGATGGCATCGACATTGAAGTCGCCGACAAGGATCATCACGGTGCGTTCGGGCCTGTAATAGCGCTCATACAGGCTGACCATCATGTCGCGCATGGCGGTTTCGACCACTGTCGGATCGCCGATGGGCATGCGGGAATTCGCGTAGGCGCCGGGGATCAGAAAGGCGAGCTGCTGGTCGCTGCGGCGGCGCTGGAAAGTGTCGCCGCGACGATATTCGGACAGTACAACGCCGCGCTCGCGATCGATCGCCTGCGCATTGAAGCTGAGTTCGCTGGCGGTCTCGCGCAACAGCTTGAGGCTTTCGTCGACCAGCGCATCGGAGGCGTTGGGAAGTTCGAGCTGGTAGGTGGTGAATTCCTGTCCCGTCGAGGCATTGGTATCGGCCCCGAAAGCAAGGCCGAGCCGCTCGAGGATTTTCACCATCTCGCCTTCCGGCACATTCTTCGAACCGTTGAACGCCATGTGCTCGATGAAATGAGCAAGGCCGCGTTCGTTGTCCGCTTCTTCCAGCGAGCCGAACTCGACCGACATGCGGATAGAGATGGCGCCGGGCGGCAGCTGGTTCTTCATCAGCGCATAGCGCATGCCGTTGGGCAGCGTGCCGAAGCGTACAGCAGGGTCCGGCTCGATATCGCTCGCCTCGTGCGCCCAGGCCGATTTCGGCGGCGCGGTTTGCGCGATTGCAGTCGGCGCCAGCAGCAGAAGAGCCGCTGCAAAGATGAGTGTGAAGTGCCGAAAGAATGCCCGCATCGGACGACTATGGAGTGCGCCTGTGCCGGTGTCGATTGAGCTGGATCAGAGGGAACGGTGTTGTGAGCACAGTGCGCCCTACTCCACGCGCTCACCGTTAGCGTCGAGGACTGCGCCGCAGAGATAGATGGAGCCACATATGTACGTGCGGGTCGCGCCACTGGCGCGGGCGTTTGCTACCGCACTGATGAAGCTGTCGGCGGTGCTGGCGTTAGCGCCGCGAGATCTGGCGATGCTGGCGACCTGCGCGGGATCGGCGCCGGGGCCGCCTTCCTGACCCCCGCTGTCAGGCAGCGGGCACAGGAGGAGCTGGTCGGCGACAGGGACGAGTTCGGCCAGCACGCCACGAACATCCTTCGCGGCCTGGCAGGCGAAGATGACGGCGATGGCGTCACCCTGCTCTTTCGTCGCACGGATCGCGGCGGCGAGCGTGGCCGCGCCACCGGGATTGTGTGCGGCATCGATCCAGACGGCGCTGTCACCAGCAAGCGGACCGGGCTCCAGACGTTGCAAGCGCGCGGGCCATGTAGCTTCACGCAGGCCGGCGGCCATGTGTTCAGCGGTGATGCGCTTGTCTTTCAGCGCTTCGATCGTGGCGCAGGCGGCTCCCGCGTTCTGCGTCTGATGCCCGCCGCGCAGGCCAAGCCATGGAGAACGAACGGTGAGGTTCTTCGATTGATAGGTGAACGCATCGCCCTGTGATGTGGCCTGCCAGTCATCATTGGCTTCGACGATCTTCGCAGCGGCGGCGCGGGCTTCCTCACGCAGGACGCCCAGCGCGATGGCGGGCTGCTCCGCGATGATGGCGGGCACGTTCTCGCGGAAAATACCGGCCTTGAGGCGCGCAATGGCGGCAACGCCCGAAACGCCGAACATCGCTTCATGGTCGCGACTGATCGGCGTGACCACGGTGGCGGCCGGACGCGCCATGACGTTGGTTGCGTCCGTGGTGCCGCCAGCACCGACTTCGATAATCGAGATATCGGCCCTGTTGTGGGCGAAGAGACAGAAGGCGGCTGCCGTCAGCGCTTCAAAGTAGGTGAGCCCTTCGGTGCGGTGCGCGATGTCGCCAAGAACGTCGGCGAGCGCTTCGTCTTCAACCAGCTTGCCGGCCACACGGATACGCTCGTTGACCCGGATCAGATGCGGCGAGGTAAAGACGTGCACGGAAAGACCCGCAGCTTCCGCCATGGCGCGGATGAACGCGCCGGTGGAGCCTTTGCCGTTGGTGCCGGTGATATGGATGGCGTTGGCGATGCGATCCTGCGGGTCGCCCAGCTCAACCAGCGCCTTGCGAATCTGCGCCGTGCCCCAGGACGGTGAAACGCGACCGGCCGCGTTATCGCGGAAGCGGTCGAGTGCAGCGGTCACGATGGCGGCGTCAGCCAAGTCTGTAGTCTCCAGATCGCGCGGCCGCCGCTGTCGTAGAACAGGTTCAGCCGCCAGCGCTATGTAGGGAGGGTTCACCCGCTCGCAAAACAACTTCCCGGCACGGGAGAGTAACTGGACACTATGGACTTGAGCCGCAGGCGCTTTGCCGCCTGCGGTCCGCAAAAGAAAAGGACGCCGCGATGTCTCGCGACGTCCCTTTGTATCTATCGAACCGAAAGCCTACTTCGCAGCAGCCTCTTCGGCAGCAACCGCTTTCGCGCGGCGGCCGCGCGTCGCCGGCATCAGCATGCCGAGGATGGCGCCGATGGTGGGCGTCAGTTCCTTGCGCGAGCAGACGATGTCGACCATGCCGCGCTCACGGAGGAATTCCGAACGCTGGAAGCCTTCCGGCAGCTTCTCGCGGATCGTCGCCTCGATGACGCGCGGGCCAGTGAAGGCAAGCTGCGCGCCCGGTTCTGCGATCTGCACGTCGCCAAGCATGGCGTAGGACGCCAGCACGCCACCCGAAGTCGGGTCGGACAGGACGACGATGTAGGGAAGCTTCGCGCGCTTCACGTCCTGGATGGCCAGCACGGTGCGCGGCATCTGCATGAGGGCGAAGGACGATTCCTGCATGCGGGCGCCGCCCGATGCGGTGACGATGATCAGCGCAGCCTTGCGGGCCACAGCCGTTTCAGCCGCCTTGATGAAGGCTTCACCGGCAGCCATGCCGAGCGAGCCGCCCATGAAGGAGAAGTCCTGAACCAGGATCACAGCCTTGCGGCCGTTGATCTCGCCATGGGCTGCTACCATGCAGTCCTCGCGGCCGGTCTTGGCTTTGGCGGCCTTGAGGCGGTCGGTGTAGCGCTTGTCGTCCTTGAACTTCAGCGGGTCGCGCATGACGGGCGGCATCGGGATCTCGGTCCACAGCCCGCCGTCAAACATGTATTTGAAGCGCTGCTCAGGCCCGATGCGCATATGGGCGCCCGACGGGGTGACCCAGTAGGCGCTCTCAAGCTCCTGACGGTAAACGAGTTCGCCAGTCTTGGGGCATTTGACCCAGAGGCTGTCGCCTTCGGTCTCGTCCTTCTTCGCGAAGATGGATTTGAGGCCGGGTGGCAGATTTGTAAGCCAGTTCAATTTCTGCTCCGCTATTCGCGCGCCGAACTTATGGCGTTTGACAGTGACTGCGCAACCACACTTATTCTCTTGACAGATGAGCCGGGGTCGCCCTGCTCAACGGCTGCGCGGACTTCTTCGACCAGTGCCGATCCAACAACCACTCCGTCGGAAATACGCGCAAATGCCGCCGCTTGATCCGGCGTACGCACGCCAAATCCGACTGCGACAGGCAAGTTGGAGATGCGGCGGGCGCGTTCAACCCCCGCAGAAATGTCGGCAACAGCGCCGGTTCCAGCGCCGGTAACGCCCGCGACCGAGACGTAGTAAACGAAACCGGACGAGCCATTAGCGACTGTTTCCATACGCTTTTCTGTGGTCGTCGGGGTCGCCAGGCGGATCACGGCAATGCCAAGCGCGGCCAGTTCGGCGCGCAGCGGGCTGTCTTCCTCAGGCGGCAAATCAACGGTGATCACGCCATCAACCCCAGCTTCGGCGGCGGCTTTCGCGAAAGCCGCGTAGCCCATCCGGTGGACCGGGTTCGCATAACCCATGACGATCAGGGGCGTTGTTTGGTTAACAGTTCGGAAACGGCGGGCGATATCGAGTGTTACCGACAAGCTTCCGCCCGCCGCCAGGGCACGCAGGGCTGCTTTTTGAATAGCCGCGCCATCGGCCATCGGGTCTGTAAAGGGCGCGCCCAGCTCGATGATGTCTGCGCCAGACGCCTGTAAAGCCAGCAGATTTTGATACGACGTCTCGATATCCGGGTCCGCGGCCATGAGATAGCCCACGAAGGCGGCTCGGCCTTTTTGCGCGCAGGCGGCAAACGTCGCTGAAATCCGGTCGGCGGTCATGTGTCGGGGGTGTGCTTGTATCTGGCCTGGCTGTTATCGCGGGTCCGAAGGGCCAAGGGCCCGAAGCAGGCGCAGGTCTTAGCCCAGATCGGCACGCCCCCCTACCCCCCTTCTTGCTTCCCGATGCCGCACTGCAACAAAGGGAGAACAAGAAAACTTGGCCCGGCGATGACCCGTTTTCCAGCGGGACGGCGCTTACAGAAGTAAGGGATCGGGGGGACGGGCCATGACTATCCGTCTGAAGCGGGTCGCAGCACTGGCTGTGGCCGCCGCAGCAGCATCCGCGTGCGGCCAGGAAGAAAAGGTCCAGACGCGTGGTGAGGTGCTGGAGAAGTACCGCGCCGGCATCGAAGCTGCGTGGGCCAACGCCAACGCCGTCTTTGCGCTTGAGCCGACCGAAATAGCGGCCGGAGTGGTTGCGAGCCAGGTGAAGCCGTTCGCGACACGCAATGGCGGCTACGCCGAAGACACCAATATTGCGATCTTCCCGGCCGACCAGTTCTTCCACGGCGATAAGCCGTTGGTTGATCTCTATTTCAGATCACCGCTGCGGGACGCTCACGAGTACATCGCAGGCGACTATCCGTCGCTTCTCGAATATCCCACGGACGCGCATTTCGAGACGACGCTGCAAGCCGCCGTCGCGACGCCCTATGTCGGTGTCTACACGGTGCAGGCTTACGATCCGCCCGAAAGGCTCGACGCCAAGACGTTCAAACCAGGCTCCGTCAGCTTCATGCTCGGCGTGATGGATATCGCCAACAAGTCGATGATCGCGGCGTGCCAGATCACGGCGGCGAGTGACGAGACGGTTGAGTTGCCACCCGGCGCCGGCTGGGAGTCAGGCGTCAGCCACGTGAAGGGCCAGCTGGATGACAACGCCCGCGCACTGGCGGCCAGATGCCTGGCGGAGCAAGCGCACGGTCAATTCAGTTTCGACTGACCGCCAGCCTCAGACATCAATCCGCTAGAATTTGCTCATCGAGACCTGCAGGCCGCCTGACTCCGGATCGATTGGCATTTCGGCGTCGAACAGGCGCATGGTCGAGAAATCAACTTCGAGCTGGCGATGCGTGTGCTCGCCGCGCTCGCGGCTGGTCTCGACATGGAGCGTGTACTTGCCGGGCTTCACCGGCTTGCCCGCATCGTCGATGCCGTCCCAGTAGACCTTGTACGTGCCCGAACCGCGCGTGGAGAGGGAGCGGCCATTGAGCAGCTTCTCCGTGGAGCCGCGATTCAGCCGCCACCAGATATGGTTGTATTCCTGCCATTCCTTGATCGTGCCGACCAGCAGCAGCGTGCGCACCGTCTTGCGCTCGGCATCGCTGATCCAGACGGCGACATAGGGCGAGCGCAGAGCGATGGCGCGGCGCATGTCCTTCGGCGGGGCTGTGAACGTAACGGTGGCAATCCAGCCATCAGGCCAGCCGGAACGGTAATCGTCCTGCGGCTCCGGCGTCTCTTCATAGCTGATCGGAAGAATGTGGGGCGCGTCAGGGTTGAGCCAGTCGACGCCGGCAGGGTGCGTGATGCGGCCCATCGCGCCGGGCGAAGCCTTGAGGCTGGCGCGCACCGCAGCTTCATTGCCAACGAGCGCAATGGTTGCGAGCGCGTCCGCTTCCATCGCAGTTCTGGCGGCGATAGTGGCGGAGCGCCGGTGCGCCACAGGCCAACCCGTGCGCGGATCGATGGTGGCGCTACGCTTGCCGCTCGCGTGAAGATCGCGGGGGCCACACCCAGACGTCGCGACCGCGCCGCGCGCCAGCGTAAACGCCCCATGGACGCGCGCATTGTCGAATGTCGAGAGCGGATCAGGCAGCGCAATCTGCCACGCGCCATCGTGTGGCCCCTGCCCCGCACAGGCGATGTCGCCGCCGATATCGACCATGGCGCCGGTCGCGCTGGTCATGGCGGCGTCAAGCGCGCGATCGATAATGTAACCCTTGGCCAGCGCATCAAGATCGAACTGCACGGGCTCGGGGCGGGTGATGTTCCGCGTGGCGGCATCAAGACCGACATCAGCCCGCGCGATCTGCGCGGCAAGGCATGCCGCATCAGCGGAAGCCATCGCGGCATTTCGCCAGGCGGCAAGCAGGCGCCCAAGACGGCCGCTGATGGCGTTGTCGCTCAACGCGCGCCAGCGTTCGGCGGCGGCGACCACTGCGAACAAATCCAGTGACGCCGCCCATGACGCAGACGCATTCAACCGCGAGATTTCGCTGGTCGGGTCACGCCAGTTGAACACGGCATCAAGGCGATCGATCTCACGGCGCACGCGACAGGCAGCCTCAAAGGCCTCGGCCTGCCCCGTCGCCCGCACAAGGATGTTGAGATACGCGCCAAGCACGCAGGGATCGTGGAAGGCATAGACATCGCCGGCCACGGTGCGCGCAGCCGCCCCCTGCAAAAGGGAGAGCGTCTCGATCGCGGGCATACCCGCCCCCGCAACAGGCGCGACAGGCTCCACGCTAGAACTTCGCTCCATCGACCTTGTCGATCTTCAAACCATCGAGATCGATATCCGGCACGCAGCGCAGATTGACCGCCACCATCTGCTGGCCGTTCGGCGCAACCCCGCCGCCATGCGTGGAGATCCCGCAATTGGCGCAGAAGTAGTGATTGATGACCTGCTTGTTGAACAGGTAGGTCGACACGTCCTTCTGCGGCGTCTTGAGGCGGAACTTGTCCGGCGTCGTGAAGGCCAGCACATGCCCCGCCCGGCGGCAGTACGAACAATTGCACACCATCGCCGAGGAGAACTCACCTTCCACATCAAAGGAAACTTGTCCGCAGTGGCAGGAACCAGCGTGAGTGCTCATGTCTGTCCTCATAGGTCGCTCGCAGAATGCGACGGGATACAGGGCGACTTCAAGCCTGCAACCGTCAACAAAGCCGTGCGCGGCTTGCGTGGGCTGTGCGGGGCGCCTAGGCTCGGCACATGGGTCCGCAGAGATCCGGGGGAGACGACATGGCCGAAACACTTAAGGCCCCAACACTTAAGTCCGAAACACTCGCGGCATCGCGCCGGCGCTTCCTGAGCTATGTGGCAGCCTCGCCCATCGCCGCCGCACTGTTCGACCTGCCCGCCCTCGCCCAGCGCAAGGTCGCCGCTGACGTGCAGCAGGTGAACGACGTGCTGAACGTCTTCGAGCTGGAGACAATCGCGAAGCGCAACGTTCCTCCGGCGCATTTCGGATACCTGTCAGGCGGCGTGCTGGGCGACCGCACAGTGGAATCCAACCGGCAGGCGTTCGATGCGTGGGGCCTCAGGGCGCGCCGGCTCATCGATGTGTCGAAGGTCGATCTTTCGACCCGGCTGTTCGGCAAAACACTTGGTTCGCCCGTGATGCTGTCGCCTGTGTCGAGCCAGCGCGCCTTCCATGCCGAGGGCGAAGCAGCGGTTGGGCGCGCCGCAGGCAAGCGCAAGGCGGGGCAGATACTCTCGGCGCTGACGACCGTGTCCCTTGAGGATGTGATCGCTGCGCATGGCGGCGAAGTCTGGCAACAGATCTACCCAACCAACCGGCTGGAAGCAGCGCTTGCAGTCGCAACACGCGCCGACAAGGCTGGCGCCGCCGCAATCGTGCTGACGGTCGACCTGCCCGGCGGCGGCATGCGCCGCGAAACGCAGGAACTGGGCGCGCGGATGGATACCCGCGAATGCTCGGCCTGCCACAAACAGAGCGCCGGCTATGATTTCTCGCGCAAGAAGATGTTCGACGGGATCGACCAGAACGGCCTGTTCGCGCCCACCAATGCCTCACTGACCTGGGACGTCATCGGACGATTGCGCGACGTGACGAAGAAGCCGCTGCTGATCAAGGGCCTGATGACAGCGGAAGACGCTTCGATCGCCATGAAGCGCGGCGTTGATGGCATCGTCGTGTCCAACCATGGCGGCCGCGCCGAAGAGAGCCTCGTCGGCACACTCGACGTCCTGCCAGAGATCGTAGCCGCCGTGAAAGGCAAGATGCCCGTGCTGATCGACGGCGGCTTCCGGCGCGGGACTGACGTGTTCAAGGCCCTGGCCCTGGGCGCCACCGCGGTCTGCATCGGCCGCCCCTATATCTGGGGCCTCGGCGCATTCGGCGAAGATGGCGTCGCAACAGCGCTACGCCTGATCGACGAAGAGCTGACCTCCACCATGCGCCAGACCGGCGTGACGAAAATTTCCGCGATCACCCGGGCGAACGTGTCGAAACGCGCGATCTAGACCGCAGGCGCCAGCATGTCTGCGGCCATCCACGCTGCGATAAGCGCGAGCCAGCCCACGCCCGAGAACACCACGACGAGCTGAAAGAAGACGTCGAGAATATGCTGGGTGCGCGCCTTGCCCGTACCCGGCATCGGCTCGTTGAGGATCGTCTCCGTGCCGAACTCCGTCGTGATCGGTTGGTAGAGCCCGAGAAGTTTCTTGGCGGCAATGCTCTGCGCCTTGAACTCCTGATAGCGGGCGCCGTCAGCCTCGATCTTCTTCTGCGTCGCCGTCATGATCGACTGCACAAGGATCGCGGTCGCGGTAAAGACAATGACCGCGATTGTTGCAATCGGCATCCAGCCAATGGCGCTGGCCCGGCTGAGCGCGCCAAAGCCTGCCGCAACGAGACCGCCATTACCCGCCAGCACAGTGGTGAGAATGGCGATGGCGTCGCGCTTGTGGTCGATCTCGGAGCGATGATAGGCGCGCATCCCCTCGAACGCTTCCTTCGCGGCGTTCTCAAGCGTGATGCGCTGTTCAGAGGTCATCGCCGGGTGGCCTCTAGATCTTCATGCCCAGATGGCCCGCCACCGCGAAGATGTCCTTATCGCCGCGGCCGCACATGTTCATGATGATCAGCCCGTCCTTGCCGAGCTCCTTCGCCACGTCCCCGACACGCGCCAGCGCATGCGCAGGCTCAAGCGCGGGGATGATGCCTTCGAGACGCGTGACGAGCTGGAACGCATCAAGCGCTTCCTTGTCGGTGCAGGTGCGATACTCCGCCCTGCCCATCTCGTGCAGGAAGGCGTGCTCGGGCCCGATACCGGGATAGTCGAGACCAGCCGAGATCGAGTGCGCATCAATGATCTGCCCGTTGGCGTCCTGCAGCAGATAGGTGCGGTTGCCGTGCAGAATGCCGGGCTGCCCGCCGGTGAGCGAGGCCGCGTGCATCGGCGTGTCGACGCCATGGCCGCCCGCTTCGACGCCGATCATCTTCACGCCCTCATCCTCGATGAACGGATGGAACAGACCGATAGCGTTCGATCCGCCGCCGATCGCCGCGACGAGCGCATCCGGCAGACGGCCTTCCTGTTTCAGGATCTGCTCGCGCGCCTCACGCCCGATAACCGACTGGAAGTCGCGCACGATTTCCGGATACGGGTGCGGGCCCGCCGCCGTGCCAATCACGTAGAACGTGTTCGACACATTCGTCACCCAGTCACGCAGCGCCTCGTTCATCGCATCCTTCAGCGTGCCCGTACCCGACGACACCGGCACGATCTCCGCGCCGAGCAGCTTCATGCGGAACACGTTCGGCTTCTGGCGCTCAACATCCGTCTCGCCCATGAAGACGACACACGGCAAACCAAAGCGCGCGCAGATCGTGGCCGTGGCGACGCCATGCTGGCCCGCGCCGGTCTCGGCAATAATGCGCGTCTTGCCCATGCGGCGGGCAAGCAGCACCTGACCGATGCAGTTGTTGATCTTGTGCGCGCCGGTGTGGTTCAGCTCGTCACGCTTGAAGTAGATTTTTGCGCCGCCGAAATGCTGCGTCATGCGCTCGGCGTAATAGAGCGGCGACGGACGGCCGACATAATGCTCGAGCAGCCAGTCGAACTCTTCCTGGAATTTCGGATCGGCCTTGGCCGCGCGGTATTCGCGCTCAAGGTCGAGCACGAGCGGCATCAGGGTTTCGGCGACATAGCGCCCGCCGAACTCGCCAAAGCGGCCATTGGCGTCCGGCCATTGCGACCAGGAATTCGAGCCGGATTTGGACTGGCCGGATTTCGGTTGGGGTGCGGCAGCGTTTGTCATGGCCGTTCCGATAGACCGCCGCGCGGCTGGTTCCAAGTGCCGTTTGCCACAGGTGTGCGGCTGGCGAGGAAATCGGGCCAATGCGCGGGCGTCTGGCGTGGGCAGAGGCGCCGGATTCCGCAAAGAATGACCGTTTCGGCCGCCCCCAGCGCTGCAACCACGCCGACGTTCGGCGTTTCACCGTGCAGCCCGGGGCCGATGAATTGGGGCGGATGCACTGGCGCGGATGACGCCAGAACGGCTCCGCGGGCGGGTATCCCGCCGCGGAGACCGTGGGTGGACGTGAGACTAAAGGCTACTCCTCGTCGTCCTCGTCTTCTTCGTCCTCATCTTCGTCTTCATCCTCGTCTTCGTCGCCATCCTCATCTTCTTCTTCGTCTTCATCCTCGTCTTCATCTTCATCCTCATCGTCGTCATCGGAAGCGAAGACGGGTGTGAGGTCGAGGGCGGCGAAGATCAGCGCCGGATCGATGTCAGTGGGCGAAACTTCCGTAACGAGGGTCATGTGACCGTCCTTCTTCGACGTGGCTAGCACTACGATCGTACCACCAAGACCTAGCACGCGTGTGACAGGAAGAAAGGCTCGCCCCGTGGCTGCGCCCGGCAAACGCCGGCGCGCTTCGCCCAGCGACTACCCCAGCCACCTGAACGCACGCGTTACGAATGCCCGCCCGTCCGCGCGCACGGGCTCGCCATGTGCCATCAACACCTGTCGCGCCGGCCACGCCCGAATCCGCGCCAGCGACGCACGCGCTGCCTTGCGGTTGGTGAAGGCCGTGCGGAATTTGCGCGGCACTTGCGGCTCCACCCCGGTCATGCCGTCCAGCTTCGCGATGAAGGCCTGCAAGCCCTTGAACCAACCGGGACGGAAATGCTGGATCAGGTCGGTGAACAGCACCGTGCCGCTGCTGGCGTGAAAGAACACGACCTCCGTGGTGATCAGATTGCCGCGCACGGGCGCCTGATCGATCTCGCCCGACCACGCGGCGGGGGCTTCGTCCCCGAGATCACCGGCAAAGGTGAGATCCTTGCAGCGCTCACGCACGCCCGGGGCAGCATAGAGAGCGGCGCGCGGCCAGACGGCGTTCCAGTCTTTCAGAAAGACATAATGGAGCGAGTTAGGCGCGATGATGAAGCTGACTTCGCCAAGGGCGTCGACTTCAGCGCGAATGTCTGGCGAAAGCGCAACAGGCGACCAGATGAAGAGCTTGCCGCCGGCAAGGCGGATCACCGCCATGCGCGTGGGATAGCGAAAAGCCATGCTGGTCACGACCGGACCAGACGCGATCCAGATATCGTCGCCGAACCGCTCAAGCATTGCCATACGCACCCCCTCGCCCGCGCCAGGCGTATAGCACAGCTCTATTTCAGACACGTGGGGTGCATTGAAGCAAAGCGGAAATGCACCGCTCACAGGCACGGCACAGCGCATCTGAAGATGCACCCATGGCCCTCTAGTAAGCGCGACGCATCCCGGCTTCCGCCGCTTCGCCCATGGCGACAGCATGGAAATAGCGGCTGACCAAAAGCCGCTTCTGCCCATCGTTCCACTTGTTCAGCATATCGAGCCGCGGCTTCAGGACCGGCGAATTCATGAGCGTCTCGATCGAAAGTTTCGCTGGTTCGGGATCAACCTGCTCGATTTCGGCGACCGTAACACCCGGATCGTGCAGCATGCGGGCATGCTTCAACAGCGGCTCTCGCACCTCCGCAGCGGCTGTATTCCACGCCGCCGCAAGATGCTGCTCACCGATCTTCGTGCCATCGCCTAGCAAACTCATCACGCCGTATCGCTCGAAGATGCCCATCGCAGCCCCGACGATCAGGCTGTCGCTCTTGCTCTCCGGCCGTCCCGAGCACGCCGCGCCAAGCTTGCTGGCTTGCTCGCTGAAACCAGAAACAGACATGGGCGGCTTGCCGTCCATCACCGCGAGCATCGCCTCTTCCTTCACCTTCTTTGGCATACGCGCGAAGATGCAATTGGCCACGCTTGTCTGGTCGATGATGATCATGCGCTTCGAGGGATCGAGCTTGCTCAACACCTCGTTCGACGACTGGCTGACATAGTCGATCGTTGATGCGGTTTCGGTGCGCTTGAGGCCGACAGGCGATGGCGCCTCGCAAACGGCCTTGATAAGGATGCCGCCGATGCCCTTGGCTTCAGGCTTCGTCCACTCGCCCAGGCCCGAAACCTCCCGCACCAGCGACAGGTCCGACCGCACGACCCGACGCGCCTCGACGCGAACGCGCTTTGCGCCACAATCGACCTGCACACGCATCTGCTCGGATGCATGGCTGCCGGGTATGTAATAGTAGGTTGCGGCCTTGTACCCATCCGCCGTCAGCGTGATCGCGCCATCGAGCGCATAGATCTCGCCGTTAACGCGCCCAAGCTCGTAGAATGTTTCTGCATGAGCCGGCGATGCGACCAGACCCAACGCCACCAGACCCGAGGCTAAGCCTGCAATCGCCGCGATGCGTCTCACACGTCACCCCCCAAGATAACTGGCGGAGGCTAACACGCCTTGAGGTGAATGGCAGCTGCGCGCCAGCAGCTATCCCGCAGCCTTTATCCCGCAGCCTTGGCGGCCTTGATGAACGCCTCGACCTTCGCCTTGTCCTTCACGCCCGGGCTCTTCTCCACGCTGGAAGAAACATCGACAGCCCCCGCCCCGCTCCGCCGGATAGCCTCGCCGACGTTCTGCGCAGTCAGCCCGCCCGAGAGCGTCCAGTCCTCGTGATCGTTCACGCGGAAGCCCTTGAGGATCGACCAGTCGAAGCTCTTGCCATGGCCGCCTTCGCGATCGGCGCCTTTCGGCGGCTTGGCGTCGAACAGGAAACCGTCGGCGGCTTCGAACTCCGCCACCTCATCAAGATCGCGCTTCGAAGCGACGCCCATCGCCTTGATCACCGGCGCGAGCGGATGACGCTTCACGAAGGATGCAACCTGCGCCGGGCTTTCCTTGCCGTGCAGCTGCACCGCCGCGATCTCCAGCGTTTCCTCGACCAGCTCGTCGAGGAACGGCACGGCCAGCGTGGCGACGACCCATGGCTCGGCGCCAAGCTCTGCAGCGCGCTGGATCAGCGCCTGCGCCTTGTCCTTGTTCACGAAGCGCGGACTCGATTCGACCAGCACGAAGCCGACTATGTCGGCGCCCGCCTCGATCGCCATCTCGAGATCTGATTCGCTGGTAATCCCGCAGATCTTTACGCTGATCATCTTCGCCATCCGGCGGCAAAGGGCGACGCAAACGCGCTGAATTCACAGCGCTTTTTCATGGCCCGAAAAAACAGAAAGGGCGGCGCTCAGGCCGCCCCTTCCATACGCTACTGAACTCTACTCAGGTATCCCGGATACCTCAGCGGCCTTTGGCGAGCAAGTCGCGGATCTCAGCCAGCAGCTTCTCCTGCGGCGGCGTTTCGGGCGCCGGTTCGGCTTCCTGCTTCCGCTTCATCGAGCTCATGCCTTTGACGACCATGAACATCGAGAAGGCGACAATCAGGAAGGTGATGCAGAAGTTGATGAACTTGCCATAGTTGATGGTGACGGCGGCGATCTCCTTGCCGTCCGCGCCGATCGCGGCGGGCTTCAGTTCATAGGCCAGTTTCGCGAAGTCCATGCCGCCTGTGATCAGGCCGATCACCGGCATGATGATGTCTGTCACCAGCGAGGTGACGATGGCGCCGAACGCCGCGCCGATGATGACACCGACCGCAAGGTCGACGACGTTTCCACGCATCGCGAATTCGCGAAATTCCTTGAACACTCGTTTTCCCCTTTGAAGCCGAACGCCTTCACGCGCCCGTTATCAGTGTCTCACATGGGACAAGTGCATCCAAGCCTGAATCCAGGCGAACGACCTGTCGTGATTGGAGAAATTGCCCCGACGTTATAGCCGGTACGCCTAGTCCCGGTCTTCCGGGTCATGGCCATTGTTGAGCCGCGAACGCAGCTCCTTGCCGGCCTTGAAGAACGGCACGTGCTTGGCCTCGACCGAGACGGAATTGCCGGTGCGCGGATTGCGGCCCGTACGAGCCTCGCGCTTGCGGACCGAAAACGCGCCAAAGCCCCGCAGTTCAACGCGATCCCCACGCTCCAGGGCGGCGGCAATCTCGTCGAAGATGACGTCGACAATCCTTTCGACTTCCCGCGCCTTGAGCGTGGGATTCTCTTCGGACAGTCGCGCAATGAGTTCTGAACGGAGCATGCGGGGAAAATCGCGCTAGAGCGAACGAAAGACAAGAGTTTTTCGCAAACAACCTCTCGCGATCAACTTTGTTTCTATACCGGATCGAATAATTTCCGCCTGCAACCTAGGGAAATCCACGGGGAGTCGTTGCGTCAGCCCAGACTTCAGGCGCCGGTAAACGGCAGCACAAAGCAAAACGCCCCCGCTTTCGCGAGGGCGTTTCACAATTTGTGGTGCGATCAGAAGACTAGTCTTCTTTCTTCGATGCGCCTTTGAGGGCTGCGCCGAGGATGTCGCCCAGCGACGCGCCAGAGTCAGCCGAACCGTACTGTTCGACAGCTTCTTTCTCGTCGCGGATTTCCATCGCCTTGATCGACAGCGAGACCTTGCGGCCGGCTTTGTCGAAGGCCGTCACCAGCGCGTCGACCTTGTCGCCGACAGCAAAGCGCTCGGGGCGCTGTTCCTGACGATCGCGCGAGAGGTCGCCCTTGCGGATGAAGCCCTTGATGGCGCCGTCGGCGATCGAGACTTCGATGCCGCCGGTGGTGACTTCCGTGACCGTCGTGGTGACGATCGAGTTCTTGCGAAGGTCGATCGATTCAGTCGGATCGGTCGAGAGCTGCTTGATGCCAAGCGAGATGCGCTCTTTCTCGATATCCACGTCAAGAACGCGCGCCTGGACGTTGTCGCCCTTGGTGTACTTCTTGATCGCTTCTTCGCCCGGAATGTTCCAGTCGATGTCGTTGATGTGGACCATGCCGTCGAGATCCGGGCCCAGGCCGACAAACATGCCGAACTCGGTGATGCCACGGACTTCGCCTTCGATGTTCGTGCCGATCGGATGCTCGGCGATGAAGGCTTCCCACGGATTGTTCATGACCTGCTTGAGGCCGAGCGAGATGCGGCGCTTCTCGGCGTCGACATCCAGAACCATGACGTCGACTTCTTGCGAAGACGAGATGATCTTGCCCGGGTGCACGTTCTTCTTCGTCCACGACATTTCGGAGACGTGGATCAGGCCTTCAACGCCATCTTCCAGTTCAACGAATGCGCCGTAGTCGGTGATGTTCGTGACGCGGCCCGTCAGCTTGGCGCCGACCGGGTATTTGGCGGCAACGCCATCCCACGGATCGGTGGCGAGCTGCTTCATGCCAAGCGAAATACGCTGGGTTTCCGGGTTGATCTTGATGATCTGGACTTCGACTTCCTGACCAACTTCCACAACCTGCGACGGGTGCGAAACGCGCTTCCAGCTCATGTCGGTGACGTGCAGCAGGCCATCGATGCCGCCGAGGTCCACGAACGCACCGTAGTCGGTGATGTTCTTGACGACGCCACGGCGCTTCTCGCCCTCGGCCATGTTGCCGACGATCTCTGCCCGCTGTTCCGCACGCGACTCTTCGAGCACTGCGCGACGCGAGACAACGATGTTGCCGCGTGGACGGTCCATCTTGAGGATGGCGAACGGCTGCGTCTGACCCATGAGCGGGCCGACATCGCGGATCGGACGGATATCGACTTGGCTGCCCGGCAGGAAGGCGTTGACGCCGCCGAGGTCGACGGTGAAGCCGCCTTTGACGCGGCCGACGATGGCGCCTTTGACGGTCTCTTTCTTCTCGTGAACGCGCTCGAGGCGGGTCCAGGCTTCTTCACGCTTGGCCTTGTCGCGGGACAGGACAGCGTCGCCGAGCGCGTTCTCGATGCGCTCCAGGTACACTTCGACGATGGCGCCGACAGTCGGCTGCACTTCGTCGTTGAAGAATTCTTTGGTGGGGATGCGGCCTTCGGTCTTGAGGCCAACGTCGACGGTGATGAAGTCAGATCCAACGCCGGTAACCGTAGCAGGCACAACGCGGCCTTCGATCATGGCGGAACCGGAGAAGCTCTCCTCGAGCATCGCGGCGAAATCATCAGTGGTGGGGTTCAGTGTTTGTACGGCAGGCATCAAGGCTCCAGGAGGGTTAGACGTTACGGGCCAACCGGCTCATCCGGCGGACTGGCTGCACCATGCAGCGTGTCTAAACATGTCGGCGGCCAGCTCCAGAAAGGCAGGCCTTTAAATGCAAAAGCCCCCAAAACCACATGCACGGCCCCGGAATGGAACCGTCACGCAGGCTGGATTGTCCGCAGACGGGCGGCTTAATGGGCGTCAAAGCCCCGAAAGTCAAGCTTTCGGGCCCTGCCGCCCTGCATGCGAAAGGCCCGGCCGCTCGCCCGGCAACTCGCTCAACTGGCCTGCCCGCCGCGGCGCCACCCCTTCCCGCCCAAGACTTCCCTGCAAAGCCATCCGAACTCCCCTATGATCAGGTCGCGGGACCAGGGAGCCAATCATGAAATCCGTCGTCGTCACCGGGGCATCCAGCGGCATTGGCTGGGGTTGCGTGAAAGTGCTGACCCAGCGCGGCTTCCGCGTCTACGGCAGCGTCCGCAAACAGGCCGACGCCGACCGCCTCTCGAAAGAATTCGGCGACACCTTCCGCCCCCTGATCTTCGACGTGACCGACGAAGCCGCCGTGAAGGCCGGCGCACGCCAGCTTGAGCAACAGCTCGCAGGCGAGACGCTGGCGGGCCTCGTCAACAATGCCGGCATCGCCAATCCCGGCCCGCTGCTGCATCTCGAGATCGACACCTTCCGCCAGCAGATGGAGGTGAACGTCACCGGCCAGCTTATCGTCACACAGGCCTTCGCGCCCCTGCTCGGCGCAACTCCTGGATCAAAAACGAAAACGCCGGGCCGTATCTGCATGATGAGCTCGGTCGGCGGCAAGATCGCCTCGCCCTTCCTCGGCCCCTACAGCGCCTCGAAATTCGCCCTCGAAGGCCTCTCGGAGAGCCTGCGCCGCGAACTGATCATCTACGGCGTTGACGTGATCATCATCGCCCCCGGCGCCATCGCCACGCCGATCTGGGAAAAGGCCGACGCCATCGACATCACCCCCTACGCCAACACGCCCTACAAGGCCTCGCTGGAGCTGGTGAAGAAATACATGGTCGGCCTCGGCCAGAAAGGACTGCCGCCAGAACGCATCGGCGAAACCGTCCACACCGCCCTCACCTCACCCAGTCCCAAGACCCGCTACATCGTCACCCCCGAACCCCTCACCAACTGGATGGGCAACCACCTCCCGAAGCGCTTCCTCGACCAGACAATCGCCAAACGGCTCGGCCTGACACGACAAAGCTGAAGCCCCGCCACCGCAGGGTGCGGATTGGTGCACCGCGCACCCACCCACCACCTTCAGTTCCTCGCCCCGCTCCTCCCGACGAAAGTCGGGACCCAGGGGCGGCTTGTCCGGCTGTCCAAGACCAACCCCAAACCCGTAGGGTGCATCAACGATGCACCATGGCATGCACCGGCGGCGCGGTGCATCGTTGATGCACCCTACGAAGCCGGAATTGGGGGATAGAGCGGAGCCAATTCGTAGGACAACCAAAAACCATCCCACCTGATTTCAATCACCTACGCGCCCAACCTGTAGGACGGACCACCCCAAATCCCGCACCCCCATGGCCCGTGGTTATACTCCCACCCATGGGTCAGATGTTCCTCATCCTCCTGCGCATCCTGTTCCCGCTCGACCCCGTCGCGCGGTTTCGCGAACTCATGCGCTCATGGCTGGGCCTAGTGATGAGCTGGGTCGCTGATCCCGAAGAACTGGCAAGCTACGCCTACTGGCCGAAAGACCGCGCCAAACTCGAAAGCTGCATCTGCTTCCTCGAATACGCCATGCAGGTCCTCATCCACGACCGCACCCGCCAGATGCTGGGCCAGCGATACGTCTA
>Ga0116156_10000929_pt1 | contig 29798 bp, 25 predicted proteins | sample AD_UKC045_MetaG_FD_89891 | JGI IMG/M metagenome (GOLD analysis project Ga0116156, IMG submission 89891) | Active sludge microbial communities of municipal wastewater-treating anaerobic digesters from USA - AD_UKC045_MetaG | ecosystem: Engineered > Bioreactor > Anaerobic > Digestate | place: USA...
CTGATTGATTACAGATTTAACAGATTTACACGGATTTTTTATTTTTTATTATTTTGTTAATTATTGTTCGAGGTTGGCTTTTTCTATTTTCGTGAACTCGACCATTTATTCGATTTCAACAATGATATATATTGATTTTTTTAATAAATCAAGTATTTTTAAATACGCATTATGATAATAGGCGAAGCGGATAAGCGAACCTATAAAAAGATTGTCTGTTTTTTTTAGAGGCGCAGATATTATTTGTTTTTTTTAATATTTAAAAAGACAAGGATAAAAGAATGAATACAACAAAAAAAATTCTATCAACGTTATTTCTTTTATTATTATGCTTAAATGAATTAGCCGCTTTAAATCCCTCGATAATATTTCAAGGGAAAATAACAGAAGCAAATGGAATACGAGTGAACGGGACGCTGCCCGTTGTTTTTTCCATATATAATTCTGCGTCAGGCGGTTCTGCGTTATGGACGGAAACTCATAATTCAATAGCATTTGAAAACGGAATTTTTTCCGTTGAACTCGGAAATATTTCTTTATTGAATTCCCTTGTTTTCGACAAAACCTATTATCTTGGAATCAATGTTAATAACGGCGGCGAATTAATGCCGCGTTCAAAAATAAATTATAGTATGTATTCGATAAAAGCTCTGTATTCCGATACCGCCGCTACGGCTTTTTTTTTAGGAGCGAATGCGGTTGGAACCGGAAATTTAACTATAACGGATACTTTTTCCGTAAATAATGTTTTTATAGTGAGAAAAGACGGCAAGGTAGGAATTAATACGCTTGCGCCTTCAGAACAGCTTGAGATTGGCGGAAAAGTAAAAGCAAGTCATTTCATTGGCGACGGCTCTCAATTATCAGGAATAGTTTCTTCGGGAATAATCGACGCTTCGATTACAAGCGCGCATATTAAAAACGGCGAATTGGCAAATGAAGATATCGCGGATAATGCGAATATAAATCCTTCTAAAATCGACACCGCTTTGATTCGGCTCGGCAATAATCAGATGCTTGCGAATATTAACGCCGAAAAAATCGGGGATGGAACGATAAGCAATTCGGAATTCGGTTATCTTGACGGCGTAACTTCGTCAATTCAAAATCAGTTAAATTCAATATCAATGGATACCGCGGGTTTGTTAAACAGAATAACAAATCTTGAAAGCGATTCGGCGAATACGGAAAACAGATTATCGGGTTTGGAAAGCGATTCGGCGAATACGGAAAACAGAATAAGCGTTATTGAAAATTTACAAACTTCGATGAACGACACTTTTTATAACAAAGGGCAGGTAGATAATTATATTAAATTATTAAGTTCTGATACTCATTTGTTAAAAAATTCTATTTCGGATTATAAAACAAATGTGGAAAATGAAACGATTCATATCTATTCTCTATTAAATTCGCTTGGAACTGATACAAATTCCTTGAAAAGCGATTTGACGTCATACAGGTTTGTTGTTCATGCCGATACTTTGATGATTTATAATTGGTTAAATTCGTTAAGCGCAGACACATCCGCTTTAAAGAGCGAATTGAGTTCTTTTAAAATTCAAGTTAATAACGAAACGGCAAGCATAAATTCGCGGGTTAACAATATACATTCTGAAATCAACGACAGTTTTGCTTTAAAATCAAATTTGAATAATCCTGTTTTTACGGGATTGATAACAGGCGACAGTCTGATGATAAATAATTCGGGTTTTATTGTGTTTAAAACCGGAAATGTTTCAATCGGCGATAATAGCGCGGCGGCTAAACTTGAGATTAAAGGAAGCGGGAGCGACAGTTCCACAGCCGCATTGTCGATAAAAAATTCTTCAAATTCAAATTTGTTTTATATTGATAATTCGGGGAATATAGGAGTGGGAACAACTGCGCCGTCTGCAAGATTTGAAATTAACGGAGCGCTTAAGGCGTTGAATACGGGAAACCGCGTGTATGCCGTTTATGCGGAATAGCGGTCGTTTTAATCCGAAAACCGCAATATGATTTTGAAAAATTCCTTGCTTAATGATTGTCAATTTATATAAGGATAAAAGTTTATGAAACATTTTTTTAAAAGATTTTTAATAGCGATATTTGGTTTAATGGCGACAATGAATTTCGGGTGCAATACCGGTAAAACCGGCGAACCGGCAAAAGAAGCGGCGGTTTCAAAATTCGGGAAAAAAATGAATATCGACATAGTAAGATTCAATGATAAAGGAGCGTTTGAACTTGAACAAAACGCGGTTAAAGCGTTGAAAGAAGCGGGTTACGAAAACGGAGTTGATTTTGAAATAAGGTCAAGATCCGCGCAATCTGATATGACTACGCTCGCTATGCTGATTGACGCTGCGGCGACGGATAACGCGGATTTGCTGATTACCCTTCATTCTCAATCTTTATATACTGCGTTGAAACGCGCTCCTAAAAAAAATATTCTGTTCGCTTTAACGAGCAATCCTTTTATACTTGGAGCGGGAAATTCCGATACCGAACATCTTGATAACGTTTCCGGCGTTTATTATGTTCCGGCTTCGGACTTGATAATAGACGCGATTTCAAAATGTCTTCCTGCAATTGATAAATTAGGGATTATTTTTAAAACAGGCGACATTGAATCAGCGTTTCAAAAACAAATAATATTAGAAGCGGCTCAATCCAAAAAAATCGAAATTATCGAATCGGGTTTTACCGCCGAATCTGAAATATCTGAAGCGGTAATGTCTTTGATTGATAAACGGGTTAACGCTTTGTTTCAGATTTACGACAGTTATAACGAAATCAGTCTTCCGGTTTTATCAAAAAAATGCGGAGACGCAAAAATTCCTTTGTTTGGATACGGATGTTCCGACAGACTCGATATGGGTATGACAATGACCGCTGAACGTCCATACGAGGATATGGGAAAAATTTTTGCCAATATGATAATAAGCGTTTTAAAGGGAACTAAACCCGGGAATCTGCCGTTTTTAAGCAATGAATTTTTTAACGGCAGTTTATATGTTAATTCTAAAGCCGCGGCGGCAACCGGATTAAAAATTCCAAACTCAGTTTTGGCGGCCGCTGAAAAAATCGCGGAATAATATTAAATTCAAAACCTCGTTTTTTTAAGTAATAATTTTAAGGAGATTTAGTTTTATGATTCAAAGAACATTGTCAATAATCAAACCGGACGGAGTTCGGCAGAATGTTATCGGAGAAGTTATAACGCGGCTCGAAAGGAATAAAATCGAGATTAAAGAAATGAAAATGCTTCGTCTTTCAAGAGAGAAAGCCGAGGGTTTTTACGCGGTTCATAAAGGCAAACCTTTTTTCAATACGCTTGTAGAGTTTATGACTTCAGGCAGAATAGTAGTAATGGTATTGGAAGGAGAAGAAGTAATAACGCGATACAGGACTATTATGGGCGCCACCGATTACACAAAAGCGCTTCCGGGCACAATACGGGCTGAATACGCAACGGGTATGACTGAAAATATAGTTCACGGTTCGGATTCTCCCGAAAACGCCGAAATAGAGATAAACTATTTTTTCGGAAAATAAAATCATATTTGAATTAACGCTTATGAGTTTATGATAAGTTTATATATATTTTTTTTTTATATAATAATTTATCCTGTTAAAAGCGTTTTCAACGTTTATTCGTTATGTTTAATACTGGCGGTTATTAATTTAACCGCTTTTAAAAAAAATAAATTAAAAAAAATATCTCTGACCTATCCGGAAATTTATTTTTTGATTTGTTATATATTTTTTCCGGTAATTTCAAATCTGTATTCAATCAATCATTACCGGACTGTTTTAGGAATATTCGATAATTTTTCGTATCTTTTGCTTTTAATTGCGTTAAGAAGATTTTTTATTCCGGCAGACCAAAAAGCTTTTTTTTTGTTTATAGCAAAATCCGTTTTAATTATCTGCGTCTACGGATTGTTTAAAAAAAATTTTTTTTCTGAACGATTGACCTCGACATATTTAAATCCAAATTTATTAGCCGACGCAATAGGATTCAGTTTGGTATTTCTGATTATATTTTACAAAAAAAATATCGGTGGCGCGTTAATGTCTGCGTTTCTGATTGTTTTTTTATTCTTGACGAAATCTTTGGGAACCGTATTGTCTTTGACGATTGTTTTTTTTGCGTTGTTATTATTTTTTGGAACTAAACGCTTCGGTATTTCAAAAAAAAAAATAGCGGTTATGATTTTGTTTTTGTTTGGATTAAGCTGTTTAGCGGGATATTCAAGATATAACAGAACCAGAAACGACGTATTCGGCAATTTGCGTTTGAATATTATTAATTCAAGCGTGAAATCGCTTTCTGAAAGTCCGTTAATCGGAACCGGTCACAATACTTATGAATCAAAAATTATTAGATATGTTTTTCCGGCGATAAAATCCGATTTGAAATATGTTAAGAAACAACAAAATCCGCACAATTTTTTTTTACACATAGCGAATGAAACCGGAATAATTAATCTTTCGATTTTTTTTGTTATGATTTGCATATTGGTTTCGGAGACAATCGTAAATCCGTCTAAAATTAAAACGCTCGGAATTTCAGGAATTTTACTTATACTTGTTCATCATAGCGCGGACGTCGGATACGACGTTCCAATTATTCAATATTTTTTGGTTTTATTTATATGGTGCGTTTCGTCGGAAATGAAACCCGCGTTTTCGGTTATAATCAGAGGACGATTAAAAATTATTTTATTCGCGGGATTTGTGATTTTGTTTATACTTATGCCGGGTTTGAATTTATATTCTGAAATAATCGCTGAAACCGGAAGAAAATATTTTGATGAAAATAATTTTGAGAAAGCCGCTGAAAAATTCGAGAAATCATTGATATTCGTTTCAGATAACGGGGAAATATTGCAAAAACTTGCCGAATGTTATGAAAAAAAATTTTATAAAACCGGAAATTTAGAATACAAGGCAAAAAGCATAGAATTTTTTAAAAAGGGTTCTGAAGCCGAACCTGATAACGGTTTTTTTAAAATGAATATAGCAAAAGCATATTCGAAATTGGCAAAGAATCCCCTCGTGAATAATTTGATAAATTTTTATGCAAAACAAGCGGTCAATACCGAACCCTATTACGCGGCTCAGTATCTGGAAGCCGCCGAACTTGCCGGTTTAACGGGAAATCTAAATCTAATAAAACATTATGCGAGAACCGGTTTGATAGTTGAGCCGTATTTTTTGAGATTGAATATCATATACAAAAAAATGGACGGTTCGCAATCTGACAGATTCGATATATCAATAAAAAACATAAAACAATATATAAATAAAAGAATAATAGTCAACGGGCTTGACAAGGGCTATATTGATTCAAAATCCGAGATTTATTATTATGAAATGATGTATAACACTAAAATAAAAAACATTGAATTTTTTTAAAAATAAGCGGATAATAAATATTTAAAATATTAGAAAAGCGAATATGTTTATAAATTATAGTTTTAAAAGGAGATTAATAAAATGAAATCGCCGGTTTGTTTAAAAAAGTTTTTAATAGCGTTATTATTATTGGGAGTATTTTTTCAAATACCGTGTTTTGCGGGCGGCATAACTGAAACGTCTTTTCAGATTGAAGAATCTATAGGATACATTTGCATTCCGGATTTAACAAAATCAGTTTCGGACTTAACTGCAATGATCAATGAAATCAATCCTCAGGCGGGACAAATGGCCGCTATGACAATTAGTATGCAAATCCAAAAATTTTTGGGAATCAATCCCTTGGATTATAATCAGCCTGTAATGATTTTATTTTTAAATCCAAAAAAATATTCTAAAAAAAACGCTTTGTTTTTTTATTATTCGACGCCGGATTTCGAGTCTGAATTAAATGAAAATTCCGATACGAGCGCTTCGGCTTACAAATATTTCAGTTTGAAAAATAATATCGCGGTTATCTGCCCTAAAAACATTTATACTGAATTTGAAAATGTTTTTTCCATGATAGACAATATTCCCGTTAGTATTTCCGGTAAAAGCGCGTTCACAAAGTTTGATATAGAAAAAATTTATTCGATTTTTAAAAGCGATATTGACAAATTTATAGAAAAACAAAACGCCGAATATTTAAAAACTGACGAATTGAACGATACCAAATGCTATGAAAAAGTCTTTTTTTCAGTTTTTAAGGATTTGATTATGAAATCTTTGGAAGAAATTAATATGGTCGAATCTTCGCTTGATATTACCGCTTTGAAATTATTTTATGATTTTAAGCTTACGGTTAAACCTAATTCGACGCTCTCTGATTTTTTTTCAAAACAAACCGGATTTAAGGACGAATTATTAAAAAGTCTTCCGGAAGAAAATTATTTTTTTGTAATAGGCTCTTATTTTAATTCGGCATATCAAAAAAAAATAGTTGATTATGTATGGGAAAATATTGTCGAAGAAATTTTGAAGATTAGCGATAAAAAAAATGAATACGATGAAGACAAAGACCAAGTAAAAAATTTAATTGGCAATTTGTTGGAACCGTTAAGCGGGAATTACGTCGAAGGAATTTATAAAAATAAATCCGATAAAATGTCGATAGTTTATATAGCTGATTTGATAAAACAAGGCGTTTATACAAAAAGCGTTTCAGATTTATACGCTAAATTTGGAAATAAGATTTTAAACGAGATATATAAGCCGTTTGGAATTAAAATTGACAACCAAATGAACGAATCGGATTATCGGAACGTCAAAGTGTCGGGCAAGCGTTTGGATTTTGTTTCTGCGGATAAAACTTTTAAAGAATTATCGACTCAAATGTCTTCTATATACGGAGAGAATTTCGGATATTCATGGTTTGAAATCGGGAACAAAGGATTTATGAATTGCGGAGATTTGAGCAATCCGGAATATAATAATAAAATAATCGACAACCAATTAGACAATCGGGATAATAAAAAAATCGCCGGTAGTTTTGAATCAAATAAAACTGCTGGAACGAATACTTATATAGAATGGTATTTATTGAAATTTGCAAAATATATCTCCGGCGTTTTTAATAATATGTCTGATTCCGGACAAAATAATGCCAATGATTTTTTTAAAGAAATTGACGATTCGGCTGAAACTCCCGTTTCAGTAAACGTGGTTTTTTCAAAAGAAAATGCGGCGATAAAAGCGGCGGTTCCGGTAGAACCGATAAAATCATTCGTTCAGGTTTTCACAAAAATAGCGCAATCGCAAATGGCCGGCGTAAGAAGGGGAGCCCCTTCGCTTGAATTAATTTCAGAACCCGCCGAACCAATCGCGATTAAAGAATGGCTTAAAGGCGAACCCGTTAAACTTGAGGAGGAAATCGGAAAGAGAATAGTTGTTCTTGAATTTTGGGCTACTTGGTGTCCGCCTTGTATCGGCAGTATGAAACATTTAACGGATATTCAGAACAAATACAAGGACGATTTGGTTATTATAGGCGTAACGGACGAAGATGCGAATACCATAAGCGATTTTTTAAACAGACCGGAAAATTCAGAAACTGGAATTATATTAGCTATAGACGACGAAGGGAAAACAAATTCTAATTATATGGAAAAATATGGACAATCGGGAATTCCGTATTCTTTTGTAATAGATAAATCCGGAGTTTTGGTTTGGCATGGTCATCCAATGGCCGGACTTGATGAAATACTGGAAAAACTTTTAAACCGGTAAAACGGTTTGCCTTTTTTAGTTTTGCCGTTGTTTGATTTTTTTTAACTGAATCAATCCGGTCGCCGCAAGTAAAATCGCGGCGATTCCTGTAAACGCCGCTACTGGATACATAAAGAAATCTTTAACCGGATTAAGTTTAAAAATCTTACTGATAAGAAAAAAATAATCGGTTGAATTTTCCGGAAACCTTATATTCATTATTATAAATAGAATATAAGCAAAAAAGAATTCAATAAATATATAAGCGAGCGATACAAAAATGTGAACAACAGGTCCGCCTGAAACGCCCGATTTTCTTAAATTTATTAATACAAAAATCAATAGTAATAATCCTAAACATAAACCTGTCGTAATTGATATAGTAAGATATATTCCATAATTCGGGAGGCAAATATAAGCAAAACTTAAGACTCCCGTAAGAGCTAAGACCGATAAAAAAATTAAATATAACGAGGCATTGAAATTTTTTATCAAAGCCCTTTCTATTTTCGGAATAGCTTTTTTTTCCGCGTTTGTTTTATAATCGTTATTATCGGCAACCGTTGAGGAATCAATAATGCCGGTATTCGATAATGGTTTTTCAAAAGTTTCATTAAGATTGCTGATTTTAATATTTTTTTGACTCTCCAATATTAAAGGCCGGATAATATTCAAAATTCTTAAAATTGATTTCTTGCGTTTTACGCATTTTATACGAGTTTTTTGAGCTGCGGTTTTAATATAAAATTTAGAGTTTCCGCAAACAAAAAAACTTATGATTGACAATGTGAAAAAAAAAGCCGGAAATGTCCAGCCGAATGGAATATTCTTTAAAAGCAGAAAAAAAATTATTCCAATCGTCAGATATATAAGACTCGTATAAATAAAATTTAAAGATGGAACCATATAAACCAACTGAATATCGGAATAATAAAACCTTTTGTAATTTTCCGTGTAAGAATACTTTTCAACGTATAAAAGATGGTCTTCAGCTTTGAACAAAGAACTGCTTCCAAACAAGTGAGCGTTAAAAAAACCGGAAATTTTCGAGTGTTTTTTTTTCATAAATTTGCGTTAAAATTATTTAATTGTTTTTTTTAAAGTAAAAAAATAGATTAGAAAAATTATAATCGAAATCCACGCTAATATTACTAAAACCGATATAACAGAAGCCGCTATAAATCTGATTTTAGAACGGGGAAACGGATAAAGACTCATTTTTTTCCAATGCTTGATTGAAATAAATAAAGAAGCTGGCGCGAGAAAAATACCGAAATATACCGTAATGATTCCTAACAATGCAATATCAAGCGCAAGTCTGTCGTATAAAAAAAAACTATCGACGAGATTTGAATCGCATTTTGTTTTATTTTCGTTAAAACAAAGCGGACACAAAATTTTGCCGTTTATTTCAATAGAGCATAAAGAACAAATGAATCTGCCGCAGACAGAACATATTTTATCCGCTTTTTTTTGATTATGAAAGAAACAGGACGCTTCGTTTTCATTTTCAATTTTTAATCCGGATTCGGCGGTTTTTATTTTAGCGTTTAATGCCGGATAAAAAATAAACGAATGATTTTTACCGCAGGATTTGCAAGTAAATAATTCTGGTTCGATATCTCCGAAATTAATTTTGTTGCAGGATACAAACTGACGTCCGCATTTTTCACAGAAAATATCCTGTAAAAATTCAGCCATTTTTTATTACTCTTGTATTGCAAAGTCTGTCGTGAAGCGTTCGTTTTTCATTATCAAACGCGGCAATAATATAACCGATGCATAGAGTAAGGGCGCTTAACGTTTCCGATAAATATCTGAAGAACGCTTTTTTTTTCGAGATACTATTTTCATTTACGCAGATAACTTTAAGTCCGCAGGCCATTTTGCCGGGGGTTGCGGAATATTTGGAAAGAAAAAAAACGCTATAAACAAAAGGAACGATTATCGAGACTAAAAATGTTGCTACGACTACTATCGGATTGCCTAAAAAAGCCGAACAAAACCCTATAATCAAAATGGAAATAAAATTCGCGGCATAAATAATTATTGAATCGATAAACTTTGCCGCAAACCTTATCCAGAAGCCGGCATACGAATAAATTTTAGAAGTATGAGCGCCTTCTTTTGTTTTTTGAACGTAAAATTCTTTACAGTTGACGCATACGGACGTTTCGCCGAAATAAACAATGTCGTCTTCTTTAAAACTATTTTGACATTCCGAGCAAGTTATTAAATTTTCAGAATAAGTGGATTGTCCGGAAGGAGATTCGTTTTTGGTTTCGGATTGAGCGGATGAATAGGTTTTATTTTGTTCCGATTGCCTGAATTCATTCTCGATATCTTTGAATTTTTGCCAATCCTTCATTCCGTCGCGCCAGACATATGTATCGCCGATAATTGTTTTGGAAGCAATTAATTCGGCGAATTCGTTTTCGTTTAAGGGACCGATTTGTTTATCGTTTGAATAATAATACCATTCCATAAAACTAATCAACTCCTTAATCTTATAAAAAATTTATTTTCGTATCTGACCTGAACCGTAAACAATAAATTTTTCAGAGGTTAATTCTTTAATTCCCATAGGCCCTCTGGCGTGCAGTTTATCGGTGCTGATTCCGATTTCGGCGCCGAGTCCGAATTCGCCTCCGTCGCTGAATCTTGTGGAAGCGTTCACGAACACCGCGGCGGAATCCACTTCGCGTAAAAACTTATGCGCGTTATTGTAATTAGACGTTATTATAGCGTCGGAATGCCGCGATCCGTATTTGTTAATATGAAAAATAGCCGCGTCGATATTATCGACGATTTTAATCGCGAGTTTTAAATCCAGATACTCGGCATACCAGTCGTCTTCGGTTGCCGGACTGATACCGTTTAATATTTTTAATGTGTTTTCGCATCCGAATAATTGAACGTTCGCGCCGTCATACGTTTTTTTTATAACAGGAAGCGTCGCCTCTGCAATATCTTTATGGATAAGAAGCGTTTCCATTGCGTTGCAAACTCCGGGTCTTTGAACTTTTGCGTTGTAAATAATATCGAGATAAATATTCGAATCGAATTCATTATCAATGTAAGTATGACAAACTCCTTTATAATGCTTAATTACCGGGATTGTTGAATTCTCGACGACTGCCCTTATCAAACCTTCGCCTCCGCGGGGTATCACAAGGTCGATATATTGATTAAGTTTTAGAAGTTCGTTAATTTTGCTTCTGTCCGCAGTGTCCGCAAATGAGACTATATCGGGATTGAGTTTATTGTTACTTAGAGCCGATTTAATTATTTCAGTTAAAATTCTATTAGTATTAATCGATTCGGAACCGCCTTTTAAAATGACGGCGTTTCCCGCTTTAATGCACAAGACCGCCGAATCGATAGTAACGTTTGGTCTTGATTCGTAAATTATCAGAATTACTCCGATAGGGACGCGCATTTTACCAACTTTAATTCCGCTTGGTCTGATTTTCACGGAACTTATTTCTCCGGCCGGATCTTCAAGAGCTATTATTTCATCGATGCTATCCGCGATTTTAAGGATTCTTTCTTCTGTTAAAGTTAGTCTGTCAATCAACGCGGAATTTAAATTTTTTTGTTTTGCGGCGGCAACATCTTTAAGATTTTCTTTTAATATTGAATCTTTACGGAATGAGAGTTCTGATTTAATTGTTTTAAGAATATTATTTTTATCGTTTGCGTTCAATCTTGAAATTTCATAAAAAGCGGATTTGGCGTTTGCCGCAATATTTTTCATTATAAAAAAACTCCTTCAAAATGAAAACTGAAACTTTTCATTTTATGTTTTTGAAAAATTGTTCATAGTCAATTTTTTCGTAATTTAAACGCTTTTTCAAGAATATAATGCAGTTTTCAGTATCTTAATCAATAATTTGTTTAAATGGCAACAAAATTTTCCCGTTAAACTTCTATCTGGTTTTATAATCTGAAATTAATTTGCTTCGCGACTCGTAAAGTTCATTAATGGTTTTTGAATTAAGTATGCTGCATTTTAAAAGAATGACTAATTCGGTTTTAATAACGCTTTCATTTCTTTTTGCGAGCAGTAAATTAAATAGGGGAAGACTTCCTAAAAAAGGAACTCTTGATTTACTTTTAACTTTTCTTTCGCTTAGTATTCCGCCCATAAATAAATATGAATTATTTTCAAGGACTACGTTAGTGGCGGCTTTTCTTGTGTTAATTATTGGATTTTCATTCGAGGTCTGGCCTGAAACGCTGCTTATTTCCGGTTTTATATCGAGTTTGACAAGCGTATCGGATAAAACGTCGGGAGTAACGGTAAGATTCATGAAAATATCTTTAAACTCGTAAGTGTTATCGTTGTCGCCGCCGTCGTCATCGTCGCCGGAAGTGGACGATAAATAAGGCACTTGTTCGCCTACTGCGATAGTGGCGGTTTTTTGATTTAAAGTGATTATATTTGGAACGGACAAAGTATTTACATTGCCCCGCTCTTTAATAGCGTCGAGAATCACGGTATAACTTAATTCTCTATCTCTGAATGTGACGAGATTGTAATTATATCGTTCGGTGTTAAAAATTGAATAAGGAACGTTATGTCTGTCGGCAATCGCCTGCCAGTTTATGCCGAACACTTCGTTGTCGTTTAACACTACTTCGAATATTTTCGCTTCGATGAGAATCTGTTTTACTTGAGAAACGTTTCTGACGAAATAATCTATCACGTTGGAAACTTTAGAAATATTTTCGGGATAATCTTCGATATACAATTTATTAAATTCGGAATTTATAACGATATTTCCGGCGGCGGATTTTACCGGATTTAAAGCGGCTTCGATTTCTTTCAGATTTAATCCGAATATGCTGAATTCCCTTTTTATAGTCTGATTTGAAGGATAATAAGTTATTAGGTTTTCATTTGATTTCAACGGATACAATGTTTCTACGGTTATTAAATCTCCGTCTTTTACAATATAATTTTTATTTAAATTACCGTTGAATATTAATTCGTTTCCATTGATTTTTGTTTCTAAATTATAACCTCTGCGCAGGTAAATGTTATATTGATATTTAGAGTCAAACTGCGCGTTTAAATCCCTGAAAACATCGGCGATTCTGTAAGAACCCTGAAATGTGAACTTGACGATTTTTTCCGATACTCCGACTACCATAATGGTTTGCGTATGATATTCTTTTATTGTCAATGTAATCGGATAGTTTCTAAAGTAGACGGAAATCTTATGCTCGAAAATCTTCCGCAATTCGGTCAGAGTATGATTTCTTACAAATAGTCTTCCCAAATACTCGTTGTCGATATACCCTGATTCGTCGACTTTTATTTCTTTAGGATAGCCGGATTGTTCAAATATATTAAATAATAAAATATCGCCGGATTGTATTGTATATTCTTCCGAACCGTAGAAATCTTCGGCGAACGCGTTATTTGTTTGAAATAAAAAAATTATAAAAACTAATGGAATTAAAACCGGAATATGAAATAATTTTGTTTTCATTGTTTTTTTCATTTTGTTAATATTCTTAATTCAAGATTGTTTTGTTTGTTTTCTAAATTTATATTTAATTCTTTATTTGCCTCTATGAAAACGTTTGAAGAAGAAGAAGTTTTTGATTTCTTTGACGCGGAAATCGATAATATATCGCCGCCGGGTTTTATTTCGATTTTGTTTCGGACTTCGCAATTGGGTATTTCAAAAATATAAGTGTAATTATTCCCTTTCAGCGTTTTGCCGGTGTTTTTAACCGTTTGAACCGGATTGGAAAAAAGGATTGAAACGGTTTTGTCGTCCTTGCTGAATAAGACCGTTTCAATAAAATTTTTTGTTTTTTTTTGGCTTTTATCGGAAATTTGATTTTTTAATTCCGTTTTTTTTTGAACTTCGATTGTTTGGCGGTTTTGTTTGGATTGTTTTGTTGAAACGCTTTTTTTTGAAATCGCTATATTGTTTTCGTTTTGATTTTTTTTTAACTGCGGTATATTTTTTTTTGATGCGGGATTTTTGGTTTTTGCCTTATGTTCTTTTTCCGAAAGCAAAACCGGTTTATAATCCGAACCGGATATCTCGGCATTAACGGATTTTTTTATTTTTAAAGTCTCGATTTTTTTATTGTTTAATTTAATGAAATCGTTTAAAGCGGCGTCGTTATTTGTTATGTTTAAAGCCTTTGAAAAATATATCTCGGCATTCTCGTATTCGCCGGTATAATAGTATGAAGCCCCAAGATTAAAAAGAGCGTCGTAAAAATCCGGTTTATAACTTAAACTTTTTTTAAATTGTTCTATTGCGGGAATAGAATCGCCTAAATTAAAATAATCCATCCCTAATTTGTTGTGAGTATTTGCAAGATGAATATTGTGATTCGGATCTCCGTTTTCAGTTTCCGTAACCGCGGAGGATTTAAAAAAATCGGTAGTTTCAGCGTTTTCAGGAATTATCTTTGCAATTACTTGAATTATTTCGGTTTTTTTTGATACGTCTTGTTCGTTTGCTTCGGCGGCGGGAATAATGCCCTGCGGTTTCGCTTTGGATATTTTTTTTGTTTTATCAGGCTCTGATTTTTCTCTTTCTTTTTGTTTGACCTTATCCGTTTTTTTTTCGATAGCCGTCGGTTTGGAGGATAACTGTTTTAACTGCATGTCGTTTTCGTTTTTATTTTTTTCGGTTTCAGCTATTTTTGAATCGTAACCGGCAATGGTTTGTTTCCATTCTTTTTCACGAGCTAAAAGTTTTTCTAATCTATCGGATAAGACTTTTTTTTCATTATCCGAATTTTCGGAGCTTTTTATTAGACTTGCGATTTTCTTGTTAGCCGAATCCAATGAATTTTTGAGATTTGTTATATCGTCGGTTAAATTGGAAATGTTTTTTTTCCCGGATAAAATGGTTTTGGATAGACTTTGAATTGTATCTGATAAACTGGAATTCTCTTTTTTTAAGGATTGATTTTCAGAAATTAAAGTTTTTATTTTTTTATCCGAGAAAATGATTTCGTTTTCGGATTCCTTTAATTTTTTATTCAACTTCGCGGACGTATCGGATATTGACGATATTTTTTTTTCGAGTTCTTTTGTTTTATTTTCATAGCTCAATAAAATATCCGCTTTTTTATCTAACTGTTCTTTGAAAAAATCCACGTCTTTTTGAAGCGCCGAATTTTTTTTTCTTTGTTCGGCGATTTCATTTTCAAACGTTTGAATTTTCTTTTCGTAATTTGAAACGGAGTTTTTATTGTTATCGATTAATCTATTCAATTCTAAATCTTTTATTTGTTCAAAGTAAAGTATTTTGTTCTGGCTGTCCGTCAAACTCTCGGTTAACTGCTTGTTTTTTTCAGTTTCCAGTTTTAATTTGTTTTCAAGCGAAGTTTTCTGCGTCTCTAATTGAGCGATTGAATTTTGCAGCTTTTTGTTCGAACTTTCCGAAAGTTCGGAATTTGTCTGGAGTTTTAAACTTGATTTTTTTAATTCTTCGTTTGATTCCATTAGATTTTTTAGCCGCTCGGATTTCAGCGAAGACTCGTTCTCGGCTAATTTTAATTTTTCGTTATACTGGTCAATCTTAATTTCAAGATTTAATTTTTCCTTGTTTAAACTCTGAATGTTTTGATTTAGATTTTTTATTTGAACGGTAAAACCTTTGGAGATTTCTTCGAAGTCCTCTTTTTGTTTTTGCAGATTTACGCCGAATTCTTTATTGAGTTTTTCATTTTGTTTGGATAATTCCAGCATATTGTCGTTTTTCAGTTGAACTATTTCATTGTTAAGAGATGATATTTTAACGTTTCCGTATTCGATTTCCTGCTTTAAATTTGAAATCCGGTTTTTTAAATCAAATACGGTTTGACTGGAGTTTTCTATGAGTTTGACAAGCGCCTTGTTTTCGTTTAATGATTCGTTTAGTTTAAGTTTTAAATCTGCGATTTCAGAGTTTGATTTTTTTTCAAGAGCCGCTTTCTCGTTTTCAAATTCTTCGCGCATATTGTTTAGCGCGTTATTTTTGTCAGCGTTCAACGCTATTATTTTTTTGTTGTAATCCGTTACGTCCGAATCTTTGTTTTTCTTGAGATTTGTCAATTCGTCAAAATAGTTTTTGTTTTTTGTTTCAATATTATTTTTTTCCAAAATCAATAAATCAATCTGTTCTTTTTGCAGAAGTATCTGTCTTAATAGAGTTTGTTTTTCTCCGTTTATGACGTTTAGTTTATCAATCATCATTAAATTGTTGTTATGATATTCCGAGAGAAGTTTGGATATTTTTTCCGGCAGTTGGGTCTCGTCGAATAGTTTTTTTAATTGTTCGCCCGTTGTTATCATAGGTTTAAAATCTTTTGTTCTTCGGGAAAAATCTTCGTTTGCCGATATGAGATTGCTTTGAAGCAGAGATAAATATGTTTTTAACGAAACCGGTTCCGTTATGTTGTTTATATAATCGCAAACGTAAATCAAATCTGAAAAATATTCCAGATTAATTTCCGTTAAATTTTCAAAACCTGATTTTTTCCAGTTTGGAATAATCAACAATAACATCTGTTTATCGGTTTGTTTTTCATCGAATATTTCAATATTGATGGAATTGATTTTTTCTTTGATTTTTAATGATTGATATAAAACGTTTTTTTCTCTCCATTGGGGTTTTAATTTCCAATCGGGTTTTAAGGTTTGCAGATTTATATAATGGTCGAAACCGTATTTGTAGCCTCCATAAAAAATTTCCGCGGCAAAAGGAAGCAGATCATTAATATTGGAATAATGTATTTTAAATCTTAAAGAAATATCGTATTTGCCGTCGTTAGTCTCGTTCAAGGATATGTTTTTATCTATTGAAGAATGTAGAAAATTTATAAAACCTTTGTAATAAGGCGCGGATTGAGTCATTATGATTGTTCCGTCTTCTTTAATCCAATTCCCGAAGGCGACTCTGCTTATAGAATGTGAAATATAATATTTTATGTCGTCAATAGAAATTTGATTTGTCGAATTTGTATCGGCGGCATTGGAAACGGCGAATTCATCTGAAGTTTCAGCGCATATTGCCGATATAATAAACAAAAAAAGCAATAACCCGGAAAGAATAAGTTTGAAAAAATTGTTCTTGCGTTTTACTGAGAAAATCATTTGCAAATAAAGTATAATTTATAAAATTTGGTAAAAAAAATAAATAAAATTATAATAACGGTCAAAATTTTACTTGTTTATTAATAAATTGTCAATTTTTTTTAATCATTATTTTAATCAAATACGCTTTTAAATTTTTACAGGTTTTTAAAAGGGGCTGTCGAATTTTTCTCTTTTAAGTTTCAAATTTTCCGCGTAAAGTTTTTCCCATTTCGGAATTTTTGAATTTATATATTCAAATTTGTTTTTTAAAGCGGAATCTAAATCTATTCCATAATGGTTCGCAAGTTCGAAAACGCAAATGATAATATCGCAGAGTTCGCCTTGAATTTTTTCGGTTCCGGTATCTTGAGAATAAATCTCTTTTTCCATAATTTCTTTTCCGAGTTCTCCGGTTTCTTCGGTCAACGCTATGTAAGCGCCGATTCTGGGATGCGCAATATTTTTAAAAAGTTCCGCCGCGTATCTTTGACTCTCTTTGATATCCATAGTAAAATAACCTCTTAATAATTTATTTTTTCAGCATATAGTCGTATTCTTTTTCAGAAACTCCGAGATACGACTTGAATATTTTATCGAACACGCCGGATTTTTTTGAAATCGTTAAGAATTTTTTTAATTCGTTTGTCAGTTCCTTATTATTTTTTTTAATTGCCCAGCAAAGCGTTTCAGACGGAGACAGCGAAAACATATATTTGAGATTTTCGTTTTTAAATCCGAAAAATTGAAACGCGTCCGTGATTGAAAAATCGACTGATTTTGAAAGAAGAAGCGTTATTCCTTCGTCGTTTCCTTCGTCGCTATAAAATGCTTCGGCGTTTGCCGCCTTTGGTTTTATTTTATTTTCATATAGTTCGTGAAAACTTGTGTTTTTCCGGATATAGATTTTTGAGTTTGACAAATCTGAGATTTTAACCGCTTGTTTTCCGTCTTTTATTCCGAATAACGCCTGACGGCTTTTTGTGACCGGAACAAGATTCATTAATTTTTCGCGCCATTTGAGTTTCGTAATTTCTTGAGCTATAATATCTGCGCTGTCCGATTCGAATATGAAAGGATTGTAGATTTTATTCTTTTCTATAATTTTACCGGATTCGTCTTTTGAAAAAATTTGATTCCATTCGACAATAACCGGAATAAGTTTAACGTTTAAATATTCGGCGAAAGATTTTGCCAGTTCAAAATCGAATCCGGACATGTTGCCTTCGGCATCTATGGCGAAACTTGTTTTTTCTTTAAAAAACCCGACGCGTAAAATTCCGGATTTTTTTATCTCGTCGAGAGTTCTTGAAAAACATAACGAAATATTGGAATGAAGGATTATTATAACGGCGAAAAAAAACAAACAATATTTTTGTTTCATTGTTTTCATTAAAAAATTCCTCCTGTATAATAAAAAAAATTATAAACTATAAAATATTGCCGTTAATAAATAATCAATGATGAAAATTAATATGCAGCTTGTTACCACGGAAATCAGCGTGCTTTTTCCTACGCCAGCGGCTCCGCCTTTGGAAGTAAATCCGCAATAACATCCGACCATAGAGATTATAATCGCGAAAAAGAAAGATTTTGCTATGCCTGAAATAAGGTCAGAGGTTTCGACTATATAAAATGTTCTGTTTATAAATAATGCTCCGTTGATATCCATTTTTATGACGCTGACAAGATACGCGCCGAAAAAACCGACTACGTCTGCAAAAAAAGTGAGTATCGGCATCATTATAAAAGTGGCTAATAATCGCGGAGAAATAAGATAATGAATTGGATTTATCGCAAGAGTTTCGAGCGCGTCTATTTGTTCGGTCGCTCGCATACTGCCGAGTTCTGCCGTTATTCCCGAGCTTACTCTGCCTGCCACCATCAATGCGGTAAAAACAGGCGCGAGTTCGCGGGCTAAAGCCAGAGCCGTTATTCCGCCGACATAAATCTCGGCTCCGAATTTTCTGAGTTGCATGGTAACCTGGTAAGCCATTACCATTCCGGAAAAAAAACCGGTTACCAAAACGATTGGGATTGATTTAATTCCCAACATCGTCATTTGTTCGATAATTATGTTGAACCTGAACGGCCGGACAAAAATATATTTTATCGCTTTTAAAGTTAAAATGCTTAATTCGCCGGTGTTTTCAATGAATTCCTTTAGTTTTGCAATCATAATTCCTCGTCAAACCTGTCGTCGTCTTCAAAATTTTCAAAACTCATAAATTTATCAAGAAAAGTCAGATAAAATTTTCCGAGCGGTCCGTTTCTGTGTTTTCCGATATTGATTTCCGCCATTCCTTTGAATTCGGATTCCGCGTTGTATTTTTCGTCTCTATAGACAAATAAAACTAAATCGGCGTCCTGTTCTATTGCGCCGGATTCCCGAAGGTCCGCGAGCTGAGGTCTTTTGTCTGTTCGCGATTCCAGTTGCCTGCTTAATTGCGACAAAACTATTACCGGAATGTTCATCTCTCTGGCTACGCCCTTCAAAGCTCTCGATATTTCCGAAACTTCCTGCTGCCTGTTTTCGTTTTTTCCCGTTTTTAGTTTCATCATTTGCAGATAGTCTATTATTACCATGCCGAGATTTGCTTCGGTTTTTAATCGTCTGATTTTACTCATTATCGAAACAGGGTCTATGCCGTAAGTGTTATCAATATAAATCGGAGCGTCGTATAATAATTCCGCCGCAGTTACTACTCGCGTCCAGTCGCCGTCGTCTAAAAATCCGGTTCTAAGTTTTTCCTGCGGAACTTTTGCCGATAATGAAATAAACCTTGAAACAAGTTGTTCGGAGCTCATTTCAAGACTGAAAATAGCGGTCGGAACCTTATATTTGTAAGCCGCGTTGTAAGCTATATTTAAAGCCAGACTTGTTTTTCCCATTGATGGTCTGGCGGCTATTATTATTAAATCGGATTTTTGAAATCCCGAGGTTATAGCGTCAAGTTTTTTATAGCCGGACGGAACCCCGGGAATCCTTTCTTTATTGTTATAAAGAGTTTCAATGTTTTTCAGAATATCAGGAACGATAGCTCCGATATGTTTAAATCCGGCTGTAATAGATTCGTCGCTTATTTCAAAAATATTTTGTTCGGCTTCCTGAACAATCGTAGAAACCGGTTTTGAATCGTCGTAACATTCCTGAAGAATTTTAGACGATTTTGCTATTAAAGTCCGTAAAATGAATTTTTCTTTAATTATATTAGCGTAATATTGAGCGTTGCTGTATGAAGTGACTTTGTCGATAATCTCGGAAATATAAACCGGACTGCCGGCAAGTTCGAGTTTCTTATCTTTTTTTAATTGATTGATTAATGTTACGGCGTCTACCGGCTCGTTGTTTTCATACAACGCAAGAATGGAAGAATAAATGTTTTTATGACGATTGTCGTAAAAATAAATATCCGTTTTTAGAATATCTCTTATAGCGGATAGACATTCAGGATTAAAAAGAATCGCCGCTATTAATGATTGTTCCGCTTCGTTGTTGTGAGGCGGTATCGCCGAAGTATTGAAATCTGCCATAATATTTTAGTTTTTACTTCCGTTTAATAATTTATTTTTCCATGGCCTGAGCGTATTTTATTACCGCCATTCTCGATATCGAAAGAGCTTCAAGATGTCTTGCGAGTTTTAAAATATCTTTCCATTCGTCGTATGTTCCGCTTAATTCGTTTAGATGCTGAATTTGACTTTCAAGTTTTTTTAAATCGGATTTTATAATTTTCAATCTTACCGATAAATCGCCAACCATAAAATACCTCCGTAAAAAAATTTATAGACGGTCATTCGGCCCGAAAAATGCGGCCGGATTTTTTTAATAGCCGGATTCATTGAAAAATACTGATTCCGGGCGAATTTGCAATCTTTGAAAATTCGCATTTTCCGGATTTAATCCGAATTAAGCGCTTTAATTATTTTCTCCCATAATTCTTTGATTCCGGTTTTTTCCTTAATAGAAAAAAGAATAAACTTTTCAGCCGGAATATCAAGCAGCTCGGAAAATTTTCGGATTTGTTTTTTTCTGAGCGTCTTGCCGATTTTATCGCATTTCGTTAAAATAATAATAAAGTTTTTGTTAAGATTTTTCAACCATTCAATCATAGTCAAATCGTTTTCGCCCGGCATATTTCTGAAATCTATCAACTGAACTATTAATTTTATGTTTTTATTTGTATTCAAATATTTGTCGAGAAGAAGATTCCATTTTTTTTTTACCTGCGCCGGAACTTTTGCATATCCGTATCCGGGTAAATCCACAAAATAATAAGAGCCGTTTAAAAGAAAATAATTTATGCTTTGCGTTCTTCCCGGAGTTGAGCTTGTTTTTGCAAGTTTAGGTTTATTTGCAAGTTCGTTAATCGCCGAAGATTTTCCAACGTTTGATTTTCCCGAGAAAACTATTTCGGGAAAACCGGTTTTCGGAATCTGACTATATTCAAAAACCGGTTTGACAAATTCGGCTTTGATTTTGATTTTCGGATTATTAACGCGCGCCGTCATTCTTATTTCAGTCCGGTTCTTTTTTCCATAATTGAATCTATGATTCCGTATTCTTTGGCTTGCTCCGGCGTCATATAATTATCTCTGTCCGTATCGTTTAAAATCTCGTCGTAATTTTTACCCGTTGTTTTGCACATTATTTCGGATAATAATTTTTTCAGACGCGCCATTTCCTTAGTCTGAATTTCAATATCGGAAGCCTGACCGTAAGCCCCTCCAAGCGGCTGATGAATCATTATTCTTGAATTCGGCAGCGCATACCGTTTTCCTTTTGTTCCCGCGGATAAAAGAATAGCTCCCATACTTGCCGCCTGACCTATGCATATCGTTGAAATATCCGGTTTAATATACTGCATAGTATCGTATATCGCCAGTCCGTCGACTACCGAACCGCCGGGACTATTTATATAAATATTAATATCTTTGTCGGGATCTTCCGATTCGAGAAATATCAACTGGGCGATAATTACGTTGGCGTAATTATAATCTATTTCGCGGCCCAAAAAAATAATCCGGTCTTTAAGCATTCTTGAATAAATATCATAAGACCTTTCTCCCTGAGCCGTTTGTTCAATAACGTATGGAATATAATAAGTCATAAAATCCTCCGAATAATTCGTTTATTTTTTAAATTTGTCTATGTCCTTTTCTTCGCCGAAAACTATCATTACATCTTTTTCTTTAAATTCGTAATCCGCCTGAGGAACAAGTATTTTCATTTTTGATTTATCCGTTTCGCTGTAATTATGAAATATGGCGACTATATTCAAATTGAATTTGGTTCTGATGTTGGAATCTTTTATTTTTTCGCCGATATATTTTGAGGGGACGAGCAATTCAACGAGCGCGTATCCTTGAACAAGTTCGATTTGTTCGTAGACGTTTTCCGATACAATGCTTTTTGCCACGCGTTCGCCCATATCGATTTCAGGATACACGATTTTATGAGCCCCGATTTTTCTGAGAGCTTTGCCGTGCATAAAATTCGCCGCTTTAGCCACGATTTTTTTTATGCCCAGCTCTTTCAGCAGCAGCGTTATCATAATGCTTGCTTGAATGTTCCGCCCCATTCCAACTATTGCCACATCGACGGTTTTAATTCCGGCGGATATTAAAGCTGATTCGTCCGCCGCGTCTATCGCCACTGAATAGGTGACAAGCGGACTTATTTCCTGAATCTTATTTTCGTCCTGATCAATGGCTATAACGTCGCATCCTTCCAGTATAAGAGCGTTTAAAACGCTTCTGCCGAATTCTCCGAGTCCTATAACCGCGTATTGTAATGACATATAATGATACCTTTATTTAAATGTTTTATAATATTCGTTTCAACGCGATAAGAAAAATTATCAATAACAATATACTCGAACTTGCAAAAAATACAAGAAATTTTCCATCAAAAAAAATTCTGCCGTATATTGTTCTTAAAATCTCTTTAAATGATATTTCGCTTGCGATTTTAAAATATAAATCGTTGTCTTTGATTTCGGAATTGTTTATAAACAACTCGCCGGATTCATAAACGTTTTTTTTGGAATATCCAGCTTTTATTAAACCGGCGTCCGTGATTTTTAATTCGCAGTAATATTTTTTTCCTCTGGAATTTTTTATCTTTTCAAAAAAAATAGTTCTGCTTCCGCGAACCCCGCTTTCAAAATTTTTAAGTTGAATTTTTCTTTTCAAATCAAGCGTATTATTTTTTATTTCATATACGGAAAGTTCGAGCGTTTCGGCTTTTCCCGGCAGCAGAAAAGATATTCCTGTCATATTATCGGATTCCGGAATAAACGATTGTCCGATTGCGGAGTTTGGCGTTAAATTTAAGTATTCGCCTGATTCCCTCGCATCCTGAATAGGAGGCGTATGTATTTTACAATTTGAAAATACCGCAAAAATTAAAATTATAAATAAATATTTCATATGATTATTGTTCGTATTTTTTTTTTACGTTTATTATGTAGACGGCGTAAAATATCGCGATTGCGCTTATAGCCGTTTTTATTAAATCTCTGAATACGTCAAAATTCGCAAACATTCTTATGATTTTTCTCGAACCGGGCAAACCGTATATCAAATCCGGAGCTATCGGCATAAACAATAGAGTATTGGCGTCTCCGCCCCAGACAAGCAGATAAGCGAAATATACGAGCAATGAAATCAGTAAAATCGGCAGATGTTTTTTTACCCCGTCGTATATGAAAAAAAATATTACGTAATACGAACACCAGAAAAAATATTGCGGTTCGCTTTTTACAAAAGCGTAGAATATTAAATGTATTATGAAAAGATTGAAAATCAGAGCGCTGAACTTTTTGTTTTTATCGTAATAAAACTTTAGTAAGAATATCAGATAAAACAAAATGAAAATATAGGTTTGGTTTATTTTGAATGAAAGTAGAAAATCCCCGTGTTCGTCGCTTGTGACTTTTCCGAAACTCGTGGTTTTAAACGATAAGGAATAATTAGGGTCAGTGATAAAAGGAATAAGCCAGATTAGATTCGATAGCAGTATGGGAATTAAACATAGAACCGAGTATTTTAAGTAATCCCTGATTGTTTTGCTGAAAAATATTATATATGCCGGAAATAAAATTACCGGATAATATCTGAACGCGGCCGCTATCCCGATTGATATGCACGATAAACAATTTTTTTCTTTTTTTGCGAAATAAAAAGAAAGAATTATAAAAAATGCCGCGTATGTTTCAAACCTTCCGAATAAATAAACGACGTAAAACGACAGAGGATTCAGCATCCACATTAAACCGGCGATTTGTTTGCTCCGGATACTTGAAAATAGTTTCATAAAAAAAAACAGAGCGAGCAAATCAAAAAAAAGAAACGGCAGTTTTGTTAAAAAATTAATTCTGAATACGTAATTGTTTTTGGAGTATTTCAGCCACGCCGCGTTATCAAAAGTAAATTGATAATCGTTTCCCCATGTTTCCTTAAGAGCCGGATACAAAAATGGTTTTATTAATTTGTAATAAGGAACGACTGTCAGTTGAGGAAGTATGTGTTCTTTGGCTATAGGGTCGGCAAGATGAAATTTTTCGTCCGTGTAAGCTATTTTATAGGGAACCCATACGTTGCTTAACATATCTATGTGGCATCCTACGGGCATAAGCGCAAGTTTTATCAATAAACCCAGAGCCATCAGAAATAAAAATGTCTTTGAAGTTATCGGCGGCTTGTCATCGATTAAATAATCTATTTTAGCGGAATGCGTTCCGCCTAATGGATTTGCCGCAGTGGTTTCGTCGTTGATTAAATATTCCATAAAATTATTTTTTACGAATCAATTTATAAGTTAATAAAATGAAATCGGGGTCGTAAGATTTTTTCGCTTGCCGCAAACCTTCGATTCCCATATCCTGTTCTCTGTTAATGTATTTGCATTTATCTAAAAGATATTTCGCCGTTTCCCAGTTGATTATTTGTCCGGCGCCTTTGATTTCCGAATCGAATTTTTCATAATGAACCGTATAGGTTTCTGAATTTTGTTTGCTGAAAACTGAAAAAGCGACAGGTTCGTTTTTTAATTTTATAACTAATCCGCCGGCTTCGAGTTCTTCGAATTTTTCGAAAACTTTTAACAGAGCCGAAGTTTCGTGAGAAAAACCGAGTTTATCGCAGTTTTTGGTTTTACACCATTTTTCCGAAAGGTCAAAGCATGCTTTTTTGTCGGCTGGAGTAAGCTCGGCAACGACGTAATCGGGATTTTCTCTGACAAATTGAGAAATCAGATTTTTTTTCTTATGAAGTTTTTTTCCTTTCAATTCGACAAGTTTTATGGTCGAATAAATATAATCGGCATTGTTTTCATCGGGAATTATATCAAACCATTTCTCAAGCGCGTCTTTTAATTTTTCAACGAAATCTTTGTCCAACAATATAAAATTGCCGGATTTTCCGGACTTTATAAAAGAATCTGAAATATTAATTAATTTTTCCGGAGTTACGCGTAATATTTCGCCCGATTCGTTTTTTTCAGAACGGCAAGCGGTATTTGCGCATGGCGATAGAATATAATCTTCGCGGCTGTTATAAAGTATAAGCGAGTTTTCAAATAACGCCCATTTCGTTTGAAAGATATGCCCCCAGCTGTAAAGATTAGTGAAATTATAATCGCATAAAATATTATTGCAGGGTTTTAAATAGCCGGTTAATACCGGTTTGTCTTCGATTTCAATTTTTTTTAAATTATTGAAATTAAAAGTTTCCATAAAAATATTAATTCCTAAAATTTATATTCAAAATACGGTTTTTCGCAAAAACCTTTAGCATCCAAAACTGCGCCGTAAATTTTTTTGAATTCGTCGTCGGCGGGTTTTAGATTAAGAGTTTGTTTTTACATTCCAGTTAGGGTCGAGCGAATTTAATCTTTGAACCGCATAATTGACGATTTCTTCATCGTCGGTTAATTCGAGAGTTTTTTTATAATAAGCCAAAGCTTCGCTTTTATTGCCCGCTCCGTCGTAAGACTTTGCAAGATAAAAAATCACAACCGGATGATTTTCGATTAAAGAATTTGCATTTTTTAAATCGTTTATGCTTGACGCGTAGTTCCGCAATTCGGTTTCTGAAATTCCTTTCATATAATTATTTAGAAATAATTTGCCGTTCATCAATACTGCTTGAGAAGCGTATTGCCGCGCAGAACTGTAATCTTTTTTTCCAAATCTGGCGTTGGCTAAATTGGAATAAAATAACGAATCGTTTTTATGTAATCTAATAGCTTCTAAAAAATATTTTTCGGCTTCGTCGTATTTTTTTTCTTCTAAAAAAGCGGTTCCTTTATCGAATCTGTCATAAGCGTTCATATTGTTTTTTAAAACAGACACGTTAGAATTGAAATTTTGAACGGATAACCGTCTCGAAACCATTTGAGAATAAATGGAATCGACTCTTTTTTGAGCGTCGTTTATTCTTTCAGAGGTCAGGGGATGCGTCGACAACATAACTTCCCATTTGGATGGTTCTTTGTCGTTGAGAGAATTGATGATTTTCATAACGTCGACGAACGCCGCCGGATTATAACCGGCGCCCGTCATATATTGAAGACCGAGCTCGTCCGCTTGCCTTTCGTGATCGCGGCTGTATTTTAAAAGCATTAGCTGCATACCTGCGGAACCGGCGGCAAGATATAACTCGCCGTGTTTAACTTTTTTTTTGTCGAGATAATAAGAGGCGCCGAGCAATACCGCCTGAGTTAAAATTGTTTTTGTATATTGCGAAGCGGTATGTCGGGCGTTGACGTGTCCAAGTTCGTGTCCTATTACAGCCGCAACTTGATCCTCGTTAGTCATTTTTACAAGCAGTCCCCTCGTTATGCTTATTTTGCCTCCGGGAATAGCGTATGCGTTTGGAATTGAACTGTTCACTACGTTAAATTCATAATTTAGATTCGGTCTATGAGTAAGTTTTGCCATTTTCAAACCTATGGAAGAAATATATGATTGAAGATTTGCGTCCGGATATTCTCCGTTGCTTATTTGAGTGTATACCGGATAGTATTCCGCGCCCGTGTTATTTTCCATTGATTCGCTCATTAGCGATAATTCTTTTTTGCCGGTTACCGGATTGACGCTGCAACCCTGAAATATAAATAAAGCTATAAAAGTAAACGCCGTAAAATATAAGATATATTGGTTCAATCTTTTTATAATCATAAAATCGTTAATCTCCTTGCGCTTATTTTTTTTAAGAAATATATTATACTAAACATCTCTGTTTAATGCAAATGAAAATTTAAAAAAAATATATTGATTTTTTTTTTTGCGTATGTTAATCTAATATGCTAAATAGGACACGTCTTTAAAATTTTTAAAAAAATCCTCATTTAGCCCAAAACGTTTTTCTTATTTTTAATATTTAGGAGGTTTTAGTTAAATGAGCACATTGGAATTTGTTCAGACCGTTCCTTGGGAAGCTAATCTTGAAGAAAAAGGAATGAGACATTCGCTGGAGGTTTTTCTTGAAATAATCAACGGCGCCAAAAAAACGCTCGATATAGAGCAATTCTATATTTTTAGTTTGAAGGGTCAGCCGATGGAAAAAGTGCTTGACGCTATTGTGGCGGCTTCAAAAAGAGGCGTAAAGGTTAGAGTTATTATCGATAAGAATTTTTACGGTATGTATCCGCAGGGAGCGGATATGCTTAATTCTCATAATAACGTCGAGGCGCGAATGATTGATTTTGCCGGAATAACCGACGGTATTATGCACGCTAAATATATTATTGCCGACGATAACAACGTTTATATCGGAAGCACTAATTTCGACTGGCTGTCATTGACTAACGTTCATGAAATCGGAATAAGAGTAGATAACGAGGGTTTTGCAAAAAACATCAAATCCATTTTTGAAAATGATTGGGAGATTTGCGCTACGAAAAAAGCTCCTTCGTATTCCGGCGAAAGAAAATCGGTAGCCGTATATACGACAAAATATAACGGCGAAGAAATAAAAATTTCTCCGGTCGCTTCTCCGGCTCCGATTACTCCGAACGACGTCGGCGTTGAAATCGATCATATTGTCAAATATATTGATTCCGCTCAAAACAGCGTTTTTTTAAACGTTATGGAGTATTCTCCGAAAAGTCAATATAGATCGACTCTTTATGTTGGCGCTTACGACGACGCTTTTAGAAGAGCCGCGGCTCGCGGCGTATCAGTTAAACTGCTCGTCAGCGACTGGTCGCAGCACGAACCGGATATAAGCTATCTGAAAAGTCTTTCTTTGCTCGCGAATATTGAAGTGAAAATTTTGACTATTCCGAGACTTAAAGAAAAATATCTTCCTTTCGCAAGAGTGCAGCATTGCAAATATCTTGTTATTGATAAAGCGAGAGTTTGGCTCGGCAGCAGCAATTGGGAACCCGATTATTTCGTTTGCACTCGCAATGTCAGTCTGCTTATGGAAGGAGTTCAGACCGCGAAAACATTAAGACAAATGTTTTTGAATAGCTGGAGTTCAGATTACGCCGAATTCATCGACGTTACTAAAAATTATAGAAGACCTTATATTTTTGATTGATATTTTGCGCTACTCGGCAGTAGCTTAAAACAGTTAAAACATTTTCGCATATTTTATTGACCCCGCAATTAATTGAGGAGTCAATAAACAACTTATATTTTTCGCATATGCCGGATGGAACCGGATAGGTTATTCATATTATCAAAATTTTTTGCTTAAAAAGAAAAAAATTTATAATACAATATTAGTTTTAACTGTTTTCAAAAATATTTTTGAATAGTAACGCTGGAGCTTAAATTTAATTTGTATTATTCATTCGGAGGATTTTAATCGATGATTACAAGAAAAATTATTTCAAAACATCCGGGTTCAAGAACTAAACCTAAAGAAATTCAGTTTTTTGACGAATCCGGAACCGCGATAGCCGTTCAATTTTTAGAACCGGACGGAAGCGTTGCAGAAATTAAAGGAACAATTCCTGACGGAATCGTATCGCAATATTTTGAGAACGGAAAAAAAGAATGGGACTGGAATTATAAAAATTGCGTTCTTAACGGTATTACTAAACAGTATTTTAAAACCGGAGAGGTTCATTTCGAGGATAATTACTCGAATGGAAAACAGGAAGGCGTAAGCAGAGGTTTTTACGAATCTGGAAAATTAAAATATGAAATCTCGTATATCGGCGGAAAACTTAACGGGGTTTTCAAAAAGTATGAAGAAAACGGCTCTTTGATTTTTGAAAAAAATTATTCGAATAGCGTAAAAAACGGCGTTGTCAGAAAATTTGAGAACGGAATTATCAAAGAAGAAACTTTTTATAAAAACGGCATTAAAGACGGAACGAGTAAAAAGCATTATCCGGACGGACAAATCCGCAAAGTAAGCGTTTACGTGGACGGAATTAAACACGGAATTATTAAAAGATTCGACCCGACCGGAAACCTTAAATATGAGGAAAACTGGGTTGTAGGCAAGCGCGAACAAAAAATAAAGGCAAGTTGATTTGAGCGCAGCCAGAAATTGTTCCAATTATTTTAATGAACTTTTCGCATATCATTTCAGTTATTTAGGTGAAATGCAAACTATAAATTTAAGGGCTGACTAATAAGCTTAAAAAAAAAGTAGGACAGCCGTCTCGGTTGTCCTATTTTAAAAATAAATTATTAGTCAACGTCGAACTTCACATAGCCGTTGATAAAATCAACGGTTAATAAAAAAAGGCTATATTCCTAAATTTTGTTGATGAATAAATTAAGCTAATTGCTTAAAACAAATATTCAACAATCATCAACAAAATTTTATACAAAGTATTGAAAATTGTTGATAAATCAGCGATTTAACAACAATTTTTGGGAAAATAGCCTAAAAAAATGACGGCACTGAATAATGGTCGAATATTAAACTTCATATATAATCCGAGTTTATATCAAAAAGCAAATTCACATAACCAGAAGTCAAATCAGCTAAGTCATTAAAAATAAATAAGAAAAGAAATTGCGACAGGGAAAAAGATGTGATATAATATATAGAAAAAACCGGGGTGAAAAACAATGCC
>Ga0116156_10000934_pt1 | contig 29751 bp, 23 predicted proteins | sample AD_UKC045_MetaG_FD_89891 | JGI IMG/M metagenome (GOLD analysis project Ga0116156, IMG submission 89891) | Active sludge microbial communities of municipal wastewater-treating anaerobic digesters from USA - AD_UKC045_MetaG | ecosystem: Engineered > Bioreactor > Anaerobic > Digestate | place: USA...
CAATTCTTAAATTTTAAAAAAACAGGTTGCTTTTTTATGTTTTAACTATACAATAATTTTTAACGGCTTGTGTCACTTTTCAATTACAATCTTGTGGCAGTTTTCGATTACAATTTACAGTTTTTGACATTTTTAATTTTCAAGCCCTTGAAAATTAAATGCTTAATTTTCCGAAAGACGGGTTTTACCCGAAGTTTCGCTAAAAAGTTGCGAAACTTCGGGTAACATTATCCGTGTTAAACCCAAATCATGTAGTTTTTATAACAACGGCATATACAATGGAAAAATCAAGGTTTGAAAAAATTTTCTTTGCTATAAATGCCAAAATTTTTTTTTATAAGATGCCAAAATTAATTGTAAAGCATATTATAAATAATGATATTGACGAACATTTTCATTGCGTTTTCTCTTAATTCGGGCGGATCGTTGTGAACCCATTCGTCTTCGGTTCCGTCGCTTATGTCGGATTGATAAGTATAAAAAACGGCAAGTCTGTCGTTAAGATAAACTCCGAAACCCTGAGCCGGCAGATTATCGTGCTCGTGAATTTTAGGAAGTCCGTTTTTGAAATGATAATAAGAATGGTAAATTTTATGAGAATGCGGAAGTTCGACAAGAGCCGATTCGGGTAAAATTTTTTTTAACAGCGGTCTGATGGATTTATCAAGTCCGTAAGTATCGTCAATAAAAATAAATCCGCCGTTAAAAATAAATTCGCGGATGTTGGAGATTTCAGACTCCGACAATTTAATATTTCCGTGCCCTGTAATAAACAGAAATGGAGTTTTAATAAGCTCTTTTTTTTCAGGAATTACCACTTCCGGTTCCGATACTTTGAACCCGAAATTTTTTGATAAAAAATTTAAAACGTTATGCGGCGAAGTGGGATTCGCATACCAATCGCCGCCGCCTGAATATTTGAGTCTGCCTATTGTAAAAACGGATTGCGCTTCCAATCCGTTTTTCGCAAAGCAGATTAAACAAAACAAAAATAAAATTTTAAATCCTAAATAATTTAATTTCTTCATTGTTAAACAAATTTTTCATTTCAAATTTATAGATTTTGGCTTTGACCCTTATTAATTCGTTTTCAATTTGCGATTGTTCTTTTTTTCTCAGCGGCAACGCAAGCAGATTTCTATAACATTTCAGCGATTCCTTATAATCGCCGGCGTCGTATAATTTTTTGGCTTCAAATTTTAATTCGGTTATCGCGTTGTTTCGCTCTTTAATTTTTTCTTCTATTTCTTCTTTTTGAATCCTTATCGCGCTTTCGTATTTTGTTCCCTCGGCTAATAATCCGGCTTTATTGAGTAATTCTTTAACTCCGAAATAATCGTTTTTTTCGTAGTATTTTTTTATAATGCCAAGCAGCTCTTTAAACAAATCTCTAAACAAAAAAAAACCGCATTTAGGACAGATTTTCACTCCGTTTTCCGATATTTCAATTCCGCATTTTTTACATTTCATCATATTGAATTTCTGTTTGTTTTTTGTAATAGTTCAAGACTTTTTTTCGAGAAATAATTATTTTTTCCGAATCCTGCGGATTTCTTAAAATAAATGCCGGATGCGGCGTAGTCTTTTCTTTTCAAGTTTAAAACGCCGAGATGATAGTAGACCTCGCATAATTCGAGTTCCGTGTAGGATTGTCTTTCCCTAAGAAATTTGTAAATCAATTCTTCTCCGGCTTTCAAATTGTTTTCCTGAACGTAAATCCAACCGAGAGATTCAAGTATATCGGGCGAAACTTGTTTTGAATTATCGAGATGCTTTTTCAGTATTTCAAAGTAATCGGCATAATTTTCATTAATTTCAATCGAACTTAACGCCGTAGAATTTACAACGCTCAAATACAAGGATTCGTTATCTTTTTTTTCGGATTCGGAAAATTCCGTCAGAATTTTTTTTCCGGTTTCATAAGCTTTCTTATGGTTTCCGTCATAATAATATATTGACTGCTTAATAATCGCCAATTCAATATCGCCGCTGTATTTTTTTATCGCGGAGTCAATTATTTCTTCCGCCGCTTTAAATTGAGATTGATTGATAAGCAAAAAAGTTTTGTATGTCATAAAGGATTTGTTTTCCAAAATCAAAGGAGTGTTTAGAAAAACTAAAATCACGCATAAAAAAATTGAAAAAAATGAAATGAATTTATTATAGCCGTTTATAAAAATTTTTTTTCGCGAAAACGATTTTGAAAAAATTGCGTTCACAAGGAAAAATAATAGAGAAACCGCTAAAAATAAAAGTATAAGAAGTTGAAAATCAATATTTTTTATGTAACCGCCATTGTTAAACGTAAACAGAATAAAAAAAACATTGACCGCGGAATGCAGAAAATATCCTCGCCATATTGTTTGATATTTTTCATAAAGATAACACAGAACTATTCCCGAAATTATTCCGAAAGGAATCATCGCCGGTTCTATATGCAGAATTCCGAATACAATCGAAGACAGTATCGAGGCTTGAAAAAAACGGAATTTGACCCTTAACGCTTTATAAAAAAATCCTCTGAAAAATACTTCTTCGACGAACGGAATTATTCCGCCAAATATAATTAAAGATAAAAGAAGCGTTTTTGAAGAATTCGAATATAAAAGAAGCGGCAGAATGGAATAATTATTTGGAAACACCGAACCAGTGGCGAAAATATGTTTCAATGCCATCGTATTGAAAAAAACAAAAATTATAGCGAACTTCAATCCGTGAAAACAAGAAAAATAAATTTTTTCTTTGAATTTAATTCCGAGAACCGAAGGTTTCTGTTTATATTTTATTATTGCTATAAACCAGGCGGCCGCAAATAATATTAAACTGTTTGCGAAAGTTAATAGAATTGTAAGCAAAAAATATTTTTCGCTTTCAAGACCCTTATATTTGATTTGAATACTGTTGGTTATCAGATTTGCAAGCAGATAAATCAGCATAACATAAAACGCTTCCCATATTTTCCAGTAGACGACCGGTATAGGCAGCATTTCGATAAGTTTTTTGAATTGTTTTCGGGCTTCGGAAGTTATATGTTTTCCAAAATCAAGTTTGCAGTTAAAACATTCTTTGTCCGTCACAGACAAATCCGCGCCGCAATCCGGACATTTATAATTCCATTGTTCGATTATTTTTTGAAAATTCATAATTCTAAATTTTTTCTAAACTTCTTTCTTCTGCTAATTTTTTCATTTTATTATTAAATATTTCTCTGTCAATAGGTTTCGCGATATAATCGTCGCATCCGAGACTTAAAAATCTTTCCCGATCTCCTTTCATAGCGTTCGCAGTTAACGCGACGATATGTAGACTTTTGAATTTATCGCTTTCTTTTATAATCTTTAATACGCTCGCTCCGTCCATTACAGGCGTCTGCATATCAAGAAGCAATATATCGTATTTTTTTTGTTCAACATCTCCAAAGCGATTTTTCCGTTATCCGCCAAATCGCAGTATTCTCCGAGTTTTTCAGTTAAAGTCCGTATTAAAATCAGTTTTAATAAAAGGTTTAGCGTATTATCAAAAATATTTTTTTTAGCAAAAAAATTTTAATACTATGAATAGCTTTTCCGGTTTATCCGGATTAGTATCTTATCAATAAATTTCTTGCATATACGGCAAGAATATTTTTTGCGGCGCTTTGAAACCTATATAAATTACAGTGTCAAAGCGCTTTTTTTAATCCTCAACTTTTAAAAAGTCGAGGAAACCGTGAAACGATTTTCGAATATTGTATAAAACCGGATTTTAATTCGCGTCAACTTACTGTATAATAAAATGTCGGCGCCTGCAAATAAACGGCTTATTAGACAACTCTTAATCCGTCAACTTTTCAGCGGCTTTAAATCTGTCCGATTATACAATTTGCATAATTCTAAAAGCTGTTTTGATATTTCAGCGGTCAATTGATTTTTTTCGTATCTCCATTGCCAGTTTCCAGCCGCCGCCGACGGAACGTTCATTCTCGCCGAATTGTCGAGACCCATCAAATCCTGCATAGGAATTATGCAATATTTTGCCGAAGAAGCGATAGCGTATTCTATCATTTTCCAGCAGCAGTTTTTTTCAGAAATATCCGGAATATAGGAAGCGATTATATTTTTAGTTTTAACGTCTGAATTTTTATACCATCCGTATGTGGTTTCATTATCGTGCGTTCCGGTATAAACAACGCAGTTTCCGTTCAAATAATTATGCGGAAGATAATCGTTGTCCGCCGAATCAAAAGCAAACTGCAGTATCTTCATACCCGGAAGTTTGTAAGCGTCTCTGAATTTTTCAACTTCTTCTGTTATTATGCCAAGATCTTCGGCTATTATAAACGGATTTTTTAAAACTGAAAATAATCTGTTGAACAAATCATAACAAGGCGCTTTTATCCATTTTCCGTTAATCGCATTTTTTTCGGAAGCCGGAACCGACCAGTATGCTTCGAATCCTCTGAAATGATCTATTCTAACTCCGTCAAAAATATATAAAGAATAACCTATGCGTTTTAACCACCAATCAAATTCCGAGGTTTTGAAAGCATCCCAATTATATAAAGGATTGCCCCACAATTGTCCTGTTTCGCTGAAATAATCAGGCGGAACTCCGGCGACAAAAGAAGGATTGCCGTCTTTGTCAAGCAGAAAATAATTACGTTGAGACCAAACATCCGAACTGTCGAACGCGACAAATATTGGAGCGTCTCCTATTATTCTGATTTTTTTAGAATTGGCGTATTGTTTAATTCGCATCCATTGTTTAAAAAAAATGAATTGTAAAAATTTATGAAATAACACGCTGTCTTTCAGTTTAGTTCCGTAATGAACCAGAGCGTAATGATATCTCAATTTTATATCTTCCGGCCATTGATTCCAGCATTTGCCGTCAAAAAAAGACTTAAGAGACATAAACATCGCAAAATCGTTCAGCCACCATTTATATTCGTCGCAGAAATTTTCAAATCCGCTCATTATCGAGTGTCTGTCGTTTGAGATAACATTCTTGTAAATCTGGTATAATAATTGAAGTTTTGACGACGTCAGTCTGCCAAAATCTATTTTTGTTTTATTTGAATTACAAACGTAATTATTCCAATCCGACCTGTTTAGATAACCGAGTTCTACAAATTCTTCCATATCTATTATCCAAATATTTCCGGCAAAAGCGGAAAAACTTTGATATGGAGAATCGCCGTATCCGGTCGGTCCCAGCGGATTTATCTGCCATATTGTTTGCCCGCTTCTTTCAAGAAAATCAACGAATTCAAAACAGTTGCCGCCGAGCGTTCCGATTAAATCATTGCCCGGCAACGACGTGATATGAAGCAATACGCCTGAATGTTTTTCGTTTTTTTGTTTTTGAGGTTCCATATATTTGCTATTCCTTAAATAAAAATTTTTAAAAAAATCAATAATTTGAATACAATAAAGTTTTAGCGTAATCCGATACGGTCTTTTCCGACGAGTTGACTCCGTAATACAATATTTGTTTGCCTTCGTTTTCGCCGTATAATTTATATTTAGATAATATAAACCTGTTTATAAACGCGTTTTCGTCAAACATTCCAAGACACGCAATGTCGAAAAGTTTAGGCGCCGCGTTGACAAGATATTTATAACACGACATTCGCAATTCCAAATCGTCGTGAAAAAGAATTCTACGGATATAGCTTTTATTAAACTCGGGATTTAAAAATAATACCGGCAAAAGATGCGATATATAGGATGAATTATTTTTTCTCAAAAAAATATTCTCAATAAGCGTATGCTTGTCGGAATCATTTAGATTTACGGCGCATTCTATCCCCAGAACCGCTATAGAATCGTTTGAACTGTCCGCTGCGGACAAAATAATATCCTTAAAATTCAATTTGTATTTATATATCGCTTTAAGCGCTTCGATTTTTATTGAAATATTTTGCGATAAAGAATAAATATGTTCAAAAAAAAGTTTCGATTCAACGCCGAGTTTTGCCGCCGCGTTTATGGCGTCGGTTCGCGCGTCAATATCGTCGTATTGATTGAATTGATTTATTAAAACCTTGATTTTTATCGAAGCAGGAGCGTTTAAAACCTCTTTTGATATTTCGGAAACTTCAGTTTCTATAAAATATAATTCGTCAGTAATATCGTCTGAAATTACCGGAGCCCGCATAACCAGCAAAAAAGACAATAGAATAATTATATAACAATTCTCTTTATTTTTTTTTACAGATTTTTTCATTTCGATTTTTCATTATTTAATATTTTTTGTAAAAGTCGCCCAAAAAATAATTTGTTAGTCTGCCATAAACCATTTAATATTATAATTTCAAAGAATTAAAGTCAATAAAAAATTGTAACTTTATCGGTTGGAACAATTTCTGACTGCGCCGGACAAAAAGACAAAAGACTAAAAGACTAAAAGATAAAAAGTGGATAAAAATTTTATTTGTGTTTTTAGAATAAATATTATATTATAGAAAAAATAAATTATATAGGGAGATTTATAAATGGATTTTTTTATTAATGCGGCAAACGCAATGTCGGCTCCGGGCGGAGCAAAACCAGGGGCGCCGGCTCCGGGCGGATTTGAAACTTTCTTACCGTTCATTATAATCATAGCGGTATTTTATTTAATAGTTTTTCTACCGCAAAGAAAAGAAAAGAAGAAGAGAGAAACTCTTTTGCAGAACCTCAAACCGGGCGACAAAATTATTACCACAAGCGGAATTTACGGAGAGATATCAAAAATAGAAAATGATATTGTCTATGTGAAAGTAAGCGAGAACAACACAAAATTAAAAATGTTGAAATCGGCGGTTTCAATTGTTCTGGATGCAAACGAACAACTTCCTAAAAAGAATTAGATTTTAAGAAGGAAACGAAAATGGAAAAAGAAAAGATAATTAGTATTATCCGAGAAGCCGGAATAATCGGAGCCGGCGGCGCAGGTTTTCCAACAAATGTAAAAGTCAATGCAAAAGTCGATACTGTAATAATAAACGGCGCGGAATGCGAACCGCTTCTTTATAAGGATAAAGAAATTATGCGGTTGTATCCGGAAGAAATGGTATCCGGATTAAAGATAGTAATGGATATAACCGGAGCCGGAACGGGAATAATAGCGTTAAAATCAAAAAACAAAGAAGCAATCCCGAAACTTAAAGACATTTGTAAAAAGTATAAAGGCGTAAGAGTCGAGGTAATAGACGACGTATATCCTTCGGGCGACGAAGTGGTTTTAGTTTATGAAGTTACAAAGAGAATTGTTCCGCCTGCAAGCATACCGTTAAGCGTGGGATGCGTTGTATCAAACAGCGAGACTTTTTTAAATATTTATTATGCGGTTAAAAATAATCAGCCGGTAATAGAAAAATATCTTACAATAACCGGAGAGGTAAAACATCCGGTTACTATCAAGGTTCCCGTAGGAATTTCAATAAAAAACATATTGCAGTATGCCGGCGGAGTTACAGTAAAGGAACCTGCGTTTATAGACGGCGGACCAATGATGGGAAAAGTAATATTCGATGAAAATTCAGCGGTAACGAAAACGTCTGCCGGATATATAGTATTGTCAAAAGACCACCCATTAATAATAAGAAAGACGTTGCCCCCCGAATCCGCTCAGCGAATTGGCAAGAGCGCATGCGATCAATGTTCATACTGCACGGAATTTTGCCCGAGATATTTGCTTGGACACGACGTTCGTCCTCATATGGTAATGCGGTCGCTGGGTTTGACTGGAAAACAGTATAAAGCCGTTTCCAACTGGTCGCTTGTATGCGTAGAATGCAAACTGTGCACTTTTTTTTCCTGTCCTGAAATGCTGTATCCCGGAGAGTCGTGCGGAATATCAAAAAGGGAATTGGCAAAAGAAGGCGTAAAATACGTTATGCCGAAAGATAAGGTTTTGAAAGCGCATCCGATGCGGGAGTTCAGAAAACTTCCCACAAAACGTCTGGTTGAAAGACTTACCTTGACGCAATATGATAAAGCGGCTCATTATGAAAATTTTGAAATCAAACCGAAAGAAGTAACGATAATGTTGAATCAGCACATAGGAGCTCCGTGTTCGGCTATTGTCAAACATGGCGACGCGGTAAAACGCGGTCAGACAATAGGGAGAACAGCCGAAGGAAAAATGGGCGCTTCGGCTCATTCGAGTATAGACGGGAAAATATCTGAAATAACAAATACGTATATCAAAATAAAAAAATCTTAATCAAGAGAGTGAATATATATGCAAAATGCAATCGGATTAGTTGAAGTATCAAGTATTTCTCAGGGATTTTTAGTTGTCGACGAGATGCTTAAAGCCGCCGAAGTGGAATTGCTGATAGCGAGGTCAATATGTTCAGGCAAACATATAACTTTAGTGCGCGGCGAGGTCGGCGCGGTAAAAGCGAGCGTTGAAACCGGAATCAGAACCGCGGATTTTGCGTTAGTTGACAGCATAATAATTCCAAATATTCACGAATCTGTTTTTCCCGCGATACGCGGATTAAACGTAATCGAGAATCCGGACGCGCTTGGAATAGTGGAAAGTTTTTCAATTTCATCTTTAATTGAAGGAGCGGATGCGGCGGTAAAAGCGGCGCAGGTTGAACTTATAGAAATCAGGTTGGCGATGGCGCTTGGCGGCAAAGCGTTTTTTACAATAACCGGAACGGTTGCTGACGTGAAAGCCGGCGTTGAAGCGGCAAAAAATTTGATTGGAGAAAAAGGACTTCTTGTGAACGCCGTAGTAATCCCGGGTCCGCGTCAAGAGATATACAGAGAAATTTTATAAGTTTATTTATTTGTTTAAAAAATGGATGAAATAACAATATTAAACTATTTATTAGAAGAAACCCAAATTAATAAAGACCAGTTTGACGACATACTGAAAATATTTAACAAATCAAATAAAACAATAGTTGAAATAATAGAAGAGGAAGGAATTTTAAAAGAGGAACAGGTAATAAGGATTATTTCTCAAAAAATAAATATCCCTTATATAAACCTGACTTTTTCTTTGATAGACAAAAATGTAATGTCATTAATTCCCGAAGAAGACATAAAATCAAAAAATATTCTTCCGATTTTCAAGATTCAAAACAATCTCACTGTAGGCATGGTCGATCCCACCGATTTATATTTGCTTGACGAATTGAAACAAATAACAAATTTAAATATTTGTCCGGTATTAATTTCGCGCAGTAAATTGAAAAATGTAATATCCCAATACTTTGGAATACAGGACTATATGAGCGATTTGATCAATCAGCTTAAAGGACAGATAGGAATCGAGAAAGAGGAAGAAAACTATGTGGATTTATCAGAAGCCGCCGAGGAAGCGCCGATAGTAAAACTTGTTAATTTGATAATAGAACAGGCGGTTATAGACAGAGCTTCGGATATTCATATCGAACCGCAACCTACGCGGCTGCGTATAAGATATAGAATCGACGGAATACTCCACGAAATTCCGTCGCCGCCAAAACAATTCGCTTCTGCGGTTATATCAAGAATAAAGGTTTTATCGCGTCTTGACATATCCGAAAAAAGGACTCCGCAGGACGGAAGGATTAAAACTAAAATTAATGATAAAGATATAGACATAAGAGTTTCTTCGTCTCCGGCAATATTCGGCGAGAAGATTGTTATGAGATTATTCGATAAAATGCAGATGCTTAACAACGTGGAAAATCTCGGGCTGGAAGAAGACACTAAAGAAAATTTGATAGATATTCTAAAAAAAAATACGGGCATACTGCTTGTTACGGGACCAACAGGCAGCGGAAAAACAACAAGTTTATACGCCGCGTTATCGCAGCTTGATTCGTTGAAAAAGAATATCGTTACCATTGAAGATCCCGTTGAATATCAGCTTGAAAATATAAATCAAATTGAAGTGAATCCAAGAGTAGGATTGACTTTTGCAAACGGATTGAGGTCTATACTCCGTCAAGATCCTGATATTATGATGGTGGGCGAGATAAGAGATTACGAGACTTCTGAAATAGCGATACGTTCGGCTCTTACCGGACATTTTGTTTTGAGCACGCTTCATACAAACAACGCGCCTGATTCGCTTACAAGACTTATTGATATGGGTATAGAACCGTATCTAATCGTATCCACGCTGCAGGCGGTTCTCGCCCAGAGATTAGTAAGAGTTTTATGCAAGGACTGCAGAGAAACGTTTATTCCTCCCGTTGAATTTGTTAAAGAACTCGATCCTTCGGCGGATTATTCCAATATGACTTTTTATACAAGCCGCGGTTGTAAAAGCTGTAAAAACACCGGATATAAAGGCAGAATAGGCGTTTTCGAATTTTTGATAATGAACGATGAAATAAGGCGGCTCGTTTTGAAAAAAGCGCCTGCCGAGGAAATAAAACAAGCCGCGGTTAATAGCGGAATGAGGACGCTTAAACAAGACGCGCTATTAAAAATAAATTCGGGATTAACAAGTTTAGACGAAGTGTTGAACGTTCTTTACGGTGTTTAATTAATGAAAAAATACAAGGTTCGGTTTATAGACGGTTCAGGCGTTAAAAAAGAAGAATCGATTTTTTTTGAAAACCAAACTAAGATAGCGGAATACGCCGCCGCAAACCAATTGTATGTTTATCAAGCGATAGATTTAACGGCTTCCGAATTAAAAACCAATTTAAAAGAAATAAAAACAAAACCTAAAAATCTGATGCTGTTCACATGGCAGCTTGCGGTAATGCTGAATTCTGGTTCTATGATACTCGAAAGTTTGAAACTTATAAACAAACAATTCAGCGATGTTGAATTCAGAGGCGTTATATCTCAAATAATATTTAAAATTGAAAACGGACAATTATTTTCGGCGGCTTTGTCCGATTATCCCAATATTTTTTCATCGACTTTCATAGCTGCCATTAAATCGGGAGAGGCGAGCGGAAAACTTCCGGAAGTTCTCGATAATATATCGAGTTATATTGAACGCAGGGAAACGTTGAAAAACAAACTTAAAACAATACTGATTTATCCTTCGGTTTTATTTACGGTGGCGGTTTGCGGGATAATATTTTTATTGATGTTCGTATTGCCGAAATTTGTGAGAATATTTAGTTCGCTTGGAATTACGTCCGCCACTATAAACATATTGACTACATTGACAGGATTTCTTGAAAACTATGCGTTTCCATTTTTAGCATTAATCGTATTAGCGGCAATAATCGTTTATGCGTCCGCAAAGATATTTAATAAAAGAGATTTTTTCGATATGCTGATTTTGAAAATTCCATTCATAGGAATTCTCGTAAAAAAAGTCAATATATCGTTTTTCGCCAATACTTTGCAGATACTTTTAGACAGCGGAACCCCTATAGCTCAAGCCGTGATTATTTCCGCCGAAACAATGCCGAATATTTATATATCGAAAAGAATTCTCAAAATTATTCCCAATGTCGAGAACGGCGAACCTTTAAATAAATGCCTTGAGAAAACCGGTCAGTTTTCCGATATAGCGCTTCATATGATATATGTGGGCGAAAATTCGGGAACGTTAACCGATATGCTCGGCAAAGTGAATAATTTTTATAATAGAGAAGTCGAGTATACCGTAACAGAAACGCTTGCTATTGTCGAACCCGCGATATTGGTTTTGCTTGGAGCCATCGTATGTATGATAGCAATCTCCATATTTCTACCGATAAACGATTTTATCAGCGCTATGCATAGAAGATAAAATTCTATTTGTTTTTATCAAATCTGGATTTTATAATATAAATGGAAAAAACAAAAATAATCGCCGCGAACGCGATAGTTTTATAATCCATTGAACCGTATATTTCAGAAGACGGAGTAAAGTAGATTATTTTATACGGGGCGGATTTATAGTTGCGGATAAATACCATATAATCCTTGATTTTTGTTTGACCCTCAAAATTTTTTTCTAATAATTCGTCAAGTTTTGAAGATATGTTTTTTGGTATGGCGGATTTTAAAAGTTTTAATTCTTTATCGGATGATTTTATCAGAGCCGGATGCGCAATGATTTGTTTGTAGTTGTTTACGATGAGGATTTCTCCGTATTCGCTATTGGCTCTGAAATCAGCAAGAAGGGAGTTGAGAAAATCAAGCGTCAAGTCGGCTGAAACTGTTCCCAAAAAATTTTGGCCGCCGTAGACGGGTTTTGAACAGGTTATCATCATTCCTTTTCCGGCGGTGTCGATGTAAGCCGGAGTCCAGAATAATTTTCTCAACGGATTGTTTTCAGGCAATCCGAATTTATAAAATTCGAGCGTAAGAAGTTCGGCAATATAATGATAAATTTCTTCGGGTTTGGAGGAAATAGAATTCGAATGTTCCCATGGATAAATATTAATGAATTCATTTTTAGAAACGTAATAAGCCCATACTACGTTTGGGAGCGAATCCACAGCCGCTCTAAAAATATTGTTTAGACCAAGCGCCATTTTAATTTCTCTGTAATACTGACGATTGCGCCTTTTTAACGAACCGGTTCCCCGCAGATTGCCTATCATCTCTTTTGAATAGGGCAAAGGAAAAAAATCCAGAGTATAAAAAATTTTTTGTTGTTGGGGAATTTTAGTTTCCTTTGCGATTTTAATTAATCTGGTAAATTCGTTTTCTTTGGGGTCCAACAAATAAAAGGTTTCGGCGGATTTTTGAAAAGAATCGACGTAACCCGAGCAGGTTTTAAAAATATGTTCGGATTGAATTAAGGTTTTATCGAGATTACTTGAAATCGAAAAAATTTGTAATTTATACTGATGTATGTATTCGTAAGCGGAAAAAGCTAAAAATATCAATGTTAAGAACAAATAAAAGAATTTTTTTGAAGAATTTTTAGGGGAAACGCTTGCGTTTTCCGAAATGTTTTTATTATTCAAGTTTTGTTGTTCGCTCATAAAAGTATCCGGTTATTAAAAAAATTTTCTATTCGGGTTTATTTATAAAAACCGTTAAAAGGGTTAATAAATAAACGATTTGTTTCATATTTGTCTTTTATAAACCCAGCAAAAAAATTGCCGGGTTATTTATATATAAATATTGAGATTAAATTTTAAAAGAAGAAACTTTTGAATCATACGGATTGAAAATATTATATCCGACAGGAATATAAGAATAAGATTCGTAACTGTTTACCGGAAGAGAAAATAAATCCACCGGGGTTCTTAAATATTCGGACAATTCATTTATCAAAATATTGCTTAATCCTTTTTGTCCGGACAACGTATTTTCAAGAAAATTCAAATTTGTATTAATTGCTTGTTCAAGTTTATTTTGTTCCGTTGATAAAGACCTGTTTTTAAAATCGACGGATATTCCGATTTCTAGTAAAGCGCCTGAAACCGGTTTTAACGAATTAAAAATATCGTCAAGGGTTTTTTGAGAGTGGGCGTCGTTTAGAGATTTTAATTCGCCGATAAAATCCGAAGCGTTTGAAACAAAAGATGAAATAATGAATTTGATATAATTGGTATTTTTAGAGATATCGATATTTTGATTTGAGGAATCCTTTGAATTAAGTCTTATCAGAACATTGTAATCATCAAGGATAATTTCGTTTGATTCGGATGTTATATCTTTTCCGTTAACCGTTATTGAAGCGTCTCTGCCGGATTGAATAACATTAGAGTTAGGCATAAATAAAGATTGAAGTTCTCCGACAATATCGGTTATCATGAATTTTCCGGATTCTCCGGTCTCATTGGAAAAAATGTATAAATGTTTTTTTGACGAATTGATATCGTCAGTTTTAACCGAGGCGGTAACTCCAAAATCTTTTTCATTTATAGCGGAAGCAATTTTATTTAAAACCGAAGAATATTTTTCGTTGTTAGAAAGGTTTACCGAAATAAGCGTATTGCTTTTATCATTGCTTATACTGAAAAGATAAGTTCCGCTTTGAACCGCGAAATTGTCGGTTCCGGTTACGTCGGCGCCTTGAACAATATGGTTTTGAGCCGTCTGGTTGATTTGTAAAGAGAAACCTCCTTTAGAAAGAGGCGACGTAATAATTTCAGCGGAACCGCTGTTATTCGACACTAAAGAATTATAAATAAAATAAGCGGATTCCGGAGAAGCGAGAAGACTTGCAGATTCAATTATATTAACGGCTTTATCGTAATTTTCAGGAGACACCATATTATCGCGGACATAATTTGTATTGAAAGATTTTAAAATCGAAGGAGATATAAAAGGATTTGCTTCAGGATTAATGGAAAGACGTATTGAATTTTTATAAGAAGAATTTTTTTCCGGTTCGGCGACGGGGCTGTATAATTCGTAAGATTTTTTTATTTGAGAAACGGAATTAATTAATTGTAATCTTGAGTTCATTATTTTTCTTCCTTGATTTTAATAAAATCAAAAAAAATAGTCCATTATTTTTCTTCATATATAATATAGCGCAAAAATTGGTTGAAGTCAAGGGTATTCTGAAAAAATTTGCAAATAATTCTTGACAAAATACGGGTATAAGTGTATTATTTTTAAAAAAACTTACTTTAATATTCAAAAAAAGTAGGTGGGTTTATTCTAAACCCACTTTTTTTTTGGGGGTAAAAAATGGCAAGCAAAAAAAAGAACGGTTTGAAATTATTGGAAACAATCGATTTGCTGAACAACGAAAAAGGAATTGAAAAAGAAATAATATTTGATTCGCTTGAAGAAGGTTTGGCGCGCGCGTATGAAAAAGTAAATAACGACGATTTTGATATAAAAGTCAATATTGACCGGGAGACCGGAGAAATAAATTATTATCAGATATTGACGATAGTGGATAAACCGGAAGACAAAGATTTTGAAATAAGTTTAAAAGAAGTTCAAAAATATAATCCTCAGGCTGAAATCGGGGATACGGTTCAAGTTTTATTAAAAAAAGTCAATGATATGTCGAGAATCGGAGCTCAAATAAGCAAACAGATATTCAGTCAAAAATTGAAAAGCGAAGAACGAAATATTTTATACAACAGATTTATCGACAAAAAAGGAGAAATAATGACCGGCGTAATTCAGCGGAAAGCCGGAAACACATATTTTATTGGAATAGACGGAAGCAAAATCGACGTAATACTCGGATTTAAAGATCAGATACCAAACGAAAATTATTCGATAGGACAAAAAATAAGTTTTTATATAGTCGACATAAAAAAAGATATGGGCAGTTCGGCAAAAATCATAGCGTCGCGGACTCATTCGGAATTTGTCAGAAAATTATTTGAACGGGAGATATCCGAGGTGTTTGATAGAACAATAGAAATAAAGAATATTTCAAGAGATCCCGGATACAGATGTAAAATCGGAGTTGTAAGTCACGATACAAACGTAGATCCGGTAGGAACTTGCGTCGGCAACAGGGGCAACAGGATTCAGTCGATAGTGAGAGAATTAAATAATGAAAAAATAGACGTTATACCATACGACCCATCAGCCGAAGTTTATATAAAAAATTCGTTGAAACCGGCGCAGGTGGAAAGCGTTACCGTAAATTTAAGCGAAAAAGCCGCTATAGTGGTAGTTCCAAAAGACCAATATTCATTGGCTATAGGAAGGAACGGTCAAAATGTGAGACTGGCGGCAAAATTAACCGGATTTAAAATTGACGTAAAAACAGAAAACACTATGTCAAATGAACAGGCATTGAAAGAAGCGGAAGCGTTATTTACCAATAAAGGCGGTAAACCAGCCGAACCTGAAGAAGCTCCGGTTAAAGCTGAAAAACCCAAAACCAAAACAAAAAAAAGCGCCGATAAAAAGACAAAAGAATAATTTATAAAGATAAATAGCGTTAGATTCCGGAGGTTATTATTGTATAATGAGAATATATGATATAGTTAAATTCATTAAACCTGAAATATCTTCAAAAGATATTATGGAGTATTTGGCGACTAAAGGTTTAAAAGCGGCGGCTTCAAGTAATGCGACTCCGGAAATGATAGCGCTAATAAAAGAGAAATATAATGTTTCCGACGAAGTTTCAATAGATTCTCAAAAAGGCGATTCAAAATCAAAATCAATATCAAAAAGTTCGAGTTCAAAATCCAAATCAAAGGCTTCTCCGTTTATTTTGATAAAAAAAGAAAAAAAAGAGCCGCCGGCTCCGCCGCAAATTGAACCGGTTCAAGTTACAAAAATAACTAAGATTGAAAAAAGCGAACCAGTAGTAGAAGCTAAAGAAAAAATTGATATAAAAGAAGTTATTAAGGAACCGTTTCCTTCGGTTCGCGAAACTCCGCCGGTTAAATCCGAAACGGTCGTTTCGGAACCTGAAAAAAAAGAAGGAGTTCGCGCAGAATCAATACAGGAATCCGAGGATCGCAAAGGATTAAAAGTAGAAGAACAAAAAACCGAACAGGCTCCGGTTGTAAAACCGCATCAGGAACCTGTGGAAGATAAAAATAAATCAAACATAAAACAGCGTATTTTTTCAAAAACAGGCAAATTCGGCGTTCAGCATAAACCGCAACAGCCGCAGCAGAAACAGCCTTCGGGAGCTCAAACGGAAAACAAAAGCAAACCGCCGCTTGGTCCGCTTGGCTTAAAAGAAATGGACGTTGAAAAACTCAAATTCGTAGAGAAAACCGAAGAAGAAAAAGTATTAGAGAAGAAAAAGTTTGTCAAGAAAGATTTACAACAAATAACGCAGGCTATTCAAAGTATAAGCAAAAGAAAAAATAAGAAAAAATCCAAATTATTAAAAATGTTAAAGAAAAAAAAGATAGCCGAGCGGCTTGCGGACGAGCAGGAACAGGAATTAAAATCTGAACGCTATATACGCATAACGGATCCCACAACTATTCAGGAATTATCTCAAAAGAGCGGAAAATCCGTTAATGATATAATAAAATTTTTAATATCAAACGGAATGCTTGTAACGGTAAACCAGAAAATCGACGCTGATACGGCCGAGATGATAGCTGCGGAATTCGGATTTGGAGTAGAGATAGAAAAATTATTTGGCGATATTGAAAAAGAGGAAAACGCTGAAAATAATCAATCGGTTCAGAATACAGTAAACAGGGCGCCCGTAGTAACAATAATGGGGCACGTCGATCACGGAAAAACCACTCTTCTTGATGAAATTAGAAAATCGAAAATCGTAGATACCGAGACCGGCGGAATAACGCAGCATATCGGAGCATATAAAATAATTTATAAAGAAAAACCGATAGTTTTTCTCGACACTCCGGGTCATAAAGCGTTTTCATCAATGAGATCGCGCGGAGCGAATATTACTGATATCGTTGTATTGGTAGTAGCCGCAGACGACGGTTTAATGCCGCAGACAATAGAGGCAATTAATCATACGCGCGCCGCTAAAGCTCCAATAATAATAGCGATAAATAAAATCGATAAACCGAATATAAATATTGATAAAATAAAGCAGCAGCTTGCGGAACGAGATTTGCTCGTGGAATCCTGGGGCGGTTCGATATTGTCCTGCGAGTTATCCGCATTAACAGGAAGCGGGATAGATAATTTGCTTGATACCATCATATTGCAGTCTGAAATGATGGAACTGAAATGCAATCCGGATATAAAAGCGTCAGGAGCCGTTGTAGAGGCGTCTCTCGACAAGGGATTAGGGCCTTCTATGACGGTTTTAATTCAAAACGGGACATTGTATTCGGGCGATTCTTTTGTCGCCGGAGTATATTCCGGAAAAGTAAGAGTTATGTATGACGATTTAAATAATAAAATAGACGTTGCCGGTCCTTCGACGCCGGTAAAAATAATAGGCAGCGAAGACGTCCCTGAAGCCGGAGATCCTTTTAATTCGGTTGAAGACGAGAAAATCGCAAGAGAAATCAGCGAGAAAAGGAATATAATAAAAAAAGAATCAGAAGACAAAAAAATAAAGAGATTATCGCTTGAAAGTTTGTATTCGGAAATCGGCAAAAAAGACATAAATATGTTTAATGTTATTTTGAAAGCTGATGTGCGCGGTTCCGTGGAAGCGATTCACTCTTCGTTAAAAGAAATCGGGAACGATAAATTGAAAGTCAATATAATACAGGAAGGAGTGGGAGCTATAACCGAATCAGACGTAACGCTTGCCAGCGCGTCGGATGCGATAATTATAGGTTTTAAAGTAAGGCCGGAATCGATAGCCAGCGCGCTAGCCAAAAAAGAAAATATTGAAATAAGATTATACGATATAATTTATAAACTGCTTGACGAAGTTAAAGCCGCAATGACCGGAATGCTGGATTCGGTTATAGAAGAAACCGTAACTGGAAAAGCGGTTGTAAAAGAAGTGTTCAGAATTTCAAAACTTGGAAAAATAGCAGGAAGTTTAGTCACTGAAGGAAAAATAGTTTATCCGGGTTTTGCTAAACTCGTTAGAGATAATATTATGCTGTATAACAGTAAATTGTTTTCTTTGAAACATTATAAAAACGAAGTCCGCGAGGTTGCCGCAGGTCAGGAATGCGGAATAGGTTTTGAAAACTACGAGGACATCAAAGAAGGCGATATTATCGAGTGTTATGTAAAAGTGGAAAAAAAGCAAGTGTTATAATTTAATGTTCGTAAATACGATTCATAAATTAGCCGCTTTGTATTATAGAGTATTTTATAAAATAGCGTCGAAATTTTGTAAAATAGTTTTTGTAATATCCGATTCTCATTCAGCAATTAATTCAGATATATTGAACCGAATAAAAGATTTACCGGGAACTTCCTTAGTTCATTGCGGCGATTGGTCTGCAATCGAAGATTATAATGAAATAAAAGGACTATTTCCGGATTTATACGGAGTATGCGGAAACACAGAAACGAATGAAATAGAAAAAAAACTTCCGGAAAGACTTGAATTTGAAATAAACGGTTTTAAAGTTATTGTTATTCATGAGATAGACAGTTATAAAAAATACGTTGTCAAAGCGGAAGAAACCGGAAAAATATTGGCGCTGCATGGACATACGCATCATCCTTCTAAAAAGAAAATAAAGAAGGCTTATTTTTTTAATCCGGGTTCGTGCGGACCAAAACGGTTTTCAAATGTTCCGCCTTCGTATGGAGTTGTTTATTTTTTTAAAAGACATTTTATAATGTCATTGCATAGAATATGGTTTCGCGAAACAGAAAACTGATGAACTCGCTTAAATTAGCGGGAGAAATTTTTCCCCGCGAATAGTCGCGAATTAACGCGAATAAAGACTAAAACGGAAAGAGTATTTGAAAATAAATAAGAAATATGGGGTTTAGAGATTAAGGTATTGAAAAAAGATTCGTTAGATTTGTCTGATTCGCGGTTTTTTTACCACGAATTGAACGAATAAAAAAATTAAAAAATCATTTAAATTAATAAAACTGGATTTATAAAAGTAATTTTGAATTCTAAAGAAATAATTTAAAAAATGATTTTGAATTATTCGCGTAGATTAGCGTAAATTAGCGGGAGAAATTTTTCCCCGCGAATAGTCGCGAATTAACGCGAATAAAGAAAAACCCAAAAAATATTTTATTAGAAATATAAAATAATTTTATTGGCGGTTTGAAACCTTTTTAAATCACTTATACTTTTCCGATGAAATTCGGATTAGGGATTGTGAAATATTATGTCGAAATTTTCCGAATTGAAACGCAATGCGATAGATACTTTTATAAGTTCGTATCTAATCCAGTTCATATCAAAATTTATCAGTATAATAACCCAACTGATAATAGCCCGTTTTTTTTTATCAACCGAGGAATTCGGAATATTTTTATATGTTTTTTTTATTTTTTCAATCGTAAATAATTTAAGGGATTTAGGAATTTCGACTCAGGTTATTAGACAGAAAATAATAGATTACCCATTGATAAATTCTTTGTTCTTTGTTTTGTCGGCGGCGATAACCGCAATTCAGATAATCTATGGATTAATAATTTATAAAAGTAATCCCGCATATTCAAAAGCTTTGATTATAATGTCTTTAAGTTATATTCCTACCGCTATAGGTTCTGCCCCTTCGATTTATTTCATCCAGAATCTTCTCATAAAAAAAACGTTGCCGGCAAGGGTATTTTCAATGTTGACTTATTTTTTCGGAGCCGTAGGATTTTCGTATTACGGATTTGGCGCGGCAGGTTTGGCGCTGGCGAAATTTTTTCAAAGCTCAGTATTCGCCGTTATGATATGGATAAAAGCTGCGGGTTTGATAAAAGTGAATTTTAAAATCGGCGGAACGCGCGGAATAATAAAGGAAAGTTACAAATTTTTTATCAACGATAATCTTGGTTTGCTGACAATGGAAATTTATAATTATGTAATAAATAATTTCGTGTCGGCGGCTTCGCTCGCTATTTACAGGGCGGCTTATTCGCTTGTTGATATTCCGGTTAATATAATTGAACAAGCGTTTTATAAAGTGGCGTATCCTATGTTTTCAAAGCTTGCGGGAGATAAAGAAAAATTATTGAACGCGTATTCTTTTTTAACTATAATACTTTTTTGCGTCGAAGTTCCGTTATATTTTTATATTTTTTTCAATAGCGATTTGATTATATATTTTACTTACGGTTCGAAATATTCCACATCGTCAGAAATGATAAGATGGCTTGCGTTTGTTCCCATATTCACTCCGTATACGACTTTTGGAATAGAGTTGTTCAAATCGTTGAAGAAAGACAATTGGTTGTTGACTTACATATTCGTAGGTTCGTTTTTAATTATTTTATTTTCATTTATATTCACCGCAAAATACGGAATAAAAGGAACAGCCGCGGCAAACTATTTAGGATTAAATTATTTTATAATCTATTATTTCATCTATAAAAATTTTAAAAAACACTTTTTTTATATTATAAAAAAATTGTCGTTTATATATTTGCTGCCTGGAATAATATTTTACGCCGCGTCTGATTTGGACGTTAAATTTGGATTTATTAAATCAATAGTAATTTGGGTTGCTGATTTCGCAAAACCTTATTCTGAAGAGTTATACAGGAAAATTTCCGATTTGAATTTAAAACTCGATTTAATTTCGCAGGGAATATATCAGTTTGGATTATTGCTTATTATATTTGCGGTTTATTATTTTTTTATTTATAGAAGAATGAAAACCGAACTTAATATAAAAATTTAATCGCGGGGTTGTGGAACAAATAATATATGAAAAAAATAATGTTGCGGCCGGCGGATATGTCGGTTGAAATTATGGAAACTCTTATTTCTAAGAATTTGGTTAAACCTTTAAGACCTTCTGAAAAAGCAATGTCTTTAAAACCTAATTCCGGCAATTGCGCGGATTTGATTTATTCTTCGGATATACAATACGGCTCGCATAAATTAATCTGCGTCGCCTTGAATTCTTCGGCGATAAGATTAAATTCGCATCCGGATAATGAAGAGTTTATTTTATTGAATCCGGCGGGCGTGGAATATAAACCGTTGTATTTGATAATAAGTTTAATTCCGCATAATGAATTACAGAAAAAAATTGACGATGAAGAATTATGCGAATTGGATTTGCTCGCTATTAAACTTAAATTTAACGATCCGGCGCTATCTTTTTTTACAATGTTAAAATATACGGTTCACTGCGAGGTTACCGATTTATCCGCGGGACAATATCCGGTTTTTTTTGTGACAGAACCGACTTTATTAAAACAGAACTTTATCAACGTTAAAGATTATTCGGTTTCTTTATTAATATAACCTTAAGCCGCATTCGCGGAAAAGCTATTAATCTTATCAAAAATATTCTTGATGAATTGCAAGAATATTTTTGATAAGACATCTAAAAACTGTCGACATGATAATATTTTTTTAAAATTCTAATTCCAAAGAAGACTTGCCCGCAATTCTTTTGTTGTTTTCTTGATTCTTGTTGAAAGTATTTTGTTAAAATTTTTCATTATTTTATATCCGATATTTGAATTCGAATCCATAAGTTTATTCAAATCGTTTATCGAGATTTCAAGAAGCGTAGATTCTTTAACGGCTATTGCCGAAGCTGAACGAGGAGCTTTGTCAATCAAAGCGAATTCTCCGAAGACCTGACCTTCTTCAACAGTGTGAACTGAAGCCTTGTCGCTTTTCATCTGAAGCTGGATTTCAATTGCGACTCTTCCTTTCATTAAAATATATAAGGCGTCGCTTTCGTCCCCTTCTTCAAATATAGATTCGCTTTCATCCATTTTTTTTGTTTTGCAAATCGTTTCTATAAGTTTTAATTCTTCGTCCGTTAATAAATTGAAAATTTCGTTTTTTTTTATTAAATTGATATCCATATTTTTTCCTCCGTTTTGATAATTTGATTATAATTCTTCGACAACGACTTTTGCTATAGAATTAATTGAACCCGCCGCGTTAAGGAGACCTTCGATCGCGTCAAGAAAAATTGAGCTTTGAGAAACCGAAGTCTTTTCGTCGCTTCTTAACGAGGTAAAATATTCTTGATGTATCTTTTTTCCGAGTCTCTGTAATTTTGCGTATAAAAGTCCTACGCTTTCAGCTTCTTCCAATTTTCTGTTTTCAAAAGCGCTCATAGTCATTTTAAATAATTCGCCGATTTTGCCGCTTAAGTTTTTAAGATGTTCGAGTTCTTTTTGATTAATCTGAATATTTCCTTCGATAGCTTTATTTGCTTGATGCAAAACGTTTTTAACAAGAATGTCCCCCATAGTTTCAAGATAGCTTGTAACATACATCTGCGCCATATTCTGTTTTGACTGTTCTTCGTCTAAACCTATTTTTCCGATATTGCTTAAATATTGTCTTATAGCTTTGTCAAGCGTGTCAATTTTATCGTCTTCTTTCAATACTTTTGCGGCAAGCTCTTCGGATTTTTTTTCAAAAACCTGAGGAATCAGTTCAATCATACCGGCCGCGATTCCGCCCATCCGGATTAATTCTTTTCTCGACATATCAAGCGCGACGTCGGGATTGTTGTCAAATCCTTCGACAAGATATTGCGGCGCAAAAATATTTTTTTCAGATTCGCTTTCAGGAATTATCGCGTAAATTAATTTTGCTATTAATTTTACGAAAGGCAGAAAAACAAGAACGCCAAACGTGGCGCATAATGTGTAAGTGTTGGCAACCTGACGCGGAAACGATTCGGACCCGAAAAATTTTGTCATAGCTATGACTGCGTCGTCGATGTAATTTATAAAAATAGAACAGGCTAAAACTGCGAGAACCGCGCAAATCGAATTGGCTATAGCGGTCCGTTTTCCGTTTTTGTTTGCTCCGAGAGAAGCTAATAGAGCGGTGGCTGAAGTTCCTATCATAGCTCCGAGAACAAGCGGAACCGCGGTTTCAAGATTAATAAGATTTTGTTCGGCAAAAGCTATGCATAAACCTACTGTAGCCGCGCTCGATTGAATGACGGCTGTAAATACTAAAGAAAAAACAATTGCCAATAATGGCTGCGAACTTAATTTCAATAGCATAGCCGTGAAATCAGGATACGAACGCAACGGCTTCATAGCGGCAGACATAATTTCCATTCCGTAAAATAAAAATCCGAATCCTATTAGGATTGTTCCTATTTGTTTCACTTTCTTTTTACTTGAAGCTATCATCATTATAAAACCGGCTATTACGAGCAGCAACGCGTAATCTGCAATCTTAAACGCAATCAATTGAGCGGTGACAGTAGAACCTATCCTCGACCCCTGCATTACCGCTATTGCCTGAGCCATTGTCATTAGCGTCGCGCTTACAAACCCCACGCACATTGCGGTAGTCGCGCTTGAACTTTGAACCGCGGTCGTGGCGAATATTCCGGTAATATAACCGGATATTGAATTTTTTGTGAATTTCGATAATATCTCTTTCATCTTATCGCCGGCTACATTTTGCAATCCGTCGGCGCCAAGTTTCATACCATACATAAATACGCCCAATCCACCTAAAAGTCCTACGATTACCATTATATACCACGTTTTCGACATAACGTTTATTTTTATATTAACAGGTTTTATTTCAGGATATTCGGCTATAAATGCGGTTATTACATAATCGCCGGATTTTTCTATTTCAGTCAGCGCAGTTGCGGCTAATCCATCGGCGCCTGTTTTAATTTTATCTGTTGTGATTTTAGCTTTATCGCCTTTTGAAGGATAAGTTGATAATCTGAATATTACATTTATATTGTTTGTTGAGCAGTCTATTCCGCTTACTCGAACTTTTATGTCCTTAACATCTTCGCCGACTTTCCCGCTTAATAAAGATGTTCCTTTTAAATAGGATTCATTTTCTAATATTATATTTCCGCTATTTTCTTCAGCATGCAAATTTAAGATAAAAACAAATGCAAACATCAAAAAACCCATCGCAATTTTTTTTCTTAACATAACGCACCTTTTTTATAAATAAAAAATTATATCATTATTGTTGAAAATATATATTTGAAAAAATAAATTGTCAATTGAATTATTTCCGTTAAAATTTACCGGATTATTTTATCTAAAAAAGAAGAATTTCGAGGCGTATAAACTTTATTTTAACATTAGAAAATATAACCTTCCAAAATGTTTCTGATGACCTGCAATAATTTCGCTTTGCGGTCCAAAACCGGTAAATATATCGGTTCTTCCAGGACCTACAATCGCGCCGCCCGTATCTTGATTGAATACAAATCTAAAACATTTTTTCCATTCAAGGATATTATTATTATCGTCGAAGACAGGTTTAAAAGTTTCAATGAAACACAAAGCTCCTTTAGGAAAAATTCTTGAATCAAGAGCGATGCTTCTTAAAGGAGTTAAAGGAACTTCAATATTTCCAAGAGGTCCTTCGTCGACTTTTCTAAAAAAAACGTAACTTGGATTATAATTAAAAATGTCCCGGACTTCTTCAGGATGCGTATTAAGATATGTCCGGATAGACTGCATAGAAACGTTATCTTTAGACAAAGCTTTTTTCTCAATCATATATTTTCCAATAGGTTTATAAGGATGTCCGTTTTCGTCGCAATAATTGATGCGCATTGAATCTCCATTGTCAAGATTAACTATTCCAGAGCCTTGAATTTGAAGAAAGAAAATATCGATTAAACTGTCGCACCAGACGATTTCAAGATTTTTGTTTTCCAGTTTTTTTTCAAAATCAATTTCGTCTCTGGTATAATATGGAACAATACTTTTTTCGTTTCCGATTCTGCATCGCAATTGTTTAGGAGCTCCTGCGTCTTTGATTTTGGAATAAATTGGAAATCGGGAGAGTTCAATTTTATATAAATCGTCCGGCTTAGAATAAATAGGATATAAATAAGTGTCTGACTTTATAAGCGACCCTTTTAACGAGGCTTCGTAATATCCTGTGAATAATACGGTATCCGCCGCCGATTTATAAACGAGGTAATTATCCCGGATATAATTATAAAAAGTATCGGTTAAATCCATTTCTTCGAGTTTTGTTTTAAAATCAATAATAGAATTTTTGACAGATGATACCGTATAGGAGTCTGCGCCGAAAAAGACGGCGTCTTCAGATTTTTTTTTATTATAATATCTTAACGAATTTTCAGCGGCAGATATCAAAGATTGTTTATCCATATCGTCCGATAAAATAACGGTTTCTGTTTTTGTTAAAGAATTTTCTTTTGACCAGCGGATTTTAGTTTCTTCTGGTTTAAGAATTGATATATTCTTACGCGAGCAAGAAACAATAACGGATAATAAAAATATTATTAAAAAAAAATAAATACGTCGTTTCACGGAATTAAATATTAAATTAAGATAGTATACTTTTATAAAATAAAATTTAAAAAGTCAATAATAATTTAATTCCGTCAAGGGGAGCAACAATGAAATATTTCTGCGTTTGGCGGTTAGATTATCAAAAAACTGATTTTACAGTTTTTGGGATTGAAAAATTTTCTTGAGTTGTTTATTTTATAATACGAATTAGTTACCAAAAGAAATTTGTAAAAGAGAACTAGTGTTATGTAACGAAAATAGCTTGACGGAAATCAATTATATTTTATTTGATTTTTTAGTAATAAATAAAATATAAGCGTCAATTTTATTATGATACATAACACTAGCGCCTAATTACACAAATAAATAGTGTTATCAATGCTACGAATAATCGGTAAAAAACAGTGTTCCGTCTTTTTTTTCTATCATTATTTACGCAATAAGACTGTAGTTGGAAAACATTTGATTATTGAATTATCCAAAATTAAAAAATTATAATTAAAAAATATTAATCGTATTTTAATGACATACTAATTTTTATTTGGTAATAATAAAATTAAAAAGGAAATTATCCAATAAATCAAAAATATGACTGATATTAAGCGATTTAAACCCGTATTATATTTTTTAATAATTTTTCTTTTTGTTTCCGCCGTTATTCGAAGCATATTAATTTTATCGAGTATTGATTTGATAGAATTAAATGTAATAACGATAATTAAAATTTATTATACGGGGGTTTTATATGATATAGCGACTTTTATATACTTCATAATACCTTATATTATATATCTTGCGATTATCGCCGACAGAATATTTAACTCAAGAATTAACAGATGTTTTTCAAGTATAATTTTTTTTGTGTTTGTATGGTTAAATGTTTTTAATATTTCATCAGAATACTTTTTTTGGGAAGAATTTGGGGTCAGATATAATTTTATTGCCGTAGATTATCTCGTTTATACAACGGAGGTAATAGCCAACATCAGAGAAGCATATCCGATTTATAGAATAATAATAATTGTTACAGTTATAGCTTTGACATTAACGGTTTTAACGCAAAATTTTTTTTATAAGTTACTTCAGACGCCGCCAACTTCTTTGAAAAAAAGGATTTTTTTAAGTTTATTGTTTTTATGCGTTCCAGTATTTTTGTTTTTATTTATAGATAATGCCGTTCCGAACATATCAGGCAATGCGTATGAAAATAATCTTGCCGCAAATGGAATATATTGTTTGTTTAGCTCTTTTAGGAATAATACGCTTGAATACAATGATTTTTATTATACTGAAGACAATACAAAAGTTTTTTCATATATAAAAAAATTATTTCATTTAAGTAATCCGTCAAACTCAAATAAAAATTATTCCATAGCTCGGGAAATAAAACATAATGCTCCGGAAAAAAGATATAACATTATTTTAACTGTTATTGAAAGCATGAGCGCAGAATTTATGAGCGAATTTGGCGGAAAAAAAAATGTGACTCCGAACCTTGATTTGTTGGCGGCAAACGGAAAAATATATACCAATTTATACGCTACGGGAACCAGAACCGTTCGCGGTCTGGAATCAATTTCTCTGTCTATTCCTCCCTTGCCGGGACAATCAATAATTAAGCGGCCTAAAAATGAAAATATTGATTTTTGCATTTCAAAAGTGTTTATTCAGAAAGGATACGATTTAAAATTTATATATGGCGGCTTTGGATATTTTGATAACATGAATTATTTTTTTTCGCATAATGGATTTGAAACGGTTGATCGTTCCGATATGTCGTCTGATGAAATAACGTTTTCAAATGCTTGGGGAGTTTGCGATGAAGATTTGTTTAATAAGACAATCATCGAAGCCAATAAATCGGATTTATTGAGCAGTCCGTTTTTTTATCTCTTGATGACTGCGTCAAATCATAGGCCTTATACGTATCCTGAAAATAAAATTGATATAAAATCGGGATTAAATCGGGAGGGAGCCGTTAAATATTGCGATTATGCGATAGGCGAATTTATAAAAAAAGCGAAAAAACAAAAATGGTTTAGCAATACAATTTTTGTTTTTACCGCAGACCATTGCGCGAGCAGCGCCGGAAAATCAAAATTATCCGTTGAAAAATATAAAATTCCTTTAATTATTTATGCTCCTGATATTATCAAACCATCGGTAAATAACGCATTGGCAAGTCAAATAGACGTCGTTCCAACAATATTTGAATTAATGAATTGGTCTTACGAGTCGAAATTTTTTGGAGAACCAATCTCTGAATTCCCGACTGATTATAACAGGGCTTTTATATCCAATTATCAAAAACTCGGTTATTTTAAAAATGATAATTTGGTTGTATTAGAACCGAAACGTCAAATTTACACTTATGAATTTTTCGCGGATAATAACTGTTTAATTGAAATTAAAGATAACAATAATTTAACTTTTGAAGCGGTATCATATTATCAGAGCGCAAGCTATTTATATAAAAAAATATCAAATAAAACAAAACCATTATATTAAAACCGAATAAGGAAATGCGTAAAATTATTATTTTTCAAATATTATTATCTGCAATATTTATTTTGATTTTTGAATGTTCTAATCTGGATATATTATTGCAAGATTATTTTTATAACGATTTAACAAATCAATGGCTAATAACTAAAAATAACAAGATAATGAAAATTATTTTTTATGATGGAATAAAAATTTTTATAATTTTATTCGGAATCTCGAATTTAATTTTTTTTATCCTTTCTTTTTACAAAAAAAAAATCCAAAAATTTCAAAACAAGTTTTTATACGTCGTATTATGCCTGATAATTATACCGTCTTTAATAGCTTGTATAAAGAATTTTTCAAATGTCTATTGTCCATACGAATTAATAAAATACGGCGGCGATAAACCTTATGTAAAGACATTTCAAAAAATGCCCGAATATTTAAAATTAATCAATCCTAAACGCGGGAAAAGTTATCCCGCAGGACACGCTTCTGGCGGTTTTGCGTTAGTATGCTTATATTATGTTTTTCGTAAAGAAAAAGATAAAATATTAGGATTGTCGATAGGATTATCATTAGGCGGGATTATGGGATTATATCAGGTTGCGCGCGGAGCTCATTTTATTTCGCATAATTTTATGACGATGTTTATCGCTCTTACTGTTGCGTCGGCGATTTATTTTTTGTTAGAAAGTTTTTTGAGAAGGCGCAGTTTAAAATATTGAAATCTTAAGCTTCGTATTTTTAACGAGTGAAATGAAAAAAACTTTTTTAAAATTTGTTATTATAATAACTTTTTTGAATAACCTGTTTCTCGCCGCTATAACCGCCGCTGAAAAGGATATTTTTATAAGCGAGATTGCATTTATTCGTCATCCTATTTTTAACGGAAGCAATAATATTAAAAGAATTTATAAGTTAGCAAATAATTTGCATTTTACAACTAAAATTTCCGCTATAAAAAAAGATTTGCTTTTTAACATCGGAGATAGGTTTGATACTGAAATTATAATGAATTCCGAACGTAATTTACGTAGCCGTAAATATTTTTATGATGCCGATATAAAAATTGAATATATAAACGATTCAAATGTTAGAGCGGTTGTAAATACAAAAGAACAATGGACGACTACTATCGGGCTTAGTTTTTATAAAAATGAAAAAGGAGCGTCGTCTGTCAAACTCGTTTTTAAAGAACATAATTTGCTTGGTCTTGGAAAGGAATTGAAAATAAAAAAAGATATAATAGACATAAATGAAAACATTCAGGATTACGAATATAATGACGATAATCTTCTGGGAATAAAAAATTATATTTTGTCTCTAAATTATAAACAATCCCAATCATCAGTAGAAAAGAATATTAAAATAGGAAAAAGATACTATTCGGATTTTGATAAATATTCTTTTTTTTTCAATAACATAAAATATGACTTCTGGGAAGAAAAGGACAAAATCTACAATAATTTTATTGAATCGTATATTTCAAACGGAAAATTAACCGATAGAATTGAATTAGGATTTAGAGCTCATGAATTTTATAATACATATCACTGCTGTCCAAAAAAAATTTACAAATCCCAAGGCAACTCTAACTGTTCAAAATTTTTTAATGGTGTAATATCTTTTTTATCAATCGAAAGTAAATCAATCAAATTAAGTTGCATAA
>Ga0116156_10000935_pt1 | contig 29747 bp, 26 predicted proteins | sample AD_UKC045_MetaG_FD_89891 | JGI IMG/M metagenome (GOLD analysis project Ga0116156, IMG submission 89891) | Active sludge microbial communities of municipal wastewater-treating anaerobic digesters from USA - AD_UKC045_MetaG | ecosystem: Engineered > Bioreactor > Anaerobic > Digestate | place: USA...
GTCGCCAGCGTCGGCGGTGCCGCCGAGCGCGTAGCCGACCGAGAGGTCACGGCCCGACACAACGGCGACGTTGCCGGCGGTGAAGGTGGTGAAGCCCGTAGCTGCGATTTCGATCGAGTAGTTGGTGGCCGGGTCGAGACCAGCGATACGAATCGTACCGTCGGCGCCCGTCGTGCCCGTGCGGGTCACGAGCGAGTCAGGCGACGAAACCTTGACGCTTGCGCCGGCGACAGGAGCGCCAGCGTTCGAGTTGACGGTGACGCGCAGGCCGCCCGTTTGCGTTTGCGCCATCGCGTTCGGCGCGAGGACGATCGTACCAGCAGCAAGCATGCCCGGCACGCCCAGCGAGACAACCCCCGCCAAAACTGTTTTGGCGAGCAGTTGCTCGCGCCACTTCATTCTCATGATGACCCCTCAAAGCAAAAATGACAGCGACTGCACGCATGACCGCTTAATGCCAAAAAGCGGCCTTGGATTTGTCACATGCCCGACATTCCCGTCAGAAGTGCGCGGGCGTCAATGTTCCCGAGCGCTATGCGAAGGTTTTTTCAACAACGCGTTCCGCTGTGCAGCATTTCTGCATCACTAGCGTGGCGGCAGGTAAAAATTGCCCGTACCCGGACGCCGAGGCGCCCGGATACCAAGCAGTTGTGTATGCGGCATTGCCTACAGGCAGGGAATGACCGTGCCTAAAAAGCGGTGTTTCGTGTGACAGTTTTCGATACGGAAACCGACGTTTCCGCGAAGGAAGCCACCCAAACCACCCTCAGAGGCGCCTGATTCCGGGCGCCGCTGCTCTATTCGTGATCAGTTTGAGCGCACAGACCGCCCACACGAGCGCATCCGCACGATCATTCCCCTGCTCTTCCGCAGCCTCGACGCCCATCGCGAGAAGCTGGCTCTCCAGCTCGCGGAAATGGCCGCAATGCCGCACCAGCCCGCGCTGGTAGAGCACCGACACCGGCTCCGCCCGGACGCACTTTCCCTTGCTCGCGTGGACCAGCTCGATCGGGCATGTGACTCCCGCCGAGAGTAAAGTCTGGCGCACCATTTCACCCCCCTGGTTCGCCTCGGCGACGATTTTTGCGGCGCCGAAATCGGTAACTGCCCGAAGGGCTGCTTTTGCCCATTCGAGCGGCTTGGCGCCGATGCAGGAATAGTCTGCCAGCACATACCCGACGCGTTCGCGCCGGCCCTTTCCGTCGGCGGAAGGACGCCTGCCCCTGCCCGCCACGATGATGCCGCACGCCGACCCGTCGAGACCGGCCGGCGGATCGATTGCGACCACGACCAGATCCAGCGCTTCGCGTCCGCCCGCTTCTGCGGGCGCTCCGGGTCCAACGCCTCCGGGCGGCGCATCGCATCGCGTGGCCGCAAAATCTTCCAGCCGGAACAGCCCGCCCTCGTCTTCCACGAGCACGCCGTTCAGTTCCTGCTCGGCGAGGCGCGTGCCGCCATAGAGCGCGTGCAACCCGTTGATGAAGGTCGGCGCAAGATTGCCCGCATTCGCCGACGTGCCCGCCTGCGTCATCACGCAGGAGGATTCCTCGCGCAGCTTGCGCAGCGCTTTGATCGGCTTGGGCGTGGTGGTGATGAGCAGGCGCGGATCATTCCCGAGACGCAGGCCGAGCCGCAGATTGCTCAACACCTCATGCGGCTTCTTCCACGTACAGAACTCGTCCGCCCACGCCGCCATGAATTGCGGGCCGCGCAGACGTTCCGGCTGTTCAGCCGAGAAGCCATAGACGACGGCGCCATTCTTCCAGTGCAGCCTGCGGCGCGTCGCGCTGTATTTCGGATGCTCGCGTCCCGGCAGGAAATGCAGACCAGCGGGGCCTTCGATCATCACTTCGCGCAGGTCGTGCTCGGTCGCAGCGACGATGGCGAAGGCGCCATTGGGCGTCGCTTCTGCGAGTGAGGCGATCCATTCGGCGCCGGCGCGCGTCTTGCCCGCGCCACGCCCGCCCTGGAACAGCCAGGTGGACCATTGGCCCGCAGGCGCAAGCTGCGCCGGGTGCGCCATGGCGGTCCATTTGCTGTCGCCGTTTGCATCGACCTGCGCGGGATCGGGATGCGGGAGGAGCGGCGGCGGCGCCTCGGTGACTTCCTTGCTCCAGCCCTCGCGGCTGGCGCGCGTCTCGATCGTTTTCACGACCATGCCATAGCGTTCGGCGATTTCGCCGGCGGTGAAATCTCCGTCTTCATAGTCGCGCCTTGCCGCCTGCCAGATTGCGGGCGCGAACTTGCGGCGCTTCATCGGCAAGCCTTCGCGCGTGACGCGCGCCTGCGCGGCGCCGGCGATCTTCATTGCCGTTGTTGCGAGTTGCTGGAGCCCCTGCCCGATCGCGAGCAGGACTTCGATCAGCGTGGCGTGCGAGACGGTGGAGCGGAGCGCATCGCGCGTGCGGCTTGAGACGTCGCTGTTGCTGTCGATGAGCGCGTCGTCCGTTGCGCGTGCCGCCGGATCGGCGCTGACGCCGTCATTGATCTCATCGTCGTTGATCTCATCGTCGATGGATGTGAGCGCGCGTTTGCGGGCGCGCTTACCATCGCCGCGCACGCGCAGGTATAGAGCGGAGGCGGTGACGCCGAAGCGCTTGGCCACGGCGGGCGCGGTTGCGCCGTCATGATAGGCGGCGATCGCCTCGCTCCACCTGGCTTCCGAATGCCGGGATGATCCGTCTGCGGCGGATCGGGGTGTCTCTACGTCTGCCGCATGGGCAGTTGCCGGTGGGGAATCAGGCCGCATCGCGCCAGCCGTGTTCCCGGGGACTTCATGTGTGTGTTCACTCATCCAGCAGTATCGACCCAGCTCACGGCCCGGTAAGTTCTGCGTGAGACTACCCCCCATTTTCTGGGGGTATGGGTTTGTATTGCCTCGGATTTTTTCCCAATTCCCCTACGGAATTGGAACAGCTCCGTCCTCCGATTCCGGGAGCAACCCGGCGCCCGCCTGCCACAGGACTATCCTGGATCATATTCCCGCGTTAAGGATTGGTGCGACAATCTGTCAGCATCGCCCGGAGACTTTCGCGGCGGCTGATGCCTGGGATTGGGGGGTAACGACGGTGCAAACGGATACGCGCGGTGTTTCCAGCCGCTACAGCGAGATGCTTGCGGCGCTGATCGAGACTGAAACGCGAATGGGCGAACACGCCGCCCTTCTCGCGGAGATGGCGGACGCGCTCAGCCATTTCCCGGATGCGGCGCGCATCGGCGCCAGTCACATTCTTCTTGGGGATCGGAAGATCGAAGCGGCCGAGTGGCCGAGCTTCAGGGATCTCGGCCTGATGCTGCACACATGGCGCGAACAGCGCACGCGCGTGGACGCGATGTGGGACGCGATGAGCGTTGAAGAGCGCGCGGGATGCAACGCGCCACCGGTGGCGGCAGGCGTGGATGTGACGCGGGCGTGGGTGTAGGCGCGCTGGACGCGCCGTGAGTGAGCGCCGGGACGTAGGGTGCATCGGAGATGCACCGTGCCGACGACAGGCGCCGACGGTGCATTTCCGCTTCGCTTCAATGCACCCTACGAGGTGAGCGCCGTGCGTGGGGCGCCGCCCCCTCCGTCTCGCACGCAAGAGCGTGCGATCCACCTCCCCCAGTGCTGCGCACTGATGGAGGCAATTCCCCTTCATTGCGACAGAGCGCCGTTTGCCTCCACCAGTCGAAGACTGGGGGAGGTGGATTGCGCGCAGCGCAAGACGGAGGGGGTGGGTGTTTGGGGGCGGAGGCCGACGGTGCATTATGCCGAATGTGAGAGAACCGTAGCGATTACGCGTTCCCCCGCCTCGGCGATAACCTCGTTTTTGCCGCGATAGTAGGAAAACGCCAGAACGCCTTCGATCAGCGCCCATGCACGCCCACGACGCCAAGTAGCGTCATCGACATCAAGCACTTCGCGATAGGCAGCCCGCGCGTCAGCTCCGAGCAAGCTCCAAGCGAGAGCGAGATCTCCTGCCGGATCACCGACTGCGAGTGCACTCCAGTCAATCACGCCAGAAAGGCTACCGCCTAACATTAGCAAGTTGCCACGCTGCAAGTCGCCATGGGTCCAGACGGGTTTCTGATCCCATTCCGGCAAGGTGAGCGCATAATCCCACTCTGAGATAATCGATCTGATACCAGAAAAATCAGAGAGCTGGTTGAACCGCTCCCGCATTCCACTATCGCGAACACGCAAAGGAACCGCGCGCCAAAAATTGTGCGCGCCTGGTTGAGGCCCTCCACTGGAATCTATCGCGCGTAGGCTTTTGACAAGGGCCCCAACGTCGCGCGCGAATGCGAGATCATTCACTTGCAAAGGCGGAGTTTCGCCATCAACCCATCGCATAACAGACCAGCAATAAGGATACCTGTCGTCGGCAGTCCCCTGACCGATAGGCAACGAAATCGGAAATGGCAGGTGAGGCGCGAGGTGCGGCAACCATTCGCATTCCTTAGCGATTGGCAGTTCTGCGCTCGCACGGCGCGGCAGCCGCACAACCATGTCGGGGCCGAGCCGGTAAATGTCATTGTCCGTCGAGTTAGCCGAAACGCGAGCGATCAGTAGATTTGCCCACACCGGAAATTGCTGTGTGAGCAGACGGCGCACCAAGGCTTCATCCGTTTTAAGCTCGCCGGGAGGAACATGTTGCGCGCCGCTCATTCAGCGGCGCTACTCCGTGCCATGTTCGCGGTCAACGTTTTGAATGTCCGCTAGGCCATGAGTGTGCGTGCGATCGTCGGGTGCATCGGAGATGCACCGTCCCAACAACAGGCGCCGACGGTGCATTTCCGCTTTGCTTCAATGCACCCTACGAGGTGAGCGCCGTGCGTGGGGCGCCGCCCCCTCCGTCTTGCGCGCGAGAGCGCGCAATCCACCTCCCCCAGTCTTCGACTGGTGGAGGCAATTCCCCTTCGTCGCGACGGAGGGGCCCCTACTCCTGCGTGATGGCGGCTTTGGTTATGATGATGGGGGCTTTGGGGAGTTTGCCTGGGAAGGGGCCGCCTTCGGGGGCGAGTTCGACGGCGGCGATGGCGTCTACGATATCGAGGCCTTTGATGACGTGGCCGAAGACGGCGTAGCCAGTGGTGTTGGGCTCGGCGCCTTCGGTGGCGTTGAGCGAGGGGTTGTCTGCGAGGTCGATGTAGAAGGTGGACTGGCCGCTGTTGGGATCTTCGGCGTGCGCGAGGGCGACGGCGCCGCGGACGTGTGTGTTGGTGGCGGTCTCGAGCGGAATGGCGGGGAGTTTGGGGGCGCGGTATTTCAGGTTGGCGTCGAGGTCTCCGAGCTGGATGATGAAGCCGGGCTCGATGCGGTAGACGGCGGCGCCGTTATAGTGGCCGGACTTCACGAGGCCGAGGAATTGCGCGGCGGTTTTCGGGGCGCCTGTCGGGTCGAGCTTGATCAGGATGTCGCCCATCGTGGTGTGGAGCGTGACTTCCGGGCCGACGCGGGCGGGAGCTTCGGGAATGATGGGTGGGGCTATGGGTTCCTGAGCCCAGGCGGCGGCGCTGAAGACGAGCGCGAGGGCGGCGCCTGTGATGGTGGTGAGGATGGCGCTCAGCATGGCGGCCGGATTGACGGGGCGGACTGGCTTCATGGCGCGTTCCCCCAACATCGACATGGTCATTCGCGTGCGTCTCCGGCTCTGAATCTGGCTCTGGCGTTTCAGTTCGATACAAATGCTAGCATCGGGATGAGGCTTGCCCTAGGTGATTTGACCGTGGATCGACGGGCGCTAACTTAAGACACTCTCACTTCAGACAATCTCAGGCGGCACGGATCTCTTTTTGACAATCGCGCATGGCAAGATTGCTTCGTGGCGTGAGGCTGACCGGCTTCGCGCGCTGCTGGCGTATGACGTTCTGGATACGCCGCGCGAGAAGGATTTCGACGACATTGCCGCGCTGGCGGCTGCGGTGTGCGAGACGCCGATTGCGGTTGTGAACCTGATCGGGGATCAGCGGCAGTTCTTCAAGGCCGAGGTGGGGCTGGGCGTGCGGGAGACGCCGATCGATTCGTCGTTCTGCGTGAAGGCGATCCTGGAGGATGACTTCCTGCTGGTGCCGGATGCAACGGCGGACAAGCGCTTCGATTGCAATCCGCTGGTGACGGGCGCGCCGGAGCTGCGCTTCTATGCCGGCGCGCTGCTGAAGACGGCGGACAATTTTCCGATCGGGACGGTGTGCGTTCTGGACTACAAGCCGCGCGCGCTGAGCGAGGTGCAGCAGCAGACGCTGCGGGTTCTGGCGCGGCAGGTGATGAAGCAGCTGGATCTGCGGAAGGCGCTGCGCGAACAGGCGGAGCGGGCGCTGCTGCACAAGGCGAGCGAGGAACGCGCGCGGCTGGCGCAGGAGGCGGGGCGGATCGGCACGTTCGAGGTTCACATCGCGAGCGGGCGCATGATCGTGTCGGACGAGATGTGCCGCGTGTTCGGATTGCCGGTGCAGCCGACCTGCCACGCTGCGGATTTCGAAGCGCTGGTGCTGAAGGACGATCGCGATGTGGCGTCGTCGGATGAGACGCGGAAAGCGGGCGTGGCGCCGCTGGATGTGTCGTACCGCGTGCGGCGGGCGGATGATGGCCGCGTGCGCTGGGTGACGCGGCGCAGCCAGATCATGACGGGCGCGGACGGAAAGCCGGAGCGGATGTTCGGCGCGGTTTATGATTCAACCGACATGCGGGCGGGACAGGCTCTGGTGGGATCGCTGCTGCAGGCGGGGGATGCGTTCCGGCAGGCGTCGACCAGCGCGGAAGTCATGGCGATCGCGGGCGAAGTGCTGGGCCGCGTGCTGCATGCGTCGCGCGCGGGATATGCGCGGATCGATCTGGATGCACAGCGCTTCGACGTGGAAGCGGACTGGGTTGGCGAGGGCGTCAGTTCCATGGCGGGCGCGCATGCGTTCTCGGCTTACGGCGCAACCGCGCGCAAGCTGATGAGCGGTGAAGGCATTGTGGTGCCCGACCTTGCAGAGGCGGAATGGCTGACAGAGGAAACAGCGGCGCATGCGGCGACGAGCACGCGCGCCATGCTGATCTTCCCGGTGATGGTGAGCGGGCGGCTGGCGGGCGCGCTGTTCGCTCACGACGCACAGCCGCGCCAATGGGCGCAGGGCGAGATCGCCTTCATCCGCAGCCTCGCCGACCGGACGCACCAGGCGATCGCGCGCGTCGATGCGGAGGAACAGCAGCGCCTGCTGAACCACGAGCTTTCGCACCGGCTGAAGAACACGCTGGCGGTTGTGCAGGCGATCTCCGACCAGACGCTGCGCCACAGCGCGGACCCGCTGGCGATGGCGGCCTTCCGTGAAAGACTCCGCGCGCTGGGCGCGGCGCACGACGTACTGATGAACCAGAGCTGGAGCTCCGCGCGGCTGCGCGCGCTGGCGGAGGAAGCGCTCGCCCTGCATGCCGAGCCCGACCGTATTTGCGTCAACGGCCCACACGTTCTGCTGGGGCCGCGCGCGGCGCTGGCGCTGTCGCTGCTGTTGCACGAGCTGGCGACCAACGCGCTCAAATACGGCGCGCTCTCGACCAGCGACGGCGTGATCAATCTCGACTGGACGATCGAGACAGGCGGCCTCGACCCGATGCTGCATTTGAAATGGCAGGAGAACGGCGGACCAGCGGTTGCGCCCCCTGCCCGCAAGGGCTTCGGCTCGCGCCTGATCGGCATGGGCCTCGGCTCAGGCACCACGGATGTCAGCTATGCACCGGACGGGTTGGTGGCGACCTTCTCAGCGCCAATGCGGACGTTGAGCGCGCTCGATTGATCCCGCTGTATGGAGCGCATCTTGATGTGCTGTGGGTGGACCACGCCGGGCGGCGCGGTGCATTTGCGCTTCGCTCCAATGCACCCTACGGGGTTCGCTTGCAGCTCGACTGTGGCGGGCCGCCGACGCCACTGAGCGTTGCCTCGTCCCCCTTCTCCCAGAACTCGGCGGTCTTGCTCTTGTAGCGCACGCCCGACGCGGCCTTCACCTTCGGCAGCCACGCCGTCTCACCAAACGCCGCGACCTCGATGTTTCCGCCGCGCGTCGTCTGCGTGAAAAAGATAGCGCCGCTGGGGCATGTCCATTTTACAGCTGCGGCGTTGACCGGATCGGGGGCTGGCCCGGGCGTGCTCGTGATGTTTGCACACGCGCCGAGAGTGAGAACAGCTGTAACGATGAGGTATGATTTCATGGCGCCAAGATATGCGTGGCATTTACGGACGCCACAGGCATGCGCAGCGTTGCGCAAGCGGAACTAGGTAGGGTGCATCAAAGATGCACCGTGGCTGGATCGCGCCGGCCGTGCGGCGCTTGTCGACTGCTTCACTCAACCGGCGCGTGCGGTGCATTTACGCTGCGCTTCAATGCACCCTACGGTGTGGTGTGTTGGGGGACATGCCATGCCGAATTATCGACGGCTTCGCCTGTCGGGCGGGGAATACTTCTTCACGGTGAACCTTGAAGACCGCGCGAGCGATGCGCTTACGCGCAATATCGACGCGTTGCGGGCTGCGTGGAGCCATACGGAAGAGCGGCTGCCGTTTGAGACAATGGCGGCGGTTGTGTTGCCGGATCATCTGCATTGCATCTGGAAGCTGCCATCGGGCGACACGGATTTTGCCGGACGCTGGCGCGTGTTGAAATCGCACTTCACACGGACCTTGGTTGATCGTGGGGAGGCGCCGCCCGGACGTCGCGTTGGCGAGCGCGCCGTTTGGCAGCGACGATATTGGGAGCACGCGATCCGCGATCAGGAAGACCGGTTGCGGCATGTCGACTATGTGCACAACAATCCGGTGAAACACGGGCATTGTGCGCGCGTGGATGAGTGGCCCTACTCCACCTGGCGCAGATGGGACGCGATGACGAAAGACGACCCCACCGGCCCGTAGGGTGCATCGGAGATGCGCCGTGGGTGGAGGGGCGGGAGCGCACCAGCGGGGTGCAAGGATTTGCAGTCCTTTGCGTGAGCGCGTTTCGTGCTTTGCAGGAAACGGCGTCGCAGGCACGAAATCCGTAGGGTGCATCGAAGATGCACCGTGGTTGAACCTCACCGGCAGCGCGGTGCATTTTCAATGCACCCTACGGGGCGGTGGGGCGGCGAATGTCGGTTGGGGGTTTGGCGCGTGTTGGGACGGGCGGCTATGCCGCCCGAGGTATATTTTCAATGCGCCTGCGGTTGATGGTGGGCGGTGTTTTGTAGGGTGCATCGGAGATGCACCGTGGTTGGGCTTCACCGGCCGCGTGGTGCATTTACGCTTCGCTTCAACGCACCCTACGGATCGGTTGCAGAAACCGGGCGGCGTTGCCGCCCGGCGGTGCATTTTCAATGCACCCTACGCGTCCACTGCCGCCTCTAGCGCGAATTCCTGGATGAATTCGCGGCGGGGTTCGACGACGTCGCCCATGAGTTTGGAGAACATTTCGTCGGCGGTGTCGGCGTGGTCGACCTTGACCTGCATGAGGACGCGGGCGTTGGGGTCTAGCGTGGTTTCCCAGAGCTGGCCGGGGTTCATTTCGCCGAGGCCTTTGTAGCGCTGGATCTTGATGCCGCGCTCGCCGGCTTCGAGGATGGCCCTGAGAAGCGAGAGTGGGCCGAAGATGGGGGTGTCGCCGGTTTTCTCGTGGCGGAGGATGCCGCGGCCATCATAGATGCCGGCCATTGCATCTGCGCGTTCGGCGAGACGGCGGGCGTCTGGCGTGGCGAGGAGTTGCGGATCGAGGGCGGCTTTTTCCTCGACGCCACGGACTGTGCGGACGAAGAGCGCGGCGCCATCGGTGATGGAGCCTTGCCATGTGTCTTCGCCTTCTTCGGCGACGCGGTTGAGGCGATCGGCGGCGGCCTTTGCTTCGGCGGCGCCTGCGCCCTGGCGGAGGGCGCCGGCGAGAGCGGCCTGTTCGAGGACGTTGACGGGCGCGCGTTGCGAGAGGCGATCGAGCGTGGCCTTGAAGGCGGCGGCATCGCGCACGCGGGCGCGCAGATCAGCAGAGGCGATCTGTTCGCCACTGTCGAGGATGAGGGTCTGCCCGTTGACGCCCTGCTCGATCAGATATTCGTCGAGCTCGGCTTCGTCCTTCAGGTAGCGCTCGGACTTGCCGCGCTCGACCTTATAGAGCGGGGGCTGGGCGATGTAGAGATAGCCCTTCTCGAGGACCTGCGGCATCTGGCGATAGAAGAAGGTGAGCAGGAGCGTGCGGATGTGGGCGCCGTCGACGTCTGCATCGGTCATGATGATGATGCGGTGATAGCGCATCTTCTCGATGTTGAAGTCGTCGCGGCCGATGCCGGCGCCTAGGGCTGTGATCAGCGTGCCGACCTGGTCCGAGCCGAGCATCTTGTCGAAGCGGGCGCGTTCGACGTTGAGGATCTTGCCGCGGAGGGGGAGGACGGCTTGGTTCTCGCGGTTGCGGCCCTGTTTCGCGGAGCCGCCGGCCGAGTCACCCTCGACGATGAAGATTTCGGATTTGGCGGGGTCTTTCTCCTGGCAGTCGGCGAGCTTGCCGGGGAGCGAGGTGATGTCGAGCGCGGTCTTGCGGCGGGTGAGCTCGCGGGCCTTGCGGGCGGCTTCGCGCGCGGCGGCGGCCTCGACGATCTTCTGCATGACCTGCTTGGCCGGGCCGGGGTTCTCCTCGAACCACTGGCTGAGCGCTTCGGTCATCAGCGTTTCGACGATGGGGCGGACTTCGGAGGAGACGAGCTTGTCTTTCGTCTGGGATGAGAATTTGGGGTCGGGGACTTTCACCGAGAGGACGCAGGAGAGGCCTTCGCGGGCGTCGTCGCCGGAGATCTCGACCTTTTCCTTTTTCGCGAGGCCGGTTTCCTGCGCGTATTTGTTGATGACGCGCGTGAGGGCGCCGCGGAAGCCGGCGAGGTGCGTGCCGCCGTCGCGCTGCGGGATGTTGTTGGTGAAGCAGAGGACGTTTTCGTAGTAGCCGTCATTCCACTGGAGGGCGGCTTCGACGGTGACGCCGTCTTTCTTGGTCATCGAGTAGATCGGTTTGGGGATCGCAGCGGTGCGCTGGCGGTCGATGTGTTTGACGAAGGCTTCGACGCCGCCTTCGTACTGCATCACGGTTTCCCACGGCTCGGGGCCGCGCAGATCCTGCAGGACGATTTTCACGCCGGAGTTCAGGAAGGCGAGTTCGCGCAGGCGGTGTTCGAGCGTATCGCGCTTGAACTCGACCATGGAGAAGGTCTGCGGGCTGGGCAGGAAGCGGACGGTGGTGCCGGTTTCGAAGCGCGAGCCGTCGGCTTTCATCGGAGCATCGCCGATGATGCGCAGGGGGGCTTCGGGCTCACCCAGCAGGAAGCGCATGGTGTGCACCTTCCCGTTGCGGCGGACCGTGAGGTCGAGGTGTTCGGAGAGCGCGTTGACGACCGAGACGCCGACGCCGTGCAGGCCGCCGGAGACCTTGTAGGAGCCTTCTTCCTCGGTGTTGGCGAATTTGCCGCCGGCGTGCAGCTGGGTCATCACGACCTCGGCTGCGGAGACGCCCTCTTCCGGGTGGATGTCGACCGGGATGCCGCGGCCATTGTCTTCGACTTCGGCGGAGCCATCCGGGTAGAGCGTGAGGCGCACGAAGTCGGCGTGACCGGCGAGCGCTTCGTCGATGCCGTTGTCGATGACCTCGTAGATCATGTGGTGGAGGCCCGAGCCATCGTCGGTGTCGCCGATGTACATGCCCGGGCGTTTGCGCACGGCGTCGAGGCCGCGGAGGACCTTGATGGAGCCGGCGTCGTAGCCTTTAGCGATCGGCGTTTCCGGAGTGTCGGACATTCAAAACTTCCCAGGCAAACTCAGTGTCGCGGTCGCATCCTGCGCCGCTCAGTCTTCACGTACGATCCCGTCGGACACTTCAAACCGCTGCGCTCGATCGCCGAAAGCGTCGAACAGGGAGCGATCTGTTCCTGTGAGCCAGGCCTGGCCGCCGAGAGCGGCCAGTTCATCGTACAGAGCGGCGCGCCTATCCGAATCGAGATGGGCCGCCGCTTCATCCAACAATAGCAGAGGAGAGGGGGCAAAATCACGCTCGAAAAGCGCCTGCGCATTGGCTAAAATCAAGCCTATTAACAAGGCTTTCTGCTCGCCGGTCGAGCACTGGTCGGCGGGCAGTCCCTTGGGGGCGTGAATGACGCGCAAATCGGTGCGGTGAACGCCCTCCGTGGTGCGTCCGGCGGCCTGGTCGCGGGAGCGGTTTTCGCGGAGCTGGGTCACGATTTCCTGCTCGATGTCGGTGAGCGGGACGCCGTTGGCGGCGTGGGCCTCGAACTGGCCGTCGAGGTCGATCAGCGCCTTCGGGAAGGCGCCTTCGGGGCGGGCGAGGATGGCTTCCTGCATGACTTTGACCGCGTCGATGCGATGGAGAGCCATGGCGGCGGCTGCGGAGGCCATGCCGAGTTCGAGGGCGTCGAGCCAGGCCGGGTCCGCCCTGCCCCGCTCCAGAAGCGCGTTGCGCTGGCGCATGGCCTTCTCGTAGGCGGCGCTGAAGGTTCCGTGGGCGGGGAAGTGCGCCATCACCTGACGGTCGAGGAAACGGCGGCGGTCGCCGGCCGGGCCGACGAAGACCCGGTCCATGGACGGGGTGAGCCAGATGATGCGCATCAGCTCGCCAAGGTCGTTCTGGGTGGCGGGGACGCCATCGAGCTTGGCCGTGCGTTTGGATCGGCCCTGCTCGTCGAGTTCGAGGGAGAGGTTGATCTTGCGGTCGATGTCGCCGTCGCGAACGTCGGACGAGAGCGCCCATGAGCGGGCGAGCTTTCCCTCGGCGTCGCGGCGGATGAGTTCGGTGAATTCGGACCCGCGCAGGCCCCTGCCCGGCGAGAGCATGGAGACGGCTTCCATCAGGTTGGTCTTGCCTGAGCCATTTGCGCCGTAGAGGCAGATGTGGCGGCCATCGAGACGGAGCTGGAGCGAGGCCTAGTTCCGGTAATCCTGCAGCGCGAGGCGCGTGAGGCGGACATGCGGGCGACGGATGGCGAGGTCAGTCATGGGGTTGGGTTGTATATAGGCTGCCAGTTGCGTAGCGGGCGCCCCCTCCGTCTCGCCGCGAAGACGCGGCGATCCACCTCCCCCAGTGCTTCGCACAGGTGGAGGCAACTCCCCTTTGTCGCCAGCAATGGAGCGCTGTTTGCCTCCACCAGTCGAAGACTGGGGGAGGTAGATTGCACGTAGCGCAAGACGGAGGGGGTGGTTGCCGGATGCGTCTGGATCCCCGCCTGCGCGGGGAACGCGTGAACGGAGTTCACGCTTCCAACGCCTGCGCTACACACGCAGGGGCATCAGGACGTATTGGGCGCCGTCGTCTTTGGTGTCCAACACGCGCGCCGGAGAGGCGGCGTCGTTGAATTCGATGCGGGTTTCTTCCGCTTCGATCTGGCTGGCGACGTCGAGGAGATATTTGGCGTTGAAGCCGATCTCCATCGGTTCGGAATTATAGTCCACCTCAAGCTCTTCAGCGCCTGAGCCGGTTTCCGCGTGGCTGACGGCGAGCGTGAGCTTGCCCGGGGAAAGCGTGAGCTTCACCGAGCGCGAGCGTTCGGCGGAGACGGTGGCGACGCGATCGACGGCGTCCTTGAAGGACTTGTTGTCGACGTTGAGGACGCGGTTGTTTTCCTTCGGGATCACGCGCTGGTAATCCGGGAAGGAGCCGTCGATGAGTTTCGACGTGAGCACGGCTTCGCCGATGCGGAAGACGATCTTGGAATCGGACGCTTCGACGACGACCTTTTCCGGCGCGCCATCGAGCAGGCGGCGGGCTTCGGCCACGCATTTGCGCGGGACGATGATACCCTTGAGCGTTGCGGCGCCTTTGGGCGCTTCGGTTTCGGCGAGGGCCAGGCGGTGGCCATCGGTGGCGACGGCGCGGAGCACGTTGCCTTTCGGGCCCTTGGCGTGATGCAGATAGATGCCGTTGAGATAGTAGCGGGTTTCTTCCGTCGAGATCGCAAAGCGCGTCTTGTCGATCAGGCGGCGGAGTTCGGCCGCATCCATTTCGAATTTCGTCGGTGCGTCTTCCTTCTGCATCGTCTGGAAGTCTGACGCAGGCAGGGTCGGCAGCGCGAATTTGGAGCGGCCCGAGGAGATAGACAGGCGGCTATCCGAGAGGTCGAGCGAGATTTCCGAGCCTTCGGGAAGCTTGCGCACGACATCAAAGAGGGTTTGCGCCGGGGCGGTGACGGAGCCGGCTTTCTTGATCGCGGCTTCGGCAGCGTCTGTCGCCTCGATGTCGAGGTCGGTCGCGGTGAGGCTGAGGCGGTCGCCTTCGGCGACCATCAGGATGTTGGAGAGGATCGGAATGGTGTTCCGCCGCTCGACCACGGCCTGAACGTGGGAAAGCGCACGCATGAGAGCGTTGCGATCGATCGTGAGTTTCATGGCCCAATCCTGTCAGAAGGCGTCGCCTGATACGTAACGCGCATATGACGGCGCGCCCGGTATCAGCCCGCCATATGCCCCGATGATTGGGTAGGCGGGATGAGACTTTAGCCGATTGCGGCGCTGCGAAAAGGGATGATTTCGTGAGTGCTCAAGGGTTTGGATGAAGCATCCACAGGGTGGGTGGGTGTTGGGCGGGTGTGGGTGAGGTTTTGGGCGGATTGTTGCGAGAAAGACCTTTCAACCGCTCGCCCCGGCGAAAGCCGGGACCCAGGGGTTCACGCATCGGAACAAGCCGCCCCTGGGTCCCGGCTTTCGCCGGGAGGAGCGGGACGAAGAGCTGGGGGTGGTGGTGGGGCGCTGGGTCCCCGCCTTCGCGGGGAATGCGGGGAGAGAGTGGTGAGCACGCCCTCGTCCTTCGACGGGCGGCCCGCTTTGCGGGCCTGCTCAGGATGAGGGCTATCGTGAAAGGCAGCGACACCCCAAAAACAAAAACCCCTCCCCCGGTTGTCGGGAGAGGGGTTTTGAATTCACATCTGATCAGAGATCAGCGGCCGTTGCGCGGGTCTGCCATGATGCGTTGTTCGAGTTGGCGGAGTTCTTCGGCGAGGCCCGCGTTAGCGGAGACCATCGCGGAAATTTTCCGGTACGCGAAGAGGACCGTGGTGTGATCGCGATCGCCGAACATGCGCCCGATCTGCGGATAGGAGCATTTGGTCAGCTGGCGCGACAGGTACATCGCGAACTGGCGCGGCTGTGCAAACTGGCGTTTGCGGCAGGCGGACTCGAGATCGATCTTGGTGACGCCGTAGGCCTTCGCGGTCACGTCCTTGATCGTGTCGATCTTCGGCGCACGGGCGGGAGCGCCGCCCATTTGCAGCTGGATCGATTTCTCGACGGCGGTCTTGTCCAGCGGTTTGCCGGCGAGAACCGTGCCGCAATAGACGTTGCGGACGGCGCCGTGGAGCGCGCGGCCGGAAGCGGGCAGACGATCCGCGAGGAGATCGACCCACTCTTCCGTGAGGTGGAAGTCCGCGTTGATGGCGGCGGCGGCTTGTGAAACCGCGTCGGCCTTGGCGCGAACGATCTCGCGGCGGAGATTGCGCTCGGGCAATTCCATCTGGGCGATGACGCCGCCGTGGATTTCATCACGCATGCGCTCGTCGAGCTGGTCGATGAGAGCGGGCGTCTGGTCGGCTGCGAGGACGACGACGCCGCCGTGCGAGACGATGGCGCGGAGGTGGGAGAAGAATTCCACCAGCGTGCCCGGCTTCGAGCAGATGAACTGGAAATCGTCGAGCAGGACGACCTTGGCGCGGCGGACGAGCGTGCGGAGATCCGACGTGTCTTTCCGTTTCACGCCATCGACGAAGGCGACGGTGAAGTCTTCCGACGACATGTAGAGGACGCTGTGATCACCCCGGGCGGCTTTGAGCGCCTGCTCGATGCCGCGCAGGAGGTGGGATTTGCCGACGCCGTGCGGGCCGACGATGGTGACGACGTTGGCTTCGACGCCGGCGCCCATGGCGAGGCGGCGGGCTAGGCCGAAGGCGATGCGGTTTGAATCGCCGACGAGGAAGTTGTCGAGGGTCTGCGCGGCTTCTGCGCTGAGTTCGACGGGTTCTTCGCTCTCGGCGAAATCTTCCGCGATCCCTTCATCGGCCCCATTTTCATAGCCATGGGCGATGGCTTCAGCTGCAGGCTGCACGAGGTCGAGGACTTCGGGCGCGATGCGGCTGCGCGCTTCGATGCGCACGGTGCGGCCATTGCGGTCGGCCTGATCCCAGGCCTGCTGGATGATGTGGCCGAAATCGGTGTCGACGCGGCTGCGCTGATAGTCGTCAGACGCCGCGAGCAGGACTTCGCCGTTAACTTCTGCGACGAGGTCGAGCTTGGCGATCCAGGCGTCGAACTTCTGGTCGCCGAGACGGCGGCGCAGAGCGTCGCGCACGGCGGCCCAGACGGCCGGGACTTCGTTGTTGGAATCCGAGAATGCGTTAGTCGACGTGTTGCGTGAGATCGAAGTCGGTTCTGCCATTCGGCCCGCTCCCCCCATCCCGTCAGATACAAAACGGGTCGTGTTCTGTTTGCTGATCATGGCCCCTCATCTACCTTTCTGGTCGATGTTACCTCCCCCGATTTTTGGACAAAAAGGCTCTCCGACGACTCCAGCCCCGGAGTCGCAGAACGTGTCCAAACGAAGGAAGTTTACTCGCTACGGAGGAGAGTTTTTCTCCGTTCAACGCCTGCCGTCAACCGCGACAAAAGCCCCTTTGGCAGTTTTATTTTTAACCAAACTGTCTCATTCGGTATTGCCACTGAATCCATTGTAAAAACGCCGTTTGTCGTGGGTTTCAGGCAACGGAATCGTGTTCGATTACTGCTCCGTATGAGGAGCAATATTCGGGTGGTTTCTGCGATGTTTTTGGAGGTGGTACGCTTAGCTAAATTCAACTCTGGGGAGTTGGAAAAGACAACCCCGGAATACCCCGGGGGTCGATCTCCTCACCGAGTTGTCACCCCCTAAGGGGCGCCCGGTGAGGCGAGGCAGTGAGTTAGGCCGCGACGCCTTTGACGCGGGCAGCCAGGCGGGAAACTTTCCGCGAGGCGGTGTTCTTGTGAAGGACGCCCTTCTGGACCGAGCGCATGATTTCCGGCTCGGCGGCTTTCAGGGCGACGATCGCCGCTTTCTTGTCGCCCGAGGCCACGGCCTCTTCGACCTTGCGGATGAAGGTGCGGACGCGCGAACGGCGGGATTTATTGACCTCGGTCCGCCGTGCGATCTTGCGCACCATTTTCTTGGCGGATTTCGTATTGGCCATCGGTCTTCCAAGCTCCGTTTACCCGACCCTGCGGACATGATCCGGGGGTTTTGGGGAGCGGCGTCTTAACAGCGTCGCCAGACGCGGTCAATTCGCCTGTTGAAGGATTTGATCGGTATTGCAGAAACCCTTGCAAGAAGGGCCAAATCGCCCCTGCGTCACTTGTTCTGGAACTTTGCAGGGCGCTTTTCGACGAAGGCGGACATGCCTTCTTTCTGGTCATCGGTGGCGAACATCGAGTGGAACAGCCGGCGCTCCAGCATGATGCCCTGGCGCAGGGTGGTTTCGTAGGCGGCGTTAACCGTCTCCTTGGTCATCATGGCGATGGGGCGGGACTGGCTGGCGATCTTCCTGGCGGCGGCCTTTGCCTCGTCCAGCAGCTTGTCGGCGGGGAGGACGCGGGAGACCAGGCCCGAGCGCTCGGCCTCGGCGGCGTCCATCATCCGGCCGGTGAGGCACATGTCCATGGCCTTCGACTTGCCGACGAAACGCGTGAGGCGCTGGGTGCCGCCAATGCCGGGCATGACGCCGAGATTGATCTCCGGCTGGCCGAATTTGGCGGTTTCGGAGGCCAGGATGAAATCGCAGAGCATGGCCAGCTCGCAGCCGCCGCCGAGGGCAAAGCCGTTCACCGCCGCGATCAGGGGTTTGCGGAAGGACGAGAGGGCGTGTTCGAAGGCGCCGAAGAGATCCTTCTGATAAACGTCCATGTAGGACTGCGGGGCCATTTCCTTGATGTCGGCGCCGGCGGCGAAGGCGCGCCCTGCCCCGGTGAGGATCACGCAGCCGATGTTCGCGTCTGCCTCATAGGCAGCCAGTGCATCGACCAGCTCGCCGCAAAGCTTGGCGTTGAGGGCGTTCAGCGCATCGGGGCGGTTGAGCGTGATGATCCCGACATTGCCGTCGGTTTCGACCAGCAGCGTTTCATAGGCCATGGGCGGCTCCCTCTTTTCTACTGTTCGTTGGCTTGTTCGTCGTCGGCTTCTTCGTAACTGTCCGGGAGACCGAGTTCCACCCGACTCGCCCCGGCAAGGCGGAGATGGTCGAAAAGCGCCATCACGATGTGGACATCGACGGTGCCGAAATCCGACAGGACGAGCGAGGTGCTGCCCTCGACCTCGGGATCGGACAGGAAGTGGGCGGCGCGCTGGATGCCGTTTTCCTCGATGTCGTCGGGCGCGGCGATAGCGCCTTCGAACCATTCGCCCAGCGCGGTGGCGATGGCCTTGGGCTCGCCGTCGATGGCGATGCGGACATTGTCCCACTGGAAGGGCGCGACGACGATGTCGAGGCCGGCGCCGTGGAAGGCTTCCGCCGTAAAGTTGAGCATCTTGGTGGGCGAGAAGGCGCTGGGCGTCGCGCCCTCGCCTTCGACCAGCGCGAGATCATAGCGGGCGCCTAGATTGAGCACGCCTTCGCGCACCAGCGCGCCCGCCTCATCGACCATGGGCGGCTCGACGATCAGCGTGTGGCCCTTCTCGCGCATCTCGGCGAGGGCCGCTTCGAACATGTCGACATAGTGGTCGCGCACGCGCGTGAGCAGCTCGTTCAGGTCGGTCATAGGCATCTCCACCCCTGGCTGGGCGGGGGATGCCTACTGCTCCAGACGCGTGGAGGCCAGCTTTACGATGAGTTCGAAGCTGACGTTCACTGGGCGGTTGTTGGCTGGCTCGCGGATTTGCAGGTTCAGCTCTTCGTTTTCGCGGACAAAGGAGAGCTTGCCGAGATCGTCGGTGCGCTTCCAGCCGAGCGACGGCAGGGTGGCGGTATAGAAAGACGAGATTTCGTTTCCGCCGACCTGCCCCTCCGCAGAGGTGCGGACGACGCGGCCCTGATCGCTTTCGAAGACCAGCGGATCGGTGAGTTCGGTGAGGCCGGCTATCAGCGGGACGTCATCGATGGCTTTCAGGAATTCGTTGGCGTGAGCCGGGGCGGCCGCGATCGTTGCAACGACTGCGATGGCCGCGAGGTGGTGGATACGGCTGGGCACGGCGGCTCTCCTGACGCTCCGGGAATTTCCCGAAGTTCGGCCAGTTTCGCAAACGCGTGCTGCAGAGAGCTTAATGACATTTGGCTTAGGTTAGTGGGCTAACCCCGGCGGCCTGCGATGCGCTTTTTGTTGTCGTCGCCGTCGTTCTCGTCTTCTTCCCCTGCCCGTTCATCGCGCGCTTCGACGGCGGCGCGGGCGGAGGGATCGAAGATGGCGGTGGCTTCGAGGGCGGAGGTTGAGCCGGAGCTGGAGCGCTTGCGGCGATAGTAGATCCAGTCCTTCGTCTCCATCCAGAGAAGGACATTGTGGAGCCCGAACAGGACCCCGATCGCAAAACAGATCCAGAGCGCGATTTCCATCACGTCCGCCTCCCAAGCTTGGGCATGTGGGATGGGGATTGTGGTTTTTACAGGTGATGGGGGTTGGAGGCGGGCGGTTTTTTTTGGATTGTAGAGAGACTGGTGAGCATGCCCCCGTCCTTCGAGACGATCGCCACGTGAGATCATTGTTGTTGAAAGACTGTGCCTGCGATCCCTCAGGATGAGGGCTATCGGGGGCCGGTGGGTGTGTACCCCTCATCCTGAGGGATTGGCGCAGCCAGTCGTCTCGAAGGATGGAAGGGCGTACGCGCGGCTCTGGGTCCCGGCTTTCGCCGGGATGAGCGGAGAGAGGTTTGCTCTAAATCATCATTCCCGCCGCAGCGTAGCGAAGAGCCGGGATGACAAGTTGTGCGGGTCGGGTTGGACGGCGCGATGCAGCTGGGCGTGCGCCTACTTCTGGCAGTGGCTGCAGTAGAACGTTGATCTTCCGGATTGGACGATGCGTTTGATGGGTCTGGCGCAGACCACGCACGGTTCGTCTTCGCGGTCGTAGGCCTGGAAGCGGTGCTGGAAGTAGCCGAGTTCACCGGTGGTGGTTTCGAAATCGGAGATGGTGGAGCCGCCGGCTTCGATGGCTTCTTCGATGACTTTGCGGACTTCGACGCTGAGCGTTTCGAGTTTGTCGCGGCGGATTGAGCCCGCGAGTTTCTTGGGCGAGATGCCGGAGCGGAAGAGAGCTTCGCAGACGTAGATGTTGCCGAGGCCGGCGACGACGTACTGATCGAGCAGTGCGGCTTTCACGGGCGCCTTCTTGCCTTTGAAAGCTTCCGCCAGATAGGCGCCGGAGAACTGGTTGGAGATGGGTTCGGGGCCCATGCCGTCGAAGGGCGCATAGTGGTCGATGTCGGCCAGTGGCCAGAGGTCCATGAAGCCGAAGCGGCGGGCGTCGTTGAAGGTGACGGTTGCCCCGCCCTGCATGTCGAAGACGACGTGGTCGTGTTTGGGGACTTCGCCGGCGGCGACGTGAAACTTTCCGGGTCGCTCTCCTGCTTTTGCTTTAGGGCCCTCCACCGTGAAACGACCCGTCATGCCGAGGTGCATGATCAGGGCTTCGCCGTTGGACAGTTCGCCGACGAGGTATTTCGCCCGGCGGCCGAGGCGGGTGACCTTTGCGCCCTCGATCCGGTGGTTAAAATTCTCTGGGAACGGGAAACGCAGGTCTTTCCTGCGCGTGTGGACGTGCAGGATGCGTTTACCTTCCATCGCGGGGGCTAATCCGCGACGAACAGTCTCGACTTCGGGCAATTCTGGCATCGATCGCGTATAGCCCCGGTAAGGTCCTTCGCCTATGTCTGGATGGCGCTGGACGAGGACCCTGGAAACCTTGGACGAAGATAAAGTCTCTTTCGGGTTTGAAGACGTCAGCCGGGACGAAAAATCCCGCCGTGTCAAAGGCGTATTTGCGTCTGTGGCCAGCAAATACGACGTGATGAACGACCTGATGTCGGCGGGCGTGCACCGGGTGTGGAAGGCGAACATGATCGCCTGGCTCAATCCGCAGCCCGGCGAAGTGCTGATCGATGTTGCTGGTGGCACGGGAGACGTGGCGCGGGCGTTCCAGAAGCGGGCGAAGGAAGTTTCGCGCCGGCGCGGGTCGGATCGCGAGACGATGACGTTCGTGACCGATATCAACGAGGCGATGCTGGTGGCCGGGATCAAGGCCAGCGATCAGAACATGCCGCGTGCGGCTTGCGATGCGGCGGCTCTGCCCTTCCCTGATCGCAGCGCGGATGCTGTGACGATTTCCTTTGGCATTCGCAATGTGGTGGAGATCGATCAGGCGCTGCGCGAGTTTCGGCGGGTGCTGAAGCCGGGTGGGCGGCTTGCCGTTCTTGAGTTTTCGCACATGACGCATCGCGTGCTGCAGGATGCGTATGACAAGTATTCGTTCGCGGTGATCCCGAAGATGGGCGAGCTGGTGACGGGCGATCGCGCCAGCTACCAGTATCTGATCGAGAGCATCCGGCGTTTCCCGACGCAGGATGATTTTGCGGCGCGCATCAAGGCGGCCGGGTTCTCTCAGGTCGGATACCAGAATTATTCGGGCGGCATTGCTGCGCTTCACACCGGATGGGCGGTGTAGCGCGATGTTCGAAGCGCTGTCCGACTATATGCGCCTTGCTCGCGCGGGCGCTGTCATGCTGCGGCATGATGTTGTGATCCCCGATGCCTATCGCTCGCGCATGCCGTGGGCGGCGAAGTTTGCCGGCGGCTTCCTGCGCGTATTACCGGGCGGTGGCGGCAAGGGGCGGCCGGGGCAGCGGTTTGCAAAGGCGCTGGAGAAGCTGGGGCCGGCGTGGATCAAGCTTGGCCAGTTCATGGCGACGCGGCCGGATGTGATCGGCGTTGAGGCGGCGAATGATCTTTCGCGGCTGAAGGATTCAGTGCCGGCGTTTCCGAAGTCGCTGGCGATGAAGACGATCCGTGAGCAATTCGGTGAGGATGCGGAGCGGCTGTTCCCGGCGCTGGGCGATCCGATTGCGGCGGCTTCGGTGGCGCAGGTGCATCGTATCGAAACGCCGAAGGGCGCGCGGGCGGTGAAGATCCTGCGGCCGGGGATCGAGCGGACGATGGAGCTGGAGTTGCGTGCAATGAAGCGCATCGCCTACTCCGCGCAGAAACACGGCCCTGCCGAAGTGAAGCGCATGGAGCCAGCGGCGTTCATCGACACGATGGCGCGGTCTCTCACGCGCGAGATGGATCTGCGGTTCGAGGCGGGGGCAGCATCCGAGTTCGGCGAGATCGCGGCGATCGACAATTATGTGTACGCGCCGAAGGTCGACTGGGAGCGGACGAGCCAGCGCGTGCTGGTGACGGAGTGGATCGACGGGCGGTCGCTGACCAATCCGGGGCCGTTGAGTGCGGAAGCGCGGATCGAGCTGGCGAACAAGATTACGCGTGGCTTCCTGGCGTGTGCGCTGGACCATGGGTTCTTCCATGCGGACCTGCATGAGGGGAACATGATCCTCGCGCCGGATGGGCGGCTGGTGCTGGTCGATTTCGGCATTATGGGCCGGATCGGGATGAATGAGCGGATCTTCCTGGCGGAGATCCTGAAGGGCTTCCTGGAGCGCGACTACAAGCGCGTTTCGGAAGTGCACTTCGAGGCGGGGTATGTGCCGGCCAATCATTCGATGGATGATTTTGCGCAGGCTCTGAGATCGGTGGGCGAGCCGATCTTTGGGAAGGATGCGACTGAAGTTTCGATGGCGCGAGTTCTGTTGCAGCTGTTCGACATTACGCGGCAGTTCGGGATGCATCTGCGGCCGGAGCTGATCCTGCTGCAGAAGACGATGGTGCAGGTTGAGGGCGTCGCGCGGTCGATCGATCCGTCGCACAATATCTGGCAGGCCGCGAAGCCGATTGTGGATCGGTGGACGAAGCGCGAGTTCGGACCTGAAGGGCTGAAGAAGCTTGCGGTGTCGACGGCGCGTGAAGCGCTCGCACGGCTGCGGCGGTTGCCGGAGACGCTGGTGAAGCTGGATGCGGCGCTGGATCGCGCGGCGGAGCCTGCAGCGGCGCCGGTTGTGGTGAAACGCACGAGTGGATGGGGCTGGGCGCTGACCGGCTTTGCGATTGCTGCGGCGTCGGCTGCGGGGCTGTGGTGGATATTGGAGCTGCGTTCCAACTAAAACGATTGGTGCTCATAGAATCCATTTTCTATGTTCCCGCTTTGTGCTAAGCGGGAACAGGGCGATTCTAGGAGAATACGAATGCCAAAAAACCGAGAGAAGACCAGCAGCGCCGCTGCGACCTCAGCATCCAAGACTCTGCAAAACCCTCGAGCCAGCGCAGCTGCCAAATCAGCAGCCGCATCTGCCTTGGCTCAGCGCGCCGCAGGTGTGAAAGAAACAAAAGCCGCTACTGCTTCCAAAGCAGGCGCAACGCTCGCCAACCCTAACGCTTCCAAAGCGGCAAAATCGGCAGCGGCGTCCGCGCTGACACAACGGCGAAACAAATAGCGCAGGCAGGCCTGCCTAGCGGACCTTCTTCTCGATCACGTCCCACATCTTTGCGACGGCATCGATGCCGCCGAGGTTCTTGAGGGCGCGGGCGCCCGTCGGTGATGTGACGTTGATCTCGGTCATCATGCCGCCGATGACGTCGATGCCGACGAAGATGAGGCCGCGCTTTTTCAGCTCCGGCCCGATGCGGGCGCAGATTTCCTTTTCGCGGGCTGAGAGTTCGGTGGCTTCGGCCGTGCCGCCGACGACGAGGTTGGAGCGAATGGCGCCGGAGGGCGGGCGGCGGTTGATGCCGCCGACGGCTTCGCCGTCGATCAGGAGGATGCGTTTGTCGCCTTCACTGACCGCGGGCAGGAAGGCCTGCGCGATGAAGGGTTCGGGCACCATCTTGTTGAACAGGTCGACGATGGATTCGAGATTGCCGTCGTCCTTGCCGAGCTTGAGCACCCCTGCCCCGCCATGGCCGTGCAGCGGCTTCAGCACGATGTCGCCGTGACGCTCGCGGAATTCGCGGACGCGGGCGACGTCGCGGGTGATCAGCGTTGCGGGCTGAAGATCGGGGAACATCAGGGTGAGCACTTTTTCAGGCGATGAGCGCACGCCAGCAGGATCGTTCACAACGAGCGTGTCGGGCGTGACGAGTTCGAGCAGGTGGGCCGCCGTGATGTAGCCCATGTGGAAAGGCGGGTCCTGGCGCATCAGAACGACGTCGGCGTCCTTGCGCAGGTCGATCAGGCGAGGCTCTTCGAAGGTGGCATGAGGCTTCTGGCCGGGGAAGACTTTCGCGGGGCGGACGCGGGCGGAGACGACGCCTGAGTCATAGGCGAGATCGCTGACGCCGTAGACGCTGACCTGGTGCCCGCGGCGCTGGGCTTCCTCGATCATCATGAAGGTAGTGTCGCCCGCCGGGTTGACCGTCTCGAGCGGGTCCATCTGGACGGCGATACGAAGGGACATGGGACGGCTCCAGCGAAGAGCCCTCTAGGTAGGTCGGCACGCCGGACAGTGCAATCTGGCGTGGGGGCGCAATCTGGCCGGAACTATCCGTGTTTGGTTAGTGGCGACTCTCCCTGCCCTACTGGCCCTGTCCTACTGGCGTTGCTGCGGGGGCGGGAGCGAGGAGGAGTTCAGGAGGCCGATGCTGTTGCCGCTGGCGCCCGGAGGCGGGGCGGCGCCGGGGGCGTAGGGATCGGTGTACTGGCCGCGCGTGGTGGGTTGCGAGGGAACGATCGGCGCGGGCGCTGCGGCGGGCGGCGCGATGCGGATGGCGCCTGCCGTGTTGTCGGGCTGCACGGTCTGGCCTTGTTCGTTGACGATCGGGGCGGTGGCTACGCTGATGTCTGGCGGGGGCGAGCCGCGTTCACGCATCTTCACGTAGGAGACGACCTTGGCGACGCCCTTCACGAGGCTGGCGTGTTCGGCGGCCTTGCGGAGTTCTTCGTCGGTGCGGGCGAGGCCGAGGAGATAGACCACGCCGTTGTGGGCCTGGATGTTGAAGTTCGTGCCCTTGATGTCGTTGTCGGCCAGCAGACGCAGGCGGACCTGTTCGACGATCCACGAGTCGTTGAGATCGCGACCGAGATTGTAGCTGTCGACCTGCAGCTCGTTGGCGACTTCGTCGATGGACGCGACCTGCCAGGCGATGCGCTCGGCCTCCTTCGCGTCGGCTTCAGAGGGCACGCGGCCGGAGAGCAGGACGAAGCGATCGACAACCGCGACGTCGACTTCGCCAAAGCGGTTGAAGCCGCCGGCGCCGAACAGGCGTGTCTTGATCTCGGTGGCGGCGGAACTGTCATCCAGCGCTTCGCCGAAGGTGCGATCGGACAGGCAGCCGCCGAGAAGCGGGGCAGCGAGGATCAGGCAGGCAAGGACACGCGCGTTCATACAACTTCCCAACTGTTCGGCCGTTTAGGGCTTATGCCTTGATAGGAGGAGCATAAGGCGATTTTCGGGCGCTTTGCAGCCTCGGGGGAAGCGCGCCCCTTAACTGCCTATTTTTCAGCCCTCCACGCATCCGACATGTGCCTGGGGAAACGGCCGGGCGACATCAGGACGATGTCGAAGCGCCAGATATGGTTCTGCAGCTTGTGGCGGCGCGTGGTCCAGGTGCGGGCGGCTTGTTCGATGCGGCGGCGGAGGCCGGGCGTTACGGCTTCGAGCGCGGTTTCGTGACGGGCGCGCATTTTTACTTCGACGAAGACGAGCAGGTTCTTCTTGGTGGCGATGAGGTCGATCTCGCAGGCAGGCGTGCGGGCGCGGCGATCGAGAATGCGGTAGCCCTTCATCTGCAGCCAGAGCGCGGCTGCGTTTTCGGCGCGACGGCCTTTGCGCTCGCGCAGGCGACGGAGGATGGCGCTCTCAGTCTTCTTGACCATCTTCCGGGCCACCTTCTGGGCCATCGTCCGCTTCACGGAGTTTCAAGGCGCGTTCGTACACATCGCGACGCTTGAGATTGAAGCGTTCGGCGATTTCGGCGGCGATCTCTTTCAGCGGGCGCGTATCATCGGCGGCGAGAATGGCGGCGTCGAGCGCGTTGGCGTCTGGCGCCTCCTCCCCTGTCGGCGGGCCGACGAGGATGACGATCTCGCCGCGTGGGGGGCCAGCTTCGGCGTAATGGGCGGCAAGATCGGGCAGGAAGCCGCGGCGGGTTTCCTCGAATTTCTTGGTCAGCTCGCGCGCGACGGCGGCTTCACGCTGGCCGAAGACTTCCGCCATGTCGGCGAGGCTGGCAGCGAGACGCGAGGGGCCTTCGAAGAAGATCAGCGTGCCTTGTGACGATTTCATCTCGGAGAGGAAACGCTTGCGTGCGCCGGACTTGGGCGGCGGGAAGCCGGCGAAGGTGAAACGATCGGTCGGCAGGCCGGAGGATGCGAGCGCGGTGAGCGGCGCGGAGGCGCCGGGGATGGCGTAGATCGGAATGCCGCGTTCAGCGGCTTCGCGGACGAGCTTGTAGCCGGGATCGGAAATCAGGGGCGTGCCGGCGTCCGACATCAGGGCGATGCGGCTGCCCGTTTCCAGTTCCTTAAGCAGTCCCGGGCGTGCCTGTGCGCCGTTGTGGTCATGATAAGGGCGCAATCGGGCGGACACTCCGAAGGCCGACATAAGCTTGCCGGCGACACGCGTGTCTTCCGCGCAGACGACATCGACGGACGCAAGAATGTCGAGGGCTCTGAGCGTAATATCCCGCAGGTTGCCGATGGGAGTCGAAACAACGTAGAGCCCGGGCTCAAGCCTTGGATCAATACGGAAAAGGCGGGAGGAGCCGGTTTCATCCGGTTGCCGGGAATCATCCTCCAGCCTAGCTTCCGTTTCGCTATCCGGGCCCTCGTTATGGGCCGGGTCTGAAGACGTATCCTCAGGAGGGGTCGCGCATGTCATCCAAATCTCGGGTCCGCGGGCTCGCCGCCATTTCTCTTGTTGCTCTGACCGCGCTGGGCGCTTGCACCAGTGGTCCGGTGCGGCCGACCGCTCCCCTCTCTAGCAGCGGCATGCGCCCTGATCCAAGCCGTCCTCTTCCGCCGGGCCAGCCGATGCCGTCTGCGCCGGTTTCGACCCAGTTCGCGGAGGGCCGGAACGCCTATCACCCGCGCCATGTGCCGGCCAACGAGCAGCAGAACCTGAAGCGGATCGCCGTGCTGCTGCCGTTCAACTCGACCAATGCCGAGGTGCAGCGCCAGAGCAAGGGCATCTACAACGCCATCCAGATGGCGCTCTTCCAGGTGGGCGTGAAGGACGTGGTGCTGATGCCGCGGGACGCGACCAGCCCCGATCCGCAGATTATCCAGGGCGTCGCCGAAGACGCGGTGCGCGATGGCGCGGTGGCCGTGATCGGGCCGATCTTTGCCCCGCAGGTGCCCGCCGTCGCCGCCAAGGCCGCGCAGGTGCGTGCGCCGGTGCTGGCGTTCTCGACCGATGCTTCGGCGTTCGGCCAGGGCGCCTATCTCGTCTCGCTGACGCCGACGAGCGAAGTGGAGCGGATTGTCGACTGGGCGTCGAAAGATGGCGTGACGCGCTTCACCATGCTGGGGCCGGACAATGCCAGCGGCCGTTCGATCGAGCAGGCTCTGCGGCAGGAAGTGACCGAGCGTGGCGGACAGGTGGTCAGCGTTGAATACTACACGCCGGGCAATGCCTCTCCGCAGGAACAGGCGCGCCGGCTGGCGAAAGTGATCGAAGCCGAGAACCGCGCCTATCCGGGCAAGGTGGCGGTGCTGATCCCTGAGAGCGGCGTGCAGCTGCGGTCGGTTGGCTCGCTGTTGCGCGCGATCGCCAACGTCACGCCGCGCGAGGTTCGCTTCCTTGGCACGGGCCAATGGAACGATGCGGACATCTGGCGCGAGCCGTCGTTGTATGGCGGCGCCTTCCCTGCTCCCGATCCGGTTGCACTCGGCGATTTCGAGAAGCGGTATCAGGCGATCTATGGCGAAGCCCCGCCGAAGCTGGCGAGCTTTGGCTATGACGCCGGCGCGCTGGCCGCGACACTGGCGGCGAATGAGCGGCTCGACTCGGCGATGATCCAGCGGCCGCAGGGATGGAGCGGCGTCAACGGCCTGTTCCGGTTCCAGCCGGATGGCAGCGTCGAGCGTGCGCTGGCGATTATGCAGTTGCAGAACACGGGCGGTGTGAAGATCGTCTCGCCGCCGCTGCAGGCGTTTGCTGCGGGTTCGTAAAAGGTCGGTGGATCGCAGGGTGCATTGAAGCGGAGCGGAAATGCACCCTACGTTTACGGCGCTAATTCAGCAGCAATGCGATCAGCCATCAGGCGGCCGCCGGGCGTTAGCGCTATGCGGCCGTTTTGCTGTGTAACGAGGCTCAGCTCCGTGTAGTCGGCGAGCTTGGCGGCGTTGAGTTGCAGGTTGAGCTCTTCGATGTCTGACAGCGCGAAGCCTTCGATGACGCGGAGGCCCATGGTGACGCGTTCGCGGGCCTGAGCAACGCTGTCGAGGGTTTCGGTGACAGCCCAGCCGAGGCCATTGGTTTTCACCTGTTGCAGGTATTCGCCGGGCTTTTCTGCCGCTTCGATGGCCCAGCGTTCATTGCCTGTCGTGAGGCGTCCGTGGGCGCCGGGGCCGACACCGGCCCAGTCGCCAGAGGACCAGTAGATGCGGTTGTGTGCGGACTGGTGTTCGGCGCCGCGCGCGTGGTTCGAGATTTCGTAGGCGGGGTAACCGGCTGCGTCGGCGAATTCCTGCGTGATCTCGTAGAGGTCGGCGGAACGTTCATCGTCGAGCGGCGACCAGTCCTTGCGCTTTACGGCATGGAAGAAGGCGGCGCCGGGTTCGATCGAGAGTTCGTAGAGCGAGAGATGATCCGCGCCGAGTGCGAGGGCGCGGGTGAGTTCGGCGCGCCAGTCGTCCGCGGTCTGGTTGGGCAGCGAGTAGATGAGATCGATCGAGGTGGAGCGGAAATGCTTGCGTGCTTCGGTGAGAGCCGCGAGCGCGGTTTGCGCGGAGTGCGTGCGGCCGAGGAATTTGAGGCGGGCGTCGTCGAGCGATTGCAGGCCAAGCGAGAGGCGGTTGACGCCTGCGGCTGCGAAGTCGGCGAAGCGATGCGCGTCGTCGGGGTTGGCTTCGATGGTGATTTCGGCGCCGGGCTTGAGGCCCCAGAGGTCGTTGATCTTTGCGATGACGCCGGAGACCTGCTCACCTGTCATCAGCGAGGGCGTGCCGCCCCCGAGGAAGATCGTGTCGGCCTGACGCGGGCCTGTGCGGGCGCGCCAGCCTTCGAGGTCATGCAGGATGGCGTCGAACAGCGGGGCGGTGTCACGCGCCTTGGCGGCGTAGACGTTGAAGTCGCAGTAGGGGCACACGCGCGCGCAATACGGCCAGTGGACGTAGATCCCGAAACCGCGTTGTGGATTGAAGCCGGACATGGGCGATCGCAGACGCCGAAATGCGGCCGAGGTCAACTGGCTCAGGCTGCGGGCCGCTTGTCCGGGATGGTGAATTCGATGCGTGCGCCGCCCCGGAAGGCCGGGTCGATGCCGATTTCACCGCCATGGCTCTGGATGATGGTGCGGCAGGTGGCGAGGCCGATGCCTGTGCCCTCGCCCGCCGTATGCACGCCACGCGCGAGCGGGTTGAAAGCAACGGCAGTGAATTCCGGATCGAAGCCCATGCCATTGTCTTCGATCGTGACGCGTACGCCCTTTTCATCGCGCGCGGCATCGATGCGGATGACCAGCGAGCGATCGCGGCGGCGGTTCTTGATCGCGTTGGAAATGAGGTTGTGGAAGA
>Ga0116156_10000944_pt1 | contig 29469 bp, 26 predicted proteins | sample AD_UKC045_MetaG_FD_89891 | JGI IMG/M metagenome (GOLD analysis project Ga0116156, IMG submission 89891) | Active sludge microbial communities of municipal wastewater-treating anaerobic digesters from USA - AD_UKC045_MetaG | ecosystem: Engineered > Bioreactor > Anaerobic > Digestate | place: USA...
CAATGTATAGTTCAAATTACGGAAGTTGGTATGAAAACTGTGATTTGCAAGATATTATTTTAAAGGGGAGATCGGTATTAGGAAGTAATATAACATTTTATGGTAATGTGTTAAATGCAGATACTTTGTTTAATATGGATTCACCTGCATATCAGTATTTTGTTGATGTTGAGGGGGGACTTACAAACAATGGTTACGTTGGATTTATTAAAGGATTTAATGTTAAAGGAAATTTTAACGAAAGCGGTACTTGGAAGGCTTTAAATGTTGCGTTAATAGGAACGGAAAATCAAACAGTTAACTACCCTGATATAATAGAAAGCAAAGTAGAATTTCATTCAAATATTACAGGGACAAGCTATCAATGGCAAAAAAACGGTGTAAATATACAAAATGCAACTTCTTCAATTTTAACTTTTAATACTTTAACCGAAAATGATTACGGTATTTACAAATGCGTTACAAATAACGGAGACTCACGATTAATAATTGTTGAACAGTACAACAACTCCGAATTTAAAATTTATGACGTAGTAATTTCTTATGTATCGCAAACAGCTACAAAAATTGACTGGAAGACAACATTGCCGGCAACAGGATTTGTTTTTTATGCCGAAAACGACACTACCTACGGATTCCCTTTAGAAGCCCCCGAAGATGGCAATTATAAAACCGAACACTCTATTACTTTAACTGACTTAACTTATAATTCGCATTATTATTTTATTATAGATCAGAACGATGAAAATTATAATTATATCCGTTCCGGAACTTATGGCTTTATTGCAGGCGATTCTATAGTAAGCGTAAATGAAAATGCACAACCTTTTAGTTTTTATTTATCGCAAAATTATCCCAACCCGTTTAATCCTAATACAACTATCAATTTTTCAATACCAAATACTTCAAACGTAAAATTAATAATTTATGACGCACTTGGCAAAGAAATTGAAAAATTAATAGATAAAGAATATGGCTCGGGGAACTATTCGGTTAACTGGGATGCATCTAATTTAGGTAGCGGGGTTTATTTTTATAAGTTATCGGCAGCAGGTTTTAGCACTATATGCAAAATGATTTTAATTAAATAAGTTAAAAAATCGGATGCCGTAAAATGCAAGAAATTTAATAATATATTACTTTTACGGCAGCCGAAATTTCAAATCAATTATTATTAATCAATAAATTATAAATCCGGGTCAATTCCCTTTGTTATCCAATTTTCGGCAATCTTTTCATAATTCGCAAATTTTGAAGCATCAATGTATCGTTCCCATTTATAAATACCACTTTCTTGGGCAAGTCTTTTAAATTGGTTTGTTAAAATTGTACTTGCTAAAATAACCGCTGATTTATCCATTCCGGCTTTTTTATAAGCTTGTTGCCCTACAATCATAGCATCTTGTGCTTCGGGGGATAGAGGTTTTAATTCCCGCATATCAACCAAAACACCAAAGCTACCTTTATTGGTAGAAAGTGTTCTTTTCGATTCTTCAACCCACTGTTGCATTTCTTCGGTTCTTATAAACCCGTTAAAGGTAATTTTATAACCGAATCCTTTTTTTTCTATTTTATACATGGCAACCTCTTTTAATGAAATATTAAAGGCAATATTCAGTTTAATATAAGTAAAAAATCTGAAAATTCAATATTAATTTTATAAAACTTTAATAATTTAATCAATTACTTAAATAGGGTTGCAATTAATAAATTAAATTTGTTTAAAATAATTATACCCACAATATTTAAATATTTAAACAATTAAATTAAAACAAAGTGAGAAGGGATTAGAATATACACCATTTATTTATCAACTTTTTCTAAAACCAGCCTAAATCCGATACACTCGTTTTTTAATTCGGGTTGAGCACTATCTCTAAAAACAACTCTACAAAAAGAAGGAAAACTTAAATACCATGCACCGCCTCGCAATACTTTAGAATATCCTTTCTCGGCACCTTTTGGATTATCTTTTGGGCTATCTGAATAATAATGCTGACTGTACCAATCATTACACCATTCAAAAACATTTCCGCTCATATCGTAAATTCCAAGCTCGTTTGGCAATTTCGTACCAATTTTATGAATTATTTTATCACTATTAATGTGAGACCAACCCACATCATTTAAATTATTGCTGCCGGAATAAATAAAACCTTTAGAATATTTCCCTCCTCTTGCGGCATATTCCCATTCAGCTTCGGTAGGTAAGCGATAATTTAAGCCGGTTTTTTGATTTAATAAAGCAATAAAATTTTGAATATCAAAAAAATTTACATTATGAATCGGTAAACTATCCCCTTTGAAAATTGCAGGATTATTTCCCGTAATAGTTTCCCATTCTTTTTGAGTTACTTCGTATTTTCCTATATAAAAGCTGTTAATATATACTTCATGAATAGGACCTTCGGATTTTTCGTCACTATTGGCACCCATTAAAAAGTTACCCCCTTCAACAAAAACCGGTTGAAAACTTTGACCATTTGTATTATAGGTAATAAATAGGAGTAAAACAAAAACAAAACGTAACATAATTCCACCGAAACTTAAATTAAACTTAAATTGTATTATTTAAAAAGTTAAAACCCTATCACTATCCGTAACCCAATTTGCCAACGCATCCATAGTGGATTTTTCTGCTCCTTCAAAATATGGATGATTTTTATAAATTCCGCATCTAACCATACAAGTACCGCAAACTTTTACACTTACACCATTTAAAATTAAAGCCTTAAGCATTTGCGATAAGTCTTTGTCGTAATTTTCAGGAAGTCTGCAAATATCTCTTGCCATATCAACCGAATCGTTCATTAAAAATATCCTTACTTCATTCCCGTTTTTGCGCAAGGTATCTGCCAGCCTTAAACCATTCCAAGTAACATCGGTACCATCATAAGGTTCACGATTAAAAACAATTAATACTTTCATATTGTTGCCGTAAAAATTTAGTTCGCATTATTAAATATATAAATTTTTTAATTATCCAAAAAATTATCCATTTTATAAGGAGAAATAATTTATTATATTAATATTTTGTATATTTATTAATTACAGTGAAATAATGGACACTAACATCAAAAAAAGATTTGAAAATTTATCTAAAAGAAGTAAAATTATTTTTCTTTCTACATTCGTAGTAATAATTATTGTTTTATTTATGCTTGTTTTCGGCAGTAGTACTACCGAAGAAGAGATACCGACTTACAAAGTTAAAAAGGGGAATTTTTTAATTTCTCTTGCCGAAAGTGGTGAGTTAATAGCCAAAAACAGTATAACAATTCCGGCACCCCGCGTTAGAGGTACGCTTAAAATAGTGTATTTAATTCCTGAAGGGAAATATGTTGCTGCAGGCGAAGTATTGGTTAAATTTGATCCAACAGAAGCACTGGCAAAAGTACAAGAAGAACAATCAAAATTAGAAATGGCAATGTCTGAAAAAGATAAACTGTTGGCTAACCATTCTTCTTCAAACGCTCAAATGGAATCCCAATTAAAAAGTGCCGAATTAAGTTTTGAACTTTCAAAACTTAACTTAGAACAAATGAAATTTGAAGCCGAAGCCAAACAAAGAGAAGCAAAACTTAATCATCAAAAAAACGAGTTAAGCTATTTACAAACCAAACAAGAATTTGAATCAAAAAAGATTATTCAAAATAGCGAACTAAAAAAGATGCAGATAGAAATTAAGCAACGCCAAAACGATTTGGATGAAGCTAAACGTGTTTTGGATGCTTTAACTTTAACTGCCCCTGCAGAAGGGTTAGTGGTTTATGCAGCAAATTGGTCTAATGACGGAAGAAAATATACAATAGGTGATACGCCTTGGGGAGGAGCAACAATTGTAACTTTACCGGATTTATCTTTTATGCAAAGTTTAACATCGGTTAACGAAGTTGATGTTAGCAAAATTAAAGTAGGAAATAAAGTAATAGTTAAATTAGATGCTTTTCAAGATAGTACGTTTGAAGGAACAATAGCAAATGTTGCCTCACTTGGCAAGCAAAAAGGGAATGACCCAAATATAAAAGTTTTTGAGGTTCTTGTTGATATTAAGGGGCGTTCAAAAATATTAAAACCCGGTATGACTACTTCAAATAAAATTGTAATTAATCAAATAGCAAATGTTATTTCCGTACCTCAAGAAGCAGTATTTGAAAAAGGGAAACAAAAAGTCGTTTATTTAAAAGACGGTTCTTCATACGAAGAAGTTGTTGTGGAAACAGGTGAAAAAAATGAAGACTTTGTTGTTATTACCAAAGGGTTAAAAGGTGGTGAAGAAGTATATCTAAAAGATCCTACAATAAAGGAAGAGGATAAAGGAAATACCAACAATTCCGGAATACCCGAAGACAAAAGATGAATAAGATAGAAAATTTTAAAATAGGCATTGCCGAACTTAAAGCAAATATGCTTAGAACGGCATTAACAATGTTAGGTATTATATTTGGAGTTGGTGCCGTAATTGCGATGCTTTCTATAGGCGAAGGAGCAAGGCAAGAAACGTTAGAACAAATTGAGCTATTAGGAACTAATAATATTATTATCAAAAAAATTGAAAAAAAACAGAATGGAGTTCAAGAAAAAAACACTTTTTCTCCCGGCTTAAATTTAAATGATGCAAATTCTATAATAGCAATAAATCCTTTTATCGAAGCAGTTACTCCTCAATTGGAATATAAAGTAAAAGTAATGTATAAATCGGAATTTTTAGAAACAAATGTTATCGGAACTTCGGCAAATTACCCCAGTACTTTTAACAGTTTTGCACAAGACGGGATGTTTTTTAATGAAATGCATATTTCTAATTATGCAACGGTTTGTGTTATAGGAAACGGAATTAAAGAACAATTGTTCAAATTTGAAAGTCCGATTGATAAAAAAATAAAACTAGGAACACAATGGTTTAGAATAATAGGTGTTCTAAACAAAAAAAATGTGAGTAGTTCAAGCGGTGAAAATCTTGGATTTAGGAATTTTAATGATGATATATATATTCCTATTACTACTATGACATATAAATTAGAAAAGCCAACCGAAAACCAGCAGGGAGGAATGTTTGTTGTTTATTGGGGAATGGGCGACCAATCGGTTAATATTGCCGATAGAAAACCCGTTACACAGTTAACTGTTAAAGTTAAAGACGGTAAACCGATAAGAGAGACCGCCGAATTAATAGAAAAGATTTTAAAAAGGAAACATTACGGCGTTAAAGATTATGAAGTTATTATTCCCGAACAATTATTAGAACAAAAACAAAAAACGCAAAAAATATTTAATATTGTTATGGGTGCTATTGCCGGAATATCTTTATTGGTTGGCGGTATTGGTATTATGAATATTATGTTGGCTAATATATTGGAAAGAACAAAAGAAATAGGAATTAGAAGAGCTATTGGGGCAACTAAACAAGATGTGTTGGAACAGTTTATATACGAGGCAATTGTTATAAGTGTTATTGGGGGATTAATTGGTATAATTACCGGCTATATTATTACCGGAATAATTACAAGTTATGCCGAGTGGCGAACAGTAATTACTCCTTTTTCGGTTATTTTGGCATTTACCGTTTCGGTTTGTGTAGGTTTAATTTTTGGAATTTATCCTGCAAAAAAAGCTGCAGATAAAGACCCTATAGAGGCATTAAGATATGAATAATAAAAAAATGGATATGAAAAAGTTATTATTATTATTTTTTGTTTGCTCGGTTATTAACGCTCAAGAAATATTAACGTTAAATGATGCATTAAAAATAGCGTTAAAAGAAAGTTATAATGTTCAATCGGCAAAATATAATTTGGAAAGTTCGCAAAAATCGCTTGAGGCGGTAAAACTTGGGTTACTCTCTTCTGTTAATTTAGAATTTGACTTACCTAATTACAATAGAAGTCTTTCTAGTAAATTTAATACTTCAACAGGAAGCGACCAATTTTTTTCGGTCGGCTACACTACGCTTGAAGGAAGACTATCTATAAACCAACCAATAATTTTTACAAACGGTACATTCTCTATTGTTGGTTCAATTTTTGGGCGAGATCAATTTAGCGATAATACACCAAAAACAAGAGATTATTTTTCTAATGTTAGTCTAAGGTTAAGACAACCTCTTTTTACATTTAACAATCAAAAAGCCAACTTGGAAAAAGCCGAAATTAATTTGGAACAAGCAAAACGTAATTATACACAAACCGAAAGAGATATTATTTATAGAGTTACTGCAAGTTTTTATCGATTGTTCCAGTCCAAAAAAAATATGGAAATTACCCAAGAAAAAGTTAAACAAACCGAAATATCTTACGAAACTGCATCAAATAAATATAAAGCCGGTCTTATTGCCGAAGTTGAAGCATTGCAGCTGGAAGTTGATTTGGCAACTGCAAAAAACGAGTTATTAAACTCTGCTAATAGTTTTGAAGAAGAAAAGAATAACTTTAAACTTTTAATCGGTATTCCGTTAACACAAGATTTTGATATACAAACCGAATTAAATTTTAACGATATTGCCGTAAATTTGGAAAGCGCTATTGAAAGTGCAAAAAAAAATAGACCCGATATAGTTAATGCCGATAATGATATATATATTAGTAAGTTAAATTTAGAAGAAGTTGACAGTAAAAACAATATTAAAGCAGAATTAACGGCAAACTACGGAATTAACAAAAATGATACCGAGTTTGATAAAATTTTTAATAACTTTGCCGATACCAGAAGCGTGGTTTTTACTGTTTACATACCTGTTTGGGATTGGGGACAAAACTCGCGTGAAACAGAAGCAGCAGAAGCAAATTATAAATTAAGAAAATTAAGTAAAACAAATATCGAACAATCAATTATTAACGAAATTACTACCGCCTACAATAGAATTATATCGGCTAAAGCCCGAGTTAATGTCTTAAGTAAATCGGTAGAAGTTGCAGAAAAAAGTTATGCTATTTCTGTTGAAAGATTTAAATCGGGAACGATTACGGGCTTTGAACTATCACAAATTCAGCTACGATTAACCGATGCAAAACTTAACAGTTTAAATGCATTAATTGACTATAATATTTCGGTTGCAGATTTAGAACGTAAAGCATTTATTAACTTATTACAGAAGAATTAAAAATGGAAAAAATATTTTTGCCCGGATTAAATAGTCAATTAAACTATGTAACCGAAACTATTAATTTAACCGACAAAAAAATACTTGTGTTAGGTACATTTAGCGAGTTGATAGCTTTAAAATTTTCGGAATTATCTAACACTAAAGTTGAGTTGATAGTACCCGATTTTGATTCTCTTATAGGAAGCAAATTATTGCTTGAAGGGAATTTAGAAGTAAAATGTAGAATAATGGATTATGCTCAGACGGATTTTGATAAAGAAACTTTCGATTTTATTTATGCCCAAGCTTCAATTTCTACAGGCAACAGACGTAAAATTCTTAAAGAACTAAAAAGAATAATTAAACCGGAAGGAGTTTTGGTAATAGGAGAAATTTTTTCTAAAGATAAAGAATTACCCGTTTTTATGAAAAACGCATTGGATAATTCCGATTTACACCCTATTTTTGAAGACCAAATTATTAAATTTTATGAAGAAATTGGTTTTGAAGTAACGCATCAAGAAAACCATGATAAATTATTAATGGATTATTATTTTGAATGCAAACGTCAATTAAACCAATCCAAAGATAAATTGAATGACAACGAACAAAGCTATTATAAAAAAATTCTTAACCGTATCAGTCACGAGTCTAATCTCTTTATAAAATTTAATGCCGTTAAACATATAGGCTTTAAAATTTTAGAAATTCGGAGAAAATAATTGAAAAAAGGGGAAATTTTAACTGTTACAATTACAGATTATGCATTTGAAGGGAAAGGAATAGCAAAAATAAATGTTGATGGAAACGATGATAAAAAACTGGTGATTTTTGTTAACAAAGGGTACCCCGGCGATACACTGGAAGTGGCAATAACAAAATATAAAAAAACATATGCCGAAGCTGTGGTTAAAAGAATTTTAATACCTTCGGATTTTAGAACCGAACCTATATGCAGTTATGCAAAGTATTGCGGTGGTTGTAAACAACAAGATATGATTTACGATAAACAAGCCGAGTATAAACAAGCTCAGGTTAAAGATATTTTTGAAAGAATTGGCGGATTAAGTAATTTTATTTTTGAACCAATTGTTAAGGCGGATAATTATTTTTATTACCGCAACAAAATGGAATATTCGTTTGCCGTTAAACGGTGGTTAACTAACGAAGAAATTAATAATAATTCCGATATTGAAGATAGAGATTTTGCTTTAGGAATGCATTTACCAAATATGTACGATAAAGTATTGGATATAAAGGAATGTTTTTTACAATCGGAATTAAGCAATAAAATTTTAAACTTTACAAGAGATTACTTTAAAAATAACGGTACATCAATCTATTCAACTAAAACACATGAAGGTTTATTACGCAATTTAGTAATTCGTACTGCTTATAATACTAAAGACGTAATGGTTAATCTTGTAACTTCGGAAGAAAACGATAGTTTAATGAAAAACTACTGTGAAAAACTAATTGAAGTTTGTCCCGAGGTTACTACATTTGTAAATAATATAAACATTAAGAAAGCTTCTATTGCCTTTGGTGATTACGAAAAAACTTATTTCGGTAACGGCGTTAATTACGATTTTATTGGAAAATATAAATTTAGAATAAGTGCAAATTCATTTTTTCAAACCAACACCAAACAAGCCGAAAAACTATATAACGTAACAAAAAATTTTGCCGAGATAAATAGTAAAGATGTAGTTTACGATTTATATTGCGGAGCAGGAACAATTTCTATTTATATTTCGGAAAGTTCAAAAAAAGTTTATGGTTTTGAAACAATTGAATCTGCAATAAAAGATGGCGAAATAAATATTTCCATTAACAACATAAATAACGTTAAATTATTTACCGCCGATTTAAATAAATCGTTTGTAGGTTTAGTAGAAAACAATAATTTAGAAAAACCGGATATAATAATTGCCGATCCACCGCGAAGCGGCATGAACCCAACAACTGTAAAAGACATCATTCAACTTGCCCCTTCAAAAATTGTTTATGTTAGCTGCAATCCGGCAACCCAAGCTCGTGATATTAAATTATTAATTGAAGGCGGTTATAAATTAATAAAAATAAAACCGGTTGATATGTTTCCTCATACTTATCATATCGAAAATGTAGCTCTGTTAACAAAATAAATAAAATATAACTTTATTAACAATCAAACGTCTAATATTATATATTTTACGGATATTGAGTGATGAAGTACTTTAATATATTATTACTGCTTGTTACAATTTCTTTTATAGGATGTAAAACCGATTTTAATAAAGTTCCGTTAATTAAAACGGAACTTTTCTTTAAAAATCCCGAAAAATCGGCATTTCAAATTTCTCCTGATGGCAAATACATTTCGTATTTGGCACCGGTAAACGGAAAACTAAATATTTTTATTAAAAAAATTTTTGAATCCGATGGCACGCGTATAACAAATTCAACGGTGCGTGATATTCAAAACTATTTTTGGGTAAACAACAAACAACTTGTTTACAGTTTAGATTTAATTGGTAACGATAACAACCAATTATTTACAGTAGATATAATTAATAAACAAACTAAACATTTATCCGGTAATTCCAATAGCAATATATACGTAATAAATAAAATTTCGGATAATGACGGAAATATTTTAATTGCAAGTAATAAAAAAAATAATAGAGTTTATGACGTTTATTTATTAAACATTAATAACGGTAACGAAAAATTAGTATTACAAAACAACGGTAAAATAACTTGGTTTTTATCTAACGAAAAAAACGTAATTAATGTGGTATCTTCTACCGATGGTGTTAATACCGGATATTATTATAGAGCAGATGAAAATTTGCCATTCAAAATGTTTATTGCAACAGACTATGAAGATGACTTTAGACCTATTGCTTTTTTAGAAGAGAAAAACGAAATATATGCACTATCTAACATTAACAGAGATAAAATTGCATTTGTAAAATACAATATTATTTCAAAAAATGAAGTTGCAAAAATATACGAACATAATTTCGTTGACATAAAGGACATATTATTTGCCACTTACACAAAAAAAATTATCGGAATTGAAATAGTAAATCAAAAATCCGAGACTATATATTTAGACAAACACATCCAATCGGTTGCAAAAAAAATTAGTGTTCTAAAAAGCGGTGATAAATTTGATATTGTAAGTTTAGATAAAAGTGAAGAAAAATTTATTATTAAAGCATTTTCCGATAGAAATATTGGTGAATATTATTTATATATTAATAGTAAAAATGAATTGATTGAACTGGCAGCCTCAAATAACGGAATAGAACCCAAAAACTTGGCAGAGATGAAACCGATTAGTTTTATAGCCGGAGACGGGAAACGTATTACCGGATATTTATCTCTACCCCCTAAAAGTAAAGCTGTTAATTTGCCGGTAATTGTAATGCCCCATGGCGGTCCTTGGTTACGCGATGAATGGGGTTATAATAGCACTGTACAATTTTTGTGTAACAGAGGTTATGCAGTTTTACAAGTTAATTATAGAGGTAGCAAAGGATACGGCAAAGAATTTATTCTTGCAGGATTTAAGGAATGGGGTGGTAAAATTCAGGATGATATTGCAGACGGTACTAAATGGTTAATAGAACAGGGAATTGCCGATCCGGATAGAATAGGAATTTATGGCTTTTCTTTTGGCGGATACTCCGCATTAATGGGAATTATAAAATATCCCGAGCTATATAGATGTGCGGCAAGTTATTGTGGATTGGTTAATTTGCGAACGTTTGTTAATTCTATTCCTGCAGATTGGGAGCCGTTTAAAGAGATGATGTATAAAATGGTAGGTCATCCTATTAACGATAGCATAATGTTAAGAAATTCGTCCCCTTACGATTTGGCTGAAAGAGTGAAAGCAAATGTATTAATTGCTCAAGGTGCCAAAGATCCCAAAATAAATATAACTGAAACCGAAAAATTAGTTGAAAAGCTAAAAAAAACCGAAAACGAAGTAACTTATATCGTTTATAGTAACGAAGGACATGGATTTTTAAATGAAAACAATCGTATTGATTTTTTTAAGAAATTAGAAGTATTTTTTGCCAAAAATCTTGGCGGAAGAAAAGAATAATTTATTTTTTAATATTAAATTAACTTAATACATTTAATTTTATCCTCTTTTAAATTATATTTAAATACAAACTTTTTTAAAGGTGCAAGTTATGTTATTTTTATTGGCATTATTAGCTACAATAGTATCGTTTATGTTTTTTATTAGCGCAAAAAAACGTGGCAAAAATCAAGAATCGAATTTTGCTATTGCAGGAACAATTATTGCCTTGGTTCTGGCAGCAATACAAATATTTACGGTAATACCTGCAGGATCGGTTGGTGTTGTGGATTTTTTGGGTAATGTTAGTTCCAATACGCTAAAAAGCGGTGTAAATATGGTTAATCCGCTTGCAGAAGTATATAAATTCAGTATAAAAACTCAAGAGCTAAAAGAGACGATGTCAGTCCCCTCGCAAGAAGGATTAAGTGTTCAGCTGGAAATAAGTTTGCTTTATAGCTTAGACCCCGATAATGCTTCCAAAATATATAAAACCGTTGGTCCTAATTATGCCGATGTAATACTAATACCACAATTCAGATCGGTAGTTAGAGGTGTTACCGCTAGATACGATGCTCAGGCTTTATATACAGCCGGCAGAGAAATTCTTGCAAAACAAATTAGAGACGAACTGGCAAGTTTAGTTGGTCCACGCGGAATTTTAGCAGAAGCAGTTCCTTTACGACAAATTATGTTACCCCCCGGATTAACAGCATCTATCGAAGAGAAATTAAAAGCCGAACAAGAAAGCAAAAGAATGCAGTTTATTTTGCAAAAAGAAGAAAAAGAGGCTGAACGTAAACGTATTGAAGCACGCGGTATTGCCGATTTCCAAGATATTGTATCTAAAGGAATAAGCGAAAATTTACTTAAATGGAAAGGAATTGAGGCAACCGAAAAACTTGCTAATTCCCAAAATTCCAAAATTGTAGTAATAGGATCGGGAAAAGAGGGTTTGCCAATTATTTTAGGAAATAATTAAAAAGAGAAGAACAAATGCGTAAACCGAAACAAATTAAGCTAAATAAACAAGAATCGTTAATAATTGTTTGGGATAATGATAATGAACAAAGTTTTCCTTTAAAGTTTTTACGTGACGAAACTCCGGATGCACAAAACAAAGGAGAAACAATTTTATGGCGACATTATCCCGCCCCTGCTAAAGGTCCCGATAAACCCGGAAAATACGAGGTTCAAAAGATTGAATTGGTTGGCAACTATGCTTTAAGTATAACATGGAAAGACGGATATAATTATGGAATTTACTCTTGGGATCTATTAAAAAAACTTGGCGAGTATCTTGAAGTAAAAGAAAGTTTACACCAAGATTTTGAACATGACCATAACCATGAAAACGGACATAAACATTAATTTTTGGCTTAATAAGATGAAATATTATAAATTTCTTGCTCCTTTCACCCTAATATTATTTTTTTCTGTTGTTGCTTTCGGACAAGTTAACACCGAAAAAGAAATTACAGTACAAGAGCTTAAAGAACATATTTACACTTTGGCAAGTGATGAATTTGGAGGACGAAAACCCGGAACCGAAGGTGATTTAAAATCTGCAAATTATATTTATACTCAGTTAACCGCACTAAATCTAATTCCTTTATTTAATAACGGATTACAAACTTTTGAAATTGTTACATCTATTAGTGCAGGTAAAAACCAATTAACTATTGATGGAAATAGTTATATACAGGGGAAAGATTTTAATCCTCTTTCATTCAGTTCAAATTCCAAAGTTTCGGGTAAAGTTGCTTTTGTAGGATACGGTTTAACGGTGGATGATGATAATATTAAATGGAATGATTATAATATTGACGTAAAAGACAAAATTGTTGTAATATTACGCGGAACACCGGCATTTGATAGCACAAATAAACTTTCGGAATATGCCGGACTGCTTAAAAAGGTATATAATGCCAAAAGTAAAGGGGCTAAAGGAGTTATAATTATAACCGGCGCTAAATATGAAAAAGACGATATTTTAATTCCTTTAACTTACGAAGGGAACAATAATGATGTCGGAATTCCTGTTATTAATTTAACAAGAAAAGCATCTGCCGTTTTGTTTTCAAAAATTGATTTAACCGTAGAGCTGCTTGAAGATTTAATAAGCGAACAAAAAGCAGTATTTAGCACCGATTTGGATATTGAAGTTAAATTTAGTACCGAAATTATTAAAAATAAAACTAATACTGCTAACGTTGTATTTATGTTAAAAGGAAGCGACCCTATTTTAAGTGATGAATATATTGTGCTTGGGGCTCATTTTGACCACTTAGGACTTGGCGGTTACGGTAGCGGTAGCCGCATACCGGATACTTCAGCCATTCATTACGGTGCAGATGATAATGCAAGCGGAGTAGCTTCAATTATTGAAATTGTTGAAAAATTAGCAGATAAAAGAGAAAATATTAAACGTAGTATTATTGTTGTTGCTTTTACCGGTGAAGAAATGGGATTATTGGGTTCAAAATATTTTGTAAATAATCCCCCTGTTGATATTAAAAATATTAAATTTATGCTAAACTTAGACATGGTGGGCAGACAAAATTCCGAGACAAAAGGGTTATCTATTGGAGGAGTAGGTACGGAAGTAAATATAACCAAAGAAATTGAAGATATTGCCAAAACAGATAGTCTTAATATTAAATTTTCGCCCGAAGGATATGGACCAAGTGATCATGCATCTTTTTACTCAAAAGATATTTCGGTTCTTTTCTTTTTTAGTGGAATACATGACGACTATCATACTCCAAGAGATGTGGCAAGTAAAATTAATTACGAAGGACAAAAACAAATTAGTGATTTTATATTTAAAGTTGCTGAACATTTGGCAAATAAAACCGAACGGTTTGTTTTTAAGGAATCCGGTGCTAAAGAGCAACCCGAAACAAGAAGAAGTTTTAAGGTTACTTTAGGAATTATGCCCGATGTTAGCGGTGGAGATATTAAAGGAGTTAAAGCAGACGCTGTTATTGAAGGAAGAGCCGCTTATAAAGCCGGGATGAAAAAAGGGGATATTATTATTGCCTTAGACGGTAACACTATTAACGATATTTATGAGTATATGAATTGTTTGCAAAAATTTAAAGTAGGACAGAGAATTACTATTGAAGTACTAAGAAATAACGAAAAAATACTATTAATTGCCGAACTTTAATTTTTGATAATAGAAAAGTATTTTAATTTTATTTAGTTAATTTAATTGCTAAGTATTAATTTATTTATTAATATCCCGAAAAAACATAATATAACCTTGTTATTAAACTTTAAGCAATAAAAATCAAATTCAATTAAATCTTCTATTTATTCTAATTTCTATATTCTTGTAACTATTTATTATTTTTGGTATATTTCGATTAATGTATTGGGATGTTTTATTGAAATCGAAAAGTGTTGTTATTTTTATTGCTAATAAGGATTTTGACGAACAAGAATTTGTTATTGTAAAATCATACTTGATAAAAAACAAATTTAATGTTTTTATTTGTTCGGATAGTACTTCTATCTGTATAGGTAATAATGGTTTAAAAGTTAAAAATGATATTTTATTAAACAACCTAAAAGCATCTAATTTTTCGGGTTTAATTTTAATAGGCGGCAAAGGAATATCTGATTACTTTAATAATAATGAACTTATGAATAAAGTTGCATCATTTTACAAAAACAAAAAAGTAATAGGTGCTATTTGTGCCGCTCCCGTAATTTTAGCCAAGTCGGATATTTTACAAAACACAAAATCCACATGCAATATTAATTACAAAAAGGATTTGGAAAGAGAGCGAGCTTTGTTTGTATCTGAACCGGTTGTAACCGATCACTTAATTGTTACCGCTCAAGAGCCTATAAACAGTATCGATTTTATATTAAAGTTTATTAATTTATTAAAATAAAAGAACTAACATTATAATGGGTTTGTTTAATTAAAAAACAAAGAATTACTATGCAATATTACTGCAAATCGTTAACCAATTACAAAAGATACAAAACAATTGAAGTTAAAATCGGAGATATTCCGCTTGGAGCAAACAACCCGATTAGAATTCAATCTATGACAACAACCGATACCATGGATACAATTGCTACGGTAGAACAAACCATTAGAATGGTTGAAGCCGGTTGCGAATATGTACGAATTACAGCCCCCAGTATACAAGAAGCAAATAATTTAGCCGAAATAAAAAAAGAACTGCTAAAAAGGGGATACAAAGTTCCGTTAATTGCAGATATACACTACACTCCAAATGCCGCAGAAGCTGCCGCACGAATTGTGGAAAAAGTAAGAGTTAACCCGGGCAACTATATTGATAAAAAGAAATTTTTACAACTGGAATACACCGATTTAGAATATGCCGAGGAAATTGAGAGAATAAGAACCCGCTTTACTCCGTTAGTAAAAATTTGCAAGGAATATGGAACCGCAATGCGAATAGGCACAAATCATGGTTCATTATCGGATAGAATAATGAGTAGATACGGTGATACACCATACGGAATGGTAGAAAGTGCACTCGAATTTGTAAGAATTTGCCGCGATGAAAATTTTCACAACATAGTTCTTTCAATGAAATCAAGCAATCCTCAAGTTATGGTACAAGCTTATAGATTGCTTATAGCAAAAATGGAAGAAGAAGGGATGAATTATCCGTTACACTTAGGAGTTACCGAAGCAGGAGACGGAGAAGACGGAAGAATAAAATCGGCTTTGGGTATCGGCTCGCTTTTAGAAGACGGTATAGGTGATACAATACGAGTATCGTTAACAGAACCCCCCGAAAACGAATCCCCTGTTGCAATTAATTTGGCTAAGCGTTATTTAAATAGAAATTCACACAATCCAATTCCCGAAATTCAAAAGTATTTTATTAATCCTTTTGAATTTAAAAAACGTGAAACTTTTGATATTCTTTCAATTGGATTACAAAATGTACCCAAAGTAGTTGCCGATTTTTCTAATTTAAATTTAATTAAAATTGATGATTTGGATAATATAGGCTATTCCTACGATAGCCAAACCGATAAATGGAATATTAGTGATCAAGCTGCCGATTTAATTTATTTAGGTAATAATTCCATTAATTTTGAATTACCAAACACCTTAAAACCAATATACAATTATTCAAAATGGAATGACCTACCCGAAAAAACATCAAGTTTTCCGTATTATAACTTATTTGATTATTTAAATGCATCAAAAAAATCGTTCGTTGCCAATTTTGTAGAAATATCAATAAACGAATTAGATAAAATTAAAAATAAAATATTGGATGATACTGTTATAATAGTACTTATTACCGAAAATACTCACGGATTGGCAGAACATCGTTATTGCTTTAATTATTTAATTGAAAGCCAAATTAAAAATCCGGTTATAATTAAAAGAAAATATACCGATTTATCTACCGAACAACAAATGTTATATGCTTCAACAGATATGGGCGGTCTATTAATTGACGGTTTAGGAGACGGTGTTTGGCTTGATACTGTTGGCAAACATAACATTGAGTTTATTAACAGAATTCAATTTGGAATTTTGCAAGCTGCCCGTGCAAGAATTTCTAAAACCGAATATATTGCATGCCCTTCATGCGGGCGTACTTTATTCGATTTGGTTGAGGTTACTAATGCTATCAGAGAAAAAACAGGCCATTTAAAAGGAGTTAAAATAGCTGTTATGGGCTGTATTGTAAACGGTCCCGGTGAAATGGCAGATGCCGATTACGGATATGTAGGCAGTGGAATTGGCAAAATTACATTATACAGAGGTAAAGAAGTAGTTAAAAAAAGTATTGATAGCGAATTTGCAGTAGAATCTTTAATTGATTTGATTAAAGAAGATAACTTATGGATTGAAAAAAAATAAAAATATTTTATTATGCAGTTGAGATTTATTAAAAAATATTTTACTTTTGTAGTTACCAATTATGAAAACAATAAGTAAAAATAGAAAAACAAGCATTTTTACCACAATTATGTGGCACTAAAAATAAATTAAATGCACCTTTCAAAAAAGGGTGCATTTTTTTTTGATATGATGATAAACGATCTTATTAAGTATTATGAAAATCGCGTTCCCAAAGGTATGTCTTGGGAAAAAGATAATGTCGGACTTCAGATAGGAAGTTTGAATAAACCTTTTAAAAATATTTTAGTTTGTTTAGAGCTTACCTCCGACTCCTTACAGTTTGCCATTAATAATAATTGTAATTTGATATTTACTCATCATCCTTTCCTTTTTACACCTCTTAAAAATATTAATACAGATAAAGATAGCGGTAAAATAATTTCGTTGGCAATTAAAAATGACATTACCGTATATTCATCTCACACTAATTTAGATTTTGTTAAAGGAGGAGTAAGTTTTGAGCTTGCAAAAAGGCTTAAACTTCAAAATCTCAAATTCCTTTCAAATTTTGAAAAAAATCAATACAAAATATCTGTATTTGTTCCCGAAAGCTATGTTGAAATTGTCTCTAAAGGAATTTTTGAAGCAGGTGGCGGAATTATTGGAGATTATGAAAATTGCAGCTACAGGGTTAAAGGCGAAGGGACATTTAAGGGGAACGAAAATACAAATCCTACCATTGGCACTAAACAAATTTTAGAAAAAGTTGACGAAATTAAATTAGAAATAATTGTAAATAGGTGGGATTTAAATAAAGTTATTTATTCACTTAAACAAACACATCCTTACGAAGAACCCGCATATGATATAATTCCGTTGGAAAATAAGAACGAAAACCACGGTGCCGGTGTAATCGGTACTCTTTTGCAACCTATAAATTTGAATAGTTTTTTTGAATTAATTAAAAGTGAGCTAAATTTAGATGGTTTTCGCTATACAGTCGGTAAAGATAAGCCGATTGAAAGAGTAGCGGTTTGTGGCGGAAGCGGTAGTGATTTATTAAACGAAGCAATTTTGCAAAAAGCAGATGCTTTTATTACTGCAGACATAAAGTATCATACTTTTCATGATGCAAAAGGAAAAATTACTTTAATAGACGCCGGGCATTACGAAACTGAAATATTTGGCTTAAACACCATTAAAAACATAATTTACAATTACTTTGATGAGTATTCAATTAATACTGAAGTATTTGAATACTTTGATACCAACCCGATAAAGTTTTATTATAATATAGGAGAGAAATAAATTGATAACAAGACTAACATCGCTGTACGAGTTACAACTTGTTGACGAACAGCTTGACGAGTTAGAAGAATTACGAGGTGATTTACCCTCAGCCGTAAATGAGTTAACCGGCACAATTAATGGTCTAAAAAACTCGGTTGATGCAAAAGAAAAAGAAAAACAACTTGCAAACGATAAACAATCTGTTAATGAAGAAGAAAAAACAAGATTATCGGAAAATTTAAAACGCTACAAAGCTCAATTATATCAAGTTAGAAATAATAAAGAGTATGATGCTTTAACTAAAGAAATTGACAGTACCGAAGAATTGATAAAAAAACTTGATACCGAAAATTTACAGTTAACAGAACTAATTATTAAATTAGAAGATGAAATAAAAAGCGTTACTCCGCAACTTGATACTTTATTGGAAGATTTAAAAGTAAAAGAAGCGGATTTAAAACAAATTATTAAAGCTAACGAACGCGAAGAACAAAAATTACGCGAAGTTAGAGATAAAATTGTTGAAAAAGTAAAAAAACCCGACTACGCTACTTATACCCGAATAAGAAAAGCCAAAGGCGGACGCGCTGTCGTTCCTATTGTAAGAGGAAGCTGTGATGGTTGCCATAATATTATTCCTTCGCAAAGACAAATAGAAATTAAATCTAATAAAAGAATATTTAACTGCGAAGCTTGTGGTAGAATTATAATTTCGCAAGAAATAGCCGAAGCTGTTTCAAGTAAATAATTTGTTTAGTGCCTTTTGTATTTTGCGGTTTTATAAAGCCGCAAAAACAAAGACACTAATACTTTTATCTACATTCCGATATTTAAGAAAGGGAGCACTTTAAACGGAGCCGGGTTGGATTTTACAACATTAATCAATCCAATTTGAATTCCGCTTAACGATTCTGCTATATTAACCAACCCAATTGAAATACCTGCCTGAGCACCCATAAATTTATTAAGCCCCGAAATTGAAAAACCCGAAAAATTTGTAACTTTGGTAATACCAATAGTGGTATTAAAACCCCATAAGTTTTCACATTCCGTTCTATATCCGTTAAAAGTTATTCCGCCAATACTTTCATTTGCTATAATTCCGCCTAAAGACATATTTAATCCTGTAATATTTGTATTAGTTACCAAAGCCCCTATTCCAAAATTAATACCGGTAATATCACCTTTACATACCGTAGCAATTCCTCCAATGTTAATACCCGTTATATTACCGCCCGAAACATTAGCAATTCCACCAATATTAATACCTGTTAAGTCACCTCCGGATACATTAGCAATTCCGCCAAAATTAATTCCGGTAACATTTTTGCCGGTAACCAAAGCAATTCCGCTTACATTAACTCCGGTTAAATTACCGTCCGAAACTGTTGCCAATCCGGCAAAATTTATTCCCGTTAAATCATCGTCCGTAATTATTGCCAAACCGCTTAAATTAATACCGGTCATATTTTTACCGCTAATTAACGCCAAAGTACCGTAGTTTAAACCTGTCATATTATTTTCGGCTATTGCTGCAACAATCCCAAATTGAAAGCCGGTTAAATTTCCCGCAGAAGGAGCAATTCCTAACGAAACACCATTTACATTAGATCCTGAAATATACTTAGGAGACCATAAAGTTATATTAATTCCGTTAATTGTATTAATACCGCACTCTGATGTATTAATTCTAATTCCCGTAAAATTTGCCGAATTACCAAAACTTAGCCCCCAGTTTGAACCGGGTAAGTTTAATGCTGCATCGGAACAGTCTTCCATATCATAATCGCTTTCTATCATATTTGAAAATTCAAATTCGGGAATTTCAATATTTACTGCTTGCGAACTATCTTTTTGTGCTTTAACATTTACAATTATCAATAAAAATAAAAATAATGATAAATAATATTTGCTCATAATAAACCTAAAAATAATTGTTTAGTATTAAGACGGTATTATCGTTAAAAAAGTTACAAAAAAAGAAGTGATAAGGTATAAATCTTCTCTGTTTTAATTCGGAATTATTATGATACAATAAACATAATGCTAAGTCGCTTTAATTTTAGGTTAGCCATTTATGTTTTAATGTAAAATAATTCGGTTTTTAGCTTTAATAATTTAGCATTAAATTTGCATGCGTATCACTAAGCAAATTATAACATTCAACTATATTTTCTTCGGTAGTTCGTAAACCCGAAATAACAACGCGTATAACAAATTTTCCGTTAATTACAGTATGCGATAAAAATACTTTGCCAGTTTTATTAATTTCATCCATTAATTGTGCATTAAATTTATTTAATTCTTCGTTTGAAGAAACTTTGTTGTTTATTCCTATAATACAAATTGTAGTAAGCCTTACGGGTGCAATAATTTTGAAATTAGGATTGTTATTAATTAAATTTACAAATAGTTTTGCCAATCTAAAATGCTCATTAATTCTATTTTTTATTCCCTCAACTCCAAAATAGCTGATAATAAACCAAAGTTTTAACGCTCTAAATCTTCGCCCCAACTGAATGCCGTAATCCATAAAATTAGTAACCTTATCATCAACACTTGTTTTTAAGTACTCGGGAATAATTGAAAAGGCATCTTTTAATATTTGTTTGTTTTTAATATACAACAAACTTAAATCAACCGGCGTAAACATCCACTTATGAGGATTAATAACTATAGAATCGACCAAAGAAATATCTTTTAATAAAAATTTATACACATCGGTAATTGCCGCAATACCTGCATGAGCAGCATCCGTATGTATCCAAATATCATAATTTTTTACTATATTATAAACACCAATTATATCATCAATAGATGTAACGCTTGTAGTACCAATTGTAGGAACAACAGCCATAGGTATTAATTCGTTTTGTATATCGGTTTCAATACTATTTTTTAATTCTTCCAAATTAATTTCAAATTTATCATCAGTGCTTATTTTTCTTATTTTACGCACACCCAGTGCCAAACATGCTTTTTCTACGGATGAATGAGCATGTTCGGAACAATAGACTGTAAATTTATTAATATTTAAATCATGATCATTATATTTTTGAAAAACTTTTTCTCTTGCCGCAGCCAATCCATGGAAAGTACTAACCGATGCCGTATCGTAAATTATTCCCCAAAACATCTCAGGCAGCCCTAACATCTTTTTCATCCAATTAATAACAACAATTTCAAGTTCGGTATTTATAGGAGATGATTTCCAAACCATTCCGTTAGTATTTAATGTTGCCGAAAGCAATTCAGCCAATATTCCCGGCGCCGAAGATGTTGAATTAAAATAAGCCATAAAGCCGGGGTGATTCCAATGTGTTGCGTTCTTAAGTATTTTATCATCAATACTATCTAATAATTCGTTAAAATTTACCGGATTATTTGGCGGAGTATCGGAAAACAAATTAAAACAACTTCCGGGCGTAATATTTGGAAGAACCGGATATTTGTTTATATTTTCCAAATAATTTGAAACTATAGCAATTAGTTTATCTGCAAAAATTTTAAATTCGGTTACCGGCATATCTCCTAAATTAAAGTCTTCCATGTTACACCTAAATAATTATTAGTTTTTATGAATATTTATAAAAAATTAAAATTTAATCTAATAAAAAATATTATTAAATTGCAGGTCTAAATTATAAATATTAGGGAATAGATGAAAGAGTTACGCGAAAAAATTAACACTCTGGATGAAAATCTTTTGGCACTATTGGCAGAAAGAAGACAACTAAGTTTAGAAGTAGTAAAATATAAAGAGAAAACCGATAGCCCTATTAGAGATAAAGAAAGAGAAGAGGAGTTATTAACAGCTTTAATATTAAAAGGTAAAAAGTTAGGTTTAGATGCCAATTATATAACCAAAATATTTTACGAGATAATTGACGATTCGGTTAGGTTACAAAACAGCTATCTTACAAAGTTTGAAGTTCCGCAATATAAAGGTCAAAAGATAATAAAAACAGCTATACAAGGAATTGAAGGCTCTTACAGTTCGCTTGCTGCTCAAAAGTTTTTTGCAAAAGAAAATGCCGATTTGGAATTTATAAGCAAACAGACTTTTGACGAAGTTGTTCGTGCTGTTGAAAACGGAGAAGCCGATTATGCTATGTTACCTATAGAAAACACAACCAGCGGCGGTATTAACGAAGTTTACGATGCATTATTACATACTACTTTATATATTGTAGGCGAAGAAAAATTTCATGTAAAACATTGTTTGGTTGCAACCGAAGAAACCCCAATAAACCGAATAAAAAAAATATATGCTCATGTACAGGCAGTTGCCCAATGCGGAAAGTTTTTAGCAACATTACCTCATGTAAAAATTGACTATTACCCCGATACTGCAATGTCGGTTCAACGCGTTAAAGACGATAACAACCCCGAGTTTGCTGCAATTGCAAGCGAAGAAGCTGCAAATATTTTTGGGTTAAAAATTATTAGAACCAACATTGCAAACCAACAAGAAAATTATACTCGCTTTCTGATTGCTTCCAGAAAACCGATTGATGTGGACTTACGTATTCCTTGTAAAACTTCTATTGTTATGGCAACCGATCAAAAACCGGGCTCTTTGGTTGATGCTTTGCTTGTTTTTAGAAAACATCACGTAAATTTAACCAAGTTGGAATCCCGCCCTATTTTAGGTAATCCTTGGGAGGAAATGTTTTATTTAGATTTTGAAGGGAATGTTAAAGACCAAAATATTCAAGAAATGTTAGATAACTTGGGTAGATTTACAAGATTGTTTAAAGTTCTCGGTTCCTATATATCACCCGATTTAGAAAGAATAAAACTTGATTTTGGTAATATCCATTCAATTGGTAGTGAAGAAGATACGGATATATCTGTTGAAGAAGATACGACTATAACCGAAGAAATAAAACAAACCGAATTAAAACCAAAAAAATCTAAAAAAAGTTATAAAGTAGCTAGCCGTGATTATAAAAAAGAAGATACTATTATAAAAGTTAAAGGTCTTGAAATTGGCGGTAATTCGTTTGTTGTTATTGCCGGTCCTTGTTCGGTTGAATCGGATGAACAAGTTATGCAATGTGCATCGCACCTTAAAGAAACCGGTGGACATATTTTAAGAGGCGGCTGTTTTAAACCTCGTACTTCTCCTTATAGCTTTCAAGGTATGGGATTTGAAGGACTTTCAATATTAAACGAAGCGGGCAAAATATATGATATGCCCATAATTACCGAAGTACTTGCCCCCGAGCAACTTACCGAAGTAGCTAAATATAGCGATATTATTCAAATAGGTGCTCGTAACATGCAAAATTTTGCGTTACTAAAAGAAGTTGGACGAACTCATAGACCTGTTTTATTAAAACGTGGGCTAATGTCTTCAATTGACGAATTACTTAATGCAGCCGAGTATATTTTAAGTCAAGGAAATAGACAGGTTATATTATGCGAAAGAGGAATAAGAACTTTTGAAACCGCTACCAGAAATACTTTAGACTTAAGTGCCGTACCCGTTTTAAAAGAATTAACCCACTTGCCTATTATTGTTGACCCTTCGCATGCATTAGGACAAAGGAATTTAGTTATTCCGTTGGCAAAAGCCGCTAAAGTTGTTGGGGCACACGGTATTATGATAGAATTTCATCCCGATCCCGATAACGCTAAAAGTGACGGAGAACAATCTTTAACGTTCGATCAGTTTACTGATATGATGTTTGAGTTAAAAAAATTATAAACTAACTTTGTATTGTATATAAGTTATAAAGTAGGATGTATTTTTATTTGTAAATGTTAATCCGTAATTAAATCCAAACAATACGGCATTTGATTGCGGATTTTGTTTATCTAATTTAATACCTAAAGCAGCAGTTAAATTGATTCCATGGTTTATGCTGCTTTCAAATTCGTAAACTTTATCGGATAAAAATAAATACCCAATTGATTCTTCAAAATATATATTTTCGTCAATCTGTTGATTAATTAAACCCGAAATTGCAAAAGCAGTAATATAAGAATAGTATTTTGTGCTACTGCTTGGGAAAAAATATTTACTGTTTTTTACCCAAATAAATTCCGTTTTAATATCTGCCCCTTCAATAATTTGAAAAGGAAACTGAACACCCCCCATAAATCCAAAACTTGAAATATCTGGAATATTACCCGATAAAAATCCGTAACCCACAGATCCAAATATTTTTACATCACTTTGTGCATACAAATTAAGTGATAAAAAAAACAATAAAATTACAATTCGTTTTTGTAATAGCATGTTAGCCAAAAAGTATTGGTTTGAGTATTAGTATATATTACCCTATGTTTAACATGTTTGGGAATAATTATATAGTCCCCTTCACTAAGCTCAATTACATTTCCGTCTTCAAATTGCAACTTAGCATTTCCTTTTAACAACAATACAAATTCGTCTTCATCTTGGTCATACCAATATTCGTTAGGGGTAACATGTCCGTAACTGATAATTCTTTCAAGTCTAAAACCTTTCTGTTTAATGATATCCTCAAAATACTCGTTTACCAAATTAATTTTATCGGTGTTATAAATATTTTTAATTTCAATCATATTAAAACGCCTCCCCAATTCCCAAATGAAGTTGAAAAGTATCGGACATTATTTTTTTTGTAAAAAAACTTCTTCTATCGGAAGGATCATAAAATTTAAAACCAAAATCAAGCCTAATAGGTGCAAAATCAGAATAATATCTTAAACCAAATCCTATTGCAACGGCTACTTCATCAACTTGTACTTGCTTAAATTTATTCCATGTATTTCCAAAATCGGCAAATATTGCCGTACCCACTTGTCCAAACATTCTTAGACGAGCTTCAATTGACCCTTCCAGCTGACAGAAGCCGCCCGGAGTAACACCTTTAAACAAAAAAGCTTCAAAATCTTCGTTGGTTGTATTTGTTAAATCAAAATTTGTCTCTTGTGGAACAAGTTCACGACTTTGCCATCCTCTTAACGAGTTGCTACCGCCTGAATAAAATCTTCTGTTTAATGGAATTAAAGATACATCTCCTCTGTATGCAAAAACATAACCAGCACGAAGTTTTACTCCTATTACATTTTGTTTGGAATTAAACAACGATTGAAATGCCGAACCCGTAAACACGGTTTTGAAATAACCCGTTGATTTTTCATTATATCCCAATATTTTACTAAACAAATATGGTACTAAATTTCCGTCTTCCAAAATTATTGATAAATTATATCCTTGAGTAGGAAAGAAAAAATTATCTGTATGGTTAGATCCAAAATCAAATCCGATAACTGCGTTAGTAGAACGAATACTTTTATCTGTTTGATCTTTTAACAATTCCCCAACAATTACCAATGCGGAATCTTCTTTAACATTTAAGTTGTTCATTATTAACGATGTAAAAGCGTCAATTATATACTGTTTTCTATATATATAACTGGAATGCTCCCAATTTAAATAGGTTGTAAAAGATGTTAAAAACACTTTTCGGGGCAATTCAAAGTTCAGGCTTAATTTTGCTCCGTAAAGAGTAGCGTTATACTCTGCTTTTCGCTTCTGTATTGTTAAATAGTTTTCCAACTTAGTATTTATCGGCTGACCAAAAACGAACGGTTGTTCTAAAATTGCCCGAACATCCGTATAACCATAAACTGTAGTATCGTTTATTGAAGGATGAGTTATAAACTCCGTTATACTTTGTGCAGCAGCCGAAGTGCTTAATGTTAATTTTCGTGCTCCGCCCAAAAAGTTTTTACGCGTATATCCTAATCCAAAACCTAAGTTAAATACGTTATCTTCGTTATTTATAATTATTTCGGGCGCCAACTCGTGTAATAATCCAATATCGGTAAAAATATTTAATGGTACTTTATTACCTGAAGTATCCGAGACTATACCCGTAATTACGGCAGAATTAAATAAATTTGTTCTGTATAAACGAACTTGCGCCTTTTGAATATCAAAAAAACTATAATACGAATCCGTTTTAATTGCAGCTACTTCTTTAACTAATTCCTCTTCAACCAAATCTTTTCCCAAACCGGCTTTTTCCACCCTAATTTCGTTTACTTTATATCTATTTCCTAAGGTGAATTCAATAGTAACATTTACAGTATTTTTTATTGTATCAATAACAACCAACGGAGCACCTATTGTATTTACAAGCATATAACCGTGATCGCGACAAAATGTTAAAATACTATTCTTTTTCTCATCAATCAGTTTACCCGAAAATGGTTTGGTAGTATCAACTAAAGCAATATTTTTTACGGTTTCCAAAAATTCATAAGGTAACTCATCTAATCCGCTAAATTTAAATGAATTTAAAATTGCCGGTATCCCCTCATCAATTATGTAGAAGATTGCAGCGGTATTATTAATAGTATCTATTTCGTATTTAGAGCTAACTTTTGCCTTAAAAAATCCGTTTGAAAAATAAAAATCGCGAATTGTTTCTTGATCAGGTATTAATAAGGCAGGATCAAAAAATACCGCTTCTTCTCCAAAAGACGTATATTTTTGTAATGTTTGCGAAAACCATCCGGGTGATTCTTTTGCGGCTACCGTAGTTTGAAGTACCTGAGTAGATATTTCGGTATTGCCTATAAATTGAACACTTGTAAGTTCATATTTACCTTTTTCTATTAACTGGGCTTTTACTTTATAACTAAACAAAATTAGCCAGAAAAAGAATATATATGTAAAAACTTTTTTAATTAACAATAGTTACCTTAGTGCCTATTTTTATTATTTTGTCAAGTTCATCCATCCCTTCATCGCAAATGGCAATAGAACCGTTCGTCCAATTAAATGCAAACGGAAGGTTTTTAAATATTAAATTAAATCTTCCTACCCCGTGTATTCCTATTTCCTCTGTTATCTCGGAATCAACATAACTGCAGTTTCCGTTTTTAACAACTTCCAATAACTTAGTGAACAATGTTCTATCAATTATTTTTTTTCTGTAAGCTTCGGTAATATCTATTTCGTTTGGGTAATTAATTTTAAAGAACTTATAAAATTTACTTAAAGAATCTTTATTACAAATTTTATACACTCCGGTAGGCGTAATATAATCTCCCTTTTTAACTTTTTCCGGCTTAAGGTTTTTACCAAATACCGCACGGTAACTTTTAACAAGAACCGTATCAGTATATAATTCAAGTCTAAATTTACTTTTACGTACTAAGATACTAACATTTTCCAGCTCGGAAATATTTTTCTCTTGCATCGCTTCTTGTAAAGTGACTTCTCTAATATTTAATAACATTCCGTAAGCAAGCATGCCGGCAAAAAATAGAAATATTCCGCCGCTTATGTAAATAATATTGCGTAACAAATTGAGTAATATATATAATTAAATTATCAAAAACATCAATTAAGACGCAAAATAGAAAATTAAGTTTGGTATTATTGTAAAGATTTTAAATAAGCCTGATAACTTTTCCATCCGGGGCACCATTTTGTATGCCAACGCCATAATTTAGCCCAAAAAGTATTTGGTTTTTCTTCGGCTTTTTTTCTAAAATCGCAACTTTCACATTTGTGGTCCATATATCATTTACTCGTTTTATTAATAAATATATAAATATAACCTGCAAACAATAGCGACATAATTAATTGAATATAAACCGGAGTACTAAATAAATTACCGTTAATAACACCAATACTTATCATAAAGTATTTTGCAACGTAATAAATAGCCTTGCTAACAATAATAGAAGAAAAACCGGCAAAAAACAGATTTTTCACCTTCTTTTCTAAAAATACAAACAATAAAACATTTATTAACAATTCGCTTAGTATTAAACCGCTTTTAGCAAAAACCGGGTGTCCGGAAATTAAAAAAGAAAATAACGGAAGTGTAATTGCCAAAAGTATGGCATTTTCCTTTTTTGTATGCACTAACGATAATAGTATTAATATTCGCATCGGGTCAATATAATATAGCGGAAATGAAAATAAATGAGATATAGCGGGTAAAAAATAAACAACCGATACAGCTGCAATATTAAAAACAGAAGAAAAAATTACATCTTTTTTGTCTAAATCAAGTTTTATTGTTTCCATAACAAACCTATATTTTACTAACATAAAAAATACCACTATTTTTATCTTTTTGCAATAAAATAGCTGAATTTTTATTTAATTTTTATTATATTTATTCCAAATTATTAAGGTTGTTATGAAACGTCGCGATTTTATTAAAACAGGCTTTGCCGGTGCAATAGGCACTTTGGCTTTAGGTAATACTACAGATTTAATCGGTAAAATATCATCTTTTTCTCCTTCTCCTTACAATTTGGTTGCAGTAAAAGGCGGTTTGCCCGATAAAATGTTTGATATGGCTATTAATAGCTTAGGCGGAATGTCAAAATTTGTTAAAAAGGGACAGCGCGTAGTTGTAAAACCAAATATCGGTTGGGATGTATCACCCGATAGAGCAGCCAATACAAACCCTTTATTGGTTAAACGAATTATTGAACATTGCTTAAATGCCGGAGCTAAAGAAGTTTTGGTTTTTGATAATACTTGTGACGAATGGACACGTTGTTATAATAATAGCGGCATTGAACGTGCAGTTAAAGATGCCGGAGGTAAAATTGCACCCGGCAATACCGAAAGTTACTATCAAAAAGTAACGGTTAATAAAGGTAAACGCCTTACAAGTGCTAAAGTACATGAAATTATATTAAATGCAGATGTTTTTATTAACGTTCCTATTCTTAAAAACCATAGCAGTGCCAAACTTACAATGGCTATGAAAAACCATATGGGTATTGTTTGGGATAGAGGATTTTGGCATAGAAACGACTTACACCAATGTATAGCAGACTTTTCGAGCTACAGACTACCGGATTTAAATATACTTGATGCTTATAACGTAATGATGCAACACGGTCCACGCGGCGTTGGAAAAGAAGACATTGTAAAAATGGAATCTCTTCTAATTTCTACAGATATTGTTGCCATTGATGCAGCCGGTGCAAAACTGTTTGGGCTTAACCCAAGCGATATACCCTATATTAAAATTGCCAATGATATGGGATTAGGAACCATGAACCTTGATAAACTTAATATTAATAGATTAAAAGTTTAGTTTAGTTCCCTGTTTTAGTAGTATCTCTTGTTTTTAATAAGATTCTATTTTATGAAAGTTATAATATTTCTTTTTACTTTTTTTC
>Ga0116156_10000950_pt1 | contig 29411 bp, 22 predicted proteins | sample AD_UKC045_MetaG_FD_89891 | JGI IMG/M metagenome (GOLD analysis project Ga0116156, IMG submission 89891) | Active sludge microbial communities of municipal wastewater-treating anaerobic digesters from USA - AD_UKC045_MetaG | ecosystem: Engineered > Bioreactor > Anaerobic > Digestate | place: USA...
ACGGATTCTTCCGCCTGCTTGGGTATGATCCCCAGACCATTCATCCTTCCTCCCATCGCGATATTCTGGAGGCCATCAACGCGTGTGCCGGTCATGCCGCATGCACGCACTTCCCGACATGGCTTCCTTTGGACTTTTCATTATATTGTGTCGGTGTCCTGCATAAAGGTGTACGGGAACCGTGAGTTCCCTGGGGTGGAATTTGATATGCTACGAAGGCATAGGGCATGAGAAGGAGTCACGCATGAAAAGTACGGTGGGCATGTTGGCCGGAGGCCTGATCCTCGCCGGGCTCCTGCTGGCCTATGTCGCTTCCTCGCTGCACTACCCCTATTATCTCCTTTGGGATGGCGATTTCGTTCCCGTGCTGGACACGCTGCTTATTGGAGACGGGCAATTGCCCGCCCACGTGCATCACCCCTCACTCGGCGTATATCTCATTCTCTCACCCATAAGCCGGATCGGGCATTGGGCCGGTTGGATATCTATTGGAAGCATGAGCGAACTCTTCACCGCACTGAATCCCTTCCCGTGTGTTGCGGAACTCATCACCTGTCTTCGTTTGGTGTACCCATTCCTGGTGCTGGTGTTAGTGATCGCACTGTGGCTGGCCATGACCGTTATATTTCGTCCGGGCTGGCTGGCAAGTCTGGGCATTCTCCTGTTCCTGGGAATGCAGGAGTCACTGTTTTTTGATGCCAGCATGATCCGGTCCGAGTTGGTGAGTGTCCTGTGCTGGTCCTTCGCCTTGCTGGTCATGGCGTTTGCCGCACGCGCCGGAACCTTGCGCCTCAAAGGAACGCTGCTTCTCCTGGCGGGATTCTTATTGGGGCTCGCCTTCTTGACCAAGGTCCAGAGCGTGGTGTTTGTGGTGATAGCGGGGGTGTTCTACCTGTTTCTGGAAACCCTGCGCGAGGAAAAAACTGATCTGACCATACCGGCTGCTGGGAAAACACTATTAACCTTTATTAGCGTCGTCACGCTGATCTTTTTCCTGTTTTTGTTTTTCACGGCGTGGAAACAACCTGTTCCCTGCGCGCGCTCCATGAACGACTGGGACCGGTATTTTTGGGCGGGATACTACGGCGTCGAGTTCAGTCAATGGCGCGGTGCGGGGTTGCCTGTGTTGCTGGCGCTCATTGCAATCACATTCACAAATATTCTTTTGCTCATGATCGGGAAAAGCAGGTATTGGATGTACAGCCTCGTGGCGGCGGCGATACTCCTGGCGGCGGGATTCTTTCTTTCTTTCCTCTGCCACTTCCTCCTGTATTCCGAGCCTGCACAGGGATTTCATTACCTGTTGACTAATTTTAAGGTGGCCTTTTTTCGAGATCGCCGCCATTTTGAACCCACCACCTTGAACTACAACCGCTTGGAATGGCAGGCCATGGTCTGGCATTTCCGCTATCTGCTGGGCGTGCACGCCCTGCTTATCGGTCTCTTGCTGTCGGGAAAGACATTGCGCTTCCTCAATATTCAATGGAAATCCATTGGGTTACTCATAACACTAAGCCTATTGGCCAGTATCAACTCCTCCTTTCTGCTTCGCTATACCGACAACGATATGATCTGGCTGCAAGTACTGTTCGCCACACTCACGATCACGTGCGCCTTGTTGCTTTTCACACGCGCACACCACCCCGCCCCGTGGCGCTTTCTCCTGGTGGTTCCATTAATGGTTCTTTTCGCGGCCAACAGTCTTCATGTGGGCACAATTAATCGCCGTATCGATGCGAACTTCAATTTCTTTGGCTGGAAAGACGACTGGCTGTTGCGCGGCATCTTTGGCGGACATAAACACTACGATCAGTTCATGAAATCCTTCTATGCCACGGACGCCATGAAAGCGGAAGGGTTGCGGCAGGCGCGTGATTTTCGCTTCAACCGCCGCGCAGCCAATTTCTTCGTTCAGAACCAATCCTTGCCACTGACGCATGTCGGCGTGGTTTCTACCGGCTTTCCACTCTGGCGCGCGCAAAACGAATGGAAAATATCCGCATTTTCCCCCGATTTACAGGCTTCGCTTATCATCGACAGCGCTGATTTGCCGGTGAAAAAGTTCGCTTTTTATGAAAAGGAGGATGTGCGCAAGGTGCATATCTACCCGGAAAAATTCCGCGTTCCGGAAAACGACAATGCGCTCGCGCTACTGATCCGCGCCGATATGGATTCCTACATTTTCGTGGATAAGGGCGATATGGAACCGGTAATGGCCGCCATCAACGATTACCGTTGGCCCATCGGCGTGGATTCGGAAAAAACCATTGAGGTAAGCAACGGGGGGGAGAAACGGATTCTGCACGGCATTCTCCTTCAAAACTATGCCGAACTGCCGCTGAATGTCCTCAAGCACCCGTTCACCTTTGTATTGTCACGGCACTACAACTGGGCTTCGAGCGGCGCCTCAACGCCCTGAAGAACCGCATGCCGTTGGGTAATCGAAGAGGGTATGCCGGGAAAAATTCGCGTGCAGGGCTGTGCCGCGGAGTTGCTACTGCGAATACTATAATTGACACACATAGGCGTATTTTGCTACAGTAAATGCCCTTTAACAAAGCACGAATTTTGACCTAGCGAGGCTTTTGTGGGACGCATAGTGATCAACGCGGCCCTCTGCAAAGGGTGTTACCTTTGCGTGGAGGCCTGCCGTAAAAAACATATCGAGATCGACGATCATCTCAACGCGCAGGACTGTTATCCGGTCCGGGAGGCGCCCAACACGGAATGCACGGCGTGTCCCCGTTGCGCCACCGTATGCCCGGAAGCCGCCATCGAGGTGTTCCATGACTGAGCGATGCGAACGCAAGACATTGACGATGGGCAACATCGCCGTCGCCGAAGGCGCGGTGCAGGCGGGATGCCGTGCCTATTTCGGATATCCCATCACGCCGCAAAATGAAATCCCGGAATATCTCTCCGCGCGGTTGCCGGAAGTGGGCGGCATTTTCCTGCAGGCGGAAAGCGAGTTGGCGAGCATCAACATGGTGCTGGGCGCCGCATCGACGGGCACGCGCGTAATGACCAGTTCCTCCGGGCCGGGCATATCGCTGATGCAGGAAGGGATCTCCTTTCTGGCGGGCAGCCAGTTACCCGCGGTGATTGTGAATATTATGCGGTGCGGGCCCGGATTGGGCGGCATCAAACCGACCCAGGCGGACTATTTTCAGGCCACGCGGGGCGGAGGCCATGGCGACTACCGCACCCTCGTGTTTGCGCCGGGAAATGTCCAGGAAATGTTCGATTTCACCGTGTGCGCCTTTGAATTGGCCGACAAATACCGTAATCCGGTGATGATCCTTGCCGACGCCATCTTGGGCCAGATGCGCGAGCCCGCCACTCTCGTGCCGGAGCATCCCCCCGTGGAATATGACAAATCGGGGTGGATCCTTAACGGCGCCCACGGCCGGCCCTCGCGCAACATCCGCAGCATGTATCTCGAGGGCGATGGTCAGGAAGAACTTAATTACGTCTTGCAGCAGAAATATGAGCAGATGGAAGAGGAAGAGCCACGGCACGAAGAACGATGGACGGAAGACGCTGACCGGCTGGTTATCGCCTTCGGCACCTCAGCGCGCATTGCCTCCACGTCAATTCGGGAGGCGCGCGAAGAAGGCATCCGCGCCGGCTTGTTCCGTCCCATCACGTTATATCCCTACCCTAAAAAAGCCTTGCGCGCCCTGACGAAACACATCAAGAAGATCCTGGTGGTGGAAATGAATTGCGGTCAAATGCTGGAGGATGTGCTGGCGATTGTGCCGCAGGGCGTGAAGGTGGCGTTTCACGGAAGACCCGGCGGCGGCGTGCCCACGCACACCGATATTCTCGAAAAACTCAAGGAGCTATAAGGTGGAGACGAACGTATTTAAACGTCCCCAGGCCTTGACCGATACTCCCACGCATTACTGCCCGGGCTGTGGTCATGGCGTGGCGCATCGTCTTGTGGCGGAAGCGATAGATCATTTCGGCCTTCGCGAGCATACCGTCGGGGTGGCTTCCGCGGGATGCAGTGTCATGATGTATAAATATTTCGACGTGGACACGATTGAAGCAGCCCATGGCCGTGCGCTGGCCGTGGCCACGGGAATCAAACGCACCCACCCGGAACTAACGGTATTCACCTACCAGGGCGACGGTGATTTGGCCAGCATAGGTCTCGCGGAAACCATGCACGCTGCGAACCGCGGCGAAAAGGTATGTGTAATCTTCATTAACAACGCGGTCTACGGCATGACGGGCGGGCAAATGGCGCCCACCACCCTCCTCGGCATGAAAACCTCGACCACGCCCACGGGACGCTCCCTGCACCGGGAGGGATCACCGTTGAAAATGGCGGAACTGCTGTCGAAGCTGGATGGGGTGGCGTTTTGCCAGCGCGTTTCCCTCCATGATCCGGATCAGGTGTATGAAGCGCGCGAGGCCATTTTCAGGGCGTTTGAAGCGCAATTGGAAGGACTGGGTTTCTCCTTTGTCGAGGTGCTCTCCGCCTGCGGCACCAACATGCGCATGAAACCCTCCGATGCCCAAAAATGGGTTGCCAACCAGATGTGCCAGGCCTATCCGCTCGGTGTATTTAAGGACGACGAAGCATGATGTTGTTTGAGATTGTCATGTCAGGTTCAGGCGGGCAGGGCATCCTATATATGGGCAACCTGCTGGCGCAGGCCGCCTTGCGGGAAGGGCGCCATGTAACCTTCATGCCCACCTATGGCGTGGCCATGCGCGGCGGAACCGCCAACTGCGTCGTGAAAATTTCCTCCGAGGAAATCGGCTCCCCTGTCATGGAGCGCCCTCATGCAGCCATCTTGATGAACCGCCAATCCCTTGACAAATTCGAATCCGTTGTGCGCTCCGGCGGCCTGGTTATCGCCAATTCCTCCATCATCGACCCCGAAGCGTTCGATCACCCCCATGAAGCTAAGGTAGTTCCTGTTCCAGCGAATCACATTGCCCGGGAAGTGGCGCAAAATGATCGTTCGGCGAACATCGTGTCACTCGGCGCTTTTTTAAGTTTTGAGCCCATTGTGCAAGCCGCCTCCGTCGAAGCGGTGCTTCATGGCAGCGGCGCACCCAACACTGTTGTGCAGAAAAATATCGCCGCATTCCGCGCAGGACTGTCCAGACAATTCACCACGGCCATGCCCCAGCCTCATGCCCCCTCCGCAAACCGGTCCTCCGCCGTGCAATTGGAGATCCCCACTGAAACACCAGCGAAGAAAGAAACCACATTGCCTCCGCCGGAAGTGGAAGTCTTTGAAGTGAACGGTTATGTCCCCCCGCGGATAGATTCCGAAAAATGCACCACGTGCGAAGAGTGCGTCAATATTAATTCCAACATCTTCGCGTACGACAATCGGAGAAAAGCATACATCAAAGATCCCCATGGCGGCCCGTACAAGCATCTCGTCCGCGCCGCCGAAAAATGCTCAGAAAAAATTATTCACCCCGGATTCCCGGCGGATCGCAGCGAAAAGGGCATTGCCCGCTTGATCGAAAAAGCGAAAAAGTTCATGTGAGTGTGGTTGAAAACTGGTGAAGAGAAGGTAGATACAGATCTAACGGAAGGGGGAATAGAAAAGAGCCTTGTGCACTCAGGCTCAAATGGGAGGCTTCAAATGCAAAGATTTTTATTTAAAGCATTGTGCGGGCTTGCGATCTCAGCCATGCTTCTCGGCGTAACGGATCCGCAAGAGGTGCGGCTGCCGGATGGAACCATATTCCAAAGCTGGGAACAACCCTTGACGTTCACGCGGACGTTTCACGTGGATCAGCACCATCATGCAGCTTCGGATAAGAATAAGGGAACGGAAAAGCATCCGTGGAAGACTATCAGCAAGGCGGCGGAGGTGTTGAAACCGGGCGATCGCGTCATCATCCATGCAGGAACATATCGCGAGTGGGTGAAGCCCGCGCGCGGCGGCACAGGCCCGGAGTGCATGATTTCGTATGAGGCCGCGCCGGGGGAAGACGTCATTCTTAAAGGTTCCGTACCATGGAATCCGGTGTGGCGGCCCAGCGAGACCTTTAAGATCAAGGACGTCAAGATATGGCAGGCGGGACTGTCGCCGGACCTCTTTGAAGGCGCAAATGTGTTTTGTCTGCAGAACTTTCCCGTTCAACCGGACATGAAAACGTGGACAACGTTTCCGGGATGCGAACTCCGGCGTGGGCAAATCTTTGTTGATGATGAACCGCTGATCCAGGTGGGCGCCTTTTCTTCACTTGGAGATGGTCCAGGCAGGTTTTGGGTGGATGACAACGGCATGACCATCTATGCGCGGTTGCCCCGCGATGAAGATCCCGGCCAACAGCGCTTTGAAATCACCACGCGCGAGCAGGTTTTCGCGCCGGTAACGCCGTATTTGAATTACATCCGGGTCAAAGGGCTGCGCATGGTTCATGCGGCTAATCCAATTCCCATTCCACCCCCGCAACGCGGGCTGCTTAGCGCAACCCGGGGACATCACTGGATCATCGAAGACTGCGAAATTGGTTTCGCCAACACCCTCGGCATGGATCTGGGCGGACAATGGTGGGCGTACGGAACCGGCGAGATGCAGGGCTACCACATCGTCCGGCGGAATTATATCCACCACTGCGGCGTGTCGGCCATTTCCGGCTGGCACAACATGGCCAACGTGCATATGCTTGTCGAGGACAATCTGGTGACCGATTGCTGCGGCCTGACCATTGTGGATCATTGTGAATCCGCGGGGATTAAAATACATCGAACGGAACATTCGCTGGTGCGGCGCAATGTGATCCTGCGCACCTACAACGGCCCGGCACTGTGGCTGGACGGCGAAATACTCAACACGCGTATCACGCAAAACCTGTGCGCCGATATCCGGAAGCCGCAATGGGGCGCCATCTTCCTCGAGATCAATAAAGGACCGAATGTCTGCGACAACAACATTGTCCTCGACGCCAATGGAAACGGTATTTACGAACACGATGCCGAACGCCTGATCCTGCTCCAGAATCTTGTCGCCAATGGCACGGGCGACGCCATTCACTTGCGGTTCGGCGATCCCGGGCGGGTCAATCCACCTTATCAAAATCATCACCGCGTGTTTGGCAACATCCTGGTGAATTTCAACGGCGCCATATCACGGCCTAACGAGACCACGCTGTGCGATTACAATGTAATCGGCATGGCGGACGCGTCCAAAGCCTTCAAGCAACACGGCGATCCCGCAAAGCCAAAAGAGGAAATGGATCTTATCGCATGGCGCGCCCGCGGCCAGGATCTTCATTCGATTCTTGTGGATGCCCGCGTGACCTTCGACATAGACACCCTAACACTGCGGATGACCAACTCGGCGTCTTCTCTGCCTGCCTTCAGCGATTTCCCCAGCCTTCTGCCGGAAACCACCACCGCAGACAAGCTGCTTACCTTCGACTACTTCGGGCGCATGCGCGATCCCGCCACCTTCCAGGCAGGACCCATCCCCGATCTTCCCCAAGACGGCACGCCGGTTTCCATAGACCCGCGCATAAAATGAAAAAAACTATTTCTCATCCTGCACAAATGTCATTGTCTGGTGCGGCTTTGCTATGCTCAAGGTTTCAATGAGGAGCACATTATGAGACAAGTAACATTGTGTGTGATGGCCATGTTGTGCGCTGCGGGGGCCATGGCGCAAAACGCTGTTCCCCGGTTTCAGGATTTGATGGATCCGTCGGTATTTTCGGAGGCGCAGTGCGGGATGGTGGTGGAAGAAGCAAAACCGGTGGAGTCCGGCGTGCAGGTAAAAACCACGGGTGCGGATATTGCATTTGACGCAGCCAGAGGGGAAATCCTCTTTCATCAGCGGCTCGTGGAGCAGCGCCTGGTTGGAAAAGTGCTTCTAGGAAAGCCGGTAAAGGGGCTGAAATTGACGCATTCCGGTCCTGGGTTTGCCCGGCTCATGGCGGAACAACCCAAGATGACCATACGCGTGAATGGGGACTCATTATGCTTGATTCATGTGCATGAACCGCTCGAAATCGCCGTGCAGTGTGCCATCACGCCGGCCTGGAATGCCTCTTGGAAGAATAATCATCTCGTGGTGGATGAATTGGGCGGATTTGCGTTGTATTGTTCGGAAACGGATCTCAACGACCATTTTGACCCCTATCAACCCGAGATAGCCCGTTATGCGTTGCCCACGGACGCGGTGCTGTGCTTCGGGGTGTGTCCGCCGAAGCCGTATGATTGGCAGCGCTCGCTGGATCAACAGGTGATCTGGCATTGGTCGAATAAATCATCCTATCCGCCCGATGATGAATTGAAATCCTGGAAACCGTACGGAACAATGATCCTTCTTCAATCCGAAGTGATGCTCTGGAAGGATTGGAACCTCGATTTTGTGCCGCGGCTCGGCTTGGATGAATGGAACCGTGTCCGGAACACGATCCACGGGATGGATATGCCCTATATCGTATATACCAGCCCGTTCTATTTTCTGAAAGGAACGCCGCAAGAAAAAAATGCTGTGAATGACCAACCAGGGGTGTGCCCCGGCGCGATCGTGAACGGCGAGAACATGCCGCTGTTCCTCGACGCCATCACGCGGGTGATGCAGGACCTGAAGCCGGACGGACTGTATTTCGATGGACAGTATATGGAAAATCCGGCGGCGTTGTATGCCCTCGCGCGTAAAAGCCGGACGATTATCGGGGAAAAAGGCCTGCTCGAATGGCACTCCACTGCGGAACTGGGACCCGCTGAGGGCATGATGTATATGCCGCATGCCGATGCCTATACCGACATCCAACTGCGGGGGGAAGGCCGTGACGCGGTCTACGGCAACTTCGATTATCTCCGGTTTTTTGTGTCCGGCTACAACATCAACAACTGCATCGGCGTGTTGTGTACGAACAGCGCCAAAGACCTCACCGCGGAATTGATAGAACCGCTGCTGGAGGCCAATGGGCGTTTGCATACCTTGATCGGAAATCCGCAAAAACGTGATTTTATTGTCAATAGCTACCGTCCCCGAATGACCATGGACCTGCAAAAATTCGTGGATCAGCGCGTGCGGGAACGGCAGGCCGGTGTGGCGGACAAAATGAAGGATCTCCAAACGTTCTTGTCAGGAGCAGACTGGAATGCCGCGCCGCAGTGGACGAATGAATTTGATGTCATGCCGGACGCGGCGCGCTCGGTTTCCCCCGAAAACCCGGATCCCCTCTCCATCCGCGACGGATGTCTGCACATCTCCGCGAAAACCAATACCTATGCCTTTCTGACCATCCCGCTGAACAAAAGTCTTCACGGGATTGAGATTCGATTGAAACAAGGCACGGACGGCGGCATGTCGTGGGGACCTTCCGCAATGGTGCGCTGGAATAATGGCGATGGCGCGCGCATCGGCACGCGGAAGAATGAATATCAGGCGGATATCATGGGCACGCAGGTCATCGGGCCGCCTTATACCGCCTCGGATTGGGTGTGGGTTCGCGCGCGATGGGATGATGCCCGCGGCGTGGTGGAATTCAGCACGGACGGCGTTCATTACCGGTATTTCTTCGTGTTCTACCGGAAAAACAGCGCCAGCGAGCCTGTGAAAGAACTGCTGGTGGGAAAAGTGCCGTATAACGGCCTTCCGCAGGATTGCCCCGATGCGGGCGTTCCCGGAGAATGCGACATCGATTTCGTGCGCGTGTTCAAATAAATAGGGACCTATTATTTCTGTTCTTTCCCGGTGATCTCCGTGCCTCCGCGTGATGATCTATCGCACACGGAGCCACAGAGCACACAGGGAAAAAGACGACTGTCCTCTGGCTGCCTATTTCCCCTGTCTCACACCTCCCGTGAAGGTATTGCGCCGATGTTTTCTATTACCCCTCCGGGGTAAGGGTGAGGATGGAGGAATTCATTTTCCGGGGGTATCGCTTCGCTCAACACCCCGGCTACTTTCGTTTACCCCTTCGGGGCAAGAGCGGTAGATCGGTGTGCACGGCGCACCCTACTGGCTTCCCGCTTGCACGGAACGGACGATACGGGCAGCAGTATCGGTTGTGTTTTATCTATTCTGATGTGTACATTGGTCCCCAGCAAAGAGAAGAGCAGGGTATTTATGGCATTGACGAACATGAACGAAAGAAAGTCATGATAATGTTTACAAGGCTATCGGCAATTGTTGGTGTACTACTGGTATTTGGGAACTTGGCCATGGCCGCAAATACTTCCAGCGAAATCAAAATTGAAAATGCGCTCTATGCCGTTCACTGCACGCCGGATACAGGCATCTTTCAGATTCTGTCCAAGGCGGGAAATCTCGCGTTTATTCAGGAAGGCAAATGGACGCTTGCCAAGGCAACGGCCTCGGTGGTTTCGATTAATCATCCTGTCTATGGGGCCGGGAAAAGCATCTTGCTCACTGGACAGGAAAGCACAGCCAGCATCACGCTTTTTGACAGCAGTCCGTTTGTTTTCTTTGGCGGAAACTCGTTGAACACCACCGCACAGGAAATGATTATCAACGAATATGCGCCGCATCAACTTTCTATCCAGATCAATGAACCCGTGTCCGCGATCCGGGTATTGGGTACGGCAGGCTTAAAGAAACCGGAGGAAAATCCGGGCAGTTACACCTTTCTTGCAGTGGGCAGTGTGGAACACCGCAACGGTATCGTCGCGGGCTGGCTTACACAAGATCGCGGAAATGGCGTAATATTTTCCGAGCGGAAAGAGGACGCGGTGCTTCTCCGTCCCCAGATCGATTACGGCCGGCTGGTCATTCCGGCTAAAAGTGAAGCGAAGCACGAAACGCTGGTGGTGGGCTATTTTGACGACGTGCGCGACGGGCTGGAGAAGTACGCGGACCATATCGCCGCGCACTACGCCATCACGCTGCCGCGCATTCCGAGCGGCTATTGTACGTGGTACTCCAATCCTCACGGTGGCGCCAACGACGAAAAACATCTGCCGGAACTGGCGGCATTCGTGCAGAAAACCTTAAAACCGTTCGGATTGGACTTCATTCAGATTGACGATCAATGGCAGGGCCGATCCCGGGATCGGGGCGAACTCGACCGGCGCGGCCGCACCGATGACTATCTCGGAAAGCCCAAGGATGAGCAAAACAAAAAGTGGTGGTGGGGTCCGCATGCCGATTTCACCCAGCACGATCCCGAAGGCCCCTATCCTTCGGGAATGACCTCCGCCGCGCAAAATCTCAGCACATTGGGATTCATCCCCGGCCTGTGGTTGATGCCCTTCGCATGGGATCCCCTGTGCGATACGCTGATCGATCATCAGGATTACTTCCTCAAGCGGGCGGATGGCGGATTGTATTACGCGAAGTGGGCGGGCTGGTGCCTGGATATTACGAATCCCGCCGCGCATGAGTTTCTACAAAAGTCCATCCAGCGCATCACGAAAGAATGGGGATTCAATTACCTGAAATTAGATGGACTCTGGAACGGCACCGGCGCGAATCTCCTCTACGTGAATGACGGCTATGTGAAGGATGATCTTGGCGAGGCCGTGGCCTATGATCGGACAAAGACGCCCATCGAGCGGTATCGCGAAGGCTTGAAACTGGTGCGGCTGGCCGCCGGAACGGATGTATTCATTTTGGGATGCAACGTCTCGCAGAACATGCGCACGCTCGGTGGGAGTTTCGGGCTGCTCGATGCCATGCGCATCGGCCCGGATAACGGCCCCGATATGAACAGCCTGAAGGCAGGTCCCTGGCACGGCAGCAACCGTTATTTCCTGCACGGACGCGTCTGGTACAACGATCCCGATCCCGTGTATCTGCGCGCATCCATGCCGCTGGAACACTCTCTGCTACTTTGCTCGTGGGTGGCCCTGAGCGGACAACTCACCGTGATGAGTGATTGGCTTCCGGATCTCCCCGAGGAACGGCTCGACATTGCCAAGCGCATCCTGCCGAACCATGGCCTTAAAGCGCGGCCCGTCGATCTGTTTGAACATGACCTGCCGCAGGTTTGGATACTCACCGACACCCAGAGCGGCGTCCGGCGCGATGTCCTCGGCTTTTACAATTGGGATGAGAAACAGGACACCACGATCACCTACACCGCGGAAAAACTCGGTCTGCCGGATGCCCCGCGCTATGCCGCATTCGATTTTTGGGAGAAGAAATCGCTGGGCGTTTTTGAAAAAGAATTATCGGTCAGTCTCCCGAAGGGTTCCTGCCGCGTAATCGCCGTGCGGCCATTGTTGGACCACCCCTTTGTCCTCAGCACCAACCGCCACATCACCCAAGGCATCGTGGACATCACCTCAGAAAATTGGGATAGCGCCGCCAACACCCTGAGCGGTTCCAGCAAAATCGTCGAGGGCGATCCCTATGAACTCCGCATCATTGTTCCTGCAGGATGGTCTGCCGACACTATCAAATCTGAAACCCCGGACTGCTCCGCCGCCATGACCCAAACCGATACCGAACTCCGCGCCGTCCTCCGCAGCCCCACCTCTGCAGAAGTCCGCTGGGATATCACTTTCAAAAGAACATAAAGGGAAATGAAAATTTGACTTTATTTGATATTTTTAAGGTGGCATTGGCCCGCAGGTAGTCCGCTTCCACAAGGGCAGGGATCTTTTGGATTCATTTTCTGAGAAATTTGAATAAATTCTGGTTCGTGAATAGGAGAAAAGTCATATTGACTCGATGCATTTTGCTGTGCCGTTGCCTTAATTAATTTGAGACGAGAGAGAATCTCTTCTTGCTTTTCCTTAGACATAAGAAACGCTAGATTTTGATCGTCACTTCTCACTGGCGCAACATGTTTTTTCCAAAGGTCCAACACTATTGAACCTTCACGTTCAGGGGGCCAAATATATGCTTTTTGGTTTGGGGTGAACTTAACCCAAAGCGAATCTATAGCGGCTAGATCTCTTTTTAGGTCGTCCCTTCCAACAAATGACTGATCTTTGCGTAAAAAAACACGGCAAATACGTACGTGAAAATTATCGCCACTGGCAAATACATTACAAAAGGGCAGGTAATAAAGATATTCAAGGTCTATTTTATTTGTAGCGCGTGTTCCAGTGAATGGACAATTATGAAAAAGGCCCATATAGAAAAATAACGACACGCGAACACAATGGTGAGCATAGGGGGCAAAAGAGACTAGGTTGGTATATCCACAATTCTGCCACCTAAGACTAGCTCGCTCTATTGTGTTCGGCGCTACACCTAACTCCAAGAAAAGCCAATACAGTTCACCTATTGGATTGGATATATTTGATAAAAAGTCATCAACCATTTCAATCAATTCCTCCGGTATCTCAACTCGAGGAATACGCAATGCTTTTGCGCGAAGTTTTTGCCGCAAATACTCAAGGTTAATGCCTTGGGTAATGTTGCGCCATCTTTCTGCAAGTATTTCCTCCGATTTCAGGAAATTTCCATCTTTCCACCTATTTACTGCCTCTAACTCTGGGGAACAATCAATAACAACTCCTTTGCCTTGTCCTTCAACATAAGATGATCGACCCATTCCAATCAATGGTCGACCATCCATAAAAACAGGTTCTCCTTTTAGGGATGAAGTGAGAAGCTGTGTAAAATGTGTGTTTACAAATCCGTTAGACAAAAGTAACTTGCCTGCATACTCGCTTACCATTTTGTGAGGATCTTTTTTTAGGGAAAGTTTTTTAAGATCACCAATGATTTCAAGTACAAGGACTGGCGGCACATTCACAAAGAAATATTTATGAAGAATAAAAGACTCTGACTTTTTAAGAGATTGAAAAGCAGATTTATCTAAAATAATACATGGCCCACTCATAAAAATTCCCCTTTCTAACTGAAACAAGTTTGTCTCAAATAGTACAACAACCAAGAATAAAATGTCCTCTCGTTCCCAAGTTGCACTTGGGAAACGGGCTTGTTCCAAAAGCTTCGTTTTGAACAAACCGAGCAACAGAATCTCTGATCACACCGCTTTCGGCTCTTCCACCGTAATTGGCCGTGCTTCATCCAGCAGTTTGATATCCATGAAATGGGCATAGCGTTTGAGGTCGGGGCGGAGGTCGCCGTAGCAGGTAACACGGTGGAGTCCGTTCGACCAGTTTTTCCACAGGCACTCGATATCGCCGTCCACTTTCACGTTAATTTTTGTGCGGCAGCCGCGTTCGATATCGGGGGCCTCAATAACGTCGCCGGTGAAATAGCGCAATTGGTCCGTGCCCACAAGAATGGCCTGGGTTGTTTTCGGTCCGACGGGCATGCTCACCTGGGTTACGGCGCCTTCCTGGCGTTCCATGATGCAGCGCAGTTTGTAGGGGCTGGCCTCGCCGTCCGGGCCGTTCATTTTGGTGGAACCGAGACAGTGCGCGAGGATAATGCCGCCTTTGGATTCGTCCACGGTCGGATCGCTGATGAATCCCGGCTTGCCACACAAGCTTTGCATCATCATGAAGGTGACGGCGGACTTAAGGTCAGATTCGCAGATGCCCGCGAAACCAATGTCGTTGAGCCGGGTGAATCCGATGCATGGGAACGCGGGCAGTTGCCGGTACATGCTGCCATAGCAATCCACGGTGATCCCCGTGGCCTGCTCCTCGTCCATGAGTTTTTCAAAGGCCAGCGCGAGACGGCAGGAGTTGACGACTTCTTCGCGCGACGGTTCCACCACCTTGGTGGCGTGTTTTATCCAGCTCTTGGCTTCGTCTTCTGCGGCAGCGGGAGCAATGCTCTCATACGCGGCCATCATACGGGGCTTTTCAATCTGTACAATCTCCGTACCGAATTTGTCCTTGATCGATTGTACATACTCTGGCGCAGGCGGTCTGGCGGTGACATCCAGAAGTTTTGCTTCGCGCAAGTGATGGATCGCGCGGAACGGGCGCACCGCCGCCGCAAGTTGCCCAAAGTCGCTGGTGAGCATACATTCGAGTCTTACGCCCGGTGTGTTTTGCAGACTGCCGAATTGTGTCCACTCATGGCCCGAATACGGCGCTGCGAACAGCATGGTTGGCTTTCCTGCTTCCAGCACCTTTTTCAGCATCGGCACAATGCCCATGGAAAGGTGGATAACCAGAATCCCGTCCACCTCTGCCAAGCGCTCACGAAGCTGGTCAACCTGTTCCTGCTTGGTGACCAGTTCCGACACTACAAAATCAATATCGGAAAAGTCTTTGGAGCGCTTGGCGAATTCCTCTTCGTACTTTTTTTGCTCCGCTTCGATATCCATCGTTGGATGCGGCCAATGGGCCTTCGGGATGCCCAGATACAGTTTGGCCACCTTCACTTTGGATTTCCGCGCCCCCGGACTGATGACCACCGTTGACGGCGCCGCTGCGGAAACCATGCCCTGCATCGATCCCAGGTATACTGCCGCGCCGCCAATGCCCGCCGCCTGCATAAACGCTCTGCGTCCAAACCGCCTGTCCATAGCTCGTGCTCCTTTATATAGGTTGACTGCCCAAAAACCGCCCAACGACAGTGTGGCTCCCATTTTACTCCACGACGGGCCGTTTCGTGTATCCCCAAAAATCAGTGCTCTGCTTGATGGGGATAGTCGTTTTTATAGAGTTTCCACTCTTGCCAGAGGACTTTTCCGGGAAATTTAACCGGGGTTCCAATAAAAGATACTAATGCCATAGGGTCATCACGGCCCGCAACAGTTTGAAACTCACTATCCACTTCCTGCATGTCTTTTCCGGGTTCCAGCTTCAGCAAACAGGAACTTAGCACAGCAAACCGCATTTCCGGCGTATCGTACCCATTCACGTAACACACGGCCATATGCACGGTGTTTTCAGAGAAATTCTTGCCCACCACGCTAAAATGATAAATCGTATCCGGTTGCATGGTGGGCACATAGCCACTCAACCTGTTTCTAAATGCCTCCCCCTGATCATCGCCGGTCCAGGTTTGGATCAATCCTTGCGGCTCCTGATTTGCGCCCAGGGCAGGCTGTATGGCCGACTTGCTTCCAGATAAAAGGCTGAAACCCAGCGGAACAGTTTTATCCATGTTCCATTGCTTAAAGTTGCCGTTGGCAAGCAGGTTGGGGGGAAGTTTCAATGCGTTTGCCTGAGCCGCATCCTTCCGAATAAAAAGACGGGCAACATACCTGCCGGTGCCCGCGCTTATGCCGGTGTACCGGTAGTTTTCTTGCGCCCACTTCGGGAATGCCGTTCCTTTAATGGAAGCTTCGGAGTCTTTGCATCGAATCAGGAAGGTTGGGGGCCTCTCCTCAAGTTGGCGAATCAAGGCGGCGCGGCGATCCTCGCCGGTGCGCACGGGCGTATCCAACAGATAATCCCAGTGGGGATAAAACATGGCGGCGGGCGACACCAGCCCTGTTTCGGTGTAATACGAAGTATGGCTGCTGCTGGATACATAAAGCGTGTCGCCCGGACGCTTGTTCTGCCGGACCGTATACGACACCACGTCCATCCGCGCATCCGACACCGGCTTTTGCACGCGTTCCGCGTACGCGGCAAGCGGCTCATAATCCATCCGCCACAGACAAACCGCCGCCGCAAGGACCAGCGCCACCTGGATGGAACGCCAGTTCCGGAAAAGAAACAGCAGGAACGCGGCCCCCGTCGCGGACAATAAAATAAACGACGGCACAAGCTGCAAGCAGTAGTGCCCGCCAATGGGGCCTAAAAGCTGGGTGGCAAAGAAGTCCAGCAAGCACATTGCCAGAATGGCCCAGGGCGCGCCGTGGCATTTTCGCAAGAAGGGCGGATACAACGCGGAGACCATGCCCGCAACCGCCAGCCATTTTGTGGTCCATGAAACATTGAAAACGAAGCCGGACACGGACGGTAGATTTTTCCAAAGCCGGACCCAGATCGCCTCCGAGGCCAGGTGCTTGGTGCGCTTGTCAATATATCCGAAATTGATAAAGAGCGAGTCATACCAGGCCATCAGCGCCCCATGCGTCACCAGGTATACTAAAAACAGCAGGCCCGGAAGGATCGCGCACAGGGCAAACACCGCCCCGCCGGCGAATGATTTCTTCCATCCCAGATCCCGCCGTATCAAAACAAAAAAGAACCATGGCAGCGAACACAATACGAAGGGTTCTTTACTGAGCACGGCAAACGAAAAGGAGAATCCGGCAAGCGCACACCAGATTAACCGGCGGGCATCCGTAAATTTCTTGGAAAGAACGGCGAACAAGACGCCTCCAATGGTAAAAATCGCGCCATATTCTTCCGTGTAATTGCCAAGGTGATAGAGTTTTGGATTATAAAAAACAACCAGGAAAAGAACCCCGAACACCACCATCAACAAACGGCGTCCATACAGGAAATAAATTGAAAGGGCAATGCCCGCCGTGCCCAAGGCGGCAAAAAAACGTTGCCCCTGGCGCACGGAATTCACGGTGCCGTCTCCCAGCCACAAGGCGGCGGCATTTACCAGAAAAACCATGGGGGGCTTATGCTCGAACACCTCCGTGTACAGTGTCTTCCCATTGAGCAGGTGAACCGCGGCAGCCGTAAAGATGCCGTCATCATGTTGCTGGGGTATGCGGGTAATGTAATTAACCGACGCCGCGCCCACGAATGCCAGCGGCGCCAGCAGAAGAATGGTAAACCCAACAAGAACAGGGCCATTGGTGAAAATACGCATAAGCCCTGTGCGTGGTTCAACCACACTCTTGTTTACGGCATCCGTCTCCGCCTCCGGCATCCGATCCGCTTCCCATGACATACCCATCATCCCCGGCTCTTTGTGGACGTTATCCGAGCATTGACCCGTCATGCGCTCATCTGTCTTACGAATAGCATGCTATCGTAACCGGAATCCCCCTGCTCGTGCAAAAATAAAAGGTCCTGTGCCATTTTATGCGTTTCATTTCCTGAAACGGATGTCACACCAGCCGTAATTGCGGGAAAAAAATGACCTCGCGGATAGAGGCGGAATCCGTGACGAGCATGGCGAGGCGGTCCAGGCCGATGCCAAGGCCCGCCGTGGGCGGCATGCCCACCTCCAGCGCCGTAACAAAGTCTTCGTCGAGGTATTGCGCCTCGTCATCGCCCGCTTCCCGCAGTTTCACCTGCTCCATGAAGCGTTCACGCTGATCGATTGGATCGTTCAACTCGGAAAAGGCATTGCCCACTTCCAGGCACGCGATGAACGGTTGAAAGCGCTCCGTCAACGCCGGATTGCCGCGCTTCTTCTTCGCGAGCGGCGAGAGTTCGATTGGATAGTCATAGAGGAAAGTGGGTTGGATCAGGTGCGGGATGACTTTCGCCGACATGACCTCATCCACGATTTTACCGTAGCCCATCGCCGGCGTGATTTCCACGCCGGCGCTTTTTGCACGCTTTGCCGCTTCATCGCGGTCATGCGTGGATTCCAGATCAATACCCGCGTACTGCCGGATGGCCTCGTGGAGTGTGATGCGCCGCCAAGGCCGCGCCAGGCTGATTTCCATGCCCTGATAGGTGAACGTAGCCGCGCCCAGCACCGTTTCCATCACCGAGCAGAGCATATCCTCGGTCTCGCCCATAAGGCCCATGTAATCCTGATAGGCCTCGTACATTTCCATCGTGGTGAATTCGGGATTGTGCTTGGTGTCCACCCCCTCATTGCGAAAACACCGGTTGATCTCAAACACCTTGTCAAAACCGCCCACAATCAGCTTCTTCAGATACAGTTCCGGGGCGATGCGCAAATACAGATCGCAATCGAAGGTATTATGATGCGTGATAAACGGACGCGCCGTGGCCCCGCCGGGAATCGGATGCAGCATAGGCGTTTCCACCTCGTAGAACGCATGATCCGCCAGCCATTCCCGCATCGCGGCGATCAACTGGATGCGCTTCTTGAAAATATCCAGCACTTCCGGGTTCGCGGCCATGTCCAGGTACCGCTGCCGGTACCGGGTCTCGACGTCAGTGAGTCCGTGCCATTTTTCCGGCAATGCCCGCAGCGATTTGCACAGGATTTCATACCGTTCGGCGAAAATGGTGATCTCCCCGCGCTTCGTCCGCTTGACCATGCCATGCACGCCGATGAAATCACCGATATCCAGATCGTCCAGGGCCGCATAGGCCGCCTCGCCAATTTGATTAAGACCTAGAAACACCTGGATCTTGCCTGTCTCATCCCGCAGATCCGCAAAGGCGCTCTTGCCATGGCCGCGGAATGCCACGATTCTTCCGCCCAGTGAGGCCGGTATCCCGGCGGACTGCCCGTCGCTGGCTTTCGCCTCCGCCTCTTCAAACGCCGCCCGCGCCTCGCCTATCATGCAGGTGCGCGTGAAGGCATACTTGTACGGGTCATCGCCCCGGGCGCGAATGCGCTCCAGCTTGTTGAGCCGGAATTGACGCAGATCCTGTTCCGTCGAATGATGCTCTTGCTGTTCCATGGCCGGCCTTCTTTTCCTCTCCGCGTTATTTTGCCCCGGCCCGCGCGGGGGCGCTCTTGCTGCGCTGTTCCAGACTCCACTTAAGATAGGCTTCGATAAACATGTCCAACTCGCCGTCCAGCACGCGGTCCACATTGCTGGTCTCCGCGCCGGTACGGTGATCCTTGATCATTTGATACGGCTGTAAAACATAGCTGCGGATCTGGCTTCCCCAGGCCACGTCCTGCTGCCCGTCGCGCTGGGAGGCCAGTTCGGCTTCTTTCTTCCGCACTTCCTGGTCATACAATTTCGCCTTGAGCATATTCAAGGCGGTGGCGCGGTTGCGGTGTTGCGACCGTTCAATCTGGCAAGACACCACAAAGCCCGTGGGCAAATGCGTGAGGCGCACCGCGGAACTGGTCTTGTTCACTTTTTGCCCGCCCGCGCCGCTCGAACGAAACACATCCATCTTCAAGTCCTCTTCCCGGATTTCAATACTGATGTCTTCATCAATTTCCGAGATCACTTCGATGGCGGTGAAGGAAGTGTGCCGCCGCTTGTTCGCATCGAATGGGGATATGCGGACCAGCCGGTGCACGCCCGCTTCCGACTTTAACAAGCCGTATGCATACGGTCCCGCCACCCGGATCGTCACGCTCTTCACCCCCGCTTCTTCTCCAGGCAAATAATCCAGCACCTCCACCTGAAATTCCTTGATTTCGCAGAAACGAAGGATCATGCGGTACAAAATGCTCGCCCAATCACACGATTCCGTGCCGCCCGCTCCAGGATGGATGCTCAGTAGAACAGGCTTGGTATCGCGCGGATCCGTGAACAAACTGTTTAGTTCCAGTTGATGGATTTCCTTGCTTAATTTCTCATGCAGTGCCGCGATTTCCCCGCCAAGGGATGCATCCTCTTCTTCTTGTGCCATCTGAATGAGCACCTCGGCGTCGGCCAGTTCGCGGTGCAAATCATCCGGCGCGCTCACCACCGCTTTGAACGCCTTGAGCTCCTGCATGACCTTCTGCGCCCGTTCCGGCTCGTCCCAGAATCCGGACGCGGTCATTTCATGCTCGATCTCCGCAATCTGCTCCTTAATCCCGTCAACATTCAAACACGAACGCAATTCCAGCAGCCGCTGCTTGAATTCCTGAATGTCCGCCGCTTCCATTTCGTACATCGTTATACCCCGCCGATCGCCGCCAGGTAATACAGCATGGGCGCGGCGAATAATAACCCATCGCATCGATCCAACACCCCCCCATGTCCGGGGAAAATCGTGCCGGAGTCTTTTACGCCGGCCCCGCGCTTCAACACCGATTCCACCAGATCGCCAATCTGACTTACTATCGACAAAGCTGCGCACGACAATACATATGCCATGAGCCTCCAGTGCGGATAACACTGCCAGTCAAAGATGGCGCACAGGAGATAAAGTATGAGCGCCCCAAATACAGCCGCGAGCACACCGCCGACAGCCCCTTCCCAGGTCTTGTTCGGGCTAACCCTAGCCGCAAGCTTGTGCTTCCCAAAGGTTTTTCCCGCAATAAACGCGCCCGCATCGGAGCACATCACGCCCACACACAACAGGATGATCAATCCCGGGCCAATCGCCGGGAAACGATGCAGCAATACAAAATGGGCCGGCAGCCAACCCACGTAAAACACACCAAACACGGAAGCAAGCAGCCCCTGAAACGACCATGTGCCGCGCAGAATATGCACCCACGCCGTCAGCGCCGTGCCCGTAAAAAATACCATCGCCATAATATCCACACTGCCCGCGTAGGCACTCAGCATGATCGCCGCACAAGAAAGCATGGCGCATGTCTTCTCAGCCACTATCCCCTTGATTCTCGCCATCGCTAGGAATTCCTGTATGCCCAATACGGCCATGCCCGTACAGAACAGCAGAAATACCACGGACAGCGCGGGAAGCAATACCAGCGCCAGCACAAGGGGGATATACACCGCGGCGGTCATTAACCGCTGCATCACCGCTCCGCGTTTACCCAAAAACATTACCGTCCTCCAAAACGCCGCTTCCGCGACTGATATTCCGCAATGGCGTCGCACAGATGCTCCTTACTGAAGTCCGGCCAGAGCACTTCCGGAAACTGCATTTCAGCATAGGAAATCTGCCACAGCATGAAATTGCTCACCCGCACCTCGCCGCTGGTCCGGATCAGCAAATCCACCTCGCTAAATTCAGGCTGATACAACGCCTGCGCAAAAAGTTCCTCCGTGAGTTTGTCTGGCGCAACGCCTTTTTTTATCAGACTCCGGGCCGCATCCACAATTTCGGCGCGGCCGCCATAGTTTATCGCCACATTCACGGTCAGTGACTGGTTGTCCTTTGTTAATTCGATGCAATAGCGCAAATCGTCCACGGCGCGTTTTGGCAATCCTTCCCAGCGGCCCATGAACCGCACCCGGATGTCATTCTTGTGCAATTCCCCGATTTCCTTGTGGATGTACTTGCTCAACAACCGGAACAAGGCATTGACCTCGCCCGCGGATCTACGCCAGTTTTCCGTGGAAAAGGCATACAGGCTCAGCACGGGCACGCTCAACTCCCGGCACGCCTCGATCACCGCGCGGACGCTCCGTGCGCCGGCTTCGTGGCCCTGCACCCGGGCTTTCCCGTGTTGCTTCGCCCAGCGGCCGTTCCCGTCCATGATAATGGCGATGTGCCGGGGAAGCTTTTCCGGGTCTATGCGTTTATCGTCTTTTAAGGAGTGCATCATGCGTAGTGCGTCCATAAACAAAACACCGCCGCGTAACGCGCAGGGGCGCATTGCACGGCGGTGATACTCGTCAGTTGTGGGGGTGCGGCATCTCGTTATACTTCCATGATATCGGCTTCTTTTGCGGCCAGTGCTTCATCGATCCGGGCAATGTGCTTGTCCGTGACCTTCTGCGTTTCATCCGTCAAATGATGCGCGTCATCTTCCGGTATTTTCCCGTCTTTCTGGGAGGTTTTGATCTCTTCCACGGCGTGACGCCGGATATTCCGCACCGACACGCGCGCCTCTTCCGCCAGCTTCCTGGCCACCTTCACCAAATCCTTGCGCCGCTCCTCGCTCAACGGAGGAAAGGGCACCCGGATAATTTTTCCATCGTTCGAGGGATTCAGTCCGAGCGGCGACGCCAAAATCGCCTTTTCCACCGTGTGCATCTGGCTCTTGTCCCAGAGGTCAATGGCGATCAGGTGGGGGTCCGGAACCGTGACGGTGCCCAATTGATTAATCTTCATCCGCGATCCATAGGCATCAACATCCACTACATCCAACAGGCCCGCTGTGGCGCGGCCGGTCCGGATGCTGCCCAGTTCCTGCTGAAAGGCCTCCACGCTCTTGTCCATTTTAGCTGTTGCGTCTTTTACAATCGCATGCAACATGGTTCACTCTCCCCGCACCAACGTGCCTATAGCTTCACCTTTCAATACACTCAGAATGCTGCCGGGACGATTCAGGTCAAACACCAGGATCGGCAGGTTGTTCTCGCGGCAAAGCGAGATCGCCGTGGCGTCCATCACCCGCAATTTCTTCGCAAGCACTGTCGTGTAATCCAGGCGATCATACCGTTTTGCATTCGGATTTGTCACGGGGTCGTCGTCATACACCCCATCCACCTTCGTGGCCTTCAGCAGAATCTCCGCGCCAATCTCGCTGGCGCGCAAAGCCGCCGCCGTATCGGTGGAGAAAAACGGATTGCCCGTGCCCGCGCCGAAAATAACCACGCGGCCCTTTTCCAGGTGGCGATTGGCGCGGCGGCGGATATAGGGCTCCGCCACAGGGCGCATTTCAATCGCCGTCATTACCCGGGTGGGCAGGCCCCGCTTGTCCAGCGAGGCTTGAATGGCCAGCGCGTTAATCACGGTGGCAAGCATGCCCATATAATCGCCGGTGGGCCGGTCCAGTCCGGTTTCGGCGCCTTTGGCGCCCCGGAAAATATTGCCGCCGCCGACCACCAGCCCGATCTCCACGCCCATGGCATGGGCTTCCACAATTTCATCGCAGAGACTTCCCACAATGCCGAAATCGATGCTGCCGGAACCCGGCTTGCCCTCCAGGGCTTCACCGCTGAGTTTCAGCAGGATGCGCTTGTAGATCGAGGCCGCCACGCGACGCTCCTTGTACTAGGCGTTTTTCGCTTCCGCTTTCGCCAGTTCCGCCGCCACTTCTTCCGCCAGGTTGCTCACCGGCTTGTCAATGCCTTCGCCAACCTGCCAGCGGACGAAGCGCCGGACCGATATCTTCTCTCCGCACTTGCCCGTAAGTTCGGCAATCAACTGTTCAAAGGTCTTGCCCTCATGTTCCGGCTTTACGGACACCTGTTTCAACAAGCAGACTTCCTCGTACCATTTCTTCAGCTTGCCGTCGGCAATTTTTTCACATACATTCTGGGGTTTCCCCGTTTCCAGAGCCTGCTTGACATAAATCTGTTTCTCGCTCTCCAACACTTCCTGCGGCACGTCTTCCGGCTCCACCCAGCGGGGATTCGCGGAACATACCTGCAGGCAGAGGTCCTTGGCGAAAGTCTGGAAATCGGCGCCGCGCGCCACGAAATCCGTCTCGCAATTCACTTCCACCAACACGCCGATTTTTCCGCCCATATGAATATAATGGGCAATCATGCCTTCCGCCGCCACTTTGCCCGCGCGTTTGGCCGCCTTGGCCATGCCGCGTTCCCGCAGCCACACCACCGCCTTGTCAAAGTCGCCATTGTTTTCCGTCAGGGCCCGTTTGCAATCCATCATGCCCGCGCCTGTCGATTCACGCAGGTTCTTCACGTCATTCGCTGTAATCGCCATCGTCGTCTCTCCTTAAGAAAAAGCGCGTTCCAAGTGCGCGGGTTACATCGTCTCTACCACTGTTTCTTCGTCTTCGGCCGTTTCAGCTTTCACGGGTTCTTCTTCCACGGCCTTGCGGCGCGCCGGACGGCGATCCGGGTTCTCACTCAGAAGTTTCTCGCCTTTCATCCGGCCTTCCAGCACCGCGTCCGCGATCACTTGACAGAACAGACTGACCGCGCGGATGGCGTCATCGTTGCCGGGAATCGGCAGCGACACATCGTCCGGATCGCAATTCGTGTCTACAATGCCAATGCAGGGAATGCCCAGCCGCACCGCTTCCTTCACCGCAATGTCTTCGCGCTTGGCGTCAATAACAAACAATACATCCGGCGTCCCGTTCATGTTGATGATGCCGGAGAGGTTCTTGTCCAGTTTCCCACGGCGCTTGCGCAACGCGGTGGCTTCCTTCTTGCCGTATTGCTCGATTTTCCCGGTCGTTTCGAGTTCCTGAAGCCGGAGCAATTCCTGGATGCTGGAACGGACCGTCTTAAAATTCGTCAGTGTGCCGCCCAGCCACCGGCTGGTCACATAATGCATGCCACACCGCCGCGATTCGCGCTGTACGGCTTCCTGGGCCTGGCGCTTCGTGCCGACAAACAACACCGTGCCCCCCTCGGCCACCGTGTCGCGGACCAGCATGTACGCCTGATAAAGCTGGCGCATGGTGTGCTTCAAATCGATGATGTAGATGCCGTTGCGCTGGCCATAAATATACCGGGCCATCTTGGGATGCCAACGGCGGGTCTGGTGGCCGAAATGGATGCCGGCCTCCAACAATTGACGCATGGTAACAATAGGCATGATTCTTCTCCGTTTGGGTTTAACCTCGGGGTTTCCGGCACACCCGGCCACACGCCGGGCACCCAAGCCATAACAAAGGACGAAACCCCTGTGAATTTTTATGGCCGGAGCATACCATAAACGCTACGCCCACGGCAACTTCTGAACCACCGGCTAAACCTCCATGCCTCCTGTAGGGCATGTCACGCGCGCCATCATCCACCCGCCCCATTGGACTGACAGGATTCCAATGCGATACCCTTAGCGCGTTGGCGGCAGGAAAGGACTTGTAGTGAAAGCGACCTTAGATTGTTTGGAATGCATTGTGACGCAAGCGTTGCGGGTGGCGCGGCGCGCCACGGCGGATGAAGCCCTTCAGCGCCATATCCTGGACAAAGTGGCTGTGCTGTTGCCGGGGATGGACCTGGATAAGTCCCCTGCGGCGCTGTCTCAGGTGGCGTATGAAATCACCTCCCGGCTGACAGGGATCGAAGATCCTTATCGTGACGCGAAGCGGGAACAAAATGAAATGGCACTTGCCCTTGAAGCGGAAATGCGGGAGCGGATTAAAGCCAGCCCGGATCCGTTAGTGGCTGCCCTCCATCTTTCCGCGGCCGGCAATGTGATCGATCTCGGCACCATGCATGCCCAGGAAATCGATATCCGTGCCGCCATCGAACAGGCTATGGAAGAACGATTTGCAGTGGATCATACCCCGGCGTTCAGGGAATCGCTGGCGAGTTGCACGGATCTGCTGTTTTTACTGGACAATGCGGGGGAGATTGTCTTTGATAAAATTCTAATCGAGGAACTGCTCAAACACACCCAGGTTACGGCGGTGGTGAAAGCCGGTCCCATCATCAATGACGCGCTTATGGCCGATGCCGAACACGTGGGGCTTACGCGAATTTGTAAGGTGATCGACAACGGCGGGGCTTTTGTCGGGAGCCCCCTGCATCTGGTGCCGGAACATTTTCTCGCCCGGATGCGGCGCGCCGGTATCCTTCTCGGAAAGGGACAGGGGAACTATGAAACGGTGGATGATTTTCCCGGGGACGTTTTTCTGATGCTGCGCGCAAAATGCCCTGTCGTCGCAAAACACATGGGTGTCCGCTACGGACAGGTCGGGTTTATCTCCACCCGCGTGCGCAATTACTCCTAAACTGTTCCCCGTGCCAGGATCTTAAGGGTTTTTTACCCCTGCATTCAGTATTTCCGGCGGGTTTTGTGTTCCAAAAAACAACAGCCGGGGCATACCGCGAAGAGGTGTTTTTGACAAGTCTGGCGGAATTCTCGGACCGTGAGATTGTTCCATAACTCCTTGAGGGTGTGTTCGCGAACGTTTCCGATTTTCACCAGCCAACAGGGATATGCATCGCCTTGACGTCCCACAATCAACGTGTTCCAGGGATTTCGACACTCAAATTGCCCCAAGTGAAGACCCTGATCGTAGTAGTCGAGGAGGGCTTCCCGGGGCATGCGCGGCAGGCGGATCTCGATTCCGGCCGATTTGGCGTTGGCAATCGTTGTGTCCAGCGCCTGGGCCAGTTTGCCGCGCTCTATCTTTGGCCAGTGAACCTCGTCGCGGCGGTAGGACACAGGATCGCGTTCTCCAAATCCGGGCACATCGAAAATACGGGTTTCCGTAACAAGGTTCATTACGTCCACTCCCGCCTCTTTTAATAATTTCGGCATAAGATGCAACACATCGATGCTCGCGGTCTGCAGCACGGTGGTCACATGGATCGCCGGACAGGACTTGCCGGCCTTTTCACGATAGATCCGTAATAATCGAACGCCGTTCATGGAACGCTCAAACGCGCCGGGCATCTGCCGGATTTCGTCATGGAGTTCGCCCGGCGCCTCAATGGAAGTACCGGCGAAATTGAGTCCCAATCGACCCATTTTTTTGGGTGCAAGGGCCACCACGGCCTCAGCCCGATCTTCCGTCAGAAGCGTCGTATTCGAAATAAAATGCGTCCGTGCTTTACGGCTTGCATGCTGCAGGAGTTCAAGGAAATCCTGCCGTACAAAGGGTTCGCCTCCGGTAAAGGTGATAAAACTCAGCCGACCCGCTTGATCAATAACGTGATGCCACTCCTCTGTTGTCAATTCCCCCTCTTTTTGTTGGGTGGCGGGCATATTTTCGAGCCACTCGATGTACTGGCACATGCGGCAGCGCAGATTGCACCGGCGGGTAACTTCAAAATAGTAATGCCACGCGGGAAAAGAATATCCACCCTTGAAAAAATGATAGGGAATGGCGCTGTAGGCGCGCTGGGCCGTTTCATACAGCCGCGCCATGCTTATCAGGTTTTCGTGTTCCGCCGTGCTCACATCAATCCTTTAACCCATTTATACTTATCTTTTCCTGTTGTGTCCATTCCAATGGCATTTTACCTGTTAACGGGCTCTCTTCGCACCTGAGGCGTGTTTCATCGCTTTCCTTGGTAACGTGCAGCAAAGACGATGTATCAAGCATTGGACTCAGGGGGCGCGATGCACATAAAATGCGTGCACATGACTCTAGCCAAACGCAAAAGGAGATGCGCCATGAGCCGTAACACACAAAACAATGAACATACCGTCAACCGCCGGGATTTTGTACGTCTGGGAGCCGCCATGGGCATGGGCGCGGCCTTGGGCGGAATGGCCATCAACGCGGCGGGCGCGGATGCCCATGAGGCGAATCCTGCGCCAAGCTGGCCGTTCTCCGCGCCGCCGATGAAGCGGGTGCGCGTGGGGTTTGTGGGCGTCGGCGGCATGGGCACTAATCATGTGCGCAATCTATTGCGCATCCCGGGTGTCGAGTTGAAGGCGGTGTGCGATATTGTTCCCGCGAAAGTGGAGAATGTGCAGCGGCTGACCATGCAGGCGGGACAGCCAAAACCGAAGGGCTATTCAAAGGGGCCGATGGATTTCAAACACATGTGCGAAAAGGAAGACCTTGACTTGGTCTACACGGCAACCCCCTGGGAATGGCACGTGCCAGTGTGCGTGGCGGCAATGGAAAATGGAAAGCATGCGGCGACGGAAGTGCCCGCCGCAGTAACCTTGGAAGAATGCTGGCAAATGGTGGAGACGGCGGAAAAACAGAAAAAACATTGCGTGATGATGGAAAACTGCTGTTACAACCGGACCGAACTGCTCACCCTGAATCTGGTGCGCAAGGGACTCCTGGGCGATATTCTGTATGCTTCGGGCGGCTACCTCCATGACCTGCGGGAAGTGAAATTCAGCAAAGATGGCGAAGGATTGTGGCGGCGCGCACATGCCATAAAACGCAACGGCAATTTGTATCCCACGCACGGGCTCGGACCAATAGCGCAATGCACGAACATCAACCGGGGCAATCAATTTGAATCGCTGGTGTCCATGAGCAGTCCGTCGCGGGGATTGCAGGAATTCGCGGCAGAACATCTTCCGAAAGATGACCCGCGCCTACAGGAAAAATACGTCCTCGGCGATGTGAATATCAGCATGATCCGGACCGTGAACGGCCCGATGCTTACCGTGGTGCACGACACCAATCTCCCGCGTCCGTACAGCCGCATCAACTTGGTCCAGGGGACGAAAGGCATCGTGGAAGGCTATCCGGACCGCGTGTATATCGAAGGCCGCAGCCCGCATCATGAGTATGAAAAAGTGGACGCCTATTACGATGAATTTGATCACCCGCTATGGAAAAAACACAATGAGAGCGCCAAAGGGGCCGGACATGGCGGTATGGACTACATCGAAGACTTCCGCCTGATCGAATGTCTGCTTAACGGCTTGCCCATGGACATGGATGTATACGACGCCGCGGCCTGGAGTGCCGTTTGCGAACTCAGCGAACGCTCCCTCGCCAACAAGAGCGCCGCAATCGATTTCCCCGACTTCACCCGCGGCAATTGGAAAACCAACGCCCCACTCGGCATTATCGGCGCATGAATTTGTGAAAACGTTCTCCTTTCTTTCGCGAGAAAAGAAAAGGAGCAAAGAAAAGCGAAGATAAATTTAATCCCGTGGGTCCATAAAGACCCACGGGATTACTTCAATAACATCAAGATTTAGTAGATACCGGGGCAGAACCCGTCTTCGGTGCCTTCCTCCGGACAATAGTGATAGCCGCCGGAATTGAAGAACTGAATTACACGCAGCAGTTCGGACAAGTTGATGTGCCAGTCCTGTGGATTGTAATCGCTATCGTAGAACACACAACTGGTATCGCCCGGCCCCGGTGCATACCCATCTTCCGTTCCTTCCTGACAGTGGAATCCATCCGAATTGTAGAACTGGATCACACGCAGCAGTTCGGACAGGCTGATCTGGTTGTCCTGGTCCTGGTCCGCCGTCTGCCAGATATCTTCTTCACCTTCTTCCGTGCCTTCGGCTGCACCTTCTTCGGAACCCTCAACAACGCCTTCGCCTTCCATCATGCCTTCGGCTGCACCTTCTTCGGATCCCTCCACAACGCCTTCTTCCACACCTTCGACAACACCTTCGC